>ERZ1026876.3-NODE-3-length-192430-cov-35.648353_pt1 | contig 192430 bp, 326 predicted proteins | sample MGYA00380168_ERZ1026876 | MGnify/ENA primary metagenome ERZ1026876 (study PRJEB33269, sample SAMEA4719804) | human gut metagenome | biome: human-associated habitat; feature: organic feature; material: feces | place: Cameroon | collected 2013-10 ... | reverse complement strand
CGAGATTGCCTCTTGTCTCGTGGGCTCGGAGATGTGTATAAGAGACAGATCTATATCATCTTCAGTATAAGGTTTTAACATATTTATAGTGAATGTATACTTAACTACATCGTTTAAATCATCTTCATCAGTATATAGATAAATCTCGCAATCATCTAAATAATTTGCTACAACAAATTTCTTATCATAGAACTTTTTCATTGCAGATGAAAATGGAATCTGGTTTCTATCATTTCTATAGTAAATGGATTCAGTATCTGTTTTATAACATAAACCATTTAACATGTCTCTTTCAAAATCTTTTTTAGATTTTACAATAACTATATCATTTACATTAAACATGTTTCACCTCAATTAGAGTGATATTTCACAATAAACTCGTTATCTACAGCTTTAAAACTATTTTCACCATTGAGATCTCTAAACACTAAACCTTCTCTTGGTCTGCCATCTAGTTTAGATTCTCCGCCTGCTTCTTTTAATAGTTCATCGCATGTTTCTGGAAGCTTAAATTTAGTGTTTATAATAGGCACGCACCACAACTTATTCTTAAATTTAAGTGCATCATTTAATTTATCAACTTCTTTAGACATCTCAACAGGATTCAATCTTACAGGTGCTTTGCCATTTTCTTTATAAATATAATTAAATATAGCAAACTTATGATCAGGTCCATAATTTCTTTTTTGAATAGTTCCACCATATGTCTCACCTTGAATAGTGATAAACTCATATTCAGGATGCTTATTAAGAATATAATTAAGAACATCTTTCATATTATACAATGCAGCCATTTCAAGATATACATTTCCATCAGAATCTTTATAGAAATTTCTGTCTTCTTTTTCAGGCGCATTATACACAACATTCCTTGAACATACAAGCATTTCTCTCTTTTTAGGTTTTGCTTGTTTCATTGTAAATGTAGTAGACGTTCCATCAATTTTTTCAGTAGCAATCCACATTAAATCTTTAAGAGGTTCTTTAAATAACTGAGGCATGTTTTGGCATCTTTCTTCATCCGTTTTCACCACCCAAGACGGCCAATCAGTTTTCTTATCCTTCTTCTTACCTAAGAAAAAGAAACAAAGCTTACGACCCCATTCTCGTTTCATTAACCATTTACCAAGCTTAGTTTTAAAGAATTTCTTATGTCTAGCTTGCATAGATGTATACTTAGAAATATTTGCTTTTCTAGTGTTATCTTCTTTTTCCCAATAAGTAATTCCAAGCTCTTTAGTTAAAAATTCTCCAACTTCTAATGTATCTCTTACTCCAGCAGCTTTTAAAGGAATAATTAAACCTGCAGAAATTGCTTGACCTTTGCAGAACTTCTGAACTTTGATTTTATGTCTATCAGCACGTTTTTTACCAGTGTGTTCATCAATAGATTCATCTAGAAATTTAAATACATCAGTGTAAGGACAAAGAGCATCTGGTTCAATAAATACACATTTATCACCTACTTCAAATTCATCTTTTCCTCCAACACAAGTCCAACCATTAACATAATAAACACAGATTCTATCGTAACCTTCTATGAGCTTTTTATCAGTTATAGTTGCAACATACGCTAATTCACGTTCACCATTTTTGTTTAACATAATTTACCTCTTTAATTTATTTTACAAATTTTACAAATTATTTATCTTCTTTTGGTAAAATTCCTCTACATTTTGGATAAGATTTACAACCATAAAATTCTCCATAAGGTCCTTTTCTCAAAACCATAGGTCCACCACATTTTGGACATTTAATGCCTTTTACAACTACTGCAGGAGCTTTAGGCGCTTTTGGCTGATTACTTGTTGAAGATTTTGTAGCAGCTTTTGCACTTGTTTCTAATTTATTATAAAAATCACTTAAAAAGTCAAGTTTCTTTAATTTTCCAGTTGCTATAGAGTCAAGTTCTTTTTCTAGATCAGCTGTATATGTAAGACTTATAAAATTAGGAAATGTAGTATCTAAATATTTTGATAATGTAATTCCCTTTTCTGTTGGCGTCATACACTTATTTTCTACTTTACAATAACCTCTTTTCTCGTCGAGAAGTGTTGACACTATAGAAGAAAATGTGCTTGGTCTGCCAATTCCAGATGACTCAAGAGCTTTAATGAATGTAGCTTCCTTATATCTTGCCGGTGGTTGAGTAGATTTCTCTAAACTCTCTAAAGACGTTTCTTGTAATACTTCATTTACACTAAAAGAATCTTTAGCTAATTCATCATCTTCATTGTCAAATTCTTTGTATACATAAACTTTTTTATATCCATCAAACTTTAATTCTTGTGAAACAAACGTAAACTTATGATCACCATTAACTATTGAATAAGTAGTTTCAGCTGTTACTGAAGGTGCCATCATAGATTGAACTGTTCGTCTCCAAATCATATCATATACTTTTAGTAACTTTTCATCACTTATATAATTTTTAAGATAATCTCTAGTTACATTTAAATCAACTACTCTAAAACACTCATGTCCTGCTTGAACATTTGCTGCTTGCTTTACTTTTTTCAAAGGTGCATAATAAGCTTGACCATAATTTGTTTTAACATAGTTCTCAAGAATAGGCGTAAAATCTTTAGACATATCAGTTGAATCTGTTCTAAGATAAGTAGTCAATGCAACGTGTTGTCCATTAATATCTATACCTTCAAAAAGTCTTTGTGCATAATTCATAGCTGTTTTTACACTTACACCTAACTTAGATGAAACTTCTTGTTGAAATGTAGATGTAGTAAATGGCGCTTTTGCATTACTTATTTTATCTTTAGTTGTTATATCTTTAATCACATAATCTTTGCCTTTACAATCATTTGCAATTGCTTTAGCTATTGATTCATCTGTAATTCGCTTAACTTCTTTTTTAGTGGTTCCAAAGTACTTTGCTTTGTAAGGATGCATATTTTTATTGAAATGAAGATATACATCAAAATATTTTTCAGGTTTAAAATTTTGAATCTCCATCTCTCTATCAACTAATATTTTTAATCCAGCACTTTGACATCTACCAACAGATTTAGCACTTACAGATTTTCTAGCAATAGGCGATAATCTATAACCAACCATCTTATCTACGCACATTCTACAATGACTCGCATCAACTAAATCGTCATCAATATCGCTAGCATTTTCTAAAGCTTTAAGTACTGCATTTTTAGTTATTTCATGAAATGTAGCTCTTTTACACTTATCTTTAGGTATTTTTAAAAACTTTTTCAATGACCATGCAATTGCTTCGCCTTCTCTATCAGGGTCTGAACAAATGTAAACTAAATCTGCTTTATCTACTGCATCTTTTAATTTTTTAACAACTTCTTTCTTATCAGATGAAACACTTATATCCATCTTAAAATTGTTATCAGGTTCAATACCAGTATTCCAATATGAACCTTTTTTATCAGATAATTCACTAATATGACCTACTGATGCCATTACTTTATAATTATTAGGTAAAAATTGTGAAATTGATTTCACTTTATTGGGCGACTCAACAATCATTAAATAATTTAGTGTTTTTGTGTTATTTGCTTTAGGCATAAATTCTCCTAAGTATTCATATATGCATACTAAAATGTATATTATTCAACTGCTTTTAATAATTGTTCTGCAGTTAATTTACATTCTATAAGATTCTCAGCTCTATCAACAAGAGGTTCTGGCAATGAATATACAGAACCATTTACAGAAAGATTCATAGTTCCAATAACTTTAAAACCTTCCTTAATATTAACTTCTATTCCCTTATATAGAAATTTATCTTTTCTATCAAGAAGTCCCTGAATGAACCTGAGTGACTCAAAAGGCAATAGATTTATTTCATCTAAAGTTATACAATAACCTTTCATCATAGCTAATGCAAGTGCTGAAGGTTGAAATGCAGCTTTACCATCATTGAATGTAAAATCTTCCATAAGATCTGAAGGCAGCATTGCTGAATGACATACCATGCATCTTCCTTCAGATTCTTTTAAAGCTGTAGTTGTTTTACCTGTTCCTTGAGGTCCATAATAAACTTTAAATCTTTCATTAACTTTAACTGAAGGATTTTGTTTAGATAACACATCAAGAATCTCTGTAAATTCTTTAGATGACATTTTTTCTAAAATTGTAGAAGCATATGCATTATCTGTTAACTTAAAATAATTTTCTATGTAATGTTTTGCTTCATCACCTTTAAGTTGTGCAATAGTATTTACAAATCTATAGTTAGGCTCAAACTGAAATTCTGCAAAAAAGTTTATCAATCTTTCAAGAGCTAATAATGCTGCAGGCTTTATAGTATCTGATGTAATAGGTGATTTCAGTTGATCGTTAACTTGATCTGGAACTACTTGATCTGACATATTCTGTGTAGCTATAAATGGATTATCCTTTTTATCAGCATCAACATGATTATCAAGAAGTTCTTTTATTAAAGGCTCTATCTGAATTCTTTTTTCCTCATCAGATAGATTAACACTATTCTGAATTTTATATATTGTTACTAACTTTGAAAATTCTACAGGATTATTTACTGATTGCCAACCACCAAATATATCAGTTTTCATTGTATGACTACCACTCATTAAAGTAATAGTTTGACCTGTAACTAATTGCATATCTATACCTCACAACTAATTTTTATTTTAATTATTATAACACAATAAATTATATATGTCAACTAATTATGTTCTTCTTATTAATTGTAATAATGCTGCATATGTGTTTTTATATAATTCTTCGACATAATCTTTTGAAATAATCTTATGTGCTAATGGACAAAACTTATCTACTGCTTCTTCATTTGAATCATCGACAATTATAACAGTATTCACATTATTAAATGCTTCCCAATTTGATTCTATACGCTTTCCAGTTGTTTTATATTTATGAAGATGATTTACTTTTCCATCATATAGAACTATATTCATATTTACAGCATTAGTGAATTGTTGTTTTTTGAACATATCAAATATATCATCTGTTAAAACAGTACCATCATATGAGCTTTGCGTTCTATTATATTTAGGTCTTAATTTTTGTCCAACACCGCATGAAATTAAATCATATGAAAAATCAGGAACAGCTCTCTCAAATTTAGTTAAAGCCCAAAGTAATGTATTCACTTTTTCATCATTATCTTTAAAACTAGCAGAACAATCTATAAACATATTTAAATGCATTTTAGAGTAAACACTAGCGTGGCCTTTTCTATTTTGTTGCATAAAATATTTATAATCATCTCTTATAACATTACGAGGATTTATTACACCAGAGTATGCAGCTATAGATGATCCATTATTTTTACGTGTAGTTTTCAACAATGAAATAAGACTATCTATCATGTCAAAAACAGCTTTATCAGCTTTTTGTTTAGCTTTATCATCATCTTTGCCTGGTCTATGCCAAACACCACCAGCTTTATCATTACTATCATCTATAATAGTATACAAGTCATCATAATCGCCGTCATTCACGTCTATAGCTTCAATACTATTTACATTTGCAAATTTATTAGCTTTATCATCGACTTTAGGTACTTCCATTAGCAAATCTTTCTTATTATCTTTTAAAGATTCTAATAACTTTTGTAAAGCCTTTTCTAAACCATTTTCACTATTGTTTGATTGATTATCATCAGCTTTTGATAAACCTGTACCACCTTGTGTTTGTTGGTTATTCCTATCGCTTGATTGGCTATCTCCATCACCATTTTGCATTAAATCTTTCAATGACTTATCAATTTTTAAATCACTTGGATTAGTTTGATTATACCATTTAACAAACTCTTCATATAAATGATTTACTTCTGTTTCATAATTTCTTATTGACGATCTTATTTCAGTATCTATTCTTGAAACTGCGATGTCAAGATGCGTATAATCATCAATAATCTCATGAACTCTACTTAAAAAATAAACAGGTCCTCTTCTATATCTAACTAATTGGTACCAAGCATCCCATTCATTTTCTGGAGGCTGATTCTTAAATCCATTTAACTTTTTAACAAATGCTTTAAAGTCTGTATCTAAATAATAATTTTTCAATATAGACTCAATTCTTTCATCTTCAAACACATTAAGAACCATATCAATATGAAGAATACGAGGTGTAAGTAATGCATGAGACAATTCATGAAATATAAGGTGCCTAACACTTTTTTCTGCATCAGCATCTGTTCTTATAAGTCTTGCATTATCTTTAATTGTAGGATATGATATAACTATTGTTCCTTTTACAAGATCAAAATATGTGTCATCTTTGTCGCCTATAGACACATCTACATTACGTCCAACATAATAACCTATAGGAACTTTATTTATATAGTGTTGTAATAGTTCTTTAGTCAACTGCATAACTTAACCTCCAAGTATATTATATCATATTATACATCATACGTCAAATAAAAAAGTCGGTATAAAACCGACTTAATCTTTTAGTTGATTCCTATCAACTTGAATTAACTCTAATCCAGCTTCTTTAGCAATTTTTAAAGATAAATCATTTGGATAGGAATCTATGTAAAACACTCGCTTAATCCCACTATTTATTAATAGTTTGGTGCAAGTGGTACACGGTTGAGTGGTAATATATGCATCACCACCATCTATAGAAATACCTAACTTAGCAGCTTGCGTTAACGCATTCTGCTCGGCATGTGTAGCCATACACATATCTAACATCTCACCAGAATGATACTTTTCTCGTAAACAATAACCTCTATCTAAACATGACTCAACACCTGAAGGTGCGCCATTATAACCTGTAGCAACTATTCTATTCTTTACAGTTATAACGCACCCAACCTCTCTCGATAAACACGTAGTCCATTTAGATACGTCTATGGCCAATTTTAAATAACGTTTTACCCACTTATTTATCATTCAAATACTTCTTTGCATATGTTCTATTGTTTAAAAATCCATACTTCATTAAGGCTTCTTGAAGTTCATATAGTCCATCGTAATCTTCTTCACGCATATATGTTACTTTAAATGGATTATCAATATCATTTACATTAGATTTTTCAAAAATATCTAAAATATCTATTGTAGTTAAAAAGATATTATTAACATATTTTGATGAACTTTTTAAAACGCTCTCATTAAAGTATAAATCTCCCTCTTTAAATAATGCTTTATTCTCATCATCTAATAAGTCTAATTTTAAATTTAAATCAATCATACACTAACAAACTCCTGATCTAAAAAATCTTGAGGACTTAAACACTTATCATCTACATAATAATCTGCACCGACTTTTTTACCACCTTCACCAAATGCTTCTACATATGCAACATTATGATCATTAACATAATCAAACGTCAATCCATAAATTTTTAAAAAATCTACTGCATTTTTAAGCAATTCACCAGTTCTACATGTCCATAAAATTAATGTATGACCTTCAGCTTGCAATTTTTTAGCTTTTTCAATCATATCTAATTTTGGCGCGCCAATTCCAGGATAAGCATTAGATACTAGCGTCCCATCAAAGTCAATCGCAAAAGTCATTTAATCAATAACCTCAATATTTACAAGATTATCTAATGAACAAAGTAAAAAATTAGATCCTTCAGAATCTTTTTCTTTAATTGCGCCCATCTTAATAAGATCTTGCTTTGTTACATCTGTACCATCTTCAAGTTTATATGTTGCACTACCTGCGCTTGGATTGGCTAATTTTATATACTTCTTACTTGGATCTTTCTTATTCTGAACAATACCAACATAGTCAGTATTTTCAAACCAAGAAGGTCTACGTTCAATACCTTGTTCAAGACGTTCCTGAAGTTTTTCTTTTACACCTTCAATATCTTCATAATTTACACCAAATTGCGCATCAAGTACAGAACTTTTAGTAAACTTAATACCTTTAAGACCTTTCTTTTCAGAAACCATAGTTACACGAACTTTATCGTTTGCTTTAAGATTTTTAGCTAATAACTCTTCTAATTTCATATGAACACCTCAATAAATTTAATTTATATTTATATTATATCAAATTCAATACAATGTGTCAACTAAAATTATTGTTTGTCACAAGTTTCTTTACACTTACAAATAAAAGCTTTCATGTCATCAACTGCATCAAACACACTATCAGCTTTATCTAAAATCTTATTTTTAGCTTTCTTACCTTTATGACAAACATTTATGCAATAACTTTCTTCTTTTGTAGTTTGCCAATCTTTTTCAGTTATATTCATAAATTAATAACGCCAACGTTCCTCATATTCATGCTCTTCTTCTATTTCAGCACGTTCATCATCTCTAATATCACGCTCAAAATCAGCAATAGCTCTATTTAAATCGCTATTTAAAACACAATCCAAATAACCTTTAGTCTTTGCTTCATTAATGATAGCTTTAATCTATTCTCTAAAATCTTCGTTAGACATATCTATTCTCCTAATATTTAGTTATACAGATTGTTCAGACAAATCTTTGTAACTTTTAAATAAATTATCTATGAAATTTGACCAATAACTATAAACTTCTCTATCTTCATCAGAAATCACATATTTATTATGCTTTTTATAATAAGTACTTCTTTTAGCATCTTTAAAAAATCTTTCACGCACTTGATTATTAATTATTACACTATCTAAATATGAAACATCATCTCGTCCAACTCTTCTGGCAACAAAAATTTGTTTAGAGTCATTTTTTCTAATTAATTTTGATGTTCCTTCTACATAATAAATAACTCTTGTATTAAGATCTTTTACACACGTATCAGGAATTGATTTAGACTGTTGTTTAGAGTCACTAGAATCACTTTGGTGCTTAGTTTTTATATCTGTAAATAATTTATATAGCTCACAATCATCTGATCTAAAATTGACAATCAAACAACTATCTGATGCTATCTTCCAGTTAGCACTGGATCGTATTAATCTTAAAACTTCAGACGCATTGACTTCTATTTCATCATATACATTTAATAAATCTTTTTCAAGCTTTTCATCTGACAAAATAAATTGTCTATCATCTTTATTTAATCGTATAAACATCATTCTATTGTCGGATCTTCAGGATTATTACTATTGTATTGATTCATCATTAAACTTAAATTACTCTGTAACTTAATAAGATTTTCGGCATACTGACGTTCTTCATCATTACTATATGGACATATACAGCTGTCATCTACAGTTGGACAATTATTTTGAATTCTACAATAATAATTATGTATCTTACCTTTACTTTCAAAATCAATTAATTGTCCAATATATTTACAATCATAGTTACAAGGCCTATCATTGTGTTCAAATATATCTGGTTTGGCAATATATGCTTTTGCTAACTCTTTAAACATTCTACATATGCTATCAACTTCATCAGGATTTACAATATAATCGCCTGTATTATGCATCATTAATGATGATAGAAATAATTTAAGAGCTTCAATATTTATTTTATTAGGATTGTAAACGTTGTTTTCCATAACTTTGTATTAGAATGGCATTAGATCGTCGTCTAATTGCTCAACTTTTTTAGACTTATCTTCTACTTTCGACTGTTTTGCTACATATTCAGATTTAGGAATTGCTACTTCATTCGATTCAGAAGTAGTTTTAGAGCTTAAAAATTCTACTTCAGATGCATTTACAATTACATTATGACGTTTAATGCCATCTTTATCAGTGTAATCATTGTTCTGAAGACTACCAATTACGCAAACCTTACTGCCTTTCTTCAAGTATTTACTACAACTTTCAGCATAATTACGCCATGTAACAATATTAAAATAATCAGTACGACTATTATCGCCAAATCCACTATTGATTGCAATAGCAAATTTACAAACATTTACACCACTAGCTGAAGTCATAAATTCTGGATCTCTAGTAAGATTTCCGATCAACATTACTTTATTCATTAGTTTTCACCTCTTTATAGATATACAATCAATCACACCAATTCAATGTCATTTTCATCAACAATAATGCAACCAATTGGCATGTTTTCAATAACATACTTACTTGATTCGTTCATTACAGACGATTTGACAATGAAATAGCAGTCAATATCTTTATAGAGACGATTGCTACCAACATACTTCACACTCTGGCCTAAACTAAATTTTTTCATAAATTACCTCTAATGTTTATTTTATAAATAAATTTTATCACATTAAAACAAAAGAGTCAACTAAAATGTTGACTCTTAGAATTATTTTTCTAAAAATTTTATTACTTTATTTGCAGCTAAAACACCTGACGCTTCAGCAGTAACAACTTGTCTTACGGCATCTTGTAAACAATCGCCCGCAGCATACACACCAGAAAAATCATTTACACTATCTATATAGCCATAATTGTTAAGATTTACGACATCTTTAAATGGTTGATTATTTGCTACTAAACCTATAGCTAAAAATACACCATCAATGTCAATTATGTATTTATTAGCATGTTTAGTAACTTCTAAACCTACTAATTTATCATTATAACTAATATATCTAATTACATTAACACCTGTTTTTACAGAAATATTGTCTATTGTTTTAATTTTTTCTTGTAATTTATTTTCACCTGTTAAATGATCTAAATCTTGTAAAATTAACACATGTTTTGCAATGCTAGATAACTCAATAGCTTCTTGTAATGCTGAATTGCCACCGCCTATAATTGCTACATCTTTATCTTTATAAAATGCTCCATCGCATTTCACACAAAAAGATATGCCATTACCTATAAGTTTATCCTCATTTTCAAGATTAAGTGTCCTATGTTTTGTGCCACTAGCGATAATTACAGATTTAGCAAAATAGCATTCTTTAGAGTATGTAGAAATTATCTTTACTCCTACGCTACTAACATCAATAACTTCATCATAAATAACTTCTATATTATTGTATTCAAGTTGGTCCATTAGTTTAATACCATAATCTTGACCACTAATAGTATCGAATCCTGGAATATTTTCAACACATGGTGAATTATTTATCTGTCCGCCAATTATCTCTTTTTCAAATAAAACTACAGATTTATTAGCTCTACTCAAGTAAATAGCTGCAGTAACTCCAGCAGGACCACCACCTATTATAGCACAATCATAAATCTTTTCAACCATATAAACCTCTTAACTAATCTTTTTAGCATATTGATTATCTGACGCTAAGTATACTCCTAATACTTTATCAAAATGTTTTTCTTGATTAGGAATAAATCTACCGAATTTTACTATTATATTTTTATACAATTTCAATTGCTCTAATTGCATAACAATTTCGTCTTCGTAATATCCTGTAAATATAACAATATCATCGTCTGTTTTATATCTTAGTTGCTTTATTAGTTCAATAAGATCTTCAAATGACTTAAATGGTTCTAAACCACCACATACTATAGCATGTGAAATAGGATCATTTACGTACAAATTCACTAAAGATTCAATACTAACTTCTTTCGCTTGCTGTTTAGAAAGGGGCCAGTTTTGACATAACTGAACCCCATTTTCTTTATCACATTTAAAATCACAAGTTGGAAAGATTATGAACATAGAAGTTTTCTTATAATTAGTAAAATCTTCTGCAACACAACCTTTTATTAACATTACATGACCTCAGGTTTAGTAAGTACATCATACCATCTTCTTGCTGACCATTCTCTCTTTCTTATTTTTTGATAAGCACTAACTGGCGTATAAAATCCTACAACTCTTGAGAACGTATCGTTTACAGGTTTACCACATTTAGGACACGTTTTAGATCCAATAAATGCATGCATATCTTCACAAACACTTATTTTAGTTGTAAATGCGCTATATATTACACCTTTACTTGCTACGTAATTTAACATATCCCATGCTTGTTCTTCATTAGCAAATCTGCTCTCAATATCTATATGAGCTATAGCGCCACCTGAACATTTAGCGTCTAAAAGAGAACTTACTTTACATTTTTCTTGAATTGTACATTTCTCATAAAGAGGAATCCACTGATTTGAATAAATAAAATACTTATTTTGTTCAAAAAGTAAATTATCTGCGTTGCATATTACACCTGCACAATTTTCTGCAGGAATTTGCTCAACATTAAATGTAAAATCACATTCAAAATTATCTTTAACATCATTAATAATTTCAAAAATCTGGCTGGCAAATTCCAAAGCTTCATCTGAATAACTCTTATTACCAAATTCATCTGTATTAATAAGATTAAACATATCCATTACTTCATACATACCTAAAATGCCAATTGTACAATACTGTTTATCTAATTCAACAGCGCCATCTTGATAGTTAGGAAGTAATCCCTTTTCAATGTTTCTCTTAAGAATATGTCTCATAGCTGTAAGTGCTTTACAGTCTAATAGTACTCTATCTCTTAATAATTTAAGGTATCTAATCTTATTAGTTTTTGATTCATATGCAATTCTAACTAAGTTAATAGTTGAAACTCTGCAACTTCCAATACTTAAAGCAGACCCACCAATACTGTTCACAAATGCATCAAGCTTATCCATAGAACTAAGTAGTCTACAACAATTAGAAAGCGTTCCAATATTATCACTAATAAAGAAATTAGAATCAGACCATTTCATATTATGTTTAGAAGCCCATCTTGCAAATTCTTCATCTTGGAACTTGCCGTCCTTATAATAAAGAGAATAAGTCAATACAGGGAATGTAAACATTTGATCTTCTCTTGTATCGCTAACAACTTCCATAAATGTTTTCTGAAGCTTAATAATATCTTCCATACAATCGATAGCCATTGTGCCATCTGGGAAAATAACGCCACCAAAAAGTGATTCAAGATAACATCTATCAAAAATAGATACATTTGTAAATGCACACTGATCAATTCTTAAAAATGGTTGATTAAGTCTATAAATAAACTTTTGGAAATTCTGCTTAAGATATGTATCAGGATCTTTTAAATAATATCCACTTTCAACATCTTTTTTCCAAAAATAATAAGCCCAAATAAGTACATTTGGCATGCCAACTGCGCCAGATTGTCTATTGCTTAAAAATGACACAAATTCAATTACATCATCAAAATAAGTTGTTAAATGCTTAGGTGCTTGATTATTGTAACCATGTAAAAAGAATAAACCTTCAGTTGCTAATTTAGTAAAATCATTAGCCCAACAGTAAGGAAAATATGATGCAGTAGCAGAATCATTGAGATAGAATCCCTTACTAAATTCTTGCTCAAACCATGCATCAGCAGTTCTTTTACCATACATTTTTTTAATTTCAAGATAAATTTTAGCTAATCCAAATAATTTATCTTCTGATTTAGCTTTTTCTGTCATAAAAGATCTAATATCTTTATGATTAGCATTTGCGTTTGGATCTATAGTTGCATCTGCCATAGTTTTATTATTAACAAACTTACTTAAAAATTCAGAAAAATCTAATTGACTTGGATGAATACCATTCAAATAAAGAAAATCTTCACCATACTTTTTAGAAAGTTCATCTAACTTACTTTCAAAATCCCTATTAAGCTTTAGTTCAATATTCATATATAATTTCTCCTGCTTACAAACTGTTTACGTATTTAACTGCTTCACCAAAATTAAGCAATTTATCATCAACTTCAAGATAAGGCGCTGACGTTAAACCTTTTGCAAGCATTTCTTCTACATTATCAAATTCTTCGTAATCAATGCCTTTTTGCTTTAGCTTTAATTCTAAAACATGGCATTTTGGACAATGTGTAGTATAAAATTTAATCATTAAAAACCTCTCTTTAGAAGATTAAACCGCCTACTTACATAGACGGCTCTCTTCTATTTATCTATACAAATCTATTGTATCGTGTAAACTAGTTTAGCTGTTTATTTTTCATCAAAATATACCAACTATTTTTCCGTCTTTTACGTCAATATTTTCAGCTGCAGGCTTCTTTGGTAAGCCAGGCATAGTCATTATAGAACCTGTATAAGCAACAATAAATTCAGCTCCTGCACAGTATTTAAGATCTGTTATATGCAGCGTAAAATCTTCTGGCGCACCTAATAATTCTGGATCGTCAGAAAAACTATACTGCGTTTTAGCCACACAAATTGGAATATTATACATAGTGTATAAGTAAGCAGCTTTCTGCGCTCTCGGCGATAATTCTATTTTGTTAGTACCATAATATCTTGCTAATGCTTTTAGCTTATTTTCAGTAGAATCGCATACATCATATAAAGGTTTAAATGTTACAGGCACTTTACATAATTCAACAACTTTTTCAGCTAAATCAGTGCAGCCTGATCCACCCTCTGCCCAACCATTTACATATGCATAATTCATATTAAAGTAATTAAGATTCCTCTCAAGTTCCTCATATTCTTCAGGTGTATCGCTAGTGAATTTGTTAATAGCAACTATAACATTCAACCCAAAGCGCTTTAAGTTATTATAATGCCTTAATACATTTTTAATTCCTGTATGTGCAACAGCTCTACAAGTAACTACTAGTACTACAGCATCTGGAACTTGCTTAAGAATTCTTGATTTTATATCTAAAAACTTTTCTGCACCTAAATCAGCACCAAAACCTGCTTCAGTTACAACATACTTAGCGTGCTTAAGCGCAAAATCTGTAGCAACTACTGAATTACATCCATGAGCTATATTTGCAAATGGACCACCGTGAATAATTGCTGGTGTGCCTTCCAGTGTTTGAACTAAATTAGGTTTAAAAGCATCCTTCAACAGTGCCGTCATTGCGCCATCTGCTTTCAACTGCCAAGCATGTACTGCAACGCCATTATAATCATAACCAACAATTATATTACCTAATCGCCTCTTTAAATCATCTAGATCTGTGGCCAAACAAAAACATGCCATAACTTCAGATGCAACAGTTATATCAAAACCATCCTCTCTTGCAACGCCATTATTATCACGTAAACCATCGACAATATAGCGCAACTGACGATCATTCATATCCATGCAACGTTTAATAACAACTTTATCAATATGTAACTCATTACCTTGAAAAATATGATTATCTACCATTGCACAAAGTAGATTATTAGCATTTTCAATAGCATGAAAATCGCCAGTAAAATGTAAATTAATATCCTCCATAGGTGCTACTTGCGTATAACCACCACCTGTTGCTCCGCCTTTCAAGCCAAATACAGGGCCTAATGAAGGTTCTCTTAAAGCTAAGCAAGAATTTTTACCTATTTTTCTTAGGCCATCAGCAAGTCCAATAGATACTGTTGTTTTACCTTCACCATATTTAGTTGGACTCATTGCTGTAACTAAAATTAATTTACCTTTACGTGGAAGATCTTTACTTGATTCCAAATCTACTTTTGCTTTATATTGCCCATAATACTCAATTTCTGACTCAAGTAGATTAAGTTTTTTAGCAATATACTTTATATGTGATAATTTAGTTTTTTGTGCTATTTCTATATCTGTTAACATTTATACCTCTTTTACTATAATGCTTATCATAATCAAACGTATGTATACCAATATTATTTACTATTTCTATAATATCATCATATAGTAGTATAGGACACTTCAACAATTCATCTCTAATAGCAAATAACAGATTCAAATTATGTTTAATTATGTTTTTAGCATGCTTATAAAACTGCTTCATCTGCTTAACTACTTCTAAATGAACGTCACTTTCTATGCTTACAACTTTTCCGTGTGCTCTAATATGTTTAAATCCTTTTGCACCTAAATTACCTATAGCTGCATCAATATTTTTACGGGCATAGTTTAAATCGCTGTACGTACCTAAATCAATGTCACCAAAAATAAGCTCTGTTGCAGCTTTGCCACCAAAATCAACTAAACAATTTAATACATAATCTCTATAATTATAATTACATACAAGATTCTCTTCCTGCCAACCATCACCTTTAAGTGTAAATCCGCCAATATCACCACTGACTACACTAGAAATCATGTCTACTTCATTACCTAATGCTAATGCGACAATAGCATGCCCAGCTTCATGATAAATTGTTCTTAAATTAGATTCATCATCTGTTTTACCATAAGTATCTCTTACACCTAAAACTCCGTGTAGTAAAGCATCTTTAATGTCATCTTTATTTATATTCTTACGTTTAGCATATCCAGCGCTTAAACTTGCTTCTGATATAACATTCTTTAGATCAGCACAACTATATCCTTGCATTATTCTAGCAATAATGTCAGTTGATACATCTAATTTATATTTAGTTGACTTTAAATAGTGATTTATAATGGCTAAAGCATCTGCGTTACTTGGTAGATCAAAATGCATATGACGACCTAATCTACCAGCTCTTAAAAGACTGTCTGGCAACTCAGTTATATCATTTACAGTTGCCACAACAAATATATCATCTTCATTATAAGCATCTAACAAACTCTGCACTAATACAAAAGCACTATCATTGTACGTATCTTCATCACCTTCAGCAAACTTGTCTAAATCATCTAGTAATATTATTGATGGTTGATTATTAACTGCATCTTTAAATGTATCACTAATATAATTTAAAAGCTCATTATCAGATCTATCTTTTCTAATTATATAACTATGCCTTTTTGATTCCTGTAAAAGAATTGTAGCTGCTAACGTTTTACCAACACCAGGATTACCATATATAAGTAATGATTTAGGTAAATCTGTACAGAATTTTTTATATCTAGCTGTATTACTAAGCATATCAGCCAAACATCTTAAATCTTTCTTAAAACTATCGTATCCAATGATTTTGTCAAATTTATCAGTCATTAGTCTACCTTTATTTTGCCTTTTTCATATTTATCTATCAATCTATTTAAGTAATATTGCGCCTTTTTAAGATCTTGTAAAGGTTTACCCTTTAAATTATGTCGCCACACATATTTAACAACCTGCCAACTTAAACAAGCGTCAATAGGATTTTTACAACCACTAACCATAGAATCTAATGCATCAATACAGTCAATGTCTCCAGCTGTGTAATGACTAGGATTATTGACTGCACTCTCATCACATTCTAAAGTTATCTTATGTTCTTCAACCATTATCTCGCTCCTTTAATATACTATACACTGTTTCATATATGTAAGTATATCCACCTAATGTTCCTTCTACGCATTCATAAGGAATGTTGTTATCTTTCAATAATTCATACACTTTTTCAGATAACACTTTTGCTTCCTCTTCAGACTGATTTCTACCATTAGCATTATATGGTTTAAATCTTTTAAGAAGAAAATTTACATTATTATATGTGCCAAATACATCCATAACTGTTTTACAATAATTTTCAGTATATGCTGCATCTTCTACATATAGTATACTAAGTGGTAATGGACTATCAGTAACAATTACATCCACTTTTCCATTACACCTACTCTATCTTAAGCTTTGTTTACCTAAAATATACATCTAATTTTTGAAAACCTCTGTATTAGATTCCCAAACTTTATCTTTTGCATATTCAGTAACCAATTCAGCGTCTACACCAGCCATCTTTAACATTGCAAATACATAAGCAGCGCCTGTGCTTTTTCCAGCGCCAGGCTCACCAAATAAATTAACAATTAGTGTATCTTTCATCTATCACCTCAAAATGGATCATCTTTTACTTCTTCAGATGATTCTTTTAACTTTTGTTGTAATGTATTTTCATAAATTTTTAACAATCTATCGTCTACAATATAGTTTTGTTTTATAGTATCTAGATAATGCATGCTATCTTTTTCATATTCTTGCTCAAATTTATAAAAATGATTCATTACATTATCTTCAAATAAAACCTTCATATCAAGATCACAACAACCTCTTTCTTCAAACCATTGATCTCTCATATAAACTTTATCTCTAATTTTATATAACTTATATGCGTCAACCTGTCTAAAGAAAATTGGATAGTAATCTGATTTACCATATTTTCCTTCTACATTATTAAAATTGATAAACCAACTTTTATTAGCTACTATAGATGCCGCAATGTCTGACATATATTTTAAGTTTCTAATATACTTATCATAATCATTTAAGTCTATCTCACAATCCTTAAATTCATGATAATCAAATAATTTATCAAAATCAGTCTCATACATTTGCTTATATCTATCTAAAAATGACTGATTTGTATCATCTTTTCTTTTGTATAATGAAGATTTCTTTATGTTTATTATACCTAATCTATAAATTGGAATATCAGGAAAATTTGTTTTTAATTGAAAAATATATCTATATATTTGGTCTATGTAACACTTCCAATCAGGTGTTTGTGATGATGTCTTGTAATCCATCAATATCCAACCTTTATCAGTTTTACACAGTAAATCAAGAATACCTACAAACTCATGATGATCATATGGAATTGAAGGTAAATCACTTGTTAAAAATAATTCATGATTCTCTTCTTCAATAGCACAGCCTTCAAGAACTTTAGACATTATCTTATCTTTATGTATCTTAAATCCATGAGCCATAGCCGTAGCCATAATTTCTTGTTGTGTTAACTCATCTATAGATGATTTTCCAAAGTATTCTAAAAGATCATCAGTATCATGTTCAATACTCCAATGAACTGCTGAGCCTATAGCAAATGCTGCTTTTTCTTCTTTTAACTATATTCCTTCAACTGCAGATAAATAATATTCTGCAGGATTATTTATAATACACTGTAACTTTGAATGACTTAATTTCATAATATTATATTATACAAATTCATTAGTTATCTAAACCAATTTTATCTAAAACAAACATCTCAAGATCTAATAAATTCATATATAGACAACGTTTAGTCTCATCAGCATATAATTCTGACTCATGTTCTTTTAAAAATTCTTTCAATTCTTCTATTGTTTCTAAATAGTCTGTCATACTTCACCTTTAAATAATGCTCTCTTAGTATCTTCATATGACTTTCTTTTTATCAAATCATCTAAAGTGTGTTCTAATAAATTTACTATATTTTTATTTGAAATATTATGTCTATCATACCTAATATTTAAACTTGCGCAAATATCATTAGGAGCGTGATCAGATAATCTAACAACAATTTGTTTACTACATGTATCTAATTTAAATTTAAAATACATAGATCCACTATAGCTTTCATCTATTATATAAGTAATATGATTTTTATCAAAATAATTCTTTATTATATTTGCAAATTTCTTTTTCTTATATTTATTTTCTAATTTATCACGCTTAGACTCAAGAAAATCTTTATCATAACTTATAAGTCTATACTCATCAGTATATTCTGCATCAGATTCACCAGACTGTAAACATTTTATATACTTTAAATCATCATGTTTAAATGGCGCTACTAATATTTTACTTTTACGTGACTTTGGATCTATAATTAATTCATATAATGTTTTTTCTTTCATAATGAATTTCTAAATTCCTCCTCAGTCATAATCATCACACCATACTCTTTTGCTTTCTTATTTTTAGAACTTCCACTATTAGGATCATTTGTAATAAGACAGTCAGATTTATTTAAATTATCTGTTAATCCATAACCATGTTCAGCTAAAAACTTCTCAAATTCTTTTCTTGGAACTGACAAGCTACCTGTAACTGTTACAAATTTACTAATAACCTTAGATGTAATAAACTTATCAAATTTATATGCACGTAATCTATATAAGTTTTTATATAAATTATCTGCAACAACATTTGTTAACTTCGTATGAATAATGTTAAATAATTTACTATCATCTTGTTCTAAATAAATCTCATCAAATAACCCTGAATTGACAATTGTTGCAGCTATAGTTTTACCAATTCCAGGAATATTCATAGATTCAATAAATCTCTGTTTGTTCCATTTTCCTCTTATAATCTTCTCAATTTGACACAATAGCTTAAACATAAGCGGTGTCTCATAATAACAAACTTCTTCTACATTAAATTCAGTGAAAAAGTTAAATACATCAACATCACTAATAAGTTTATAGCATTCTTCAACAATATCAATCACATGTTCAATGACTGCAGGACCAATCCCTTTAACATCTTGACACATAATTTCAATAAATCTATATGCATTATTATATGACGCACCATAGCATTTTGGATTATTACATACAAGATTCACTCCAGTATCACTTAAACTTAAAGATTCACCACATTCTGGACAAACAGTAGGAATATTCATCGATGAACTTTCAGTTAAAATATCTGTAACATATGGAATAACTTCACCAGATCTCATCACTTTAATGACAGATCCAGGACCAATTTTATTATCCATAATATATTTATAGTTAAATCCAGAAACGTTCCTCACGATTGCTCCAGATAACTCTATAGGTGTTATATTTATTACTGGAACCATTTTGCCTGTTCTAGATAATTCCCATGTTACATCAGTTACAGTAGTTTCTTTACTTTCAGCAGCAAATTTATACGCAATCTCATTATAAGCTATAGCACCATTAGATTGAATAGTACAAATATTGTCTGTCAACACTAAGCCATCTGTATGATATTTTGAGAAATATTCTGAGTTAAATACTTCTAACATTAGTTCATCTGTTAAGCATTTTAAATCGCATGACATATGACTTACAACTTTAAAACCCCAGATTTCAAGCTGATCTCTAATATAGTTTATATCATAATGACCTTCTTCTACAGCTTCATTTGCAAGAATTTTATAAGTTACATAGTCAATATACTTACAATCGTCTTCAAATCCATCTTTTCTATTTAAAACACCTGTAGATACATTTCTAGCCATTTTAGCTTCAGGATGTAGTTGCTTATATTTTTCAAAATTTCTTTTAGACATAACAACTTCGCCACGAATAGCGCCTGTAAATGGTTCTCCAGCAATTTCAAAATATTTATTTAAATTATCACAAATTAAAACTGCCTTATTTGTTACATCTAAACCTGTTTGTCCATCACCTCTGGTAAGTGCTCTTTCGAATCTACCATTTACAAAATACAAAACCATAGTTGAACCATCTAATTTTGATGACAAGCTATATTTAGTATTTCCAAATAAATCTAATTCACTTGTATGATGAATCTTTTCAAGACTACCAACTCTATCATACTTATGAGTAAATTTTTGTAATGCAGACGAATTTACATCAAATCCTTTTGCAGGTTGTTTTAAATATTCTGACTCAGGATAAAGTTTCTTAAACTTATCATATAAGTCATCAAACTCTGCATCACTTACAATAGGATTACCTTCATAATATGCTTGAGATAATTCTGCAATTTTAGACCACAAAGATTTTTCATCTAATGAAACATTAATCATTTATAAAACCTCACTATCACTTAGTAATTTAATTATATAACAATATAATAAAAGAGTCAACCAAATGATTGACTCTTATTAAATTATTTATCTTCTTCAACTGTCTCAAGTTTGATTTTTCCGCTATTAACGCCTTCAGCAAATTTAATAGCTGAATAAACCTTCTTAAGAGTTCCATCAGAATCTTCAATATCTTTTTGTACATCTTTCATTGTAATGTCAAGACTCTCACAATAAGCTTTAATCACTTCTGCTCGTTCTTCATCTGTAGCTTTATCCCATTCTTCATCAATCTCAAGGCCAATGTCAGAAATAAGAAGACCATCAAGCATATTAATCATTCTTTGCATTACAAATGCAGTCATTCCTGTCATCTTCTGTGTCATCCATTGTCCAAGAGGTGTACAATATTGAACCTCTACTTCAACATTTCTAGGAACAATATAAGTCTTATTAGGAATGCTTATGTCTGATTCTTTTGATAACGTAAAACCATTTACTTTTGTTATAAATGGATTAACATATGTAATTGGTTGTTTATCACCAAATTTAAGACATACGATACGATTTCTATAGCCGATCTGAGGCGCTGCCAATGCATTAAGCTTTTTAGCTTCCATAACCTCTTTAATCGCTAAAATTGTTTCTCTCATTTCAGCATTCTGTTTCTTTGGATTTATTTCATCACATCTATCATCGAATTTATCGTAATCTTTAATCGCGTTCAGAATTCTCTTCATCTTCATCCTCACTATTCTCACTATTATTTGAAGTTGTTACTATAAGTTTATATTCATCATTATCCATATCTGCATCTATAGTAAAATCATACGCATCATACTTATATGTTATATTGACATCATCCATAGTCATATGCGTTGTATCTTCAAATTCTATAGCATCCTCATTTTGTTCTAGTCTAGAGTATACTTTGCCAAATGCATCACTATCTGGCAGATCGATTTCATATGTATATTCAGATGTATATGTTCCTGGATAATCTATTTTTAATTCTTTTAAAGCTTGTTCAATAGTCATAATTATTTACCTGAAGATCCAAATCCTGTAGCGCCACGTTCTGTATTCATAATTTCTTCAAATTTATCGCCATAAAATTCTTTAGCATCTACAAACTCTGCTTTAAATGTAAGCTCAAGCTCAACAGAACAAGGTCTATCACCTTTTTCAATTACAATATCTTTGTCAGTAATGTTCTGAATAAGTGCATTAATCTGACCTCTGTAGCCTCTATCAACCCAAGCAGATCCTACATTTATACCTTTTAAAAAGTTACCACTTCTTGTTTCAGCTTTAATACCAAAAGGTTCTGGAATAATTACACCAATACCAAGTGGAACTTTTGCTCCTGAATGCGCTGGAATTGTAACTGTTTCAAGCGCATATGCATCATATCCACAATCACCATCTTTCTTACGAGTTGGCACCTACGCATCACCAAATGTAAAATATGGAACTTTAACAGTAAGCTCTTTATTATCCATTAAAGCATGTTTATTTAATTCTTTAATTGCTTTTTCAAGTTCAAATACTCTTCTTTCTAAAGTCATTTATTCACCTCAATATTTTATACAAATAGATATACAAAATAGCTGACATTAAGTCAGCTATTTATTTCTATCAAATTTCAATTTATTTTAAATAATAGCATCTAAACTTTCTGCTTTCTTTTCATTACAGCTATTAATAGATTTTTCAGCGCCTGCAAGATCATATGCAGAATCCATATACATAGTTGTAAGATTGTCAATTTCTTTAGAAGGCTCTTCACCCTTTTCTTTACGCTTCTGAATACGACTATTGAGTCTTACAAGAGATCTAAACCTTGACTTAGAACAAATCTTACTTTCAATAGCTTTGTCAGTTATAGGTCCTTTAATTTGGTCTGCAATATTACAAATTTTTGCTTGATTTGAACACATAGGCTGAATATACTGATCAACTCGTTTAAGTCTTTCATCTGAACCTTGTGTAGCATCAAGAGTTATAGTAATTCCATACTTATTCTTAAGTGCTTGAAGATATGGAACAAGAAAATTAACATCTCCAACTTCTACACAGTCATTAATGATCTGTGCGAATTTAATCATTGTTGAAGATACTCTATCAGGATATTCTACAGAATCGTCGCCTTTAGCTCTTTCAAGAGGATCACCATTAACCCAACCACGACCATAATAGTAATTATAGTCTTTAAATCTCTTAAGCGTCTGCTTATCAATTAAAAGATCTTTACTCGCTGTAGCACAAAGATCATTCATATCTTTATACTCTTGTTTCTCCTGAATATCAAGATCAATTGCTTCTGCAAGAATCTCAAGCTGTTCATTGTCAAAAAGTCTAACTTCATTTGCCATAAAATTTCACCTCAAAATTTATTTTGTAATTCTATTATAAATCTTTATAAACAATATGTCAACTAAAATTAGTCCACTAACAAACCAATTAATTGTTTTCCTATTGGCGATAATTCCATAAACAAATCAAGTTTACTAATCTTTTTATCATGTTCCCAATAATCTTTTTCAAGTTCAATCAAAATTGGAAGATCTTTTTCTCTAAAATTTGCTGGAATTTTATCAAATTTATGTGTGTCTTTATCTACTGGTTCACTTAAAATTTGTTCAATCTTCTGCATATCTTTTTTATAAATATGCATGTTGCATGCAAAATGCTTATAAGTTCCAAGTTCTACACCTAATTCTGCAGCCATTAATTCCTGCATAAATGTAAACATAAATACATCATAAGTAGTCCCAAATAGAAGATCATTAGATCTCATTCCTACAACTAAATCCAACTTATTATTTCTAATAAAGAATTGAAGAAAATAAGTACAAGTAGTATCTTTAGTTGCATACATTTGAATAGGCTTAATATGAATAACAGCTTGTCTTGAATATGGATCTCTTTTAAGAGTTTCTTTTACAAACTCCCACTGTGATCTATAATTATTCTTATCAGCTACATATTCTTCATATGGTTTATCATATTCTGAACCAAAACCAATTGCTGGCATTTTATTAAAAATATATTTACCATATGCGGAATTGTTATGAATTCCATCATCAGAAAGTGGCGCCCATTGCTTAGAATACTTACTAATAAATTCTACATCGTCTCTACCAGTAAGATACCACATCAATTCACCAAAAATATATTTAGTTATTTTCGATCTACAATCAATGTTCAATAGTCTATCACGTGGATTCTCAATTTCAAAATATCCAGGAATTAGTTCCTTCATATCTAAGCCACGTACAGTTACATCATCACCTTCTGACAGAACTTTATTTATCATTCCATAATATGCTGTTTGAAAATTTTTATACATTAAATACCTCATTAAATAATCTCTAACAACTGTTTAAAGATAACTTTATTATTTAAATATTTATTACAAAAATCAAATGCTTTACGTCTATAAGAATCATAAAGTTCTTTATCATCACTTAACTTACAAATCAAATCAACAGCTTCTTGAGGATTATTTTCATCTAAGAATACCATTCCAGTTTCATCGCCCCATTCAACAAGTGATTTGCCTTCAATCTTAAATAATTCGCCCCATCTCTTTCTATAAATAGGAACGGTTCCAACTGCTACAATTTCCATCATAGCGTATTCCATAATATCTGGTAAAAATCTATCATCAAGTAGAAGAAGTTCAATACCAAACTGTTGCTTACTCATACGTTCCATTGCTTTAGCATTATCAAATGGAGGTAACATATACGCATTATGATAACGTTCAAAAGTAACTTCATCATTATTCATCTTTTCAACGTAATCCATAGTTGTCCAAAGAGTATTATCATCTCTAACAATCTTTACTGGATCCCAAGATTTATATAAAAACTGAAGACTCTGAATAGACATTTCAATTCCTTCAAGTGTTGCAATAAATCCTCTTTCTCTGAAATACTTTTCATGCATCTCTCTAAAAAGCCAAGGACCTTTCCACGCTGCTACTCTTCCAAGAAATTTAATAGTTCTATACTCTTTCTCTTCAAAAGGCTTCCAATATTTCTTATACTTATCAAAATCAAGACCATTGATTCCATTAAGTTTATCAGACGCTGTTACAAGATTATTTAAAGTAATGTCATGCTTCTTACAGAATCTAACAAAATCACCATCATGAGAGTGAGTAATAACCTTATCAACGTACTTAAAGAATTCTTTATATTGTTCTTCAGCATAAAAGTTTCTGTTTATAGAATGAATCTTATGATCTACTTGAATATAAGTTGTAGGCACACCTGATTCTTTAGTTGCTTTTACAATGTCAATAAAAATATTCTTTGTTTCTTCTGTAAAGTTTTTAGCAGGAACACTAAGAATAATAACCTTATCAGCTGTTTTACATGCATTAAGAATTTCTTCTGTATTTTTAGTATAACTAATAATTTCAATGTGATTAGGATGAGATTTTTCTCTACCCCAATGTTTATCTTTATTAGCTAGTGTTCTGCAAGTATGACCAATAGATTCAATATAACTCTGAAGTTCTACAGCATACTTAGTGTTACCAGTGCCTTCTACACCTCTGCCCATTAAAATAACATAATTCATTTAATTTTTTACCTCTTCCTTTACTTTTATTAAATTATAAAAATCACTTGCCATCTATATTGCATCATCTTTTGTAAATTCATATGCATACGAAGTATCAAAATGATTCTTAATTTTATAGATATTTATACCTGCATTTTTTAACATTTCATATCGTTCTTCAAACATTCTTTTTTCTTTATATACGAAATCCCAATCAACTGATTCATCTTTACTTCTATACGCTCTGTCTATAAATCCGCAATCAGCGTCAACTATAAAAATAATCGTATCATTTACGTGTTTCTTACAAATCTAAACCAATTGTTCTATAGACATTTTAGATGCACGATCATATAAACTTGGATAAATAGTTTCACCAATATAGAATCTATCAAAAATCATGTTTTGTGGCATATTTAATAATGTCTCATGAAATTCATAATCATTTGGACACTTACTATCTACATGCTCTATCTCAAAATCTCTAAATTCTTCACATTCTTTCAATTTTGCAATAAACGTGCTCTTACCGACATTATTTGGACCTTCAATGACGATCTTCATTTAATCACCTCTTAACTATTATATAACTCTTTATTTAAATCGTCAATTACTTTTTCGTTCTCTTTTAAAATATTTTCTCTAGTTCTATTCCCAGAAACTGAACTAAATTTCTTTCCATATGTCTTATCATACGTCTATACTTTAGTAGATCTTACAGGTTTATTTAAAAGATACATAATATATGATAATGTTTGATAGTTATTAGATAAAGGCGCTAACATAGTTTTAAGATTTTGCTCTATATTAGGATCTATCATTGTTTTATCTGCTTGTCCTGCATAATCAGATAAAGTTTTTTGCATAGTTAAAAATTGTTTAGTTACATCTCTATAGTAATTTTCAACATCTCGTTTACTCATAATTCACCTCGATAATTCTTATTATATTATACACAAAAAGAGACCCACAAAAGTAGATCTCCTTTAAAATTATTTATCTTCTTTTATAGTTTTTATGTCAACTTCTAAATGATGAAAATGAACAACATCTACACTAAAAGTATCTACATGACTATATGCACAACTTATAGATTTTATTGCTGTTTCATAATCAACCCATGGTTCATTATCATCATTCCAAACAATCTTATTATCTACTACAACTTTTATAACTGGTAAATCTATTAACCAATTTAAAATTCTTCCTACAGTTAATTCTGAATGCTTACTCATAATTCATCCTCATTTAACACTAAACAATTGCAAAAACCACTATAAGCAACGCAACTGTCTAATGCTATTATTCCTTCTTTTATAAATGGTTTAAAACTATCTTCCCAATTTTTTCTATTCTTTTGAGGCCACTCCTTTAATTTATGCTCATCATATCTACTATGACCATAACCTGTATGATAATGACCACAAATGATAGTTTTATCTATTTTAACATTGTCATGCCACGCTTTCATGCCATTAACCCATCTTGCCTACGTCCAAGAAAACTCATCTACATCGTGCCAATCTTTATCTAATGGCTCATACACTGTAGAATAATAATCACCCCACTAATAACAAGGAATCCAACCATGCACAAACACATATTTAGACGTCTCAAAATAGTTTATAGACTTCTCTTGTATAAAATCTAAAATTGGCTTTATAATATCGTATATTTGTTGTTTGACACTATCAGAAATTCTTGGTAACATTAAATATTTATAATCTATATCACACAAATTAGCAATAGTTTTAACTGTTCCATTACTAAAATGATGATCACTTATAAACTCACCTGACATTATTTGACTTATACAATCAAACAACAAATCTTCATGATTACCTCTAATATAAATAAATCTATTTCCTAATAATTTTACAAATTCAAATAGCTACTTCGATTCATTGCCTCTATCAAATAGATCACCACATACAATTAAATAATGTTCATTATTATTGACATTAAAGCCATTTATGTTTAAAGTATTTAACATTATGCTATAAAATGAATGAATATCAGTCATTATAAAGTACTTTTTCATTTATATACCTCATATAATACAATAACAATATAATCATTCTAACTTACTTGCATACTAATACTTTTTACTACTTTATCAACTATAAAATTATTAACGTCTTGTTCTAAAAATCTCAATGCGTTTGATTTAAATATTTTAATTTTATTCATATGTCTAAAAATAATCTGCATCTATGATTATTGCATCATCTATGTTATATTTTAAATTTTTATCTCTTGCTAACTCTGGAAATGGTTCTATACGCCACTCCATAAAATGATACTTTTTAACTAACTTTTTTATTAACTTATATACCTATTTTTCTGTCAACTATCTCTTTGTTTTGATATTGACAAAATCCCACATCTACCCATCAACTGTTGTAACCATTGCAATTTTAGATGTTATATAGAACGAATAAGCTAAAACCATATCTGTTGTCATAAATAATTGTGCATGTGTTTCAATCCATTCACAAGCCTCATCAGTTATAAAAAGCTATTCTATAATATCATTATCTTCATAATTCATTCGCAAATTTATCTACTCTATTTAATGTAATCTATATATTTATTATATACAAAAAGAGCCGCTGCTTTTGCAACGACTCAAATATATGTTAAACTAAGTTGTCATTGTAATTATTAGAATAATTTGAATGGATTAAAAGTAAACATGCTATCAATCATATCATTCATTTCATCAACAATTCTAGTATACTCACGTTTAGCCTCATCACCGGTAATGTACTTAACGTAAGGTTTATTAAATTTGTTGTTATATTCAATAACTGCATTGCGTTTTTCTGATGCAGCTTCATTAACTTTCTTCTTTGCTTCATCCAAAATCTTAGAAGCTTCTACATTCGCATCATCAACAAGTTTGCGAGCTTTTGCTTTAGCTTCATCATAAGATTTAAGTGCAGTAGAATAAGCATCTGATGCAGCATCAATCTTAGTAGCAAGTTCTTTACGTTCTTTACTAATTACAAGCTTTTTAGCGTCTTCAGCTTTCTGCTTTTCTTCTTGCTGTTTATCAAATTCAAGCTCAGCAGCTTTACATTCTTCAACAGTACTATATTCTTTTCCGTCTTTACCTAAAATTTTCATTATAATCTCCTTTTCTTGAGTTTCTTACCTTTTCAGGACTTACAACTCAACCATATTAGATTTTTTATTTATTATGTAAAAACAACTTAGTTTAATGCAAAATAATTCTACAAATGTCTTCAGTGACATTTTCTTTTGATACAATTATAAGATTCTGACTAGGTGTAGCAGTTAATCTTAATCCTTTAGCAAATGTATCAGTACCCATTAAGCTTGAACATGAACATACAACAGTTCTATTCTTTTCATCACAACTAAAATGATGTAAATGTGCTGTGCATAATAGATCCCAATGCTGCTCAGTCATCATAGATAACTTATCCACTGCTGTTATATGATTATCTTTATCGCCATGAACGCCAAGAACTCTGTGTCCCATTACTTCAAATGCACATATATCATCACCATAGTAATTTTCATTTATATGCACATTACAATCTTTAAGACGTTCTTCTAGATACCAAGGAGTTAATCTCTGCAATGAAGCTGATGATAATTCAGCCTCTTTATCTTTATCTAATCTAGAATGATTATCAATTGTGCTATAATATTCAATATCAACGTATTGAGACAGATTCATTAAAAATTCTGCTAAGATCTCAGTAACTTGCATAATTTGATCTATAACATTAAATCTACTCTCAAGTTGAATTGTTTTATGAATACGTCCAGCAATTAAATCAGATAAATCAACTACATATAGTTTTTTAACATTATAAAGTTTTAATTTCTTTATAACTTTTTCATATAGCTCTGCAACTCTACGTTTACAAATTTCTGGACTATATTCATTTATAAAGTTTTTAAAGACTTCACCATAATGCCAATCACCAATTTCAAGAATAGCTTGATACTCATCATTATCATGACTAACAAATAAATTTTTATTAGTGATAAATGGTTTCTCTTTCGCAGCCACAATAGCAGCGTTTATAGCAATATCTCTTATAGTCTCTTGTCTAGCACTTTCACGAATTATCTTCTTAGTTGCTGTTGTTTCATCCCTAAACTTAACGCGTTCTTTCTAAAGTCTGACTGTTTCTTCTCTAATTATATTTAAATAATCTTCTTCAGATTCGTCATCTTCAAAAGAATCATCATAGTCTTCAACATCTTCTTCACATGCATTATCACATTCATTAGATTTAATAGAATTCATATATTCAATAAGTTTATCACGATTATGCGTTCTATAGAATTCTTCTGAATAAGTTAACTCATATGCTTCATTTGTTAAATTCTTAATATCGCACCAAGTTATATAAGGATTTTCACTCTTAAGTCTAACAAGATAGTCAATATATTCATCAACTGTCATGTTGCAAGCTGCAGTTAAAAAACTGCTGTGCATTTTATTATCTATCATTAATGCTCCCTCGCTCTAACTAATTTAGCAGTCAAAGCGATTTATTGTAGTTAAATTACTGCTGTTTAGTGTTACCGAGGTAAACATCTACTGTTGTGGCAAATAAATTAAATAATTTATTATATTTTTCACCAAGTGTCTGATATGCTTTCTGAGTTTCTTCAAGCTGTTTCTTTACTGCATCAAGTTCGCTAGTAAGTCTTTCAACTTCAGTTACTTCAACTGTTGCTTCTTTCGCATCTTCAACAAATTTTTTAGTTTCAGCCATTTTTACTTTATCTCCTAATTATTTTGTTCAATAACATGTACAATATCATCACTAGAATCTTCTTCATTTTCTTCAAATTCTAAGATTTCTTGTATTTGTTCAGGTTCATTTTTTAGATTCAATGTCTTCATAATGCCTTTAACTGCTTCAACAACTCTCATTCTAGATTCTCTATCTAAAACAGGACTATTATCAATATTAACTTGATTGTTTTGCTGATTTATAACAATTGCAGGCGTTTGATCTACTAATTCAATAGACTTATTGGCTCTATCAATAGTAGACTGCACTACAGACATATAATCTAAAAGCTCTTTATTACTAAATTCACCAGGCTTTTTATCAAATCTTTCAATCATTTGATCACCGACTTTATCTAATAATGAATTTAATTTCATTACTCTAATAGCATTACGTTTAGCCTGATTCAAATTAAATAATTTTGTTAAATTTTTAACTTTATCTAAATCTTGTTCCTCAATAAGTTCATTAGTTACCTTAGCTGTTTGATTATCTAATGGTATTACACTTATTAAATCATCTATAGATACAGGTTGTTGATCTATCTGACTAACCTGCAAGTCTTTCTTATTTTCATCACTCATAAAAGATTCTCATAAATATTTGACATAGCGTTTATAACAGAATTATCCAAACTCTTTATTAATCCACTTGTATTAGTTTCAATTGTAGTGGCAACTAATTTATTAAAATCAGCACTTGGAATAAATTTATATTTTATTTCTTGATTTTCATATTTAATTAAAATTGTGCCTTCAAATGTATCTATCTCAAATACAGATTTTCCGTCATGCATATCAAGATAAATATCATCACTATGTATCATATTTATATAATTTTTAAGTTTTGTTAATGCTTTTATAGACACACCTGATAAAGCACTACTTTTCTCAATTACACCCATATTAAATATCCTTCATTGTTTTGTCTATAGTCTTTACAGATTTTCTATATAATCCTACAAAAATTGCATTACTACTATTGCTCACATCTTTATAATACGATGTAAATGCGTCATCTAGTCTTTTCTAAACTAAATTTAAAAATAATGCATTTTTATCAATCTTTACCTAATCTGTTAAATCTTTTATTATGTTACTCAGCATCTTTAACTCCTGAAAAACTATAATCTTTCAAGACTTTACATACTTGTAAATAAATAGATTTCACATTTCTAAGTTCAGATGATCTAAATCCAATAGCCTTTACAGCTGAATCATATGACATTCCATCAATATTTACATACTGATAAAGTAACATAATATTAGCTAATGATAACATCTCTGTAACTGTTGGAATCTTTATAGTTCGTCCGCCGAAAATTGAACACAAATTAAAGAAATTCTGCTTATCAAGTGTATATGCTAATTCACTAATTGCTGAATATTCTTTAACTCCTGTCATTTTATATAATACAAACATCAATAATGCATATTGATCCGTTTCTTTCAAAGTTTTTATATTGTTTTTCAATCTTTATCCTCCAGCACTTCAGATAAGTTAGCTTTAATTGCATCGTCTATCTCTTTATCCGATAAATCGTAGTCATCGCATATTTCTCTAATATCTTTAGTAAACTGCTATTTAACTTTTTGCATTAATACATGTACATATGTCTCAAAATCAAATTCTAAACCATATAAAGCTGTTGGTGCTTTTGCATTAACATCATAAAATTTTGTCATTAAATTCTATTTACGTTCATCTGAGCATCCATCTTTAATTTTATCATATCGTCTAACCTACTAAGGAGTCATTGATATAGTATTAATAAATGATCTAAGAACAGAAATATATAAATAATGCGCCAGTCTTTTATCATGTCCATACATACTTTCATTAACTACTTTTTTAAATATACGTGGAAATGTTTTTATGTAAAATTCAATATCAACACGTCTCATATTTCCAACAGTATTACGCATTGGAGCAGCTAAATATTGTCTTGAAAGATTTGCAGCTTCTACATCTCCTTCACGTGTACTAAATCCAAATTCTTGTGCAGCAAATTCACACTTCTTAGGATATAACACGGCTTTCATATAATTAAGACATGATTTTACAGGTGATAAAAATTTTGGATCATTTTCAGGTAAAAACTATCTTGGCGTAGTCATACGTATGTATGTTATATTTGCTAGATAGTATGCAAACTACTCACTATAGTACTACTTTGTAAAATACTTTTTCTTAAGTATTAACATAAATGCGATCTAAGTAAGTTCAGTATAGACACGAGAAATAACTCTTTCATCTTTCTCCATTATATGTGCATCTACATCTATGCATAAATCTACAAATCGCTAAGTTGGTTTTTTAATCATACAATTCTGCTAATCCCATTTTCATCTTTTTCAACAGTGATTATAGAATCTTCAGGAAGATTAAGATCTGAATGATGCGTAACAATAAATACACTTTCAATATCGCATAATTTGTTAGAAATTAAATCTATAATTTTCTGACAACCTAATCTATCACAAGCATCAAACAATTCATCTGCTACAAGAATATTACAACTAAATCCTAAAAATTTACACAACATATCTCTTATAGCAAACTGAATAATAATGTCAACTTTTTTAGCTTCACCACCTGATAAAGACTCAATCTGCTTCCCATCATACATAATATCAATATTATTACCATCAAGCTTAAAATCAAGTTTATCTGTTCCAAAAACTTCTAAACTATATTCCTTTGCTTTCTGATCAATAAAATTAATTACATTAGAAAGAAGCAAACCTCTAAAGTCTCTAGTCGCAAGCGTAAACATTTTATTAACAACTGCTTGACGCGCTTCTATATCACTTTTTATATTATAATTATACAATAATTCTTCATCTATTACACGCGCTGATTGTTCAAGATTATCAATTGTTTTAGTTAAATCATTCTTCAAAGTATCGTAAGATAGTCTCGTGGATTCTAACTTGGCTAACTGACTTTTATCATTATCAAATAATCTTTGTTTATCATCAATAATGTGCTTAAGATCATCATATGATTTTCTTAATTCATTGCCACGATTATAAGATTCTTCTTTTAAACTATCATAATTTTTATTTATAGCATCAATTTCTGACGTCTTTTTAGCTTTAATATCATCTAATTTTTCAGTCAAAACTTCTAATGCTTCTTGCTCTTTAGTTAAATCATCTTTTAAGCTAGTTGTATCAGGTTTATGAACATTTGGAATTTTCTGTCCACAAGTAGGACATATATCTTTAATGTTCTCAATTTTACTAATATCATTTTTAATAGAGCTAACTTTAAGCTTATGCGTAGTAATCAAATCATTTTGATTTTCTATCTCTTGTTTATACTTAGATTCAATCTCATTGACCTCTGCAGACTTTCTATCAGAGATCATAGAATACTTACTACGCTCATTATTTAAATCAGTGAATAGATTATCAAGCTTAACTTTATCGTTTCCCAGATTGACACCGGTGACTTCTAATGAAGCTTTAAGATCATTTATCTTATTATCAAGCTCAACTGTATCTCCCATAGAGTTTAATCTATTTTTAGTTGCCTCAACCTGATCTTTTATAGATTCTTGACGAGTCTTTTTAGTTAAAATAGTATCTTCAACATCTCTTAATTTTTTCACTAATACTTGTTTTCTATCATTAATTCTATTTTTAAGATCTTCAATCATAAAATCAGATTTAGATAATTTTTCAAGTATTTCTTTTCGTCCACTTGGAGTGTTATTAGTGAATCTCTGTGGAAGTCCTTGACCTAAAACAATTACAGACCCAATAAGTTGTGCATTCAAATCAGGAATATACTGTGCTAATAATTTTTCACTGTCTCTAATGCCTTTTCCTGACTTATCTTCACCATTTATATAAATTTTAAGATCTGTTTTAAATTCTTTTGTGTCTTTATAACGACAAACTCTGTAATGATCTTTGTCAATATCAAATTCAAGTTCAACAATTGCGCCATCATCGCCTTTATTATTTACAACGTCTTTTACGCCACGAATAGTGGTTCCAGTCAATGCATAACTAATTGCTTCCCATATAGAACTCTTTCCTGAACCATTAGATTGTGAATTATCGATAGGATTGTTATTCACGCCTTTAACAATAGTGTAACCTCTATTCGTTAAATCAATATCAGCCTCTTTAAATGAGAAAAAATTACTAAATTTAATTCTTTTAAAATTGATAATCATTTACACACCTCTAAAAGTTCAGACTCAAGAACATTATTTGGATCATCTATATTTTCCGCACAACACTGCATAAATTCTTCAATATGATTAACGCTCTGAAGTTCTTTAATGTCATCCTTGGTTGCACCAGATGCATCGTGGACACTAATAACTCTGTATGTTAATATTCTATCATCTTTACTTAAAATGTCCTTCACGTCTTTATTTATGACATCAGAACATTTAACAGATAGTACTGCATTATTTTTAATTTTAGTTAAAACTTTATTTAATTCTTCTACTGATTTAACTTCAATCTTATAAAATTGCCAAGCAAATGGATTTTCAATAAATTCAAGTTCTAATGTATCAGTGTCTAGAATCCAACCACCATAATTATAGTTAAATGCATCATTAGTAAAATTAAAACAAGAATAACTTCCAAGATTTAATGCTTTTTTAGATAACCAACCACCATTGTGTAAATGACCGTTTAAAAATAAGTCACAATTCTTATCAATCTCATCTAATGTAAATCCATCTTTAGAGATAAATCCACCATACTGAATTCCAGCGATGTCATTATGTGAAACTATAACATGTTTCTTTGCATTTTCATCCTTAATTAAATATGTTTCAAGTGGTTTTTTATCACTATGAAGAATATAAGGTAAAAAATGAATTTGTGTAGAACCTATCATCAAACTTTCACCTTGAGTACTAATAACTTCACTATTCTTATTTTCAAGAATTTTTACAGTGTTATACTTAAGATTATTTACGCTTGATTCATGATTTCCAACTAAAAAATATTTTGGCAATTCATTCCAAATGATGTCTCTTGTTGCAGTTATCTCTATATCAGAAATGTTAGATTTATTAAAAACATCTCCTGCAAAAATCATCATTTCACAATGTTTATCAAGAGTTATATTATTGTAATAATTAAAACTTTTAATGGCTTGTTCAAGATTTAATGTATACTTTTCACCATTACCTGTAATTATACTTGTTGTCTCTGAAATATGGGTATCACTTAAAATTAAAATTCTCATATTCAACCTCTTCTAAATATATTATACACTATAACAAAAAGAAAGTCAATCAATTTGATCGACTTTCCTCAATTTCATCTACAGGCGCTTGATCTCCCCATCTATCCCAACCATTTACAGCTTGCCTAGCAAATAATTCTATCTTCTTTGATTTAGGAAACATATTACAAATTCTATCTCTAATTTCTGCAGGTTTTGTAGAGTGCGAAGAAATCTTTTGACTAATAAATTGTTTAGTTCCTGGATTTCTAACTCTATCTGATGGTATTTTTCCTTTTTTGAAAATTAGACACATTTCGCATTGAGGCATAGTATAATTACCTACATTTGCTCGTTCTTTATACCAAACAAATCCAACTGTAACATACTTAAATCCCCAACTTTCACCAACTTCTATGCAACGTTTAAGCTCAGCACTTACAACCCACATAAACATTAAACAATTGTCATCAGCAATTTTAGAAACATGTTCACCAAAATACGTTAAGTCATTAAATGACATTGTGTGATAGTATTCATTTGCTGGTCTCCACTTTGTTCCACCAGAACCCCCATATTGCCACGGTGGATCTACATAAATAATCTGATATTTTTCTTTTGTGTTATAAATATCTACAAATGCCATACTATCCTCACATTAATTTTAACATTAAATAACTTAATGCACTTCTATCATTTACTGAACCATCAACAATTCCAAAACAAAGATCTTTACACATTGTCATATACTTTGCATATTCATTATTTTTAGTTTCAATAAGTCTTTTTTTAGCTGTATTATATAAATTCATTAAAATAGACATTGGTGAATCGTTTGATTTTAATCTATCTTTAAATGCTTTCTGATCTTTACCAATAATTTTATTAATCAATGAAAACATATTTACTTGACGATAATCTGAAAAACCATTATTTAACATATAATCCATCAATACATTTGAATTAGCTTGTTCAAGAGTGAATATCTTACCCATTTCATTTAAACATTCACCCAAATCACAATTACAATTGTCTATTAACGTTAGTAATTTTTCTTGTTCAACTGCTACGCCATTTTCTTCACATTTCTTAGTTAAATATTTTAAAATTGTGTAATTATCTAATTTTGGAAATGTAACGCAATATGCTTTATAAATTTTATAGGCTTCAGATTTTTTATCAAATGAATCATATCTAAGAATTACTCTCTTATCAGTTTTAATTAATTCTTCAATATACTTATCATTCTTAAAAACTTTTTGATCATTCATAACAACATATATAACATCTTCTTTAAAATTATTTCCAATGTCATATAACACATCATCAATACAATCATAATATTTTAATGGTCTACTAACTGTATTTGAAATAGTTGTTACATACTGTCTTGCAAGTTCTTGTTCGTCTTCTATAAAAATTAAAAACTTTGGAATATTGTTAGTTAGAACAGCTGCTTTTAATGCTTTAACTTCCATTAGTTATAAGCCCTCCAAATGTTCATAACATAATCATCAATAATCATAGTTTTTACAGCTGATTTATCCGCTTCATATAGTTTCTTGCTATCATCACTTGCAACTAAAATTCTATATGCTCTCATTGTATCAATCTTATTTTCTTTCAACAATTCATTAACATATAAAACTATTTCATTTAAAAATTCAATAAAACTATAATATTCAGGATTATCTAATTTTGTCGCAATATTTAACGAATTAGCTAAAGATGCTCTTGACATATTATCTATAACATATTTTGCAAAATCTTTTACAGTCATATATCAATCCACCTCTTACTTAGACATTTCAAGTATAATCATTCTCAAAAACACTTCTGCATTACTTGAATTTGCATTTTTTCTACATTCGAATAATCTTGTAGCAAATTTTGTTAATTCATCAAACTTATCTTTATTCAAACTATTCTCAAATCTTCTTGGAATGTTTACATTATTTATATCATATGTTTTATCATAAATTGCATATTCAATTACAAATGACATCAATGAATCGTAAACTTGTAACATATCATTACTGCTATTTTTAAGAATATCTAATTCATTCAAACAATTAACAACATCTTTCTCAAGAAGATTATTAGTTATTTTCAATAGTGATTCCTCTCTAACTAATCCAAGAACTTTTTCAACATTCTCAATAGTTAGATCAGTTGAATAATCTAAACATTTATCAAAATTAGTAATCGCATCTCTCATATAGCCATCTGCAACAATAGCAATTCTATCTAATGCTTCTCTAGTATACTTATTATGCGTTACTTCATTTGAAATATATTCAAGTTTATCTGAAATTACTTTAGTTTCAATTCTATGAAAGTCAAATCTTTGAACTCTTGATAAAATTGTTCCAGGAATTTTATCTGGATTTGTCGTACATAAAATAAATACTACATGCTTTGGTGGCTCTTCAAACAATTTTAATGCTGCATTCCAAGCTGCAGTTGTCATCATATGTGCTTCATCAATAATATAAACTTTATAATTGCAATCTATTGACATCTGTTGTGCATCAGAACTTAATGCTCTAATACAATCAACGCCATTATTTGATGCAGCGTCTATCTCAACACAATGACCTTCACCATCATTTAATGCTTTTGCAAAAACTCTAGCTGTTGTTGTTTTACCACATCCTCTTGCACCACAAAATAAATAAACATGTTTAATCTTTTTAGTAGCTGCTTGACGTGACAAAATACTAACAATAGCTTCTTGTCCTACAATCTCTGCAAACGATTGTGGTCTCAATAAATTTGCTAATACGTCGTTATTCATCTATACCTCAATTTGTGATTGTTACACACTTCTTAATAATCCAACCTGTCCAGTTGTTACTCATAGAATCATACAAATCTACCAATAACATTTTTTCTGTTTCTTTTAAAATTTTTCCAAACATTACTCTACTTGGAGGCGGATTATTGCCATTCCATTGTTTATGAAAATCAAATGAAGGAGAAGGATGAATAAACCAATCTACAAATTCAAACTTTGTATCTAAAACTGGCTTTTCATCCTTACTCATCTATTTCATAAATACTATTTCTTCAAAATCTTCAGGAATTTTAGTAGAAACTTTTCCATCTACTTTAAATTCTAAATTAGCACATTTTTGAAGCTATACTTTTAAAATATCATTCATTTGTTTTAGTCAATTCTACTTCATCAATAGCTGTTGCCTGCATATCACTCTGTGCAAGTAACAATGCCAATGTGCTTCGCTTATAAGCAGTTAAAACATTTTTAGGCGTAAACACATCTGTTGACGTATCAATACCATTCATATGATAAAGTATTGCGATCTCTTCTTCATACGAAAGATTAAAAAACTGCTTAAGCATATAAACTGAATTCTCAGAATGACTACCATAAAATAATCTATCTTCTTCAGGTTTTACACTATAATATGGAACCTTAATCCAAGTTCCTGATTCATCTTTAGTGTTTCTATACTCAATACTGTAAAAATTTACTTTAGATACATCATGAAGTAATGATACTAATGCAATAGTCTCTTGAGAATATGGACTATTTTCTACAGAACCATACTCATATTTAATCATTCTAATAAGACGATTAAATACATTTAGACTATGCTGAATCAAACCACCTTCTTCACTTAAATGATACTTAGTACTTGCAGGGGCAGTTTTAGCATCTGACTTGTCTAACCAAGTAATAAATCTATCGATACCAGGTCTTGTAATAAACCTAATAAGATAATTTTTAAATTTATTATAATTATTTTCTACATCAATCATTTATAAAACCTCACAAACTAATAAGTCTTGTCTTAATTTTTCTACGTTTAACAAGATAACGCTTATAAGCAGCTCTATCTTCAACAGTTACTACATCAACGCCTGTATGCTTCCCATCTCTTTTGGCGTTAAATTCTGCTTTCCATTCAGGCATAACATTGTATTTTACACAACATACACTTACGTCAAAAATTTCAGCAATTTCTTTTACTGACAATCCTTTCTTATTAAAAAGCTTATTCATCTTCTTAATATCTTTATCAGTCAATACTCTCTTTCTATCATATTGCGTACCTTGAATTCTTACAACTCTATTAAGTGTAATATCATCCAACTTCAAAACTTGTCTTCTTTTCATCTACATGTACCTCTAATTTAATTTTATAAATATATTATAATATAATCATTGTAATATGTCAACTAAAATTACTCATCATCTGAAGTTTCAAGCTTATAGAAATTACTATTGTCAAAATACTTTTTATCAATACTTTCTGAATTATTTGCTGAAAATAACGCTACAAAAACACTCATAACAATAATCGCTATCTTATTAAACATTAAATCACCTCACTTTATAATATTATACAAAAAGACAGCTATTAAAGCTGTCTTTATCTTATTTTATTTTTGTAATTTTTACAATATCTTTATTAGTGTCTAATAAATCACGTTTATACATTTCACACTTAATTTTTAAATAATTAAGCTCTAATTGACGATTGATCGCGGCTTCTTCACGGTATCGATTAAAATAAACATAATATAATGCACACAAATCATCATTAGATAAATCTATTAAATCATTGTTTGAAATATATAAACCTCTTTTCTTCAATAACCTTTGTGGTAACCAACTAATAATTACGTGTAAACTGTCTTCTGGAACATGAATATTTTGATGACGTTCTATAAACTTATCGTAATAAGATTTGTATCTATCTATCTTTATAAACCTATTAGTCATCTTTCACACCTATCATCAAATTTTCCCATAGTATGACATAATTTTTGAAAAAACTTAATCTTGTCATCTTTAGACATCTTATCGCAGTATTCACTATATGCAGCTAAACCATTCATTTGACCATCTAAATCCATTCCATACATATTACGTTTATCACTATTATGTGCATAAGGATTAGAATTATCTATAATTTGACTATAAGTTTTAACAAAATAAGTTATTGCTTCACCATACTCAGGATCTCCAGTATATACAGCAAACTCATAACTATTAGAATCATCTATTTTTCTAAATTTAATCTTTCTACCTGTTTGCGTTATAAATCCAACAACGTCTGCATCAAAATCACCTACATAACTAGCCTTACTTTTTGTTAGCTTATCACATAAATCATCGTAGTCGTCACTAGATATATTATCAAATCTATATTCAGTAGTAACTTCTTCTTTATGCTTTTGCGCGTGATTCTCTAAATTCTCTTTAGAAAAACGTGCTTCATCTATATCTATCATTTATTGTTTATAAACTCCAAAAATTCTTGAAATGTATACTCATCTAAAATATAGTAATTCTTTTCATCAGGTCCAAAACTAAATGCTAATACACTATAAGGTTTTCCCATAAATAAAGCTTCTTTAGCATTTTTCTCTAGCCAGTCTTTTTTAATAGACATAGAATCTTTAGATTGTGTATGCACTTTACACTCTATTAGTACTTTATCAGCTGTAACATCACCTTTTTGAAAAGGCGTTGCTCCACTATTTTTAACTTGTTGTCCATTAGTAAGTTTTGCAACAGCCTTCTCTTGTTTAGATGAATAATATCTTGTAGGTTTTTGGCCTTTATCTGTTTTTGGATGTTGTGTATTCAATAACGCCATTACTTTTCTTCTCTAACAATAGCTTTACTCATATTAGCATCAACTGAATCTTCTTGACTCTTGATTTCAACTCTATCTCTTTCATCAAGAATTTCACCATAAGAATCATCAGAAGCAGAAATATATCTATTTAACATTCCCATAAATTCATTTTGGAATTTAGGATGTGTATACAAATATTCTTCAAGATCTTTTCTCTTACCTGTTAATTCTTTTCCATCTTCAGTTTTATAAATTTCGCCTGTTTCAAGATTTACAAGCTGATATGTTACAGATGTAAGTCTCTTAATAAATTCAAACTTATATGCAATCTCAAGAAGATCTTCCATCCACATTAGACCTTTATCATATGAGAATGACATGAATCCACCGCCACGAACAATAGATCCACATTTATTTTTAGTTATACTAAATTTTAGTCTAAATCCACTAGCACCTTCACCATCAGACGCATCTACTTTATCACCCTTAATAAATGTTCTAGTACCGAATCTAACTTTAATTGATGAATAATATTGAGGACCTTGTCCACCAGGTTCACCATAAATAGGAGCACCTGTAAATGTCTTACCTTCAACTCTAACTTGGTTAATCATAATGAAAATATTATTTCTCTCATTAACTAAACTACTCATTGCAATTAAGAATCTATGAAGAGGTTTAGCAATTGTTCCTCTCATACCAGGATCTTTTTCCATATCGTTTTCAAGTGCTTGTGCAGGAAGTAAAGCTGGAATACTATCCAAAATAATCATACCAATATCTTCTTCTTTCTGGAACGTTAAAATAGCATCAAGAACTTGTTCACCTGTAAGTGTTGTAGGATTAAAGTATAGCATTCTAGTAGGATCAAGTCCTGTCATCATAGCTTGAAACTTAATATCTAATGAATGCTCCATATCAACATAAACACATGTCTTATTTGGAAACTTTCTCTAAAATGCAGCCATAGCAACACAAGCTGCAGTTGTTTTTCCTGAATGATAAAGTCCTGCAAATGTACAAATTCTTCCTAATACGAGACCACCAAACAACGGGTAATCAAATCCAAATGCTCCTGTAGATAATCTTTCATAAGTCGGAACTACATCTGCTTTAATGATTAGTTTATCATTTTTGTAATCTCTATTTAACTGTTTTGCAACATCTAATACGCTCATTAGTTACCTCAAAATATTTAATTATTCTTAATAATATATACAAAATGACTTGCTTACATATAGTTAAACAAGTCATCAATAGTTAATTTATTTAGTAATTCGCTTTAATAAAACACCATGAAATGTTTTTTTACCATTAACCATCCACATATCATTAGTAGCTTTATGCACAAATGGGTTATCATCAGGATTTAACTTATTAAAGTAGCCTTTAGCATTACTTATATACCATATGTAATCATCAAAGCTAATAAGATGTAGTACATTTATTGACGTAAACATCCAACCATTATAATCATCAGGTATTTGTGTAGCAGGCACTCTAATTGGATGTGAACCATCTTTCATAGTAACTAATGGATATTCTATATAATCACTAGCGTAATCATGTATGCTAACGCCTGATTTATGATTTTTAAATTCTTTATTACGTTCTAATTGCGCATCATCAAATGACGTTATCCAATCACATGCTACAGATTTTGTTTTATAATCATTTTTACTAGTAGGATTATAAAAATTTAAACCTATATATACGTTAAACCCAAGATATGCTTGCTTTAACATAAGTGGCAAACCTACATTAGGACTGACTCTATTTAGAAATGGCGCAAGACAAATAAAATCAATTTTTCCTACAATGCATTTCATAAACTCACCATATAAAGAAAATGGAGGATTAGTTATACAAATGTCATATTTAGAATAATCAACATCTTGAAATTTTATACCTTCATTAGTGTTTGGATTAAATCCACTAGCAGTTATAGATTTTATTCCCCATTCTTTAGCATTCTGAGTAAGAGTTCTAACAAAATTACAAGTTAATTTATTTCTTAAAAATTCATCAACTTCCTCAGGTTTTACACTGATAGAATGCACTGTTTCAACAACCTCGTCATTCAATAATTTTGATAAATCAAACTTTTTATACACAATACTTTTAACATTATCAGACATGCTAGATGTTAAAGCATTTTTACAGCAATCATATTCTATGTTTATCTGATATACATCAGAATCATCTGTTATGTCCCAATCACATGGACATATTATACGTTTACCTTTAAATTTACCAAGTGCGCCCCATTTAGATAATTCATCTAAAATATCTTTCATAGACGTATAGCACTCATCATTAGGTTTTGTTCCAAGTGGTGTCGTTAAACCACTATTTAATGTGTGTTTTATTTTATTTAAAACTTTTTGTTGTTTACTCATATTAATTAACCTCTATTTCCTTTTGATGTGTTATGACTTTTGCATAGCAATTGTGCATTATCAAGTGTTGTTCTACCACCTTTACTCCAAGGTATAATATGATCAACTTCTAACTTATCATATCTATTCTCTGTACATCTATCGCCAGTAATAGGATCAACATATGCACATCTAGGTGATCTACGATACAAAGTATCTTTATCTTCTTTCGTATAAAATCTTCTACCATCTAAAACAATATCATTAACTAATGCATCTATAAATGTGTTATGTGTAGACATATCCCACTTTGCTACATCGTTAATACTTGAACAAACCTCTCTATATTTATTTACAATTTTTACAGCATTAAGTTTATTTCTAATAATTTTGCAAGCAATATTTAATGCTCTATCTTCTTTTAGACCTTTTACACATCTCATTAAATCATTAAATGTATCTAAAATATCATTTAACATAAAATTATTCGCACAAAACTCAGTATTTCTTAATGGCCTAATATTGTCACGTAGTCTAATATCTGTTTTTGAATTATATACAGACTTCTTATCGTCTATAAGACTAAATGCTGCTAATAAAAATTTATAAGCTTGTTCACCTCTGCCAATAGGTTTTACACTATCTAACATTTTACTTTTACTATTGATAAAATTTTCAAAACCTTCTATAAAGTTGCCATAAAACATACCTCTTACACATTCATATGTAGTTAAAGCAACACTATTAGTATTTATTAGATAGAAATGCTTCTCTTCTTCAACACTATTGCCTGTCATTTCTACAATATAGAATACGTAATTAAGTAATCTTTGTTTATCATCATCTGATAGAGCAATATACTGTGTCTCATTACCATTTAATCTTGTACATACACGTATATTAGCATTAGGTTTTATAAAGTAATATATACTCAATAATCGCTGTTTACCATCAAGAAGATTTGTCATCCCTGTATCAGTGTTATGCCAAATATACAGTGCCGGAAGCTGTATATTCTGCTCAAGAATAGAATTTATTACAGCACCAGCTTTAGTAACCTCACCGCCATCTAACTGCGCTGGAAGATCATTATAAATAAAACTACGCTGTGTTGATTGATTTGTGTTAAGTTTACCAGAATCTAACATTTCAATTAATTCTTTTACCGATTTTTGCATATTAAATACCTCTCTAAATTTAATTTACAAGAATATTATAACACTTTCTCACTAATTAGTCAACTAAATTTAATAAACAGTTTATTAACAAATTAAAAAGACCTACTCAATTAAGAATAGGTCTCTATAGTATCTATAATTATTTTATTTAATCGGCGTTATATTTCACAGTCCCATTTGTACATATAATTTCACTAATTACTGATTCTTTTCGCCAAAGTTTAACTTTATATATTCTCTTCCATTCTTCTTTTGTACCATTAAACTTTATTGATTTTAAATTATCGCATCCCCAAAATACCCAATCTGATATGCTGCTTACTGTATTAGGTATTTCTAAATTCTACAATGACTTACAATGTTTAAATGTATTATTCATTATTTCTATAGTATTTTTAGGCCACTTAAAACTTGTTAATTTTTCACAATCATTGAATGCACCCATACCTATAAATTTAACACTATCATCAATATTCACAGTCTCTAATCTATAGCAATCATCAAAAACATAATTATCTATATCAGTAATATTCTAAATATCTACTGACTATAATTTTATACAACTAGTAAATGCTTTGGACTTTATTGTGTCAACATTTGAAATTTTAACATGTTTTAATTTCTAACAATTTGTAAAAGCTTTTTCACCAATAACTTTAACATTACTAATATTTAAACTTTCTACATCATGATCACACATAAAATAAGCTGGAATCTTTGTCACATGTTCTATAGGATTTATACCAGCTTTTATTAGTATATATGATAAACAACTAGTGAGTCTAATCTAAGTAGTATGAAATGCATCATCACCTAACCGATTTGCTTCTTTGATAATTAAATCATATATTGGATCTAAATCTAATTCATTTATATATTTCTACACTTCAGGATAATTATCAAAGAAGTCTTTTACATAAGTTGAATACCTTTCAAAATCCATAATTAAATAACCTCATATGTTAACTCGTCACTATATTTTTTCGCCCAAGTATGTGCATAGCTATTCTCATAAACCTTTAATTTTAAATTATCTACACCTGCAAAAGCATTCCAACCAATATATGTTAAACTTTTAGGTAAGACTATTATATCACTTAATTTACAACTAGCAAATGCTCCACTTTCAATTGATCGTAGTCCTTCATTTAGTTCAACATGATCTAAATTTATACATGACATAAAAGCTGCGCTGCCAATCTTAGTCACGGAACTTGGAATAACTACAGACTAAATCCTATCTGCTTCCTAAAATGCACATATGCCTATATTAGTTATGTTATCAGGTATAACTATATGTGAATCTGTTAGCCAGAAATTCTAATAATGATAACATTCTGGAATAGTTGTTAAATATTTCTTAGGATTTATACCTGATTTTTTCAGAATTCTTGTAGTATTAATGACTATACCGGCTGTAGGTATAGCATTATTTATAGAAAAATCACTTAACAATTTATAAAATTCATCATAATCATTTGTTTCATTAAGTATAACAAATGTCTCATTGCTATATTCATCAAAAAACTTCTCTATATCATCTATATAATTAATGTAGTTCAAATTCATCATATCACCTCATACACACTTTCATCTGCATCACTATCTATGAACCATTTATGTGCATATGAATCTTTATAAACTACTGCATGTAAATCTTCTACATCATCAAATGCATCGTCAGCTATATAGTTTATACTTCTTGGAATAATGAATTTTTTACTAAGACGTGTATATGCAAAAGCGCTATCACCTATAGCTGAAATACCTTCTTCTAATTTAATTTCATCAAGGTTCGTGCATTCATAAAATGAATAAGGACTTATTGTTTTTACAGATCCTGGAATACTTATACTTTTAAGCTTATCAGCATCCATATATGCGCCCCATTGTATCTAATCAATATTATTTGGTATAACAACATTATCATCTTCAAGCCAAGCATTCTGATAATGATAAAATTCAGGGATGTAATTTAAGTATTTCTCTGGATTAATCTTAGCTTTTTTCAATATTTCTGTTATTCCTACAATTATAGCTGCCTAAACATCTTGAGTATATAATCCAACATACTCATACACTAACATATAGAATGCGTCATAGTCATTGGTGTTATTTATAATGTTAATTAACTAATTTGCATACTTATCAAAAAAGTCATATACTTCCTTTTGCATACATAAATCCTATTCTTTATTGCGTAATATAATAATTTAGCAAAAAATAAGACTACACTAAGTAGTCTTATCTATTATTTTAATCTATAGGAGCTCTATCGGCATTTACTTGAGCCATAAGTTTTGCTTCTTGCATTCGACTCATTAAAACAGTTTTTAATGCATCAACTACTCTATGGCATTCATCTTGCGCACCTTTTAACAACGCTGCAACTAAATCATATACAGCCTCAGTCATAATCTCATCGGCTGTCTCGATATTAGCTTTATTTTCTTTAGCACCTTGTGCACCATCAGCTTCAATAAATACTTTTGCATGTGCTTCTTTTCTCAATGCTTCTGCACAAGCTGCATGTAAAACTGCATGTTCTTTTGCTTCTGAAAAACTAAAAGATCTCATTGACAATAAAACTATAAGATTTCTAATCTGTGAATCTGTCAAATCTTTTACATTTCCAGCCATATCAATAACATCTTTAATAGGTTTAATCTTATCTCTTGCTATATCATCAGCTATAACAACTAAATTATTATAAACTGTATTAGTATTTTCTAATGCTTGCTTTAAATTACCTTTCACTATATCACCTATTGCATATAATCAAAAATTACGCTATAATCAGAATCTAAAAATGTTCTTTTTAAAGTTGACGGAACTTCAAAAACTTTAAACTTTGCATCTCCAATCATTTTAATATTTATTGATTTATAGTCCTCTTCCTTTAAACGCTTAATTTCGTCTATTGGAACAAAACAAACTTTTTTATGATCTATAAACCAAATAACTACAAATGCACCAAAACCTTTAGGTCCTGAATATTTTAATAACTCGTCGTATTGTCTTAACTTTCCAAAATTAAATGTATTTCCTTCTGTGCTTTTACATTCAATTGCTAAAGCATATGGATATTTATAAACTATAAAATCTGACATCTATGCAGATGAATGCCCATAACCATTTGTCAAATCCCTTAATCTATAAACAAATATATCATCTAATTTTAGAAAATCATTTTTCAATTGCTATTCGAACTATTTGCCATAATTTGCCGCCATAAGTATAATCCTTTACAAAATTATACTTAATTTAGCAAATTTTAAATAGCATCATCAATAACAATCTCAGGAATAAGCTGTACTAATCCTTCTCCGCTATTAATTGCTAATGCAGGCGTAGTCCCATAAGAAATATCAAGTGTCTTTGAATTCATTGCTTTCAACTGTTTCATTAAATCTGAGAATCTAATGATTGATTCATGAACAAATGCATTTTCACTTGAAATATATGGAATTCTTTCAAAATTCTTATTAGTAATTGAAACTAACTGAACCTCATTCTCTTTGAAAACAAGTTTAGAATATAACATTACTTCAATACCAAACTTCTTATCAAACACCATTAATCTCGCTAATGCTTTATCAACAGCTTTTTTATCAAGAATAACATGTGTACTATGTGATACAGCAGCTAACTTTCTAAGCCTAATTGCTGGAAATGTATCAGTTAATGCTTGACTTTGAACGACTAAAACTAAACTCAATGAATCTGTTCTAAATTTTACCTTACTCGCATATTCATAACTTGCAGTAGAATCAACCATTAAATCAACTGTCTCAAAGTCCTTGAATACATCTAGAAGCTTCGCTTGTGTTACATTTAATAAGATCTTAAAGTCTTTATTTCCAGGTCTCTTGAATGAATTTACATATAGATTTTCAGTATATGTCAATGCCCCATCTTTATCTAAATAAATATACTGTTGAATATCATTTGAAAATAATGAGTCCAAAAATCCTTTAGTATTAATAGTTGCAACTGTAGATAAATCTGCGCCACTCATCTGAATAGTTTCAGGCACATCTCTAAACTTAATTACATCTACAGATTTTACTTCATCAATTTCTTTTATAATTGGAAATGTAAATTCACTACTAGATGTTGCAAAAATTAACGCATTCATTCTTTCAAACATTTCAACATAATCATCATCTAGTTTTGAAACAAGTGGAACAAATGTATCAGAAACAACTGTAGCATGAATCTTTTCAGAACCATCACACTCAATTGGAATTTTTGCTTCAAGATAATAATCATAATTAGATACTTTAAGAGTCATAGTTTTATCTTCAAATGACTCTAATTCAATCCAACCTGATTTTGGATTTAATTTTGTCTTCTCAATAGCTAAGTTCATCTTAGCTACAATATTTTTTAACTCACTAATATTTACTCTCATATTAAGTTATACAATACCTCAAACTTCATCTCTTAATACGTCATAAGTTCCATCACAGAATTTATTTAAAACTTCATCACTAAATTCAGTATGTTCAGCTTTAACTTCTGCAATTGCTTGTTCTCTAGTTTTTCCTTCTTTTTCAACAGCTGTAGAAATATACTCTTGAATTTCATTTAACATTTCATCAGCATACCATCTCTTTAGAACATAAGGATCTGTAACAAATGGCACATCATCTACTTCAGGCTGTGCTGCATGAGACATTAAATAAGCCAACCTTTCTGACACTTCTTCAGCATTTTCAAGAGGACATTCACCTAATAATTCATCATGCACTGGAATTAATAATTTAAATCCTAATCTCTGCATTTCACTATCTTTAAAAATATTAACCATTGCTTTTTTGGTCAATGATGACGCACTACCTTGAATTCGAGCATTTGTACATTGTGTCATTGTTTTTGAAATAAATGCCCCATTATCTAAAACTGAAATTCCATTTGCTTTTGCAATATCTTTAAACTTTGTTTTAGTTTTAAATCCTTTTCCAGCATAATTTGCATTATACTCATCTGTCCATCTTTTTGTAGCTTCTTTATCTTCAATCTCAATAAAAGTATCATTAGATTGACAATCTAAAAATAAATCGCAGTTTGTGTTTACTTTCTTATGAGCAGTTACTTTTACTTCTGGAAGCTGAGCATCTGGTAAATGTCTACGTCTACCTAAGTAATCTTCAACATATCCTTGTTCTCTTGCGGCTTCTGCATTACCATCTACAAACTCTTTAATCTTTGGGAATTTTTCATAAAAGTTCTTAAGTATTTCTTGACACTCTTCAAAAGAAACTTTTAACTGTTGAGACATAAGATTTGCTCCCATGCCATACATAATCGTTTTACCTTAATATTTCTATTAAGCCAGACTATCTCTTAATCCTATAAAGGATCTTACGCACTTCGATTAGTAACAATTTCTAATCTACACATATGTCTATGTTAGTCGTTACACCTTACTTAAAAGTCTTGGCACGGTATTATCTGCTATCCAATATTTGGACCGTAGAATCTCTTACGAAGCTTATTTGTATATATCACTTCTACCGTTAGCAACTAATTTCTTAGTCACACCTCTTTGTAATCAGAGTTCACGTAATTCTTCGATATACATTGCTGTATAAAGGGGCATTATATAACCTTACGGTCTACCCAACATTAAAACTTTACCTTTTTTTCTTAATTGCTTACCTGTAAAGTTTGGAGAACCATCTTCCCAATGCTCCATACATTCCCAATAATCTTTATGAACTGCGGGCGCATATATTGTGGCATAAGGATCTCTCTTATCTATAAATGTTTGTCTCAATACTGGATCTTGTGATAGATGGCTGAATAATCGTGGTTCTTGCGCAGATCGTTAAGAAAAGTCTCCACCCACAATAGCATATTCAATTCGTGTTTTAAGACTTCTCATTTACATCACCTCCCTCAGCTTTAAGCCTTTTAATATTTAAAATAAAATACAAATTAATCATCTATAGTTTGTGAATATCCAACAAAATTTTTACCAAAAATAACTTTCGTAAATCCTTCAATATCGTCAATTAAATATTGTTTATCAGAACTTATTCTGCTATTAGCGAATTGAGTGTATGACATAATATCAACACCCGTAATGCCTAATTGATACATCTTATTAACTGCATAATCAACATTACTAACAACAAGAATTGCTCCTGTTTCTTTTGCTAACGTGATTAGATTTGTTGTTTTACCTGAACCTCTTTTTCCTAAAATTCTGTACATTTAACACCTCATCTTATGCTAATTTTAGTTTAATTTTGTCATTTATAGTTTCTATATTAACTACTTTATAAATAGTTTCATCATCACCAACTATTTCATCACCAATTACAACTTGCTTAATCTTTTTCCATGACTGATCCTTTAACATAACGTCTACATAATTATTTAAAATTATTTCGTCATTATCGTCTATATTCTCATTATTATAAATTGTTGATGCTTTAAACATCATTCTCATTGACGTTTCGTGCGATGGGATCTGCTGTAAATTCACTTATGTTATCATTGAGTTCTTTATCTCAATTTCTACAGTTATCTGCTTTATACTGTAGGTCAGACTATATCTTTAACTTTATAAACTATAAAGTTATCGTGCACTCTTGGAAGAATTATTGATTTTATCTCTCATCTTCTAGTCGTTGCTCCTTCTTAAAAATTTCTTTTAAGCTTGGATCAGAATTACGGATTTATATTGCAGTCCGCTTTTCCTGAATTCACACGATGTTTACTATATTGTCACCAATATAGGCCCCAATTTATACGTTTAGGGTTAGTAGAACTAAATCGTCCAGTTCTTACATTGTTATCTTCAGTACCCATTTGATTAAACTTTGCATGTAATCTTCCATCTTTTTGAGATAACCAACCAGGTAAAGCTTTTGTAAAAGTTTTCATTAGAATACTGTAATGTCTATATGCTAATAAAGCTTTTGTAAATGGATGATCAATTGCTTTTAGTGCATTTTTATCAGTTGACTGTTTTTCATCTAAAGGTTTAATTTTTAACACATCATATAAAACTATTTTTAATTGAATTGGACTCTCATAGTTTATTGGATCATCTAACTGTCCTAACATTCTGTATCTTTTCAATTCATTTTCATATGGCGCTAAAATTTCATTCATCTTTATAGATGCTTCATTTAAACCTTTTTCATATTTTGCGTCTAACTTATTTACATAATCTACATCTAGACAAATACCATCATCTTCCATTTTTGATGTTACAAGAACAATAGGAACTTCTACATTACTAAATAATTTATAAAGTCTATCATTACCTTTTTGTTTAAAATATTCTTCTTGAATTTGTTGAAGTTTATACGTATCATAAGCATCGATAGCTGCATATAATGCAAATATTTCAGGATCAACCCAAGCATAAGGTAAACCAGTAAATAACTTCTCAATGTTATATGAACCAATTGTTGGATCTACATGATTCTTGTATTGAACTTTTAGCTTTGCTTGCTCATTTTCATCAATCATCTGAGCTGCTATCATAGTGTCCCACCAAATTGGAAGATAAACACCCATAGTATTATAACAGAACCTTATATCGAACTTCCCATTATGATAAACTAATTTAGTATTATAATCCTTTAATTTTTGAAAACACTCTTTAACACATTTATCAGACACTTGATTTTCTAATCTGATTTCAGTTCCTGGAACGCAATGATTCATAGGAACATAAACAGGTTTTGTATTAGGTAAATACATACACAAACCCATTAACTTACCGGTCAAAGGATCCAAACTATTGTTAGTTTCTGTATCAAACGATAAATAATCAATCTCAATAGCTCTATCAATATACGCCCTTAATTCATCATCAGTTCTTATAACTTTAACAAAACCTTTATATCTACCAAGTACTTTATATACTTCTTTTGTGATATAATCGAGTCTATCATCTAGTGGCATACTAGAGATAGACTCTTTCTTTTTAACAGCATGAGTCTTGCCAAGTTTTACAAGTTGAAGACGAATAGCATCATTAGTTATTACTGGAACCTCAAAATCATCTAATAGAGATGCCTTTCTAAATTCAGCCATTATATCTCCTTATCACTTATTTTCTTGGTTTAATGCAAGCATCCATAAATGGATCATCATCAACCACAGTCTCTACTTTAAGTTTTTCAGCCTTTTCAGTATTCTCTGTAGTAGATTTTACAAAATTAGCGTGTGTAGTATTAGGCTTTACATCTAATTTATTCTCAGATTCTTCCTTTTTTCTCTTAGCATACTCTTCTTTTGATACAAAGGTTGAAACGTGTTTAGGCATTTCACCAGTCTTTAAAAATGTTTTAAGTTCATCAACACTTCTTGTCATATAGAATCTATATGCAATTTTATTGTCAATCAACTCACTGTCAACTGGTGCATAATTTTTAGCATTAAGAATGTCTACATTATATTTTGGAAATTCTTTACCTTTACGTGTAATTCTAATAACACAATCGCTAAGATTTCCCCAATCTTTTTCAATCTCTTCAAATTGTTTTAAAATTTTACTTGTTCTACACCATACCTTTTCTTTATCATCGGTATAATCAAACAAGTGCACGTAAATCCTATCAAGAGGCTCTGTCTCATTTCCACAAATAGGACATCCTTCACCAGGACATTTCACATTCTTATACTTGCCATCAACACTAACTCTATGAATACTTGCTGATTCAATAGTCTCAACTTTAGAATGAAGCAATCTAACAATTGCAGAATCACCATCATTATTTAAGTTGAAAAATTCAATTTGTCTACTATTATCCATTTTAATAATCTCCTTACGGCCTTATGTATGTGCCGCTCATAATTTATATAAAATCAAACTTATACAATTTCTCTTTCAGAATAAATTTTTTCAAACTCATGCTGTTCAAGATCATTTATATCCTTTCCTTCAGGTACTTTCATATAAGTGATGATTTTTTCATGTAATTGTTTAATAAGTCTTTTAGTCCCTGCTCTACCAGCTGTATCATTATCTAAAGCTAAAATTATTTCTCTCTAAGGTAACTTATTTAATAAACCTATTTGATAATCACTTCCAGTTCCAAATAATGCTACTGCTTCTTTTCCATATACATAACAAGTTAACGCATTTAACACACTTTCACAAACAATAACTTCATTTGTTGTTAAATAATCTAATCCATATATAGGTTTTGGATAAATTTCTGGCATATCAAATCGTTTATAATTAACTTTTCGTCTTGCCACAAATAAACATTTACCATCTACCCATACTGGAAATGTTAAAGCTTGTGTTTTTGGATCATATCCTACATCAAATTTATTTATTATTTCATCAGTTAATCGTCTTTTAAACATGTATGGGTGAATATAATCATATGATTTCAATTCATCTAATGTTATAACTGGTAAAGTATTATAATTATTTACTTCTTTTTCTACACTATCTACATCTATAATCTTTCGCTCTTCTTCGACATAATCATAAGTAGAAATATTTAAAATCCACTCTGTTGCATCTCTATATGAAATATTTAAACAATCTGCAACAAATTTTACAAAACCTGCCTTATAATGACATCCAAAACAAAAAACTGTCCCAGCAGGCACAAGTACACCACACTTAACACGATCTTCTAATAATACATTGCATGAAGGTGTTTTTTCATGACCATTAGAATGTATAGGACATGTAACTCTAGCATTATTCTATGTATACTCTACTGAACTTAATTTATCTATATGAGATACATATAACTATTGCCTAAGCATTTCTAATAAATCTTTTATAGGCGTTTTTACTTCTTTATTTCCATCAACTATTAGTGGCATATAACCTCATTAAAACACTGAATCTGATTTTTGTGTATCATTATACTGTTGTTGAACATCTTTTGACGCTGAACCTTTTAATGCATCATTTTCACTTGGAATATAATGTAATATACCATTATTTAAATCACAATAATATGTCAGCTTATCACCAGATCTAGACCCTCTACTCTTCCCTAAAGTTAAAATATAATTATCACCTTTTCTTTCTACAAATAAAACAATTGTAGAATCTTGACCAATTCTATCGCATTCAGAAATATTTCTTGTTGAAGGACCACCAGATTCAGATGTATCTTCTCTATTTAACTGCACAGCTGACAAAATTGGAATCTTTTTAAGTCTTTGTAAAGTTCTTAAATCTTTTGAAATATTTATCATCTGTTCTCTTGGATTCTTTGCGCCTTTTTCATCATTCAATAATGAAAATTGGTCTACACATAACATCTCAAGATCATATTTTTCTACAAAAGCTCTAAGTTTACTAACTGTAACATTCCCATCAAACATATCAGGTGTAATACAAAATATATGTCCTGGAATAACTTTATTTAATGACTCAACATATGTCGTATACTTCTCTTTAATATACTCATTACCATGATTTAATGCACCATTTGGAATATTACCTAAAAATGTGTCCATTCGATAACCTACCAAATCAACTTCCATTTCACCTGAATAATAACCAACTCTTAAACCTTGTTTAGCTGCTTGTAATGCAAAATATATTAACCACCAAGATTTACCAACACCAGTTCTTGCAGCAATTACAGCTGATTCATTTTTTCTATCCCAACCACCTGTAATTTGATCTAATTCTGTTAAACCTGTCAATACAAATGAACCGACAGGATCTGAACATCTTTCTTCATAACTATCAAATCTCTGTTTAACATCATTAATAAGATCTATTGCTTCAGTCTTTTTAGATTTTAAATGTTGCTGACTTAATGCAGCCATTTTTTCAATAGCTTTATCAGTCTGTTCATTTTTAATTAGTTCACCAAGTGCCTTATACTCACCAATCATATCTCGGTATAGTTTTGCTTCACTTAATTTACTAATTAAATAATCATCTGGATCAGTTACATTTATCCATTCAAAATTATCATTAAACTTTCCTTGAAAAGTTTCTTTTGATGGCATCTGATTATACTTCTGACTATACTCCATTATAAAGTTAAAATGCTCTTTATATGTTGTAAAATAGTCAGATGTTATACCATTTAAAACTATAAATTGAGTTGAATTATCTTTAAATAGTTTATTGATAACTTGCAACTCAGTCATTGCTTGATATACACCGTTAGCCATTCTTACACACCTTCTGAATTTCGTCTATCTGAACCTTTAAATTCTACCAATACTGATTGTCCAATAATTCTACTACTTAATCTTGTTCCTAATTTTTGTTCAATAGTTTGCAAATTATAGTTAGTTGAATACATTGTAGATTTTCCAATTGCTAAACGTTGACTAATGATGTTTAACATATTTTCTTGCTCATACGATGTCCACTCTTTATAGTTTATTTCATCAAAAATAACTATATCAGCATCTATAATATTATTCATAACATATTTATAATATGGATCTTCTTTAGAAATATTAGCCTTCATCGCTGAAATAAATTTTGGCATAGATACAAATAACCCTCTACATTCAATATCTGTAAAAGGCCAAATACTATCAAAATATGCTAATAATAATTTTTTCAACCATTCAGTTTTTCCATTACCTGTATGTTCACTATAAATTAAAAGATTCTTACCAGATTCTACAAAATCTTTAATATTAGTTTTTATATTTTTTAATTTTTTAAATGCTTCTAAATCTACTGCATCAGGCTTCAACTGCACTGGATATTTTTGTTTTCCCTCTAATGTGGCCATATAAGTCAATGCATCAATCTTATAATGTCTAATACAGAATTCACTTCCACATTTACTATGATCACAGATTGACTTATACCAACATTTATCTTTAGTGTTTATATCATACTCAAATTCTTTCATTAAAACACCTCATTTACTACATTAGACCCATCAGATTTTATATCATTATATACAGCAAAATTAGAAGCATTTACACAATGATCTTTTTCATACGTGTTGATAGCCCAAGTCATGTCTCTTAAACCACCTTTAATTGCAATTTTTAACAATGCAATTTTAGTTGATTGAGAACCTTTTGCATATTGCTCTAATTCTTGTTGAGCAATATTAACACTTGATGGTGATAAAAAACCCTTTGGATTAGTATATACTGCATCAATCCACTCACATAAGTATTGTTGAATTACTGGATCATCAGTCTTTATAGTTCTTTTTAAACTATTTATATGCGTCTGTCTCTTAGACATTGGTTCAACTCTTGGTTTTCTAATAAACTGGGCAATTTCAGCTGCGCTAACAACTTCTTCTGGTTTTTCAGATTCACTTATCTTCTTAATTTGATCAATATTAATTATATAATAATTTTTATTTGTAGCATTTCTAAGTGGTTTTATAATCAATACCCCACACGCAACTAAAGATTCTTCTGCCTTTTTCTGATCTTCATCACTCATAGCAGTTCTTTCATAAATCTCTTGTCTAGATAGCGGCACAGTATTATTATCACCTATTAATTTATGTCTAAGTTGAAACTGTCTCTCTTCTTCCACACATGACAATAAAATAGACTGACAAACGCCTAAAACTTTTGCCACATCTACATTATAACTATTCACATTTAGTAGATTCACGCTCTACCTCCATTCAACTTCTTTTCAAAAGAGTAAGATACTTTTTTCATTTTTCCCCATCTAAGATTTTCATTTAAATCATTATCTTGATGTAAATAATTTTTTAAAGTATCTTCTATTGTGCGCCAAGCATTAACTATATTTATTTTATTAGCGTCTGTGCACTCTTCCTTTTTCATATATACAAAATCATCTATATGACTAGGTTGAATTTTCTTATCACAGTTTAGCATTGCTTCTAAAACTCTAGCGCCCATTGGATTATCAGATAATTTCATACGCAAATCAACTACAATATCACTTAAATCTTTCTCAACGCATGAAGGTTGATAGTTTTCATCTTCAAACATTTGTTCAAGAGATGAACTCATATGAATCATTGACGTCTTCAATTTAAGTTTATTTACATAACCTTTTTCTTTTACGCCATCTTTATGAGCTTCATTATATTTTTCAAGTCTAGCAGATGATCCAATTTCATACAAAACTTCACCAATTCTATTAGCTAAAGACATATTTACAACTTTATGAATAAGTTTATCGTCAATAGTTTTTTCAAGAACAAATGCTTTCATTGTGCACTCAAATGTTCTATATATTATTTGTGAATAAAAATCTTTAAATTCTGGATGACGACCTAATTTAGACACAAATAATTTTTTATAATACATAAGCCACTTCGCAACAAGCCCACTATCAAATGGCTTATCATACGTTGTCCTAATATGAACATTACCATTTTTACACGCGTGTTCTTGACGCTTATAACCAGCTTTCATAGCAATCTCAATAGTTAAATCTTTAATACTATCAAATTGACGTTTATCTGCATCTGCAACACTTTGGATCATTTGAAAAAATTTTGTCATGCAATTACTCCTATAAATTCAATGTCACGCCTATACACAACATTTTTCATTTAACATTTTTATTATAACACATAATTTCTTATATGTCAACTACTTTAATGTAAAAATCAATAAATAGTTTATTAAAATTTCAATTATTTTTATTGTAACACATATATACAAAATAGTCAAATAAAAGAGGCTGATTTATAAAACCAACCTCTAAATAATTATTCTCCAAAAATATTTAAATCACGTATCTGACTATTATCAGTTAAATATCCAGCCAATTGCTCTTTTCTATCAAGTATCTCTGCAACACGTTCATCATATGAATCATTTGTAATCAATGTAATTATAGTACATGCATTCTTTTGACCAATTCTATAAATTCTATCAGATGCCTAACTGAAATCAGCTTGCGTCCAAGGCGTATCTATAAATATCATATAAGATGCAGCAGTCAATGTATGGCCTGTCCCCATCTTCTACCATGTAGCAATCATTACTTTACAAGTAGGATCATTCATAAATGTATGCTTATGCATATTTATTTCATCATCATCTTGATCGCCAGTGCATATAACTGGATTATATTGACTTAATAAATCTTTTTCAACATATGCGGCGCCCTTAAATGTATTAAATACAACTACTTTATCACCTTGACTAACAATTGTTTCAACTAATTCTTCTAATCTTTCTAACTTAGCTGACTTTGTAACTGCTGTAGAAACAATTCCAGGATAAGCTGTAATCTATCTTAACCTCATATTTATCGTTAATTCTTGAATGATTGTAGGCTTTCCAGGCAGTAGATCTAATTCTTTAGCGATACCTTCTGCAACTTGATTGTATAAATCTTGCTGCTCTTTTCCCATATCAACTCGTTCAGTTATAAAAGTTCTTTCAGGTAAGTCTAACACATCTTTTTTAAGTCTACGTAATGAACATGATTTTATTAAATCTTGCAATATGTTTAAATTTTTATAGCCAACAACTTGAACGCCTCCAAATCCACCATAAACATTAAACATATTTTTAAACTAAGTATAATTACAACTTACATTATCAGTCCACTTTAAAGGTACATAAGCATCTTCAGGTTTATTCATAATAACAGTGCCTGATAAACCTATTCTACGTTTAGCTTTAAGTTTCATCAAAGTTTTAGCTGACATACTACTTGGATTTTTAACACGATGTGCTTCATCAAACACAATCATATCAAACCTAGTCTTACTTTTCTTAAATGCATCTGCAAACTCCTTACTCTATAAAGTTTGCATATTAGTTATAACAAAAAACTCTTTTATATCACTTTTAAGATGTTCAAGTCTATCAGCTACAGAACCTATAACTAATTTACCACGTTTTGTTATTTTCTAACCTAAAATAGTTGCGTCTAAATCTGAATAAATACTTACTTCTGATAACCAAGTATTTTTTAAACTATTTACACCACATATAACTAAACAATGCTACAAACCTTCAAACTATCTTAACGCATCAGATAAACAAATCATTTGAAAAGTTTTACCTAATCCAGCATCATCAAGCAGCAACCAACCATGTGTATTATTTAAACCATACTCAATACCTTCAATTTGATGCTTATAAGGTTTAACTTTAAATTTATAATTATCACATGTTATATAGTCACTCTTCTCAGTTTTCAAATACTTAAACGAACAATTGTCAAACTTAGTGATTATGTTAACTAAAAATTGTAGCTTATTTACAGGGGCTTCAAATGTATAAGTCTTACTATCATAAATTATATTAGGTGTCTACACAATGGTGTCAAATAATAGTTTATTATATGTGTCTAATTTTATATAAAGAGACGTTACAGCTGGAATCTTTTTAGAACGATCCTCAACTATTGTAACCATTAAAAATCTTCCTTGCAGGTAATTTTATCATCAGTTAATTTAAATGAATAATCTTCATCAAAATCTAATGTTTTATCTAATTCTACACTAAAATTCATTTTACCATTAATTTTAAATGTTTTTCCACATTTATCACACTCATAAGTCTCTTTAAGATCTAGTGATGTTCCTGTAAAATCAATTATTTTACCATTATCATCTCTCTATATTTCACCTGGATTTCCAAATGCTCTAGTAGACACAAAAAGTTCTGCTGGTAAATACTCATATCCACAATTTGGGCAAGTTATTGTTATAAATTTAGTTCTTGATTCTCTCATATTTATTTTTAAAGAATAAACTCCATTAAAATTTAATTTATATAATTAAATATACAAATAGCGTGCGCGCATAACTGTAGTTTTAACAAAAAAAAACGATTGAAATTAATCAATCGTTTTAAAATTCTAAATTACTAAATTATTTCTTATAGTTAATTCTAATTAAAAAGTTTATTAAATGATAATGCTTTATATGATAATTTATGAGAATCATTGAATACTAAAATATTAGTACCTTGTGAAACCTTATTAGTAAAAAGTAAAGGTGATTTACTGGTTGATGAAAATGATTTACTTGTAAATACGTCAGAATTAGAAGAATCACTAAACTTACTGCTCCACTTTAAACCCCATATTGGACATGGAGAATTTATAGACCAATTTATCCAATATTTGAAAGTTGACCGACTAAAGTCAACTTGGGAATTAGATAATTGTAAGGTAGCCTTAATGTGAAAATATAAATCAGTTACACCATTATGAATAGGAGTTGTGGTCACAGTATCATATGGACTATTACTAGTAGAATCCATATCAATTGTACCAGATAATGAAGACACCATTTTTACAAAAGATAACACTGTTGAAGATCCATACATCAATTTTAATTGTACATATGTGTTATCATATGTTGTTGTAGCTTCATGGGTTATAAACTCTATATATAACTCTGTACTAGTCCCGATATTTATATCTGTATTTTCTTCTACTAATAATTCTTCTAATCTAACTACATCATCATTATCTTTTGGAGCCGTTTGTACTTTAGCCCTACCATCCTGATATACTTCAAATGCATTAGTTCTATAATTGTCTCTTGATCCATTTCCGACTACTAACAGAGTAGAGTTATAAGGTGCATTATAAACACCAAATACTGCTTGATTCTCCTGATTAGATTTTAATCCGAATCCATGAACAAAAGAACCATTCTTAACAGCTTCACTTCCATTACCACTCGCAAAAGAATTATTTCCAGTAGCTGTTGTACTTATACCTACTGCAGTTGAGTTATCTCCGACTGCTTTAGTCCACTTACCTTGAGTGTGTGAGTTCCTACCACTTGCAGTTGTGCTTTCACCTTCTGAGTGAGCATAAATTTCTGATGCAGTAGAGTTTCCTTCTGCATGAGAACCTTGTCCGCTCGATACAGAACTTACTCCTTCTGCGTGAGAGAACATTCCTTTAGCTTGAGTAGTCCTACCTTCAGCATGAGAGCCTTCGCCAATAGCCTTTGTCTCTGAACCTTCCGCGTGAGCCATACTTGTTTGAGCTGTAGTTCCATATCCTTCTGCATGGGAGCTAATTCCGTTAGCAATACAACTTTGCCCCTCTGCATGGGAATAATCTGCTTTGGCTTGCGAATTTCCTTCCGAATGAGCGTAAACACCGTCAGCTGTCGAATTTCCTTCTGCATGGGAATAATCTGCCTTGGCTCTGGCTTTGTTCTCTGCGTGAGCTCCGATTCCTTCTGAAACAGATTCATTACCTTCCGCGTGGGACCATTTCCCAGTTGCTTTTGTGTTGCCACCCTCTGCGTGAGAAGATTCACCTGAAGATATAGTTGAAGTGCCTTCTGCGTGTGAGTAATGCCCTCTTGCACTAACTTTTAGACCTTCAGCGTGAGAAGCAAATCCATATGAACTATTGTAAGCACCTTCTACATGAGCTCCTTCTCCATAATGCTCCTCAACATTAAATGTAGACGGTGGAGTAGGTTCAACAGAACCACCTCCACCACCTCCTGGAGTAGGTGCTACATAAGCAGAATTATTAGCTATATTATGAATGCCCTCTACTTTTGCAGAAGCAGCATTCGCAGTACTAGTATCGCCCATAGCTACAGAGTTTACTCCATTAGCTACAGTAGAACTTCCGAGAGCTACTGAGTAATTAGCTTTAGCTTGAGTGCTATTGCCATGGGAAAAGCTTGCATCTCCTACCGCCTTTGTGCCTGTGCCACCAGACAAAGCTCCAGCACCTTCAGCAGATGTTCCAGCACCTGTCGCCATTGCAGATCTACCAGATGCTTCTGTTTGATAGCCTTGAGTCATTGAGAAGTCACCTAAAGCTAACGAGTAACCTCCAGAAGCTAAAGAACTCCCACCTTTAGCTCTTGTTCTCTAACCTGTTGAAAAGGCACATCTGCCTTCAGTCATAGTTTGTTCACCTGTTGCTAATGAACTTGCTCCAGCTGCAACGTTATACCCACCTATTGCAGTAGAACGTTTTGCTTGAGCTCTATTTTTACCTCCTAATATAGTGGAGTTTTGACCCGAAGCGTCTGAGTTATAAGTATCTGTTGTGTTGTTTTCAGTTAGCCCTACTTTAAGACCTGAAAAGGTTTCTCCATCTGGAATTTGCTAAGTAGAATTTAATCCAGATCCAGCCTGCATATTGGCAGTTATAGGTTTCTAATCTTTTATATTACCACCATCACCAACATATAGCTACTTTGTGTCTGTAGCATATAATGGTTGACCAGATAATAGCTTCTCTGTAGATGTATCAATCTTAGATTTTAATCCACGTTTTAACTGTATTGACATTGACGTAATCCTTTTAATTTAATTTATAAGTATTTTAACCTAAAAAAAAAAATCACGAACGTCGTGTTGAAAATAAAAAAAGACTTATCCAATTTAGAATAAGTCTTTTATATTTTAAAATTTTATAATCTATTGTTTAATAATTTTCGGCTAATCAACGACTCTAGCTTTTAATTTTCTTTTAGAATTACGTATAATAGTAGAACCTGTAGAAGCCTAACTAATTATTACATTAACTGTGTAACCTACTGGAACAACATATTTTAACACATTAGACAGATATGACATATCAACAGCACTAGCATCATCAGACTCAACTGTGACTTTTATCTCACCTGTGGCTATTGTAATATCGCTAACATATACACTATTAACTTTAGATGTTTGCTTTATTACACTTCTAATAGCTTGTTCTATACCTACTTTTGTTCCTTTATTTTTTATCATAAATGGAAACTACAATAAAATACTTCTCATAACTTCTGTAGGTATATAATTATCACTGCTAAAACCTAATCTTCCTGCCAATAGTTTTAATAATTTATCATCAATCTGATCTATATTTAACTGCTGACGAATCTTACTCTAAGTAATTATGTTAGAGTTTACGAATATATCATAAACTCTACACAATAACTAAAAATCTCTTGACATTTCAACATAAATATCTGGCACATTTTCTTCTAACTTAAATAACATTACGCACCTCACTTAATAATTGAAAGATCACTTATTTTTAAATTTGGAAGAGGATTAGATGAAGTAGCTTCTGAATTATCAGCATTATATCCTTTTAACTACGCTATTACATATCTGTTTAATATATGATTTTTATTAAAATATGTACTAGTATCTGTTGGATTATTTATTAGGTCAGTGGGCGTATACGTTGGGTCAAACTATGTATCATATATATAATCATTTGTTAATTCTACATACTTTTTACTTTTATCTGATCTATTTTTATAAATATTCAATAGCTCAACTTTTGTAATAGTTCCGCTAGTTGTTCCTGTATAAACCTCTGCATCAGCTGTATATAGAATAGGTTGATAATATCTACTGACACCATCTACCTTTAATAAAGCATTGTTATTAGTATTAGATGTCACAGTAGTTGTCAATATATATGCTACATTATCATTATTACTTTTAACAACTCTTATAATAATTGGTAATTGTTTATTACTGCTATCGACATATACAGGTAACTCTACACCACTATTAGACGTGTCATCTATGTAACTTACGTCGCTGTTTGCGCTTTCAGTGTATACGTATATATTTATCTTATCATCCTACGTTAAGTACAATTTCTATGTCAAGCCTATATTTATATATTTATCACAAGCAAAATACTTAGTCCAATTATTTATAGTTGTGTCATCTTTAACTAATATAAAAGTACTTCCATTGTTGTAACAAATACTAGGAATATGTTTTATATAAGTTAGACCATCGCTAGCGCTAGATTCAACTTTCTAAAGCTTAATAGGTCCAGATACGTTATTAACTAATAAACCAAATTTACCACTTACGTCTAAATCACCAAATGTCATCTCACTATAATCATTTGAATCTTTTAACTTATATTTTAAGCATAAATCTAAACCATCTGATCTATTATTATTACTACACATATTAAATGTAATGTCATCACGTAAAGCTATGGTTGATTTACTATAATCAATAGTATCACCAGTCTTAGTGATAGACGTAGCATCTGAAAATTTAAAAACTTTACTTATATCATTAGCTTGACAAAAATATAATTTACATCCTGAACCAAAAGATGTAATATCATTTAATGCTAATGAAACATAACTATCATTCTAAGAACCTGGAAACAAATCTGCAATAGATAATGCCATAGAATCAATTGATTGCAAATCACCAAATTCAGATAAATAACTCAAATCAAGAGACTGTGAATATTTATATTTACTTAAAATGTCATCAATGTTTTTGTCTGTCAATGATTTAACTGAACTTGTTTTTATAGACGACCCTTCACCGATAATCTCAAATGCATTAGCAACACCTTCTTTTGTATAAGAAATTCTTATAATATATGAACCAGTTGGAATGTAGTATGTTTTAGATATAGACTCGCCAGAACTGTCTTTATTAGCGGTAAGAAACTCTTTTAAACATTGTTTATCGCTAAAATATAGCTTCTCTGCACCATTATACGTACAATTATATATAGTCTACGCCTAAACACATATCTACTTAGTACCTATAGCTACGTAATCAGATGTAGGCATAAGATCAAAATCTGCTTTTATATATGTGCCTGCGCTTATAGTTTCTAACGCAGCTAAATCAGTTTTAGTTGGTTTTATTTCTCTAATAAGTATCTATTCATTATCTTTTAACTTATATATATTATTTGCCTTAAATGTTCTAGCTTCAACATTTTTATCTGTGCTTATATACTTATAATAAATGTAATTAGTATAAATCTTCGAATCATGATAAGATGGCGTGAATATACTTAGCTATTCATTATCATATAATTGTATGGCATTAGCACCGTCATATGTAATACCATCTTCGCTATTTCTTGCAAAACATCTTGTAAAAAGATATGTATCTTTTCCACTATCAGTACTAAGTGGTAATGTAGCTAATGAAACATTATTATTATCCTAAATTTTATCAAAAATCTAATTAAATTTAACATTTAAATAATCATGTTTTGTAGACCAAGATGTTACACCTGCGAGAATAGATCTCTTAACAATATCTAATGAACTATAATACTTATTAAATGTATTATCTTCCTTCTACTTATATTCAGTTATAGGATTAAGAGCTACATAAGATATTCTATCATCTGCACTTTTTATAGTATCAACTAACTCACCATAATCAGGCATCTCACCAAAACCTAATTGTCTCGAATTAAACCTAGCCCATAAAGCTTGAACTACTTTATTCTTTATCTAATTTGCATCAATTTGTGACACTTTATCATTTAGATAAATAAATCCATCTAAATCATATGTTAATATTATAGGTGAACCATTCTTTAAAACATCATGATTTAATGATTTAACTTTAGATATAGCAGGATTAATGCCATTTTCATTACTAGCAACTGACGTAAATGTGTTATTAAAATTACCTAATGAAGACACATCGGATGAGTATGCTAATGGATAAAATCTTATATTATAAGTGGTCAATACAGCTGAGTCATCTATATTACCATACATATTTATGTTGTTTTTTATAATATCTATATTTATATTATTCACTGCATCAAAACTTTTAACAGTGTATGATTTATATAAATCATTGAATTTATCAGATACTTGAATATTTGAAACAATATTACGACTATTGCTATCTTTATAATTATAGATATAATTCTTATAATCTAACAATGTTACTAATGTATTAAATACATTTTTAACCTTATCATAACCAAGATTCATTTCATCTATAGTCATTGGATCTTTACCGTTAGTAGCGCCTAATAAATTAGTAGTATATGTAAATAAATCATTTATTTTAATAGAACTATTATCTTTAGCAACCAATACATTATCTGCTTCATTCTTAATAGCAATATCATTAAGAAACTACGTAATAGCTTTAACAGTAATGTTGCCATTGACACCATCAGATTTTATATATTTAATGTATAATCCTGATCCAATTAAAGAACCTATATCATTTGGAAATTGAATATAACAAGCATTATTTACAGCATCTACACCAAATTTATAAACTTTTTGTCCGCCTAATTCTTGTGATAAGTTATCTACACGTTTCCAAGCACTATCTGAATCACGTAAATCGCTATAATTATTTTGTTCAGATATGAATATGCCATTCTACGCTATATTACTTTCAGCAAAATAAATTCTATTTTGTGCATCAAGATAGTCTGTGGTTATACATCTATCATTATCGACAGCAAAATCTAATGCAACGCCTTGAATAGCTGGAACAACCTCAGATTCATTTATATTTAAACTCTTAGCTTTTGTAGTCACATAAACTGTTTTAGATTCACTATCGCTAAAACTAGTAAATATGTCTATAAACAATGATTCGCCATTATCTGACTATGATTCACTATCTTTTACTATAAGAACTTTACCGTTTCTACTTAAAGTTAAATCAACTGTAGCACTAACATACCAATCTGGATAATAACCCATTGAGTTATAAACATCATAAGCACTTCTTAACTAAGTTAAAGACTAAGGAAATAACTCTAATATATTTTTATCTACGTTATAATTAATCTTATCAGTCATTATAGCTTGCTCTTTAAGTAAAACAGCAAGAGGATCTGATTCATTTGCTTCACTAGGAACCCATTTATTTGTAAGTTTAGGAATTAGTGCAAGAATCTCTGTCCATAAACTCTCAAAATCTTTATTTATAAAAGATATATTTGAGATATTTTTATCATTTTTATATGTCATAACTCCTCCACATTAAGCATGTTTATACTATAATTTACAAAACTATAATCTAACATATTCTATGCTTTTATATTAACATAAACATCTGAACCGTCAGATGTAACACTTATATTTTTACGTTCAACTCTTAGCTAAGGCATGAATAACGTTGTCGCTGTAAATACGTCATCTATAACTAAATCACGTAAAACAGCATTATTTCTTTCAAAAAACAATTTCTACAAATTAACACCAAAATATGGGTCACCAAATAAAGTCTTCTTAAATGACTTTAGCAACAAAGCATAATTCTACTTTGTTGCATCTAAATCTTTGACTATATTTGTTTTATTATTAGAAATCATGTCTGGAAATTGCACAGCATTCATTAGCTTTCTACCTTATTAAATATCTATTCATATGTAAGTTTACCAAATTTAACGTTTGTACTTGTTGATAGTTTATCATTAACTGTAAGATTATTTAAATTTGCTGAAATTCTAGCCTCATCACTTTCACCATTCACTAATCTTAAATACCCAAGAATTATAGGTTTGCCAATATCATCATCTTCAAAACCTACAATCACAATATCACCTATTTTATAATCTATAGTTAAACCAGGAATGCATAATACGCTAGCCCAACTTAAATCATCATCAGATGTCGATTCTTGAGAATTCTATGCACCATCATATATTGGAATTCTTACACGTATTTTATTAGATTCATAATCTATTTTATTTATAATTGCTCTAGTTATCATATTTTAATTTAGCTATTTTGCTGATCGTCAGCTCCTATACGTAATAAGCTTAAAGTTGTTGTGTAACCATTTTGATCTATTTTATCTTCTTGTTTTGTTATTGCATATATACCAGAACTTGTATGCTTTCTTCCAAAGAAATATACATTTATTCTTATATATGACATTAATATTGATGCTCTTAATAAACCTTTAATAGTCATCATTGCTTTTATTGGAAATTGTGTCATCTAAGACCACCAAGTTCTATCAGCTTCAGTAGTTAACATTAATGAATGTGAACTTGTTAATGTAGGTGAATAAATTTCTATCATTTCACCATTATCATTTATCCTATAAACATAATCTGACTAATTAATATTCTGCGAAAAATCATATAAAATCGAATAAGCTTGTTCATTCTATACACTGAACTAAGTCACCATATCCTTTCCAGGATAGCCTATGTCTATAGTATAATAATCTATTGATGAACTACTATTAGCGCTTGTAAGAACTTTCTAAACCTAAAAATATGGCCCATCTAATAAACTAGAAGTATCATCATGTATAGTCAACACATATCGTCCTGCTTTCTTTATTGCAGTAGTAGAATCACTAAAACTTGACATGCATGATACTAAATAATTTAAATAATCTAAAATTGTTATTGAACTTTTAGCTTGTATTGTAACTGGTCTATCATCTGAAGCTATTAATCCTTTCTATAAAACTTCTGGCTCACTGTGCATCCCATAAAATACATCCTATAAACCATAACGCTTATTAAACAATATCTGTTTTATTACATCACTTGGTTTTTTATTATTATATTTTGGAAAACTATATGTGCCCGCTGTTAAATTTATCGCCGTGCTAACAGCATTTATAGTGTAGGTTATTTTTGAATTTGCAGCATCAATAGACTCTGAAACAGTAGTTATAATTCCTTCTTCTTCACGATACATATAAGTAGGTGTAGCACAATCACCATATGTAAAAACTATTTTACGTGAAGAAACTACACTACTTAAAATTCTATCTATCATATTAGGATCATCATTCTACGTTATTGGATAAACTAATGATAATACATACTAATTTAACGTGCCATTTATCTTTGTAACAGCTAATGATTGCATGTAATTTGGATATGTAACTTTCACAGCTGAATATAATTTCTTATTCATCTCAACTGTAACATTTTTTCTACTATACATTCCAAAAGTATAATTACCTATTTTTACAGATATATGAGGTGCTTCAACTTTTGTAGTTGTTGAAATCAATGGTGCTGGCATATCATTACCTCTTTATAAATGAAATAGAGTTTATAGCTGGCACTTTTATAGCTGTTCCAACTTTTGGCAATTCTAATGAATCTAATATACCATTAAAATCACATATAACCCAATAATAAATAGGACTTCCATAATAATCTAGTGCTATGCTATCCCAACTATCACCGTCCTTAACTGTGTGAAGCACATAACCAATGTTAGTATTTAGATTACTTGTTAAACCATAATAATATCTATTATCTTGTTCACTATAATAGTATGGGAAACTTTCATATCTAGATACATAATCATACTATTTATATAACTTTTCTTTACCAACACTCGCCATAAATTATTCTCACTAATTTTTATACATGTTTTTAGTTAAAGCTGTCTCTAATCCTCTAAAACTGCCCCACTTTGCAATAGTATCAGCATCATATGGATCAACTTCACTAACATTAAATGATATTGCGACTTCCTAATATCTATTATATGAATCTAATGGTCCTGAATAAGTTACAGCTACATCGCCATTAACAATACCCTTAATAAATACTTGATTACCAAATCTAACAGCTATCATTGGAGGATTAACCATCTTATTTGAAATTTCTTTAGCTTTAAAAGATGGTAGTGCCATAGCTTGTAAATATTTTATAAGAGTATCTACATAATCATCAGTTAACTCATCTTTATCTAAAAAATCAGTATTATCTATATTTACCGATGACATAAAATCTCTATGTAAATTTAATGTTACTTGTACATTTCTTGGACCAGCATATGAATAAGCGTATATTGGAGCTGTTCTAGATAATGGATTAACTGAAGCAAATTTAGACCCTAATGAATCAGATATTTGTTCTGGATAAACAGGAATTATCACATATTTATCTAATTGATAAATATAAATATAGTTCTCTATTAAATCAAATTGTTGTTTTCTCATTATTTACTGCTCCTATCATACAGGGATTGAGCAGACTCCTATGCCCGCATTATCAATTCTTCAACATCTTTATCTATATATCCAGTGAAATCCTGCACTAAACGTGGTTCACTATTATTCTCATAAACAACTTTTAAATCTCTAAATGTATTATATATACACTTATGCATCTACACATCAAATTGACCTAAAACATAACTGTCTAATTTTCGTCCATACAACTATTCAAACTTATTTGAAGACGTTAATTTCTAAATTCTAACTATATTTTGCATTATAGAATCGTTAGGTGTTATTACATTTCCAATTAAAAATTCAAATAGCCTATCAGCAAACGCATGTTGTGAATAATAATTCTTTAAAATTAGACTTGGATTTAAACAAAAATCATGTATATGAGGATCAACCTCTATTGCAACTATTGAACTATTCACAGATATAGGTACCTAAACAAATACTCTTAAATATTTTTCAAAAGGTCGCAATTCTTTATTAGCATTAGGAACTTCAAATGTATAAGCTGATGCAAAAGATAAACGTGGATTTTTAACATTTAAATTAGTTATCCAAGAACTTAAAATATCACTCTTTATTGACACTAATTTATTGTTGTAATAAAATCCAAACTATAGTTTATTTTCAGCAGAAGGACTTTCACAATATAACTTGTACTTTTTACCAAATTTCACTGGAAAACTAAATACTTTGAATAATTGATCTCTTTGTGAACCTTTAAACTTAATCATATTTAAAACTGTAGTATTAGTTATAGGCAATGAAAACTAGTCTATAAATACATTAGAGAAACAATTATACATAGACATTAAATTTATATTATAAAAATCTCTGTAAAATCTTAAGTAATCGCCCAGTCTTTCATGAACCTCTGATGTATATGTATTAGAACTAGACAAAAAATTAGAAGTTTCATTATCATACTTCTTACCAGGTTCAAACGTATGAATTATTTCATCTTTTTCAGGATTAAACTTTTCTAGTGAATTATTTGTATCATCATGTCTTCTAACTGTAGTTTTATATATGTATCTTTCTTTATCATCAGGCATAAATGTGTAACCAGATATATTTACATCCTCTGGGTCATCCCGATATACCTCTAAGACACGAATATTAGGAAGATAATAATTATATAATAGATTCTAAATATAAAGCCCCTAGAGTGTATTTTCATCAAATCTTTGCATTTATCTACTCCTAATTATAATGTGCCTGGTCCCTAAGCTATACTACTATCATTATATTGGGTGTTATTCATACCAGCTAATTGAACAGTGTTTGTAACTCTAACATCTAGCACACCTGTAACTGCATCCTATATTGCTAAAAGTATATTTGTCCAATAATCTGCGCCACCTTCATCTGTAGCTTTCTTAGAAAATGGATTTTCTTGTTCATCATTACCGCTTACCGTAGATGCTTCAGCTTTCTACTAGTCAACTAAAGCTTGTTTAGTTCCTGTAGCATTTGAGTTAGACACATATGTAGCTTGTGATGTTGTCTAAGAAACTGCATTGCCATTAGTAAAACCTCTAAATCCTTTACCTTTATTAGTATTTACATCCCACTTATTTATATCAAGTGCTGAACCACTGAATATATTTCCAATAGAACTAACTAATTGACCAATAGCACTAAATCCAACAACGCCTGTTTTTATTAAGCCTTCAAGTGACATTTTAGGATCAAATGAATTACCCATTATGCTGATTACTGGTAAATTTATACCACCTGTTATAGATTCAAGCATTGATGCAGCTTTATATAAACCATATGTTGCAGCATTATTAGCTACACCCATACCTATACCCATAAATGTATTATCTAACAAATTCTAAATCTTTGTTGACAAATGATAACGCTTATCAGCTTGCCCTAATTGCCAATTCAACTCAGTAATGGTATCGCTAGATGTCATTGCTTGCTAATATAACTAATCAATAACCGTACTATTTAAGTTATTGAATGCCGCCATATCTGAAATTTTTACGCCAAATAGATTAGCATATGCAGATTTTACAACATTGTTATTACTATTAGAGATTTCTTGAACATATTGAATTAAACTCTTTAATAATGTATTAGTTTCACTAGAATTCAATCCATTTGTTAATAATGTACCATAATTTAGTCCAGCTCTATTAGCAGACATTACTAATAAGTTTTGTAATGCTGAATTGCTACTTAAGGCTTCTACATTGCCTGTACCTAAATAGTTAATACCTTCAGCAATGGTCTGTAATGTACTACTATCAACACCAACTGATCCCAAAGAACCTAACCACTTTTGAACAATATATTCAAATTCTATAGATGCATCTGCACTCATCTAAGATGATGTTCCTATTAATGTCTATTGAACACTATCGAATGCTTGACTTAAATAACTTGTATCTCCAAAATAATAGTTAAATAATCTAGTTAAATTTGCCTCTAAACCTAATCTTTGTGCAGTTGTATCAGTCTATTGAATACGTACGATTTGCAATAAACTTGCTTGTGTAGCATCAAATGTAGTAGCAACTTCTTCTGCAATAGTTCCTAAGAATGCTCTTTGAGCAACACCTTTAGCAACACCCTCTTCAACTAAAGAATTTAATTTAGTCAATAATTTATCATATCTTACATATGGATTAGCTGCTGTATTTGCTTTAAATACTTTATTAATATTTTCATATGTATAACCAGAATTTTGAAGTCTAGTTGTAACTGATGTAAAATTCTATGTATAAGTTGCTAAATAATCATCAACAGATGACATCGCTTTATTCCAACCCATACCTAAAGCAACTTTTAAAGCACCTGCTAACTAACCTGCTAGATTGCCATTAGCAGCGGCAGCATCTCTAGAATTTTTTAATTTATCAATATTTATAGTGCCATCACGCTTTACAGTGCTATTAGCATCTTTATCAGCTAATTGTTGTCTATAACTTTCTGCAGTCTCTTTTTCAGCGCTTGCAATTATTTCAGATCTTGCTTCTTTTTCATCTTTAATCTACCGCTTTAACTATGTGGCTCTATTAGTATCTTCAGCTTTATTAGCTTCTTTTAACTGCTTTTTAAGCTCTTTTAGCTTATCTTTACCTTCAGCTTTATATGCTTTTAACGCTGTTGAATCTTTTGCTAAAGTAGATGCTAATAATTTACGAGCTTCTTTTTCAGCTTGCACACTCGCTTGTAAACGAATAGCATCAGATTTTTGCATTAAAGATACATAAGCCTAATAATCTTTACTTCTAACTTTAGTTACTTCAGCATCTAACTTAATTTGATCCTATATAAGTGATAACTATGCATTAGCCTTATCAACTTCTTCCTATTTATAAACATTTTTTCGTTCTTGCTAAAGCTTTTCTAAATTACGTAAATCTCGTGCTAACTCTATTTCACTTAACTACTTTTTGTAGTCATCACACTCATCTTCTAACTAATTGTGTTGCTATTTAATATACTTATTAAGTTCTTTCTGCAGTCTTTTTCTTTCTTCAATACTTTTACCATTTTTCTCAGTCTCATATTTAGCTCTAGCTGCAAGTATATTTTTCTCAACTTCAATTTCTTTAGCTTGTCTATATCTAGCTGTGTCATCTATAGCTTGCTTATACCATGTTGATTCACCTTTACTCTCAACAATTGAACTAAAATCTACTTTTTTAGCCATAGATGTCTCCTTTTACTTATCTCTTTTTCATTGATTTCTGAATGGCTTCATTTTGAGCTGCTATGTCTTTATTTATAAATTCTATAATCATACGTCTCTCTGTTGGTGTCATCAAACCAGTATCAGTGTATGAAATGTGCGTATGCTTAGTTATATAGTATCTATCATTTACTAACTGTCTATATCTATAAGGTCCATATGGTCGCTCAACACCATCTTCATCTTTATAAAGCTTTGGGTCTAAAAAATTCAGAGGTGAAACGAAAGGAAGTGGTATAATCTAACCCACATCTAGAGTTTTTACATTTTTCAACTAATGTATTATTAACTCCCACCTCTAAGTTAATTTTATCTAATGCATTTAAAATAGCATTAGTATCTTTCATAGGCAACTTCTTTAAAAATGCGTCTAATTTAAGTGCATCATAATGCTGCCCATCAACTAATTTAATACCATGACGTAGATCAATCAAGAAATCTATATTAACATCAGTATTAGGATTTCTATGTTTAAATTCCTCGATCTCTTTATCGATTAAATCACATTCTCTAGGTGTCTTATATTTTAAAGTTACAGAATGATCACCACTAGGTAACTGCAATTCAATTAAACTAGCTATATCATCTGTCATTTCTAAAACTTGTAAATTATCTAAATCAAGTTTGGAAACATTTACTTGGCCACAGAATGGACAAATTGTTTGATTCAAATACTCTGAACCATATGTAACAACTCTTAATTTATATAATAAATAAAGATAATCACCTATATGCATATCATAAGATGACATTCCTATATCATTTATAATACATCTATCAATAATTTCACATAATTGTTTATATGGCGTATTCGTAGCTGACACTCTTAACATCTCTTCTTCAGTTGTCATCGATCTAAGTTGTATATCACATGTCTTTAAATCTTTATAAAATTTTCCTTTAGAAGGTAATGTTACACTCTCTTTAATGGTTATATGATCCATTATAAAATTCACCTCCAAGTGAACAATATATCTTATTATAAATATACAAAATACGCCAAACAAAAATGGTTACAGTGGCACTTAGCGACCACTGTAACCACTAATAAAAAGTATAAATAAATTGAGTTTTAAATCAATTAATCAGGCATATGCATTTCAAACCAATCAACAACTAAAACGGCTTTTACTGTCATAACACCATCATCATCTGCAGAGAAACCATCTTGTGTAACTTGATTGACCCAAGCACCTTTAATATCCCAATGTCTAATTTCTTCATAATCAGGAGTATATTCATATAAAGTACAATCAAATTTATACTTTCTAGCACTTGCAACATAATCATATCTTGTATTATAAGATAAATTCTGCCACGCTAATAAGGTGTCTTTTACATCTGCACCAATATAATCATATGCTTCAATATTTATATCTGAAAATGTAGGCTTTCCTGCAAACTTAATTTTAGAGTTTCCTCTATTAATCTCAGTTTTAGCAATCTCTACACTTGGAATATCACATGATTTTAATGCAAGAATTAATTCTGCTTGACCATCTGCAATTATATCTGCAGCATCAGTAGAACCATCAGCTGCACCAACTCTAAGAATATTTTTTAATCCAGGAACAACTAAACTGAAGTTACTTCTACGAACTGGATTGTATTCAACGGTGTTATTTGAAATATGATATGCACCATTTTTTAAACTTTCAGTAACTGACATTCTTCACAATCTCCTTTCAATTAACCTTCAGTAACTTCTGCTGAACCATTCTGTAAATCAATATAAATATCAAAATCTTCAACAGGTTCATTTGGAACTAATCTAATTATACAAGCAATCTTTGCTCTATCTGTTGTAGCTTTTCTAACTAACTTATAACTAGCTAATTTACCACTAGCAACCATTCTATCAAGCAATGTTTGAATCTCTAATTTATAATTAGTCCAAGTTATATCGTTATTACTTTCAAAAGTATTATTAATTGCTGCATTATATGCTCTCTTAACAATATCACAAATCATTAATCTTATGCTTAAGAAAGATGTAGCTTTAAGACCAGTGCCCTCATCATTTGCAAGTAATGTTCTATCACCCCAAATAGTCCAACCATAAGGTCTAACTTTAACAATACCATTATAAGAACGACCTACTTTAGTTTGAATAACATTATCTAAAGTATACTTATCCATCTTAATAATAGAACCATTATAAATGCTATTTACAACGCCTCTTTGAACACCTGAAACACTATCCCATCTCTTTCCACCTACATTAGCGTCAGCAAGTTTCATGAGGTATGTATAAGAACCAGGCATTCCAGTATTAGTGTTCCAATCTACAAATGCTGCAGCATATTGACACCAAGAACTAGATAAACTATTCAATGCTGTACAAACTGTTTGCATTGTATCAGTAGTCTTTGTAGGATAATCTATAAGCGCAAAACAATCTTTTCTTGAACCACAAATATCAATTAAATAATTTGCTAAATCTTTATCAAATTTACCTGGAACATCTTTTGGCGCACCCATAGTTAAAATTTCTACATTATATGCATTATAATCATATAAAAAATTTAAATTCTTTGTAGTTGCACTAGGTATACCTTTAAAGTAAACAACACCAAAACCAGCACTAAGCAAATCTTTAACATACTTATATGAATTATCAGAGCCTTCTACTAAATAATCTTTTATGTTAGCGCTTACTGGAATTAACATACAATCATGTTCATCAAATGCGTGGTCTACAACATACTTATTAACTGCTAAATTTTGTTTCACTGTATCATATGTACAACTATATTTATAAGTAATTCCGCTAAGTTTTATAGTTGCATCACCAGTAAATTGTCCTTCTAAAGAAGTTTCACTATCTGCTTCCTTACCAACTGTAATAGCAACATCATCAACTTTAGTAGTTTGAAGAACAATAGTAAGAGTTTTATCCGCAGCTACGTTAATAGATTTAACGTAAATAGGATCAGCAAATTTAGGTTCATGTAAAACTAAACTTATCTTAGTATCATCAACTATCTTATCAACAGTTATACGCTGTATAGCCTATTCAGCTAAAGCCGTACAATTACCTGGAACAAACACATTTATTTCGTCGCCATTATAAGTGCTGCCAGTATTATCACTTTCATATATAGTAATTTTAGGCATTACTAAATCTCCTCACGTTTCTATAAAATTTAATTCTTCAAAACATCGAACCATTCAGAATCATTATTAAATGACGGCTGCTTGTTCGCTAAGTCTTTATTTGCTTCTATACCAACTAATTGAACACTCTTAGTAGATTTAGTATTATAAGAAAATAATTGAGCATCTTGTAATGTGAATCTAAGCGTCATTCTATAAAACTATGTTGGTATTAATCTTTCAGGTATATCAGAATTATCTGCTATATCTTCTCTTAATTCCATAAAACAAGTATAACTAAGTTTTGAATCATTGTATGGAATTTCTATAACTATCTTTGGATGACTAATTATACTAAACACAAAATTTCTAACATATTCATCTGCTTCTTCAAAAAACTTTGTGTAAATATCTAACTAATAATTTAACTAAATTGGCACGTGATTTAAATGATCTATAACATTTTTATTACCATTAAATGTACGCCCTTCAAACTATGCCATACGTTTATTAGTCAATATTAAAGGTATATTTCTATCCCTACTTATAGCTATTAATGGAAGGCTTATAGGCTTATCTTTAGTCTAATCTGCCCTCATCTATAATAATTTAGCTGTTTGGTCTGGACCAAGAACACTCATATTCGGGTCCTACACCCATTTCTAAATCTTCTCAGTTATGGCCTAATCATACAGTCTAATTGACATTATTTGTTAACCCCCATAACTAATATAAATTATCTATACTATTACTAAAATAATCGAACATCTAATCAACTATCTAATATGCTTTACAATCTAATGTACCATAATTTATAATTGCTGCTAACTAATAGTAATTATAATTTGAATCTTCATACTTTTCTGTGTCGTCACAATATATAGAGTAGCCCTCATAATCCTGTCTATATGTAAGATTCTATGTAAAACCTATTAAAATATCTTTAACAGTAGGTGCCTTTGTAAAATTTTTGTTAGCACTAAAATAATCATCCCAAATCTACACATTCTTCTAGTCATATATAGATAAGTCTCTAGCATATTTCTACATATTAGTTATTAAAAACTAAACGAAAGACTCTAATTGATCAGATGGTTCACAAACTATTTGAAAATACATTAAACTGCCCGCTTTATATATTCATGATTTCGCAGTAAAGCAATAACATCACCTGCAAGTAACTTAGCTAATTGACCATCTTTAAGTGTCTAATCGAATGACTGCTATAACAATTTATTTAAATCAGATCTAAATGACATATCACGTTCTATTTGATTAAATAATTTATTTTTATCAGCAACTACATAAGTTACATCGCCAGATTTAGATGGACTAGTTGCTCTATCAGCTATAGATTTTACATAAGACATTACAGTGCTAATTCCTACTTTACTAGCATCCTTACCTAAAACATTAGACAATATCTATAAACCTGTTATCTTATTTTGATTCTATACTTGATTCTGCTAATTTGATCTATTATTACTACTATTAGCTATGTCAGTATCTTGACTCATCAGTTTCTTAATTACAGACACAATTCTATCAGCTGTATATTCCTAAGTTCTAGTTTCATTAGCTTGCTCATAAATATCATCATCTAACAACTTTAATCTAATTGTATTATATGGGTCGCCATTAGAGCACAACTAATCTATAATAGGTTTATACTGAGCTAATAAATCTTCTTTATAGAATTTTTTTAATAAATTTGTAATAGCTTCTTTTATTAAAATTAAATTTCCACCATCTTTATCATCACTCTGTAATTGACTAAATCTTCCAGATGAATCTAAAGATTTTAATATATCTAAAACTGTTCTTGATTTATCAGTGTCTTTTGTACCCCATGCATCAAGCATTCGTTTTATAGCTTTATCGTTACCACCAGTTACATTTAATATATCATCAATAAGTTTATCAGGATTATCACCATATCTATTAGCTTTATCAGATGACAAAAACGCTAATGCTTGTAATTTATAGTTGGTATCATAAGCTCTAGCATCATATAACCAAGAATTTCGAATATCAATATCTTCTTTATTTATAAAATTCTATATTAACGCTATATTTTTCATATCTAAGGAATTTACAACGTCATTAGTATTTAATAAATAAGTTAAAAAATCATTATTAGCGGTATTAAAGCCATTTTCTTGAATAGATTCTACTACTATAGGTAATAAATCGCTTTTTAGAATTTTAATGTTATCTCTTTTTGAATCAAAATTATTTTCGACTAAATCACGTATTTTAAACTCGTCTTCAGCAGATGGCGTTAATATCTTATATATAAACTATATATCATCAGCATCATTATTTAATATATTATTATATTCATTTTCGCCTTTCTTTGTAAGCAATGACTGATTAACAAAATCTAAATTTGCGTCTAAACTCATTCTTCATCATCCTCATCAAATAAAAGCTTAAAATCATTCTATTTAAAATACATTGAATCACTTGGCATAGTATCTTCGTATTCAGGCACACAATAACATGTAATAGACGATGGATAAACTAAACCAACCTTCATCTTATCTACTCTAAATAATCGCCCTGGAGTATTATCTATACCACTTGGAATTACAAATAGCGCACCACTTTGAACACCTTCAAGATCATAAGGTACATCTATCAATGAAGCATCTGACTATAATTCTGCATTCCATCCAAGCTTTTTCATTGTATACTAATCTGGGTGGTCATTAAATAAGCAACCTACAACCTATGGTTCTTCAAAGTTTTCTTTTATCTCGCCCCATGTAGTATAATGTTTACTTTCTTTAGGTCTGTAAAATACTAGCTATACTCCATGTAACTTTACCATTTCATCGAAATATTTACGAAATAGCTTAATATCTTTTTCATGAATTAAGGAGCCAAATTTTTGATTTTCTGACAATTGTATCATTCTTCTGACTCCTTATCATCTATATCATCTAACTATGTCTAATTAGGATCTGGTTTTAATTTTTTCTAATAACGATAAGTATTACCAGGTTTGAACTAAGTCCTTGTTCTACCATACTCATTAGACGTATCAATATCAGACTTAGATGTATCTAATGTGTCTCTGTCATCTATACTTAATTGTACTGGTTCTTCATACTTCTTACCAAATACTGCTGGATAAATTATATCTGCATACTATTTCTTTCTGTTTTTCTCAAACCAATGTACATAATTATTTATTACACTTGCAACTTTTATTAAAAAACTAGTATTAGATAAAACTAATGCAGTATGCTTACAACATGGACCTAAATCATTATTAGGATTTGTTATTTTTGCAGGTCTGCTTTCTTTTGGTCCAGTAATTATGTCACTAACTGACTACCAATATGCGAACCTAAAACAATTGTGTAATATAACTCCTGCATCAGTTAAAAAATTATTATATTTATCTACAGTTAAATCGTATATAGGAACTTCATCATCTAAAACAATGGTTCTAATAGCTTTAATTTTATGATTATATTTATTATTCAGACTATAGTAGATTATAACGTCATCTATATTCTAAAAATACTTACTAAGCTTAGGTATGCCCCCGACTTTAAACTACTTTAGCTTTTTACATTCATCATAATTATCGAATGTTATATCTATATTATTAGATAACATATAATTTAATACTTTTAAAATTTTAGTATCAGCATCTTTACGCACAGCTGCCTATACCTATTCATCTGTTCTGTTTAATCTAGATTGACTAATCTTATTTTTATGCTCTTCAGTAAATTTAGAACCTTTAATACGTTCCTAAGCTATCTTTAAATTCTATTTACAAATTTCTTTACGTTCTGGATGATCTATATATTTCTGTTTCTATTTCTAGGATAACTTCTCACGAACTTCAGGTCTAGCGTTATTCTATACTATTATACTGCGTCGCCAATTTCTATAGTCATCATCAGCATTTAACCAAAGCTGTCTATTAGCATCACCAATTTTCTATCGCCATTCATCACTATAGCATCCCATCTATTCTCGTATATTATGAATTTCTTCTTTAGTATATTTATCATAATAACTTGCAAATGCACGTTTAGCTACATCAGCCTACTTACGATATTCAGGCGTAGTATGATCCATTACTAACTGTCTATAACGTTCTCCACCATCTAACCATTTCTAAAGAACGCCAGTTTCTTTTATATGTTGACAATGAAACATCCAATGTTCTTGCACACCCATTGGCTTTAAATTAGATGGATAATTATTTAGTTTATTATAGTCAATGTGATGTATAACTATATTTTGCTCACCAGACCGTAATTTAGCCTCATCAATCTACATCTACAACAATTCATCTGCAACAATTTTATACACGCTATAAAATTTAGACATGCGTGTATAAGAATTCTACTTTACACACTCATAGCCATTGTGATAACTAAAGTAAAGAGGCATTAATGACATATTTGTCTACAATTCATCTGCTCTAATGTATGAACCATCACGTAGCATATATAAATGATTATTAGTAGTTAATAATTTCTAATCATTATCTAGAGTTATCTCTATAAATGTTTGTGCTTGTCCTGAAATCCACACATCAGTAATCTAACCTGGTTTAAAGTCACCATTATCGTCCACAGAATATGTCCACAATTCTTCACCATTATTATATTTGTCTAATAACTATGACATTGTCACACTTTGGCCATTTAATAACTTAATTTTAGTTGATTCATGTAAACATGAATCAGGACAATTACATCTAATGTAAACATTATCACTATTAAATGCATTCATTAAAGCCCTTAAAATTGACTTTAACTCTAACTTATCATTATTCTTTTTTATTTCTCTCTGAATCTCATCTAATACAGACCCAAATGAGATAGTAACTAAATAATTATCTGTCTCTCCTGTAACTGGAATAGACACGGTTAATATATTTTTTCTAAATAACTAATCCATGTCTATTTCGTTAAAGGATTTTACAGTATTCGCTACTCTAGATCTCGTTCTCTTTTCATAACGAGATAAGCCATCTTTTTCTTTTTTACCACGTTTAGATTTAGAAATGAGTTCATTTCTTCTATCTTCTAAAATAATCATTTAGAACTCATCTCCTATTAATATTATTTACTAACTGTACCGTATAGTCTAGTTGACTTCCCAGTCTTTTCATCTTTAGTACGATAGTTATAAGTAAAACTTTCAACAACTAATTTCTTATCATTTAAAGAACCAGTAAGTGTAAATGCTTTTTTGTTTTTAGCAAATTGTGCATTCTCACCAATAAGCTTTACTTTACCTGTTTTAGTAACATACGCTTCATTAAAGTTAAATGCAGTTTTAGCTTCTTTACCAGATTTAAAAGTTATTTTACCTTCTAAAATAACCCCTGATTCATCTAATTTACAAGCAGTTGACTTAAATGATTTGACATTATCATAAACTTTAGTAAAATACTTCTCACCAAGTTTATCTAAATCTTCATCATTTATTTCATCAAAATCTATTGCTGTATCATCTAAAACTTCTTCACCATCTTCACCATCATTATTAGCTATAGCATCTTTATCAGCTACAGATAATGGCTTAATAACTTCAGCATCTTCTACATCTGCTTCATTTTTTACAGGTTCTGTAGTTACAGTAACTTTTCCACTTTCTTCAGATGTCATTTGAATCTTGGTATCATCTGTTGTTATTGACACGTCCTTAAGATCTTCATTAACAACATGGTCATTATTATCTAAATCTTCTTCAACAGGAGCTTCATTCTTCATGTCATTAAGAACTCTCATGACTTTATCATAATTTGTCTCTTCATTAATTCTCTTTACAGATTCATTAACATCTTCAGGTTTAACATCTACAACATCAACGTCTACATTTGCTTCTGCAGGTTCTTCATGAGCATCTTCAGCTCTCTCTTCTTTTGAAACATCTGCTGCATAAGGCGCTACAACACCAACAACATTATAGCCCATATCATTATGACAGTAACAGCATTCATCACCTACATTAGCTAAACCAGCTTCAGCATCTATAATAATGCTCTTAGGTTCTTTAAAGAAATATGATTTACATACATTACAACGAAGAATTACTTTACCATTATATGAATCTTTAATCTCATCTTCATTATTAGCAGTTTCATCATACACAACAAGATCTTCATCATCAATATCTGATTTCATGAAATCTTTAAGTTTATTTAAGCCTTCACTATCGGTTGGAAATAAATCTTCATCGATTATGTTTAATTGCTTAAATGCCTCTGTTAAATAGGACATATTAATCTCCTTAATACATATTTTATATTAACAACCCATATTTTAAATATAGGCTTAAAATCTTTTTACAATATATTTTAATTATACAAATTACCACTTATTTAAAATACTTAGTTATAACGTCTTGAACTCTATTAAACGTATCATTAGTAGATTTTTCAGATTCTTTAGGTTCTTTTAAAGGCTCATTAATCTATGATTTAGGATTATCATCTATCTAATCAAATACATCTTTAACTTTATCCCAAGCAGTATCTTCATCTATAGATTTCATGCCTTCATCTATATCATCATCTAGTTCTTCGCTATTATCGGTAGAACCATATTCTTCATCAAGTGTACTAGCATATGATTCTAATTCGTTATACAAATGTTCATCAACCCAATCATAAGCGTCTTTCGTAAGACCACTAATCTCAACTGTATCATGAAATACATTTAAACTATCACAATTCTTTTCAATACCACCTAAACCTGGAATTTCCCAATACTCAAGTTCATATCGTACATCATCGCTAGAAATATCACCATTATTAATATGATCAACAATAATTTCAGGTAAATTACATGTATAATCATATTTAGGTTGATGTTCATCTAGCCAATCAATATCATAATCTCTAGAATCTACATGACTATCTTCAATCATCAAATATGGGTTATTCACTATAAACTCAACTAATTTATTGGAAATAGCTGTTATAGCTTCTGTATAAGCTTCATCTGTTAATTGATCTTCTGCTATAGCTTTAAAATCATCTGTCAAATCAGCTTCAGAATCCATTAAAAATTCTGCACTACTACCACATGTTTCAAGTCCATATCCTTCATAAAAAACGTCGCCATCATTATAATCTCTATATAGAATTCTCATCATGGCTCTAACCATTTCACCAGCTACAGAATCAGCTTTACCAGAATTAGGAACTAATTTATCGAATAATAATTCTAATTTATCATCAGCTTTACTTAACTCATCTAACATAGGTTTAAGATGAATCTCAGCTTCAGCCCTTCTCTTATCTTCAGCTTCTTTAGCTATACGAGCATCCTCAGCTTCTTTAGCTTGTCTGGCAATTCCTGTAAGACTTATATAATCTGGATCAAACATCTTATCTTTTGGAATAATGACGTCTGCTTCATTTATGCTATTAGTAAAATCACCATTTTCAGTAAGTTTTCCATAAGCATGTTCAAATGCTTCGTTCATACTTTTTAAACTCATAATCTTAATCTATCCCTAAAACTAATTGATTATTTTTCTTTAATTCTTCTCTTATAGCTGTTGCTTCATTATTACCTTCTTCAAGAAGTTTCTCACCATCTTGTGTCCATAATGGATTAGACTATGTGTATCTTGTTCTAATTCTACCAACAGTTATCTTTGCATTTGCAATAGCTAGCCTCATTAAATTATCTATCCAATAATCAGATTTAATTTCGCTAACATCATTAAATCTTGGAATATATTCAATAGTTACTTTTTCAGGCATATCAAAAGCACAATTTATGTACAACTACTATTTGTCTCTATCAAATCTCATACTAAGATCTGTAGAAGCAGTATTTCGTATCTATAATGCAGTATTCCAGGCTGCATAGTTATATGTCCAATTATCAGTATTATAGTTTGCACCATTACCTGATAATATCTACCATTGTGCCATATATATTGGATCAGCCATACCTGTCTAAGTATTAGCTAACATACCTTCTGTTCTAAATACTCTTAATACTGAACTCATATGATATTCTGATGTATCAATACATTTAGAATAAGGCACAGTTACTAATGTTGCAGAACAAATATATCTCTATATCTCTCTAAATGATGCTTGAATAATTCTAGTATATGTAGAATCTTCTAATTCTGTTTCCAAAACATCACCTGTTAAAGACAGCTTTATCTCATCTATGTAACCTTGCAAATCCACAGAATTAGCCTCCATCACATTATATAACTAATTTAGCTAATTGCACAATAATAAAAGACGCAAGTCTTTGACAAAAATGTAAAAACTTACGTCTTTTTAAAAATATATTAGCCTCATACAACTTGAATGTATAAATTATACTTAGATAAGATACGATCATTTATCCACTCTATTGGATTTAAATAAAAACCATGTGTATCTATGTCACGAATAGATAAATCTAACCAATTCTTTAATTTTGTAATTTCGCTATATGATAATTTTTTCAAATCTTCAAAACTAGCGTCACCAACAATCAAATTGCCTTTTATATTAACTAATTTAAGACGCTGCTTAGATGCAGCTATATCAAACATATCCTATATTTTACTTAAAAGATTATCATTTATAATAGTTAATCTAATTTTTCTACGTTTTGATGTAGTGTCAATCATTGATTTAATTTCATAATTTGGTAAAGTAGATCTTAAAGTTTTAACAATATCTTTAATATTCTATAAATCGTCTGTCATAGGCCATAAATAATATGAACCATCATTTGTGCCAGTTATTTTGCTATATTCAATATTTTTAGTTGCTTGTAAAATCTCTTTTGGTATGTTTAAATCTTTAGATTCATTTATATTATCATCAATAGACTCAATAATATCTATTTTATCTTCTAAATCTTTGTCTTTTAATAAAGTTTCAATGTTTAAAATATCATAATCAGATAAATGACCTATTTTGAATATAATATTTATATCTAACACATGTGACTATATATCTAATTTTACAACTGTAGGCTTATCTAAACCCGCATCAGCATAATCACGCAACACATAATCAAATTTAGTGTAATATGGCTTCATTACTTTTGATGAACATACACTCATTAAATAGCACTTGCTGTCAATAACAACAGCTGGATGCTTTAAATACTATGTTGGATCTTCTTGTTTTGGAAACCACACTAATACAACATCAAAATTATTTAATTTATACATATTACATCTTCCAAGTAAATCCAAAATTTTTCATCTGCCATTCAGCTATTTCTTTAGCATATTTTTCACTATAATAAGCATCATCATCGCCTAGTTCATCTTGTTGTTTTTGAGTAAGTTTAGGTGAATTTTTAGCTACGTTAATTATTTTATTTACTTGATCTTGTGTGAGCTACCCTACTGTAGGCTCTTTAAATAATTTTCTTTTAATAGTCTCCTTATCTCTAGAGCCATCAAAAACTATAGCTTCATCTAACTTATCAATATAAAATTGATACATATTCTTTAAATCTTCAGTTTCTTCAGGTGACATCTGCTTACAAGCCAACTCTTCTATATCTTTTAAATCTAATTCAAGCTGTTCTTTATCATCTTTAAATCTATTCAAACGATTTAAATACATTTCATAGCATCTAGAATTACATGTTACACTCTATTCACTTTCATTAACAGATTTAAATAAATTATTAACACATTCTTCTAAATTATCTTCATGTACATTATCATCATAATTACCATCTAATTCAGCACGTAGAACATCTGCACACTTATGATTATATAATTTATCAAAACCTTCATTTATATTTAATTTAGGCATAACTATATCTCCTGTATTTTTAATTTAGCAGCTATTTAGAAGTCATCAGATTCATTACAATCGTTATTAGACATAATGATTGTAATTTAATTTAATCCCACCAAACGTATAATGGAGAGATTCTAAGTGTATCTGCGCCATAACAAAAATCTACAATAGATTTTAATTCATCTTCTGAAAATTTAGTATTAGCATTAGCCTGTATGCCTTCTATAGAAATACGTCTATCAGATCTGTTGTTCTCTACAATATAACCATGAAAAAATACTTTATCTTGTAAATTATTAGTCTCTATGAATTTAATCCAACTTTTAACCATAGGTGAATAATTTTGTCTCTCAGTTAAATTTAAATACTTATTTTCAACTAACTTTTTAACACCCTCAAAACTTAAAAATTTATAAGAACACACATTGCCATAAAATTTATCATCAACATTAGCATAATCATTTAACATGTCAAAAGCTTTTTGCCAATTATTTTTAGTTAGCATAGTAAACCTCTTTTTATTTTATTGTAACATAAAAACAAATATCTATCAACTAAAATGCAATAGATCTACTAACTTAGTTATTTAAAACAAACTTACCTTCATTATCTCTAACAACATCTAATATACTATCACACGTTAAGCATACATCTTCTTCAATATTATCGTCATGTTCATATATATTATATAATACACGTATTCTTTCAATATCAGGTCTAACGTATTCGATCACTTTAATAATTAACTATAATTCATTTGACGTAACATCATCTAAACCTTCAATTACTTCATAATCATCAGCAGTAGATTCTCTATCAAAAACAGTTGCATCTTTTGTAAAATATACATCATAATAATGATAATAACTTTTCATATATTACCTCTATTTATCAATATAACATATTCAACATTTTTACTAAAATGTGATTTATTCTCTATTTCTTCAACAATATAATCTTTATACTTTTCTGTTTTATCTACAACAAATAAATACTTCTTACATTTATAATTTTCAACAAATGCATCGATCCACTCATCACAAGATTTATCTTCTATAGACTGATTCCATGTTTCTTTTAGACTATATGGCGAACAAGTAAACAAACAATCATATGTGCCATAATCATTTAAAGAATCTTTACATACTACAGTAGCATTTAAATTTAATTCAGTAATTAATTCATTAGATTCTCTTACTGTAGTATCATTTATATCTTGTCCAATATATCGCTTATCTAAGCTACATATACCTAACATTCTACCAGAATAACCAGAACAAGGATCAAATATATAACTATACTCATTCAAATATTTTGAAACAAGATACTTAGCTAAATAAGGATTAAATATAGAAACTCTTGGCGCAATATAGGCTGCAGATAAACCATATAGAACTTTACTTCTATCTAAATTACAACCTTTGTAAATAACTCTATTTTTAATTAACTTTTTCAACAATTCATCATCTTGCCACGCATCATATGGGCTTAAAAATCCTTGTTTATGTGCGTGCCAAACTGATTTATGGGCATCTAATATAGCTTTCTCACCAAATCTAGCTCTAACATTAAATCTATTAACATCACTTTTAACTAATGAATTATATGAATTTTTAATAATATCTTCGCTATAACTTGGATATGGAAATTCTACTTCTCTACACCAATCAAATATGTCAAGCAAATACTGATTATAATCAATGTCTATAAGTTTTAAAATTTCACTATAAGCCTCATCCTCATGTTTTTCAAGACATATTAAGTATTTAACACCTTCAGGAACTAATGTTTGTCTGTAATCATCAGAATAACTATTAACAGTTTTACCATTTACATCACTGAGAAATCCATGATAATATAAACCATCACAATCAACTAAAATTTTTAACTCATCATTTTTATAGATAGCTATGTCAAATTCATGAACTAGATTATCTTTTTTAAATGTAATATGACTATCAAAATCTATTTTATTGTTTATCAAAAACTCTTTAAATCGTTTCTCTAATGTAGACTCTTTAGCTGATCTAGCTTGCTTAGATCTAACATCTGGATTTTGCAATGAACATTCAACACCATATTTTTCTAAACATGTTAGTTTACGTTTTTCAGAATTTACATAAGTCTTAGAACCATATAACTCTAATTTTGTTTCTTTAGCTTTATCATAAGCTACTTTCCTTGCTTGCTCTAGTGAACCATATTTATCAGATCTAGTTTTATTAGCTTTTTCTAATATGTCTTTATTTGCTATAGGACATTTGTTTCCATACGTTTCTAAATTATGTGTATGAATCTTGTCTTTAATTTCATTAGAACTAAAAACATTTTTAAATCCATATTTTTCTAAACAAGTTTGCTCTCTTGCAATCCTTTGAGCTTCTCTAGCAGCTTCTAATGAACCATAATTACTAATTAAAGTATTATCTATAGACTCTTTAATATATGCTCTAAATGCTTCTTGTGAACCATAGTTAACTACTTTAGTTTTATAACCTTGTTTATTTTGTTTTGAATAAAGCTCACTTAACGTCAAACCTTGTGATTCTGCTTTTGCTTGAAGTGTTTCTTTACACTTTTTAACAATTTTTTGTTTTTCTTCATCAGATTTTTTACACTTATCTTTTACAAAATCTGCTTGATATGGATTTTTAACACCATATTTCTCTAAACAAGTCATTTCTTTAGTTAAAGCAATATCTTCTTTAGATTTTTTAAATTCATATAATGTGCATAATTTTAATACAGTTGTAGTAGTTATATTAAAATGCTCTGCAGTATTAACATTTGAATGACATCTAAAATATGATATAAAATCTTCTTTACTTATTAAATTTTTTGCTTCTTCAAAACTTTTCATATTTATATTATATACAAAATTATCAAAAATATCAACAAAAATAAAAGACTGATAGAAAATCTACCAGTCTTTTTAATTTTAAGGTTTAATCAGAGATTAAAGAGTCTTCATGTTAAGAGCAGTGTTCTTAACTTCTTCAGCATTCTCATAAATCTCACCTGCAACAAGAAGGTTCTTGTTAAGGATCTTGAGGTCATATAAAGTTGACCAACCCTGACTCATTGTACCATCAGCAAAACCTAATAACTGAGTAGGAACGATAGGCATATAAGGAGCATAAACAGCTGCACTAGAAGCCATATCAGAACCATTTACACCAAATACAAACTTACCAGGTTTAATAGCAGGAGATACATAAACTTTAAGACCACCGATAGTACCACACATATAAGGACCATTGATAGCGCCTACAGGAGCTGCAGTAAATCCTTTGCAGAACTGAACTACAGGAAGTACATCAGAAGCAATGATCATGTAAGTAGGAGCAAATCTCTTTGTTCTATCATAGATAATCTGAGTTGCATCAGCAATAACTTTTGCAAACGCTTCATATCTCTCGAACATGCTTTCACCAACTCTCTGAACTGCGTTGAATTTTAACTTCTCATCTTCAACGGCATTTTCAACAAGAAGATCAACTACTTCGTTATCTATTTCATAACTAAGCTGACCAACAGCTTTTTCAGCGAGCTGATCACTAAGATCAAAACCATAGTCAGTCTTTGCTTGGAAAGCTGCAAACTGTGAGAAATAAATAGCTATTCTACGTGCTTTAGCTACAAGAGGCATAGTCTTCATAATAGCTTTAATAGTAGGAAGTTTTTCCTGAGGAATTACTTCGTTGTCATAAATATAACGAGCTTTATCATATTTACCAGCTGTAAACGCGCTAATATCAGCGATCTTTTCCCAGTTGTTAGTACCTTTTAAACGACCTTCAACATCACCTACATAAGGAGTCCAAGCTGGTTCAAAACTAGTTGCTTCTGCACCAATTTCTTCAACAACTCTTGAACTAGTGTAAGTAGGATCAACTTTTCCAAGACCAAATGGACTATTGAACATGCTACCTTGAGTATCGCCATTTTCATCTACATATCCACGTTTAGTAGCGCCTTTATCAATACCTGCAACATATTCAACATAGTTGATATAACCACTATAAGAAGACATAGGATGAACAATTACGAGGTCATGTGCGATTAGATTCATTTACCTTTCAAATGTATCGTTTCCATACATTTTCTCTATATCACTATAGAGATGAGACTATATCATAATCTTTTTTCGTATTAACCTACAAAAGATTGTCCGCACTTCGAACTTACTAAGTTCTACTCTACTCATTTATTCACTTAGATATTTCTTCTAAGCTATACTTTCGATAGTCGTTGCTCCTTCCTAAATAAATTTAGGCTTGGATCATGATTGTCTCATATAAGCACATTATATATGAGATTTTCCATGAATTCACGGACTGTTCTTTAATCTAAATTATAATTAATTTTTATTTAACTTTTTCTAACGATTAGTTTTAGAATTTTTATTATCTTGGCCTTTTAATCCAAAACAACCTATTGGACCTTCATCCTTCATTCTTTCTTTCCTATCATTAGACATCTTTAATAAACGTAAATCAGTTTCTTTAGTTTTACCTTTATTCCATACAGGTTTATTTGATGGAAGCTTTTTATTAATCCAACCTTTAGCTAAATATTCATTAAGCTTTTCTAAAGGTATAGTGTGCTGTTCTACACCATTATTTACCCAAGTCTTATTTTTATTACGTTCAGAATTTGCTTTTCTATCAGCTTCGCTTCTCTTTTTTCCTTTTGGATAACCAGCTTTAACTACTTTATGTCTATTTTCAGCATAAGCTTTCTTTAAGCTAATAGATCTTTTGAGCTTTTCTTCTTCAGTCTATACATGACCTGGCATACCTGGATAACTATAACCTGTATCACCGCCATCACCACCTGCAGCAATATTATAATACTCATCAGATTTCTAAGCATTAGATTCAGCTATGTAACGCTTTTCAGCATTTACTAAATCTTCAATAGTTTCACACCACTCTAATACTTCACAGGAAAAATTATCCCAACCATACTTATCTATAGCATTTCTAAGATGTTTTCCTGAACCTTTATATCTGACGTCAAATATACTGCTTTGACGTTTACCTATATACTTTTTACCGTTTACTAAATTCGTTGTTAAATAAATATATCCTACCATTATAACTCCTTAGTCCAGTGCTCAGCGGGCCGGCCAGCACCAAACTAAGCAGATGTACTGATATTCAATTATATTACAATTTAATATGATTAAATTTCTTTACAAATCACTTTGTAAAGGCCCTAATCAATAAGGCAATGCTACTGTAACAAGGTTAAGAGCAAACTTCTTATATGCACCTAAATCACTTCTTTGAGTTCCTACAGAACTTTCAAAAGCTTCATTTAAGCAGCGGTTGATATTTTCAAGACATTTGGCCACAACAAGTTTCTTATTGTCACTCATCTTTGCGCCATTGTGTGCTTGCATATGCATCTTTTCAGAAAGAGCAAGTCTATTCTTATAACTTTCAAATAAAGTTGCCATAATATAATTTTCCTTTTTAATTTATGTTATAATGTTTTACTTTATGTTATTTATTCATATAATTATTCGCAAGATTTATAAGACTTTCATCTACATTATCATCATGTTGAGAATCTCGCATTATTGGCTCAACAGACTCAGTTACTCTAAATCTGGCATTTTGTTCACCAGCAAATGGTAACTTGCTAATACTAATTTGATCTTCTCTAATACTTTCACAAATTTTATCAATATCAGCAAATGAATAGTTTTCATCAAGCTTACGTTTGATTTTATCTGGAGAAACTCTAAGAGTTCTTGCCTTCTATTCAATATATCTATCAACTGCTACATTAGCAATCTTCTAATACCTTTCTGCTAACTGCTTTACTTTGCTAAGTTTATCAGAGTATTCTTTACTTTTAATAATAGCATTTTTCTTTGCTTCTTCTAAATTCTCTTTCAAGGATTTATTTTCAGCAGTAATAGTTGCAGTTTGTTTTCTTTCATTCGCTAAACTTTCTTTTAAACTAACAATTGTTTTATCTTTAGACGCAACTGACTCATTTAAAGTTTGTTGTTTAGAAACTTCAGATTTTTTAGCTTCAACCATTTGTCTAATTTTTGCATTCTTCTGTAAAATAAGTTTATTTGTAGTTTCTAATTTTTCATTAAGACTTTCAATTAATTTATCTTTTTCAGCTAGTGCTTCATCAGACTGTTTTAATTTACTTTGAAGATTAACAACTTCAGATCTAAGAACTTTAGACTTTTTACTTGATTCACTTAATTCAACTGTTGAAGATTTAAATCTTCTAAGTTCTTCCTACAATTCAACATCTTTCGTATCACGAACTGACAGCTTCTCTTGAAGTGCAATTACTTGATCTTTCAAAATCTTATTCTGTCTAAGCTGTTCCTGTAATTCTTTAACTACTTCCATCCCATCATCATTGGCTACAGGTTCATCTTTAACTACAGTTTTCTCTTCATCTATATTCGAAACAGATTCAGCTTCTGGTCCAACAATCTTAGCTTCTTCTGCATTTTCGACTTTTTCGTCTTTTTTAAGTTCAATACCGCAATCTTTTAAAGCTTCAACCATTATTTTCTTTCCTTCTGGTGTTGCAGCTTCTACAGATTCAGTCAATGCTTCGTTTAAAGTTTTAGTTTTACCTTTTTCTAAAGATTCATTAACATATTGTAAACGAGCTTCTTTAACTGCTGGTATAAGAACTATATCAAAACATTCAAAATTATATGTGTCTGGATCTACAGATTCTTGCCCATCATAATCATCTATAACTTCACCAGTACCTCTTGAAGAAATACCTACAGTACTACCATATTGACATAATGTATCTAAGATCTTTCCACAAGGTGTGTCCAAAATATCAACAATAGCGTATAACTTGCCATCTTTACCACGCTTAGGAGCGTCAGGCATTGATACAGCTATCTTCTCCATATCAACTTCAGTGCGATCTTCTGGGTGTCCTAATTCACCATAACAAACTTTGTTCTTAAATTTTTCTTGTGTAATTGGATCACTAAAAACCTTTTCCCAAAGTTGTTCAGAATATTTACGTCCATTTCTAGTAGGTATAGATATATCTGCAACTGGACCTACTAATCTTCCTAAAATTTTTCTTGCTTTCATCTCTTCAGGAGAAAGTTTTTTATATTCAAATTTAGATGAACTTAAGCTCTCTAACATTTAAATCTCCTCGTGCTGTTTAAATAGCTAAAAATTTATGACGTAAATAATCTTTATTTGGCTTTTAACCACATATATACTAATTTAGCTATATATCTATTTATTTTAATGACAAAATTAACTTCCGGAATGAGACTATATATTTTATATTAATATAATCTATATTTATAGATATACATGTATACATGATATATAGCTTCGTTCCGGACTTCAAATTAATAAACTGTTTATTAAATATTTTTTAACTCTTCAAATGCTTTTATATCAATTTTTATAAGCCTTAAAAGCTATTGAGCATTCGTTAAATCATATGTTTGAAAGTATAGTGTCAAAACTTTAGCGATTTCTAGTGCTCTTGAATGTTTTAAAAACATCTACTTATCATCAACTTTTTTACTAAATAATAAAATCTAATTTAACATCGCAGATAAAGTTGTTAGTACTTCATTAGGATCTTCAACTTGTTTCATTATATTAGTATAAAGTGGACTTTTATTTTTATTATGATTCTGTCTTATTCTTTCATAAAACTTAATAACATCAAATTGTCTATGATCATTTATAAATTTTAATACGTCTATTGGTAATTCTTTAGTTTTATATAACTTTTGAATTTGAATAGATGTATCAACGCCTTCACTCTCAATTTCTGAAAGTAATAAAAGTAAATCATTTCTTGTAACCATTATCAATCTCCTTTCGTATCACGAACTGGTTTGTTTATTTATTAAAAATTACTTGAATCTGAAAAATCAATACCTAAATCAGAAGGTCTAGGTAAAGGTTGTACAGTTTCATCATTTGATACTTCTGTATTCTCAGATTCAGCAGTTTCTGCATTGTTAGAATCATCAGATCCAAATGAATCAATAGCGCTATCAAGTGGTTCATCCATTCCAATATCAAGATTCATTATATCATCATCTAAAGAAGTATCTTTAGCACTATCTTTAGTGTCATCATCGTCTTCTGGTGACTTCAGGGTTTGCTTTTCTTTTTCAGCTTCCATTTCATCTATAGCATTTTGAACAAGCTATAATGCTTCACCATCATTTATTATACCAGAAATTAATTGTTTAGTTATCTGTAATTTAATTGTTTCATCAGGTATAGTTTCAAGCAATTGCATTACGTCTCTTGCTATAGATACCTTATTCTGTAAGTTACTACGTCTGTCAATCTCTTCTTGAGTTGTAGGCGTAACCATATGTAATTCAAATTTATTAACATATTCAGGTAATCCAGCATCAATACACATTAAATTAATTGCATCTGTAAGCGCTTGTAATAATGCATTTTGATTATGTTTAACAGTTTTAGCATATCTACTAGATTGAATAGCAAGTGAACTACCACCGTTAAAACCTGCAGCGTCATCTGTATCACCTAAAAATTGTTTAGGAATTTTTAATCCTGCATAGAGTTTATTTTTAAAATAGTTTATGTCGTCCAAACCTTTTACATTTGGATCTCCGCCTATTTCTTGTGTGCTTATATTACCAACACCACCATGTGTAGGAATGTAAACATTGTTCTCTATAGGACCTGCATTATTATATTCTGTCATAGAATTTCCAGCATTTAAAGCTGTTTTCTATTCCATCAATGATTTTATGCCTTGCAAATGTGGACCTACATTTTCTTTAGGCATGTCACCAACTTCAATTTGAACTACACGAACAATAGATGATTTAGTAACACGGTTAAGCAACATAGCATTTTCAAGCAAATTCATCTCACGCCATATTTTATATTGCGAATAAAATACTGATTGACCACGTTTTACACTATAATTATAATCTTTTCCTTCAACGCCAAATTCATCTTTAGGAATAAATATACTAACTTCTTCAGGAGTTCTACTTGTATTATCTTCTAACGCAGCATGAACAAAATCACCTGCACCATGTAAATCAACATCATTTCTATTGAATTTATACTTCATTAAGTTAGTATACAGTGCATCGCCTGTTTTATTTAAAGCTGATTGACTTGAAATGTCAGCTTTTACATATGCATACGTTTTACCATGTTTAACTAATTCAAACATTTCTGCTGGATTAGGCATCATTTCTAAATAACCTGTATAATGATCATTTTTAGCATACGCAACGACATTTACATCTTCATTTAACTTTTGTCTATCTGATTTACCATTAGCAAATAACTCATCGTCATCATAATCAGACAATCTATACAGTTTAAGATATAGATCACCGTATTTACAAAGATTTAACATCCATTTATATGCATTTTTATCAGCATTCATTGTTTCAAGTAAATATGTGACATAATTATTAATAGCTGAGTCTGCAGATTCACACCAGATAATCTTTCCACTATCATTATATTCTGTGCCATCTTGTGCATATATTTCAAGAGCTGAAGCTATACGGCTATCTTCACACATTGTATCTATAAGCGTATAAATCTGGTCTCTACTCTAAGATACACTTGTAAAAGATTGAATAGAACTTATATCAAGAGTCTGTGAATAACCTTCATCAGCAATATTATTTAATATCACATTTTTAGTGTCTATACCTATATTCTATTCAGGCTTAGGAGTAGGTTTTATTTTTTTATTATATATCTTCTTATCGTCAACAAATGCTGTAGATTTATCATTTGAGACATGTTCATTTTTAATATTATTAGGCATTAATCATTCCTCTTAAAATATAACTATACCTTGAGATAAGTATAATCTACTCTAATCATTTTCACTAAGTGTTTCTTTATCTAAATTCCTTAATGGATTTAACTAATTTGATAGCTATTCCTCAAATTGCTTATTCATTTCTTTTATTTGATATTCTTGAGATGTTGATTTACTAACTTCTGTTATAGTATCTAACATTTCACCATAGTCAAGTGCATATTGATCAGCATATTTGCTAGCTGTAAATACACTACCGCACACAGCATCTAGAACGTCCTTATGGCCATTTTGTGGGTGATCAACTTTACCAGTATTTATATTTCTTTCAATCTAAACAAATTCGTCAAATAATCGTTCAGACTTATACATAAAAAAACGTTTTTCATATACACAAGATTTCAAATATTGATAAGGTTTACATACATGGTCCTAATCTACTCTATCAACAGATAAAATTTCGCAATCAAATCCTTCTGCTAATAACTATTGACCTGTATCATAAGATTGAAATGTATCATACGTTATTTTCTTTATTTTAAAGCCAGTATTCTTAAGCCATCTTACAAAGTTTCTATTCTTTTCAAAAGATACTTGTCTACCTTTTGGTGCTTTTATACTTGTACTAAATGCTAATCTAAAGCTAAGATCTTTAGCTTGCTAAGATTCATCTGTACTAACTTTTTTGCCTATTATCCAAGTTCCAGCAATACCTGTCATATCCCCACTTATAGACATATCTAAATGAATAAATAATGGTTTTGACATTAATTCTTTAGGAACAGCCTGTAAATTAAAGTAATTATAATACTGATCAACATCTTCTGAACCATTACCTGTTTCTATTATATCTGGTAATGGATTTTGCCAATTCTCATTAACAGCTTCTAATACACGTGAAGCACTTATAAATTTATTAGATGATGCACTTGATATACCTGCATAATCACATAATGTTCTCTCTAAATCTTCTAAAGCCTTAGATTTAAAATCTATGGGAACTTTAACTATTCTATAACCTTTATCTTTATAAGACTGAACATCTGCATTATCTGGAATTATAACGCTTTCTTGATATTTGCTACCGACGCCTATATTGAAGTATTTATCGCTATATGTGCCTTTAGGTTTAACTTCCCATACAGGTTTATCAACAACTAATGTGCTATGACCTTCAGATTCTTGTAGAGTTTTTATGTACTCTTCCATAAATGATTGTTCACTACGTTTAGATGATGCGACACATAACATAGTAGGATTCTTACCATTATGTATAAATCTTGTCATCATACCACCTATAGCAGTATCAATCATATTTTTTGCTTTTTCTTTCTATTTATCTATATCTTGATTTTTGATAAAGGAAATTTCATCAAAAAACGCAAAAAGTATAGGCTTACCAATAACATCATCTGCTTGTGAACCAATTACAACACTTATAGGTTCTGGAGGTACCCAATACGGCTAATTATTTCGCTATGTCATGGATCCTTTAGACATAAACCAAGGTGACATCTAGATTGTTTTCTAAAACTTACTTATAGCAATTTCTTCTGAAAGAGCTAACTTAATGTTCATGAATGCAAACACAATCTTTTCTGTAAGCTTTATATGATAATACTATAATGGATTTTTAAGACACATTATGCGATACATCATATAAGCACCAACTGCGCCACATGCAATTTCAGATTTACCTATGCCACGAGCGCCAGATTCAAGTAAAGTGTTATACGCAGTATCTATATTAGTTGGAAACAGTTTCTTTAACTAATCCATCCAAAATGGGTACATTTTTAAATTACCATCTGCATCTTTCCAAGCTTTACCTAAATAATGATCATCTGTAATAAATGTTTCTATATCTACAGGTTTTTCTTTAAAATCTGCATATAAAAGATCATCTAACGTATTAGATTGTCCTTTATTAGATATTTCACCTAATATCTACATGACCATAGATCTTTCTTCGTCAGATAAGTCTTTTAAATTATTTAATTGTAATTCATTTAATTCATTCGACATCATCGACTTGAAAATCCTCTTTATATTATTTTAGCAATTTTCCTGTAGTATAATATCTATCTATTTTATTTATTATTTCATCAGATGTATAATCATTTAAATCATACGCCATAAATTCATTGTTAACTTCAGTATGTATTAAAACTTTTTCTTTTCTTGACATAATGAAATCTAACCAAGCTAATAATGAATATTTTTGAGATATAGTTAATCTATTTTTAGGTAAAACTATATATGGTTCAATCCAGTCATCTTTCCCACCTCTACATCTAACTCTAATACAATTTAATTTTACTTCCATATACTAACTGCCATCAGCAAAATCAGTAGACTGTTTTTTAATATAACCCTAACGCATTAGCCATTTGTCTATATCTAAATGATTATATGCCTGTAAAAATTCACCAGAAGGTAATATATAATAACCGCCATATGTTATATTTGATAAATTATCAAATGTTTTAAATTGATCCTTTATGCTCTTTATAATATCTTCATCGCTACTATTACTACTTAAATCTATTTTGTTATAATAATCTTCTTTAAGAATCAATTCATTTGGATATATAATATTATCAATATCTTGAGCAATTAAAACAGGTTGAGGTGTATCATACCCACATAATTCACCTGCAACAGCCATTCTATGACGTCCTTCCTGTTGCTTATCACGTATATTTATATAACCTATTGGAAATTTTCTATTATATTTTAAAATTACCTATTTTAAATACTATATATTATCTTTATCAGCTAATGTGTGATCTATTTGTGTCTATTTAGACGTATGAAAAATTTCTCCACAATGTTCAAAATATTCATTAGGCGTCATCATTACAATTGAACCTACTAAACCTTTTGATTTTTTCATATATTCAGGATCATCTATTAAATTATTATAAAAACTAAAGCCTGTTTTTGTCTTATCAAATATATCACAAGATTTTAAATCAACTTTACCTGTTCTATAATCATAAAATTTTTCTTCTGGATCTAAGTAACCTTCATTTACAACGTTTTCATCATGAACTTTCTTAATTGCTGAAATAGGAATAGGTTTGTCATACTATAACTCTATCCAGGTTAAAGGATCTTCAATACTTCTACCTTCATCTTCGTCTGAGTCATATATTTGATTTTCATCAGCACGCAATGAATCTACATCTAATTTATTTGCGTCTATTTCAAGAACTACTATTTGATCTAATAATTCTTCAGGAGCATCTTCTGCAGTTTCTGCATAAGAATAAGCATTATCATAATCAGTTGATAAATAAATATATCTATAAGTTTTAAATATGTCTGACCAGTTTGAATGCTTCCCTGGTTTTATAAAACCTTCTTTCTTTATCTCTTCCCAATAAGGCTTATATGTAGCATGATATAAAGTGTCAGTATTTAGTAATTCAGACACTGTTTGAGGTTCATGTGCTGACCAAGAGGGTTCATGTGTTGACCAAGAGAAATCATCGTACCAATTTTCTACTAATTTATTTTTAAAGTAATCTTTTATATCTAAAATGATTTCTGTATAAGACACTAATCCATTGTATTCTTTCCAATCAACCTAATCGCCATTTTTATTTGAAAATTGAACTCCAAAATATTTGTTACGTCCAATAAAAAAATTTATATAATCTTTTAAAGCCGCATACTATTTATCTGTGGGTTCGACAGTAATATCTATACCTGGAATCTCAGGAATCAGTCTTATATTACCTTCATTCATGAACTCAATAAGGTAATCAGATTCACTATCTAAATCCATATCATCAAAAGCATCTCGTATATTTCTATGATCTTCCCTTGGACCGCCATCATATGTTAAATCAAGCAATTTACCATTCTTTAACATAAAACCTGCTCTTGTCCTATAATATGTGGTTCCAAAAACATCAATAGCTTTTTGAGTATGATCTGACTCGCCTATATATTTTAATTGTTCATCTAAAACTATCTTCGCGCGCATAAATATACTAATATCCTATTATATTTAATATATACAATAATGTTTTAACTATAAACTACGATAGGGAACCCCAGTGATCTCACTAAAATTCCCTATCTAAAAAATTGTCTAAGCAATTAAGCTTATCACTATTTAATTATTTATCACTGTTTAATTCATCATCAATAACATCAACAACTTTATCAACTAATTCTTTGGTACTGTCGTCTACTTTATCAGACTTATGAATTAATTTTTTAATTGCATCTAAAACTTTTACAAATAACTCTTTAATAGGTGTATTAGCATATATTGCATAAGCTGCTTGATTTAATCCAAATATCAATGTAGCTAATGAACACACAATTGAAAATGTAAGCTAATGTACACAGGCAAGATAGATAACTGAACCAATTATTGATAAAGCTATAGATATACCCAAATAAGCATAATGTCTATATTTTTCATCTAACTTTTTAAATACATTACAGTATTTTAATATACCTAAAATAACTATACCTGCTAATGCTATGCACATAATAGCCACACCATAATTACAAAATAAATTTTCTAATGTAGCAACTATATTATCCATTTAATTACTCCTTATTTTCTCTACTTCTACTTTTAACGACATGTTCATCAGGTAGATTTAAGAATTGTTCTCTAATATGGTCCATTACACCATTTGCACCAAGTTTATGATATATAACATACATTTTCTCTAAATCATCTTTAGCATCTATAGGCGCATAACCAAGTTTTAACCATTTCTCATAACGAATCTTTAACTCATTTTTTATAGTAGCTTGACTACCTAATTTTAAAAGCGTTATATCTTCAGTAAATTTCTTATAGTTACAGTCTTGCTTATTTTTAATTTCAGTAATATGCGTTTCTATAGTATTTATTTTATCTAATACCTTCTTAGTTTCTTCTTCTTTTTCTTTCTTTATTTTTTTCGGTATAGAGAAGAAGTAATTTACAATAATAGTAACTGTAACAGTTACAGCAGTAGTTAAAGCGGCAATTCCCACCTATAAACCTATTGACATTTTAATGAATCCTTCTTTTGTTGAATTATAGAAATATAATACGAATCACGTATAGATTCAACGTTATAAAGGATTCGTATATTTGTATCATATATTTTAATAATTTAGCACGCTATTATTTAGGATAAACTCTAGCGCCTAATTCACTAGCGTGACCTTCAAACCATATATCATCATAATCAGGCTAAGATTCTACTGTATATTGAGGCAATTCTTTAAAAGTAAGCCAATTAAATATTATCACACAATAAATTAACAATAAACTTCCAACTATTATCATTAATAAATTATTTAAAGATATATCAATTAATAGCATTATTAAAGATAGTCCTACTAAACAAATACTAACAATAGCTGAAAATACATGTTTAGATTTTAATGTCTTACATTCTCGTAACCAGTATCTTATGCAACTTGGAATAGATACGATAAATGGCATAAGTGGACCTAAAACTAAATTCTATAAACCATGTCCTGATTCATGTTGCATTAGATGTAAGCTATGATCTTTGCAACAGAAAAAGAAACAACCTGCTTCAAAACCACCCCAGCCTGTACCAACTTCAAAGTAAATATTCTAATGAAACAACTTTGGTTTATGACCAGTTATAAGTAATCCTAAAGCACATAAACAACCAAATAGAGTCATTAGAATGCCCCAAGTAAAAGATATTATATAAAATAATATAATTTTAATTGTTTTCATTTTAATAACCTCTTAATATATCCAGAAGTCATTTATACGACTTCTGGATATTTAATTATAATTTTATGCAATGACACCATCATCGATGTCAATACTAACTTTAGCTGTAGTAGGAGTTGACGCACCATTTATTTTATATGAATAGGTAAAACCATTAGTACCAGATGTGAAAGATAATGCGTCAGCTGCTTTAGATATAACGCCATCTAATATACTTAAGCCATTATTATTTGTAACTTTGACTACGCCATAAGTATTTGTTGAACCTTTAACAGTCTTTAATATACCACCACTTATACTTAAGCCTGTATTAGTAGTATCAACTTTAATAGTACCAAATTTTGTACTAGAAGCATAAATAGCTGAATCACTTAAACTAACCCATTCAGGTGCTGTATCAGAACCATTAGATTTTAATATCTGACCTGTTTCTCCTGCATCTGTAGGCGCATAAATGTTTGTTGCATTACTAATAAGACCTAAGTCATATGCATAACTATCTTTACGAGGAGTTACACTTAGCTTCAATGTTTTAGTACTACCATTTATTATTAAATCAGATGAATTACTATCACTTAAATTAAATTGAGGTACAGGTACATTAATAGTATCGTCCATGCTATCTGAACCTTTAAATATTAAAGGCTATGTATAATTCGATAAGTTAAAATCACCGGTTACAATAGAATCATAACCACGGCCATTTTTTATTGAAATAGCTTTTGGCTGCTGTTCATAATATTTGTTAGAATCATTCTCCTATTCAAATATAGAATCATATATAATATCATATGTATTAGTGCCTGATGCGCTAGTATTATATGTACCTAAATCATTTAAATATGAATTATTATCATCTATAGCTTCTGTTTTTGTATCGTTAGCTTCTGTATTATTTAATCTAATTTTCTATATGCCACGACCAATAACATTTGACATGTTAACGGTTTGCGTTGATACTGTTATGTCACCATTACTGTCTGGGTTACTATAACCTAATTCAAATTTATCAACTTTTGCCGTTTTATGTTTTCCAGCTAAACTATGCACACCGTCTAATTTGCTTGATGTTACATTAGCAGCACTAAATTTAAATTTATAACCACTATCACCTTTAGGACCTTGAGGACCTGTAGCGCCCGTTTCGCCTTTAAGACCCTAAGGTCCAGTAGGTCCTATGGCGCCCTAGTCGCCCTTAATACCAGTATCACCTTTAGGACCAGTTGGCCCAATAGCACCAATATCGCCTTTAACACCTTGTGGTCCAGTAGGACCAATTAAGCCTTGTTCACCTTGAGGGCCTATATCACCTTTAGGTCCTATAGCACCAGTTTCACCTTTTAATGAAGCTATAAAATCTTCTTCAGATTTCTCTTCATTACCACTAAGCTTTTTCCAAACTTCATAAGCTGAAGCACCGTCTTTACCTGGTGCACCATCTTTACCTTTATCGCCTTTCAAATTTTTAAATGCAAATGCAAACGTTTTAGCTGTATCGTCTCCAGAAGCAGTAACTTCAACTGCTGGAACACCAACATTTGAATCTATAGTCGCGCTAACGTTTCCAAATCCAGCTGATACGCCCGCGTCTCCTTTAACGCCTGTTTCACCTTTTGGGCCTGTAGAACCAGTATCACCTTTATCACCTTTAGGTCCTGTAGGACCTATAGGACCGGTAAGACCTATATCACCTTTTGGGCCAGTTGGACCAATAGGACCTTCAGAACCAGAGCCAGAACCAATGGCTTCAGTCCAAATCATTTTAGAAGGCACTGTACTTATGTCTTCCTATGTCAAATCTGTTAATACGTAGATTTTACCTGTGTCTTGAGTAACTACCATCATACCTTTATATAAAGGATAATAAGTCTTTCCGCCGCTCTTTATAAGCCAAGTTCCAGCACTATTAAGTTCATTCCTAGTAGCAACAGTTTGTCTATTATCAAAAGGACCATCAATTATTGTATTATACGTAGAACTAATGGTTGTTCCAGTTTTTAATTTACCCATAAATTTATAAACTCCTTAAAGATTTCATGATATTAATTATAGTTTTGAGGTAACTATTATACATTGACGCTCTTCAACTAATAAATCTTTAGCTAAAACTTTACCTGCTTCAGTCAATATATATTCACCATTTGACTCTGTAAATATCTAATCAACATAGAAAATGTTGTCATTACCGCCGCCAAAATATGACCAACCTGCTAATGAATCATAGTACATTATACCAATTAATTTTAATCCATTCTGTAATTTAAGTTGTCCTATAGATTCGGCGTTTAATGATATATTGAAATATCCTTCACAATCAACTTTACCATCACCACATACGTCTAATTGACCAATTAAATTGCCTTCAGAATCTGTTGATGTTTTGCTATTAAAGTAATAATTAGCTGCAGGAGTTTTTTGTTCACCATTTATAATTATAGGTGTATTTTCAGGCGTTGGAATAACTATTTCTTGACCTGATAATAATTTTACTAAAATAGCTCTAATAGTGTCTGTTGCTTTTATAACGTCGCCTGTTTTATATTCACCTATATTTACAGTAACTATAACTTCTTGACCTATTGCAGCATTCAATACTTTGCTATCTATTACATCATTACATTGACCTTTAGTGTATGCATCAGCTTTATTCATTTTATTTGATGATAAATTTAATATAGTATTACCATAACCATCATATTTAGACTTTAAAGTATTGTTTAATTCTAATTTTAAACCATTACTAGTGTTCTTAATAATATCTGAATCAGTTATAACATTTGCTACAGATTCAGATGTAACTGTTGCATCAGAACCAGGCTTGCCATCATCACCTTTAGGTCCTCTTATTTCACCTACATCTTTGAATGTTCTTGGATCTAAAGATGTTAAAATCTATAAATGACCATTAACATCAATATAACCATCACCTATAGTTGTACACTCAGATTCAGAAGCTTTAACTGTAACGGACGTGCCATCTTTACCATTTGTGCCATCTTTTCCAGCTGGTCCAGTAGGTCCGATAGCACCTCTATCACCTTTAGGCCCAGTCTAACCTTCAGCAAATATACGAGTATTTTCTTCACCTATAAACCAATATTTAGTAGCTTCATCTATATGAGGTGTTATACCATCAATGCCATTATTTCCTTTAGGCCCTGTAGGTCCGATAGCACCTCTATCACCATTAACGCCAGGTTCACCTTGCTCACCTTTTGGTCCAGTAGGGCCTATTTCACCACGTTCACCTTGCTGCCCCTAAATACCTTGTAGCCCTTGTAAACCTTGCTCACCTTGTGGTCCAGTAGGACCAATTAAGCCTTGTTCACCTTGTGTGCCTTGTGGACCAGTAGGACCTATTGTACCTGTTTCACCTTTTGGGCCAGTTGGACCGACTTCGCCTTTGATGCCACGTTCACCTTTATCACCTTTTAAACCTTGAGGTCCAGTAGGGCCAATAGCACCTTCAATGCCTTGAACGCCATCTTCACCTTTTTCACCTTTAGGACCTGGTGGGCCTTGAATACCTCTAGGACCAACAACTTCACCAACGTCTATAGAAGTTTCATCATTAAAATAAATAATTAAATGACCGTATCCATTAACTTCTGTTCTTATAATTGATCTGTTATCTGCATCAGCAATAAATTGTAATTTTAATTCTTCAGAATCTTCAGAATCTTTATTTTCAAAAGCTTTATCGCTATACTTATATGTATAAAATTTATTTTCATCTAATACAAAAACTTTTAAACCATGATATGCTGCATTGTATTTATCTGACGCAATTGATTCTAGCTATTCTCTAGTCTAAACTACATATCTTGCATCTATTGGATTAGGACCTAAATATGCAAAACCAGTGAAAAATTCTAGGAATCCTTTATCTTTTATATAATCTTTTATATTTGACATGTTAAATCCTCATTTATTACATGAATTTAAATGCAAATGTATAAGAACCTGTTGAATAGTTTGCTTGTACATATACATTATAAGCTACACCATCTATATCGAGTTCTATTTTACTGAATGTACTAATAACATCCCAACTTGTAGCTGTAAATATAATTTTTGATAAATCACCATATACTTTTGGATAAGCAAATAAACATCTACCTCTTGCTAATTCTTTATAAGAATATTGCTTACCAGTGTTTTTATCTATTTTAACATTATCTACATCACAAGCATTTGTTATAGTCATTGCAGTTATATCATTTACATTATCTACAACTACTGAACCATAATAACAAGGTTCGCTATTTATTCCTTTAGAAGTCCAAATTAAATGTACTTGACCATTAGACACTTCAGCCTAAAGAATATATGAACCATCCTTATATTTACCATCTTTATCTTTTGGCAAATTTTTAAAATTAAGATCAGCTTTTATGGTTCTATCATCATTATCAACCGTAGTTACGATAGAGTCTGTAGTCAATCCAACAAAATCACAGTCACCTATCATATCATAGTCTAATTTTCCATTAACTATATCTAACATATTTTAAATTTCCTTATTAATCTAAAATCTGCATCTAAGTTTTTGGAATTAATGATGTTATAAATTCCTATTGTTTCCTAGAATGCTTCATTTTTATTTGGTAATAATATTTACCTTCGCATAAGTTTTCGGTTAATTTAGGGTCAATCTAGACAACCAAATCACCATTCTAAGTTATTTCTGCGTTATCTTTTGTAAACTTAAATTTTACATCAGCATATTCAAATTTTTGATTAGGCTCCATTATTCCTAAATAAATTTCCCAATTGTTATGTTTATTTAAGTTATATCTAATAGGATTTAACAATGTTCCCTAATTTATGAATAATTCAAATTTAACTGTGTCACCTCTAGCAAAGACGACGTTATTATTCTTATAAATTTTAAGCATAATGTCTCCTTACTACATCATATAACTAATTTAGCTATTTATAGGTATAAAAATAAAGACTGACACAAAAATTGCATCAGTCTTTATACATTCAATATTATATTAAAAATTATTTACAAATATCTTAAATCTATAGAAAAGATCCTCAAGAGTTGCAGATTTGAACAAATCATAACCACTTGATAAATCAAAATCAATTAATCTAGGATGCTTATCTAAATCATAATCAAATCCTTCTAAACCACCTAAACCTAATAAATATTGTTTAAAGGCGTATAATAGTTCATTTAGATATTTTTTCTCGCTATCTCTATCATCAAATTTATAGATAGTTTCAATGTCTAAAAAATAAAATTTAGATTTTCTATTATAATAAATATCTATATCATTTAGTGTATAAAAAGATGGTGGATTTTCTGTTACATCATCATAAGATTTAACACCCCATATAAACTTATTATCGGCACAATTATATTCATCATCTTCCCAATCAGAGTATAATTTTTTAAATCTTTTAATTTCTTTGTCACGTTTCTTTATTTCACGCTTAAGCGCTCTATTTAATTTAAAATTATTAAACATTAAGTGAACCTTTATTTTTAATTCTAATCTATATAATGATGATAATATGTCTTATTGTCTGCAAACTATTTTATTGTTTTAAGCAATAAATCTATATCTATACCTATCTATTTAAGATCTGTTTTACATGTATTTATATCTTCTTCGAAAAGCTCACAAAAATTATATCCTGCATTTTCAAAAGTATCTTTAATAATAGTATCTTTAGATGTTTTATAACCTTTAATTTCAACAATTAAATTGTCTTCTTTAATATAAAAATCGCATATAAGTGTATTACTAAATTCATTATGTCTAATTGCAGGTAAACGAATCTGCTCCATTGTAAATTGCTTGTGTTGAATGTAATGTAGATGTAATGCATATATAAATTCATATGTACTTCTACATACATAGACATTATCACCTATATGTAAATAGGACAATTTTCCTCTACCTACATTATCACTTGGTTTTATTAAACCTAATGCATAAGCTTTCTTTAAACTTTTAGATGTATTTAAACCTATTTGTTTTTTAAGCGCATCTGAATGTTTATACTAAACTACAGTATGTAAACCTTTTAATGCATTTGCATTATATGACATACGCCAATTATTCATTTTTAATTGAATATTATCTGCTGATTTAGGATTATATATACAAATAAACTCATGAGAACCAGCAATAAGCGGTGATGTAAACTATTTATTACAATATTTACAATAAACTATGCGCTATTCACAATTTTTCTTATCTGGATTATTTTTACATCTAATTTCATGTTGCACAAGTGAATTTTTATTTTTACATAATTTTCCACAATAAACGCAATTCAAACCTTCATGATTTAGTGTATAACGTGTTTTTAAACTAGTCTAATATTCTGGATGAGTATCATGACTTTTTAAATGTTTTTTAATATTATTATTGCTAATCAACCTATTACAAATAGGGCATAATGTTTTACTATAATTATTTTGCATACTATATTTTATGGCTAGGGATGTAGGTGCTGCCCCCACCTATCCTGGGTTAGAGCCAGGCGCATTCGCTGATATGCTAATCCCCAATATGTAAGCAAGTTTATTGAACTTGCTTTCATTTAATTATACAATCTATTTGCCTAATTTTTGTTGTAACCAAGATAAATCTGTAAAGAAATTTTGATTGTATGCTTCAGTAATATCTTCTAATTTCATAATATCATCATAAGCTTCTTTAAACAATTGTTCAGCTTCATCGTACTTAGCTTCCCAACATTTACAATCAGCTAAGATTTGTAATTTTTTCCAATTTCTCCAACACCAAGACTGTAAACGCCAATCTTCAATATATTTAGAATTCTTATCCATATCATCTATAACACAATAAGCTTCTTCATATTTTCCTTGATAAGCTAACATTTGCGCAAGACGTATATAAGAATCTCTCATTTCTGGATCAAATTCAATTGCACGTCTAAAGAAAAATTCTGATTCATCTTTTAAATTTATTTCATTGTAATACATGCCTAAACTAACACAAACTGCTGGTTTCATCATATAGCTATTATCATTATTTATTATTAATCTAGCATATAGTTGAGAAGCATATTTTATAGCATTTTCATAATCCTGTCTAAATGAATACTCTCTTTGCAAATAAAATAAACCATAGCTATCTTCAGGACTTTCTTCAGCTCTTAATTCTAATAATTTTAAATAACTGCCTCTAGATTTTGTTTGATCAGGATAATGATGAAGATATATTTTATTTGCATCTAAATTGTATGCACCTTCATAATTGTATTTATCTCTATCACAAATTAACTCTTCATGTACAGGATAACGCCATTTCCAACCTTTTGCTTGTGTAGCTTTATCGTACCAAAATACTATAGATGGATTGCCTTGTGCATCATGACTCCAAGCATATCTATAATATATTCTATTGAAATCAGGATGTTCAAATATACATTTTCTATAATCGTCCCAAAAATCATCTATAAGTATTTCATCAATATCTGTGCAAATTAAAGCATCAGCATCTTCTGGAATTAGCTTCATAGATTCATTTCTAGCTACATCAAATCGCCAAGGTTTTATTTCTTTTTCATCTATAATTAGTTTATCTTTAAACTCTGGAAGTTCTTGTTTTTTCTTAAAATATGTAAAATTTGAATCATCTTTTTTAGTAATTAGCACAGTTATATAATCTGCGCCTTTCATACTCTCTAACCATCTATCTATAAATTCTTCTGGTTCAGATGCACACATTGCATAACAACATATTTTTATGTCTTTATAAGATTTTTTCATCATATTATTTTATACAAATTAAACTACTTATGACTAAAGGTCATAAGATTCCTGCTTCATAGATTCCTCTGCTAAGGACATCTCCACAGGCTCACCAGGTCGTTCCAACCTTGAATATTTTATATTATTTAAACCAAATTGTTTTAAATTTTGTCCTGCATTTTCATCTCTTAATAGATGTGTACCACAAATTGGACAATCCCACTCTCTATCTTTAAGAGTTAAATCTTTATTTTTATACCCACAAACATGACATATTTGAGAAGAAGCAAAAAATTTATCTGCTTTAATAACTAACTTATCAGTTACTTCTGACTTTTGTTGTAGTCTATTCACAAACATGCCCCAAGTTAAATCATTCACAGATTTACCTAAATGCATAGACTGCGCAAGGCTTTGCATATTTAGAGATTCAATGACAATAGCATCATTCTCATTCAATAGTTTAGTACTCAATTTTTCAATAAAATCTTTACGAGAATTGGCTATCTTCTCATACAATTTATTTACACGCAATTGAACCCTCTTCCTATTGGATGAACCTTTTTGCTTTTTACTTACCTGTCTTTGTAAATAAGATAGATGTTTTTGTGTTCCTCTATATCTTCTTATATAGTTTGGAGAGTCCCCATTTTCATCTACATAGAATTTCTCCATTGACATGTCTAGACCCTTTATAATTAACTTAGGAGAATATTCTAATTTAACTATATCAGGAATATCCATTTGAACCATAATAGAAGCAAAATATTTATTGGTTTTAGATTTAGACACAGTAATTTGTTTTATGCAATTACTATCAAATTGTCTATCATCTCGGTAATTAACCCAGCCTAATTTAGGTATCTTTATTTTATGTAAATCAAAGTTCATCTTTATATTGTTGTTATTCATCACAACTCTATAAGACTCTTTAACACCCTTTTTATGAAATTTTGGAAATTGAGAGTTACCTTTACTTTTACCTGAAAGAGAATTGAAAAAATTTGAGTAAGCTTTTGATAAATCTATTCTAGCCTGCTGTAAGGAAGAGCTTTCAACATCTTTTAACCATGCAAATTCTTGTTTGTAGTCTTTTTCGGTCTTATATTTATGTGCCCATAAAGCCTGTCTATTTTTATCATCTTTATGTAGTTCGTAGATAGCCTTTCTTTCAGCTAACATAGAATTATATATAAAGCGAGAGCAACCAAAAGACTGTTCTATCATATTTACTTGCGATTTATTTGGATATAATCTAATTTTATATGCCTTATTAACAATCATAATGATTCTCCTTAATTCAAATTACATATAATTTAGCAAGAATATTTTTTAGAGGAAGTATATTTTATATAAAATTTCTACAAAATTTATCTTATAGCTAAAGCAATAAGTCTTATTTTGTGGTAATTTGAATAAAAGACTGATCTATATAATCAGTCTTTATAGTGTGTATTAAATATTAAATTTCGCCATCATCAATTGATATATTCTACAAATCAGCTATAGTTGCTATAGTGCCTGATTTATCAGGAAGTGTAAGAGTATATACTTTATCAACATCATCTATAGTAATACTTTTATGAGAGTAAGTAGTTCTTTCAGTAGGGCTATTAACTTTATTATAAATTGTTACACTACCTGATTTAATATCTACATTTTTATTAGATTCATCTTTATTGTAGATTGATATAAAAGAACTAGGAACTAATTCAAAACTAGCATAATTTATACTAGCATTAATCGTATTCTTAATATCAATTCCTTGATTAAATGTATTAGAACCAGTAAAAGTGTTTTCACCAGCAAGAGTAGGATATTTTGTTAAATCAGGCGCTGGACCAGTAGGACCTGTATTACCTCTTACACCAGGTGCTCCTTTTATGCTTCCTGCATAAACCCATTTAGCAACATTTGCTGCACCAGCAACAGTACATCTATAAGTATATCCTGTAGATGTATTTAAATACATATCATTTACAAGAGCATCAGCAATTCCTGTTCCACTAAATACTGTAGCAGTTGTAGAAGTTCCTGTAATAGCTGTACCTGTAGACCACCTACTGCCTCTTGTACCAGCAGCACCAGTAGATCCTTTAGAGCCATTTTTAACTGTAAGTGTACTAGTTGCGCCATTTAATGTGAATGTGTAAACATTTGATCCACCGTCTGCACTAGAAGTAGTTGTCTGCTTACCTGAGGCTGTAGCTGCAGCACCTGTAGGACCAGTAGGCCCAACAGAACCAGTAGCTCCAGTTGGCCCAAGAGGTCCAGTATTACCAGTGGCACCTGTAGGCCCTACAGGACCTGTGCCGCCTTGATCGCCTTTAGCACCTTTTAAATTCTTAAATGCGAATGCAAACGTTTTAGCTGCATTTGTTCCGCCAGTAGTAACTGTTACACTTGGTGTGCCAACATTAGCATCAACTGTCGCACTTACTGTACCAAATCCTGCAGCTGCGCCATTTGGCCCTGTAGGACCAACTGTGCCCGTATGACCGGTAGGTCCAATTGGACCAGTAGTACCTTTTTCACCCTGAGGGCCTTGTGGACCAGTAGGACCTACAGCACCTGTACTACCTTTATCGCCAGTAGCGCCTTTATCACCTTTAGGTCCTGTAGCACCTTTTTCAACCCATGCAGTCCAAGAACTAGATGTATATGTTCTCATATAACATTTATTTAAATTACTATTTGAACCATATAATTCTTGAGTGTAATAACCACTAGCTGTTCTTAACACCCACATACCAAAGGCATCTACACCACTTGGCTTGTTAGTAACAGTATTACTGCCACCTGCATAATACCAGCCACACTGAGATTCAGCATGGTAATTATTTAAATTCTAATTAGTAAGAAGTGTGCCATTTGCAGCACCTTTTCCAGCTGCTCCAGTTGCACCAGGCGCACCTGTTGGACCTACTGCGCCAACACTACCTTTAGAACCATTTTTTACTGTAAATGTAGCAGATGTTCCATCACTCTTATTAAATGTAAATACGTTTGAACCACCATCAACGCTAGATGTAGTTGTTTGACTACCACCTATTACATAATTTGATGGACCTTTTACAGTTATTGTTGGATTTGTGCCTGTAGCACCTGTAACGCTTACACCATTTGATCCAGTTATAGACACTACAGCATTGTCATCAAATGTTGTAGTTCCAACTTTTACTTTTTGATTAACTAGATCATAAGTTGTCCCACTAGGGCCAACTTGTATATGTTTTATCACATTATTTGCCATTATATACTATATCCTCTTCAGATCTTATATTCTATAAATGTTCGCTGTATCAGAGCAAACATTTAAGCTGCTCTGATACCGAACATGTGTATATAATCATTATTTTTCTATGCTTGAATCTACAGCAGTACCAGTGAATGTATGATCATGAGTAAATGCATCACCAGTAAATGTAGGTTTAGAGACTGTACCTTTAGGTGTAACTGAGGTTTCAGATGTAGAAAGTTCAACAGCTGTAGTTGTAATTGTACCGCTTGGTGTATAATTAGCTGTTCCAGTTCCAACACCAATTTTTACAGAACCTGCAGCTGTTACAGTACCACCAATTGCCTTTGATTTGCCTGTAAATGTATGAGTATGCTCAGCAGCAGTTCCAGCAAATGTAGCAGAGAACATCTTTCCTGTACCGGTAAATCCATGAGTATGATTATCAACTGTACTAGTTGTGAAATCATCACTCAATGTAGCAGCAGTACCAGTAAATGCAGCAGTTAATCTTGCGCCTGTACCAGTAAATGTATGTTTATGAGCGCCTGCACTCTTAGCAGTAGCTGCTTGAGTAAGAGTAGCAGCAGTACCAGTAAATGTAAGATTTGTAGGGGTTGCACTAGCTGCAGAACCACTAACACTGACAGCACCTTCAGTTCCACTAAATGAGAGAGCAGTTGAACCTGATGTGGCTGTAACACTATTAATAAAATTAGCAGTATTAGCAGTTATAGCATGTGAAAGAACTAATGTATCACCACTCAACGTTCCTGTTAATTCACCACTTACACCTGTAACAGCTTTTGCTGAACCACTAGTAATAGTATGTGTATGACCTGTACCACCTGTAGTAACAACTTTTACAGATCCAGCAGGAGTAAATTTACCACTAGCAGAAACTGTATGAGTATGCGCACCACCAGTTACACTACCAGCAGGAGTATAATCAATAGATACATCTACATCATGTGTATGTGCACCAGCTTCATCCAATGTACCAGCAGGAGTGTAGTTAGCTGTACCAGATGCAGCTTTAGAAATCTCTACATTACCAGCAGGTGTATATGATATAGATACATTACCTGTATGACTATGTTTTCCAGCACCATTAGTTGTACCTGTTGCAGAATAGAAATCAGGCGTATCACCAGTTCCAGGAGCAGATGTAGTTACAGTTACTGTTCCTGCAGGAGTTATACTTGCATTGCCATTAGTACCTTCTGGTGTATAACTACCACTTACATTAGCACTTTTACCGGTAAATGTACCAACAAGTTCTACACCTGTACCAGCAAATGTGTGTTCACTATGTGAGGTTACTGTATGTTTATGAGATTCTGCTGTACCTGAAAATGTTGGTGTAGAAATTGTACCAGTAGGTGTTATAGATTTACTACCAACAGTACCAGTTGCAGTTACAGAGTGTTTATGCTTTGATTTAGCAAATGCTGCCACATCAATATTAGCCTGAATAACATCCCAATTTTTCTAAATAGTTGCAGCATTAGCGGAAGTTGCCGCTGCGCAAGCTGTATGACAAATCCACATGTCACCAGATTCGCATTTAATACCATTTACAGTACCTGCTACAGATGTAACATATACATGACCTTTTTCAGCAGCAGGTGTATATCCAGTAGTAGATGTACTAGATAAAAGTGAACCTTTATAAACTAAAGCGCCTGTTACTGCTTGTAAATGTGCTCTAAGTTCTTCAGCTGTTGCATAGTAGCTAGATTCATGACCATTGAGTTGTGTGGCATTAAATGTATAAACACCATCACCAATTTGTAATTTTTTAATTAAAGTATCAGCCATTTAAATGTTGTCCTTTATTTGTATTATAATTAATTTTTATTTTCTTCAATTGTGCCTTCAGGAGTATATTTAGAAATAATAGTAGCAGCTGTACCAACAAACGATCCTTCATCTGTAGACTATTCTCCAGTAAATACAGGTGCATCTTTAGTTATTACTATAGATTCTACATAAGAGATTTTTGTAAATGCAGGTTTACTACCTGGTGTATATGTACCTGGCGTATATTGTCCACCATTTACATCTAAAGTCAAAACCTCTTCACTAGCCTAAGCTTTTAATGTTGGAAATGTGCAGCTACCTTGAGTATATGTTGCATCAGTTCCTTCTGACGTAGCAACAAGCACCTCCTTATTTATTGGAGTTGCTTCAACCACTGTTTCTGAAATTGTACCTTTTGGAGTAGATGTAACTGAGACAGAACCTGCTGGCGTATAATTTGCAGTAACAGTTCCTTCAGTTCCTTTAAACTCATGCGTATGAGGATTAACAAGAAACGGCAACTGCGCAACAGGGGTACTTCCATCACCAATTTTATATCTTTCATATGCATATTGATCATCTTTATCATAAATAATCAACTCAGCCTATAAAGGTATAAAATTTGGTTTTGAATCCCATACGGCAGCCGTTGCGTGCTTGTTAATAATGCGCGTCTTTACTTTTTTTGGCTCTGCCATGTATTCAAACTCTCCTTATAATAAGCTATAATTTAAGGTGTAATTCTTCCACCGTCTATTAAGCCAATATCACTATCCCATTTAATACTAGCATCTAATAAGCTTTCATTGGAAAATGGTAATGCAGAAATTGCTGTTACACCATCACCAATTTTAAATCTTGGATATGCATGACCTGTCTATGTTTCTGAATTATAATCAGGATCATATACTATCATTTCAGCTTGTTTAGGGATAAGATCAGGAATCTTATCCCAATTAGCTTCAATGTCATGCATATGTATAATGCGCACAGGCAATGTTTCTGACATTTACATATCTCCATTATAAACTTTGCAATAAACGATCATAATCTTCATTAGGCAACTTATCTCCATAATGAATACTTTTTATAATATTAATATCGTTTATATTATTTATACACTAACGCATAAAATTAAAATAAGTAGTATTGTACTCTATATGTCTATTAGCTTCATATATGATAGTTTTAATATCTTCGCTATCATATAATTTGCAAGTACAACCTTTTTCATGATATATAATAAATTTAGCAGCCTATTCTAATCTAGTTTTTAATATATTTAAGTTCAACTAATCTTCAATTGTTAACTCAAATTGATGAAATTGACCATCTAATAACTTTATAGATATACCTTTTTTAATTGTATATGCGCATTGTTCTTTTAACTCTTGTATTTTACTATTTCTAGCCTAAATAAGCTCAACATTATCGCCATATACTATTTCATTTTCATTCAATAGCATATACAATTTATCATATTCTTGTTTATTTATCTTTTTAACTACAACAATCTTGTGTTCAATAGTTACAGGGAATTTAGTTCCCTGTAACCAATAAACAACGTCATTTGAACCTTGAATGCAATTAGCGCTGCTTGAATCTGTTGTTACATAGTGATTCGATTTTTCAAGGTATCTTAAATATTTCAAATCCTTAACAACATCGATTACATTATCATTATAAATAATTTTATACATTATTTAGTCTCCTTGTAATCGTAATGTATTGTAATGTCTTTACCAGGTGCTTTCCAAAAATAATCAGCACCTTCTACTGCACCTTCAGACCAGCCAACATAAATATCTTTTAAAGCTGTACAACGGCTGAACAATGATCTTTCGTTAGATACTGAAGATGTCTAAATATTTACACCGTCTGGATTCATTATATACACTGATTTTAATTTTTCACAGCCTTCAAATGGATTAAGTCCAAGATAATTTACAGATGCTGGAATTCTTATAGATTCAATAGGTGTTAATGCAAATGCTAATAAGTCTATTCTCTATACACTTTCAGGCAATTCTATATTTTTTAATGCAGTGCACTGATAAAATGCTGATTGCATTATCTAAATAATCGAATTATTAAAATTAATCTATGTCAAATTAAAGCAACCAGTAAATGCATCTGTAGGTATAGTTGTAATAGTTTTTGGAATGTCTATAGATTGTAAGTTTGTACAGCCAGCGAAACAGTAACTAGATAAACTCTAAATAGATTCAGGTATAACAGCTTTATAAGTACCGAATAATAGTGTATTACTAGTTTTATCTATTAAACAGCCATTTTCAAATCTATATTTTGAATTTTCATCACATATAAACTATTCTATAGCTGCATCATATCTAAATGCACCAGGTTGAATTGTTAATGAGCCAGGTATATGGACTTTCTTTAATTTCTACCATTGCATAAATGATGAAATATCAATAGTTCCAACACCTTCAGGAATATCTAATTCTTCAATAGTCGTATTATACGTAAATGCACCTGAATTTATCATCTTTATATTCGATGATAAAATTAATTCATTAAAGTTTGTTCCAGAAAATGATTCAAGTCCAACACGCTAACACTTTACTGCATTGCTAAAATCTAACTTATTTATAGTGTGCATAGCACTATTTGTTGTTGATTGATGGAACATATACTCATTTATAACTTCAACATCAGGACCTATTGTTAAATCGAATCCAAGTTCAGATGCGTCCTTATCAAAAGGATATACGTCTATAGCATATGAGTTACTAGATCTTTTAGCGTTAACAGCGTTGTATGTAACTTGTTTTAATGCTGTATTACTGTTAAATGCATAATTTCCTACAGATGTAACGCCTTTACCAATAACTAAACCAGATAATTTAGGCATACTATAGAATGCTTTTTCACCTACAGTTGTAACTGAATCTGGAATTTTTACATACTCAACATTAGTATTTGAGAAACCAGTTATGGAGTCATCAGATTCACTGTAGCCAACAATTGCGTCAGTAGTGAATGTTCCTTTATCTGTAATCGTATAAGTTCCTGGAATGTCAACCAGAGGTTCTAGAGTGTTATTATATTTAGTTATAGTCAACTTACTTTCATCAGTAGTATAGTTTATATCATTTATAGTAGGAATGAAGTATTGAGACTCATCTAAATAGAATTGCGCTGTATATTTAGTAGGTCCAACAATCTGATTATCAGTTGAAGGGTACCAACCAGTGAATTCATATGCTTCTGGTTTATCACTAGACACATTTTTAGGAACACCATCGTCTAATAGTGACATGTCCTCAACTTTACTAGAATTAAATGTTACTATAGATCCATAATTAGCCTCTACTGAATATAACAAAGTTGATCCAGTGTAGAAACCAACTACATAGCTTCTTAATACAGGCGTAAATGCAGGATAAACTGTTCTATTACCGACTATATTTTTTAATGCATCTTCTTGTGGAACACGATCAATAGCAGATTGAATACTCCAACCAGACCATACATAATTATACTAAGCTGTACTTCCTCTTGTAGGTGTTATTATGTGTTTTTCTTCTACAGGATCTGGACAAGTTATATTGCTTGTGCTAGTTGTGCTTAAAGTTTCTTGCCAAAGTATAGCGGTTCCTTCATTGTTCATAAAAGTAATAATAGAAGTAACTTTATAGCCATCGCCCATTTTAAAATTAATATATGGAAGATTTTTAACTAATTCAGCCATCAACTCACCAGAAACATTTTCATTTAATACACAAGTTCCTGAAATATTTATAGTCGCAGTATCTACGCCATTAGCATCTATACCTTTTAGTCCATACCCACCTTCTGATTTTGGTTTATAAATCTTCTAAATTTCTTCAGCTGTTTTATCAGTCCAATTTATATCGGTTATACGAACACGCTCTAATGATTTACTAACTTTTAAACAGTCATCTAATAATTTAGTTGTATTAAGTCCACTGCAATTAGATATGTTTAATCTTACTAAATTCTATAATTCACGTCCAGTGCCTATAACTAAATTATCATCAGTGAGATTTGGATGATTAGTTATAATTAGTGTTTTTATCGTATTAGGAACTTGCATTACTTTTACATAACCAGATGAAGGTAATTCAACACTAGTTATAGCTGTTCCTGCTGCATAAATTTCTTCAATGTTTGAACAATTACCAAGTTGCAATGGGTTAGTTAATATAGAACAATTTGTAACATCTAATTTTCTCAATAGATCATTGCTGCCTAACTAAATCTCATTCAGCATAGTATTGTTATAACCTTCTGTATGATTACCAACAATTAGTTCAGTTAATTTAGTTGCATTTGCTGTAGATAATGTTCTTAGATATAATGCTGATAAGTCACCTACTGAAGATAATTCACTAGCACCAAATATAGCTGTTTCAGTATCATTGAACACCTCTTTAACATCTGTACCAAAAGTAACCTACTGATTTTTTACAGAACGTTTTTGTTCAATAGTACCATTTGCTTTATATTTAACACCACAATACATATTTGAATAAGGTGTAACAGTTATTATAGGACTGGGAGGTACAACTTCAATAGATTTTTTCAAAGCTAATAATTTAATCTTATCTTCATCAGAAGCTTCATCATATGTAGCTTGATCAAATGAAGGCGTATTGACACGCATTGATATGTAATTCTATGGGTAATCACCAGTATTCCACTTACTATCACAATATTTAAATCTATTTTGAACTAAATATTTTAAGTGATCTGCGCCATTACCACGTACTTGATATAAGTTTGACGTATCAATTTTGCCATCTGTTGAATTTTCAGGACGCGCCATTGAGGTATACTTATACTCAATGTCTTCATTATATATAGAAGCACTCCAAGCATCAGATCCTTGAGTTATAAATTGATTTATAACTTTATTGTAAGTTAATCTGCTTTGACGAAGTTGCCCATACATTTCAGAAATCTATTGTTGAAAAGCTAAACGGAAATTGATCCACAATGCATTTGTTTGACCATTGAATACGTTTACACCATTTACCTGATCTGTATCTTCATGATAGTAATCAAAAGTTAAATAACCTTCATTATTGATACCCCAACAAGTATCGTTATCATAGAAGTAAGGGTACCATTTAGTTGTTCTATTGCCATTTACATCTGTTGTTGTCCAACGAGTTAAGAACATATTTTTAGATCTTTGGTCAGTCATCAATGCGAAAAACGTGTATATGTAATACACCAATGAGAAATGCATGTCAAAATGATCTTCAAACTCATTCTTAAATTTTGCCAGACGATAGTCAGCCGTATCATGTGTATAAACATCTTTACCTGCTGTATAAGGTTCGGCTAATTCTTTACCAGTTGCACCAGCTCTATTAGTTGAAACAACCCAATCATGCAATTCTTTAAATTGATGAGAAGTTGATTTTCTAATGTTTATTAAAGTAGCTTGTTCAGCTGGAGTTAAAGGAGTTCCACCTTCGGCAATTGATGCTTTATATAAATCTTCATAATCTTCAAGATCATCTATAGTATAATCATTAGATTCAGAAGATGTAATATATCTTGGTTCAAATGTATCTAAGAAATACTTTGTATTATCCCAAGTTGCTAAAAAGTTACACTGATCTTCTGTGTTATTTCTAAATTCCCATGATTCTACACTATAATTATCGTTGAAACCAAATGTATCTTCAGCTCCTTTATCAATATTAAAGTTAGCTTTAGACGAAAATACTGGATCACTATCTTCTGTAGCTTTTTCAAAAATTACACAAGGAAATCCAACAACTGTTGACCTTACACGTGGATCATCTAACTGCGCAGGAACCTTTTCAGTATATAATGTTTCAATTAAATTTGCACTTTGTGTATTATGTGTACCAGTTGCTTCAGCATAGTCAACTTTTATACAGAAAGTTTTTGCAGGAAGTTGATTTTCCATATGCTAATAAGCTTTATTATCAATTCCGTTTTTCTTATCTTTAAGTTTAATCTTCCAGTTCTTACGTACATACCATTGAGATGATGTACCTTGAACGTCAATATTAACTTTTATAGGACCACCATACCAATTTTTAAAGTTTCTAGATGCATCAAAAGGATTTTCAAAATCCATTTGAACGACACGTTTATCGCCTTTAAATTTAGGCATAGTTCCTGTGAATGTTATAACAGGAATTCTTTTCTTAACTTCTTCATAAGATAATAAACCACTTGCAGAATAAATATCATTATCATCATATAATTGTAATTTCTTATTTATATCTAATGTATCTGCAATATAGTTATTAGTCAATTCTTTTGGCGTTAAAGCTTTATTATATACACGAATTCTATATAAATCAAGTGTACAACCAATATCACCTATAACAATGTTATTATCATTATTAAAATCAGAGTTATTTGTGTATCTTTCAACACTAGACATTATACCATCGAGGTATACACATAAGAATTGTGGTGAATCAAAACCAGATGATAGTGCACCTTGTTTATCTATTGTAAATGCTAGTTTAACTTTCTCTTCATCTTTATAGTTACAAGAAACTTTCTTATCTACTGAACTAATAAATGCTGAATCTGCAGTTAATTCAAACCCTCTTACGCCATCATAACAACTCATAACTATAGTGTCACGATTATTTATATCTCTAATAGCGAATTCAAGTTCTATAGTTAAACCATTGTTATTTATATCGAAATTAGACTTACTTAATGGCGTCATATTGATTGTAGCTTTAGCGCCACCACTCAATCTTAAACAAGTATCACCATTACTGTCTGTTACCCAACCATTTGATTTCCAGTTAAAATTTTCAAAATCAGTTGTAAAGCCATTTGATTCCCATTTATTAGGCTCTGACTCGTTATTAGATCTGCCTAATGCAGATAAATCAAGTACAGCATCAGCTTCAGGCTAAACGTCTATTGTAGCTTTATTAACTGTTATATAATGTGTTTTAGTTATAGCTGTTGATAATCTTTCAGGTTTATAGTAAATAGTAAATTGAATATTTTTACCAACTGGATATTTTCTAATATTCCACGTTTGCAATGTTTGATCAACAACTACTTGCGTTTGGCTATAAATATGTTCTAAACTATTCTTTATTTCAAGCATAACACTACATGTAGCACTACTTGGATCATACACAATATAAGGTATAGTTAGTAATTCACCTTCAGTTGTTTCACTAAAATCTATAGATGAACCAATCATCGGCATTGTTTCACCTTCAACGTGAACTAAAATATCAAATGCAAGTGTATTGCTTGTTACAACTTTTTCATCTATTGTAGATTGCGCTACAACTGTCAATACATGTGAGCCATGACTAAATGATGAAATTGGAAATACTTGAGCTATTTCTTTTCCTGATGTAGATGCGCCTAAATATTTACTATCAATCTATTTTCCATCTAGACTAAAATAAACAGTTTTGTCTACTAAACCTATAGCAGTATATCTAAAATCTATACCATTTGGATATTCAGTATTCTTATAAACCTTATTAGCATCAAAAGATGATTTTAATGACAGTTCAATTACATTTATATTATAAACAATTGTACGAGAATTACCATAAATATCTGTACAAATGATTCTTATTTTATTTTGATCTGATTTTAAATAACTTGTTACATCTACACTAGCGCCTGTTTCAGTCTAGCTCAATGACATAGTTTTTCTTACTACGCCACCAACTTCCACATCGCATGTGTAATCACCTGTAGGAAGTTCATCTTCAGTAGATGTAAATAAGAATGAAAGAATTACCGTATTCTATGAAACTGTAGAAAAATTAGTGCCTTCTGGTGTTAAATTTGTAAGACGTAATTTTACAGAAGATGTTCCTCCTCCACCTCCGCCTTTAATTTCAACAGGCTCACCAACAGGCTATCCAGATGCAGTAAGCTATAACATGTTATTTTCATATATTAAACCATCAACAGCATCTGCATCTATAAATTGCTCAAGGCTCTTTCTCAAATTATCACTAGATTCAGCTACAGCTCTAACAGCATCGCCGGCACTTGGATAAGACATTCCGTCCCAACCTTGACGAATGTCTTTAACTTCGGCTTCCCATGAACCATATACTGGATCACCTACGCCTGCTTCTAATGCTGATACACGTCCTGTAACGCCTGCTAATTTAGTGTCTACTTCATCTGTAACATATGGTAATTCATCATATGGGGTAACTCCGTCACCAGCCTTGAGTTTACTATATTTACTCTATTGTTCTATAATTATTTCACCATCATAAGGCACTACTTTTAACTTTTCAAGAGTTTCTTTAGTTCCTCTACGATTTTGAACGACCAATTTCTTCATATAACAATTACCTTATAATCATAATATATTAAAATATACAAAATTTATTAAAAATGGGCTGGTTGACATCTATATGCTGCACCAGCCCATTCATGTTATGTGCATTTATAACACATCAATGCTCAATTATTCAATTCCGCCGCAATCAAAGATTATAGTATCACCTGCTGCAGTAACAAGCTTATCATTTTCAACTGCTACATATCTGCTTGTAACTGTATCTAATCTTGATTTTAAATTAGCTACGTCATTAGTATTTGTTTTAACGGCACCGTCAGCTAAAGCAGCAACTTTTTCATCAGCATACTTCTTAGCGCCAGCAACTGTCGCCTTAGATGAAGCATCCTCAGCTGTGCCAACTACTTCTGCTTTCTTTTCATCTGCATATGATTTAGCTGAAGCAAGCGCATCAGCAGCTGCTTTAGAAATTGAACCATCACCAGTACCCTGAATTGTTTCTAATTTACCTTCAGCAACAGTCATTTTTGATTCAAGAGCTGTAGCACGATCTTGTAACGCTTTAATTGCAGTATCTTGAGCAGTTACACTACCAAATTCAACCCATGCGCCATCACTGTAAACAAACTCTTTACCAGCATCAACCCCTGCAGTAACAGCAATAACGTCGCCTTCAACAGCGTCTTTAATAGCGTCTTTAGACGCAACTGCGCCACGGAAGTTCATAATATTGGACATATTACCAATATCTGTTTTTAATTTCTCAATAGCTGCATTAATTGTTGCATCAGCTTCTTTACGATCTGCAATCTCCTTAGTAATTGCACCATCTAAAGTTGTATCTTTAGCTTTAAGACCATCTAATTCTGTCTTTAGATTTGTGATCTTCTCAATAGCTAATTCTGGAACATCTGCAGCTTCAAGAGCTCTACGAGTTACAACAATCTTACCAGCAACTTCACTAATTGAATCAATTATAACACCATCAGCATCTGTTGATGCATCAACATTGAGTGCATTAATTTTAGCATCAATAGCAGCTGCAACAGAACCACCAGTGCCTACAGCCTTCTCCAAATCAGCTATTTTTGTATCAATACCACTTAATCTTGTACCTAAACCATTAATCTTATCAACATCAAGAGTAGGAATATCTGTAATATCAAGACTAGCTTTCTTAGCCCATGCATAAACATCAGATGCAGGTGCAGCTAACCAATTAAGATCTTTAAATGTTTTCTTACCATCACCTACTTTCATTAAATAAGTAGGAACAGTTATCTATCCACCTTGACCATCTGGTTTTGTAGTTTCAATAGCAGCAAGCGCAATTTCACCAGCTAAAAGTACTAATGTACTATCAGCCCATGCAGTATATGACGCATGTTTACTAACAATTCTTGTCTTTAAAGTTTTATCAGCCATATATTTTAGACCTCTTAAAAATTATATTTCATATGTATAGGAGACTCTATTAGAGTCTCCTATTATTTAACTTAATCTGCAGCATTACCGCCATCGAGAACAAGCTTTTCACCATCAGTTTGTGCTAACTTATTAACATTAACAGACTTAACACCAAGCTATCCTTCAGCAGAAACCTCAAATTCAGCAGAAACACTCTTTATAAGTGCTTCAGCAGCTTTAGGCACATTAACATATGCTTTACCAGTTTCATCAAGTTGAACTGCTCTATTTTCTTCAGTTGATTCATAACCAACCATGATTCCACCAAAAGCAGAATCAGTAGCTTTTTCAATAGTAGTAAGTGCGCCTAAATCAGCAGCAGTAATTTCAACAGCTTCTGAACCATCAAATACTTTTCCACCAGCAGTTAAAGCATTTGAAACTTTAGCAGCCTCTACAACAACGCCTTCAATCTTTTCAGCCTTAATAGTTGCTGCAGCAATTAATGCATTAACACCAGCTTCATCTTTCTTCGCAGCTAAAGCATCTGCTAAACCATCAACTTTATCTTGAGCAATTACAGGAACAGTTGCAGCATCAATACTAATTTTACCAGTTTCAGCATCAAGTTTAATACCACCTTCAACACCTTTAATAGCAGCGTTATCTTGAATACCTTCCATCTTAGTAATAAGTTCATCTGCAACAAGACTCTTTCCAGTAACAGCATCAACTTTTTTACCTAATTCAGTATTGAGATCTTCAGTAGTAGTATAAGCTTTTAAGGCTTCAGCAATTTTTCCATCAGCAGCAGTACCTGCTTCTGTAACAGCTTCACCTTTAGCAGTAGCAATTAAACCTTTAACTTCGGTTGTGTTACTGTACGCTTCAAGTTTTGTATCTGTTGCTGCATTTGCTGCATCAATAGCTGCTTGTTTAGCTGTATCAACATAACCTTTAGTAGCGTGTGAACCTTCATCACCAAGTTCAACCCACCTACTAGTTACGTCATTATAAACATATTCTTTATCACCAAATAAGCAAACATCACCAGCTTTAAAAGTTTCATGACCTTCAACAGTCGCGCCACTTTCACCAACAGGATCAGTAGTAGATGTGCCTATGAAGTGCATTGCGCCAGTAAGACCTTCAAGATCAGTATTAATCTTTGCAATGTCTTCTGTATTCTTAGTAACTTTACCTGCAAGTTCAGCTACTGTAGAAGCATCTGCTTTATCTTTAATCTTCGTAACTTCTGCAACAGCGGCTGCGTCGTAATCGTTAGTAGAAAGGCCTTTACCTTCAACTGCATCAACCTTACCACTTAATAGTGTATCAACTTCAGCCTTACTGTAAATTACATCCCATGAATAAGACACAACACCTTCAGCTGAAACGTGCTTTCTAAGTACAGCTTTATCTGCCGCTGCTTCTTTACCAAGTAAACTAATTACACGCTTAGTTGAGTCAGTCCCATCAACTGAAACTAAAACTGTTTCATTATCGCCTACAGGAACTACTGCATCAGGAATAAGACCTTCAACGGTACCCCATACAAGTTTACCTGTTGCAGTATCTTTATATGGAACACACTTATTACCTGCATCAGCAAACCCATAAATTGATAAAACACCTTCAGATGAAAGTTCAATAGAAGCTTCATCACCAAGAGTTTTAGAACCAACTTCTTTAAGTTGACCTTTGTAACCACGTGCATCAACTGAAACATCAACAGTTACTTTTTCAATAATATATAATGTTGCAACACCATTTTCAACAACAGCAATCTATTGACCAAAATAATGTGCACTATCAGAACTACCGACTTCAGCAGCACTAGCTACAGCTTCAACTGCTGCATCATAACTTTCAAAATAGCCATTAGCATCAAGAGGGAACGCAGAAGTTCTATTAAAACCAACAGCAAAATTTAATTTACCGAATTCCATTGCCATAATCTATCGTTCTCCTTAATTAAGCAACTGTAAAGTGCCATTTATTTGCTTTATCGCAAGCAGCTGCATTGTCTTTGTAGTACACATTGTAAGATTTTGCTTCATAACCATTAGCACCTTCAACATCAACAGTAACATGAGTAAATGCACTGAAAGCCTCAGCATTAAGACCATTGACATCTTTAATAGAGTTAATTGTTCTTGGAGCAGGAACTGCTATGATAACTCTCATATCACCAACACTTTCCTGAGCATCGCCAGTATTACCAGCACCGATTGTGCCACCTTTCTTACCAGCAAGACCTCTAATTATTGCACTATCAGGTGTACCAGTTTTAGATTTAACTCCACCCCAGAAACTATTTCTGTAACCAGTTACATTACTAGAATTTGCTGATTTAGTACCTGCTGCAATTTTCTTAGAAGTAGCCTCTGCACCTAAGTTATTTTTAGGAACAGCACCTTCAGTATGAGTAGCAATAACACTTACTTTATAATTTGTGTTATCAGCAACAGTAAATTTTTCAAAAGATCCAGTTGCAGTTGTAGCTGTATGACTAGCTGTATCACTTACAGCATATGTAGCAGTAATTCCTGTATCAGGACCATATTGATAAGAACCTTTATTGAAAGTTACTGAATATGCAGGTGTAAATTCTGAACCAACTTCTTTAGCTCCAGCGCCAGTTAAGCTAATTGAAACTGAAGGTTGTGTAACTGTAGGATCTTTAGCTTCTGCAAGAGAATCAATGAATAATCCTGCTACTGACTTGCCATTTGCAGGTATAGTTACAGAGCCTGTTGCATCAGGTGCATATTTACCAAAAGCATATGTAGCAGTAATATCTTTATCAAAATAAACTTTATCAGCGCTTATTTTGCCTTTTGTTAAAATAAGCTCACCAGCTGCATTAACTTCTGCACCAACTATTACTTCACCTTCACCTTCAATTTTGATTGAAGTTCCAACATACGCTAAACTGTTCCAAGCTGTTTTTCCATCACCAAATTTAAATTTGATTGGTTTATTGTTAGTGTCTAATTCAATACCACACTCACCTTTACCTAATACAGGATTCTATGTTTCCCAATTAGCCGCTGAGTCATTTCTTAACAGAATCTGTGTCCTTAATGTCTTAGTTTCTGCCATTTTTGTCTCCTAAACAAAATTTTAAAAATATCATTATTTAGATGTTATACATCTATATGATCACTTAGTAAATTGACCGGCTGTTCCACCGTCAATAATTGTTATTTTAGAATAATCTCTTCCTACACATATGTAATGTTGAGATTTTCCGTCATTCACCCATCTATATACTGCGTTTTCATCTTTTATAATATAAACAACTTCTTCTGATCCAACATTTGGAAGCGATGCATATGAATCGTATGTTTTAGTTCCAAGTGCTTTTAAAGTTGCTACATCAGTTTCTAATGTGTTTACTTTATTAGTAATTTCTACTGGATCAAATGTTCCTGTAGCGTCTACTTTTTTAAGTGTTAAATTTTCTTCATCAAAACAAGTGTAAAGTTCATTAGTATCAGTAGTTAAATACCAGCAACCTAATTCACCTGTTTCAGGGAGATTAGCTTTTAAACCTTTTTTAATTTTAAACTAAAGTGCCATTCATAATCTCCTTAAAACTCACCATAAGCTAAATCAGAAGCAACAGCATCTTTTACTTCTTTTATCTACTGATTAAGCTAATCAACAGATGCTTTTGAATCTAATTCTTTGTTTAAATCTTCTGTTGTAGTATAATCAACTAATTTAGCGTTTATTTCATCATCTGTTTCTGATCTAGTATAAAGTTCATTCTTTTTATAATAATCATCAACTTCAAAAATAGTACCTAAATTATCCCAACCTTCACTAGTCCAAGCATAATTCATACCTGAAGATTTTACATTATAAACATCACCAATTGTTGCATTAGTTGGAAGATCATCAAAAGTATCTACTGATCCTTTATAATGATATACACCAGTTATTTTAGCATCAACATCAGCTTTATTATAGTAATTATCATTGAGATTATTTGATAATTCAGTAACCGTATTAGTTACATTATTTATGCTTTCAACATTCTATGCAACTTTAGCATCAACTTCAACTGATTTTTCTTGTAGACTAGAGACATCTTCTTTAATTGGATTTACTGTTTCTTGTAATTTTGTGTCTTTTACATAATCAGTTTCAATCTTTTGTTCAACTTGTTTAACGGCTTCTTCTTTTGCAATCTCAGTAGCTTCTTTAGCAATTTCATCAGCTAAAACATCAAGCTTAGCATCAACTTTCTTGTCTACTTCATTTGGAAGAATTTCATTTACTGTCTTTTCAACAATACTTGGTGCTTTTTCTTCAAAAATTGTTGTAACCTAATTATCAGTTACAAATCCAGCGTCTTTTACATTCTATATTGTATTTTCAGCAGTACTCTAAAATTCACCTGTTTCGCCTGCTACATGTTCAACATAAATATATTCAGCATCAGTGTTTTTAACAAAAATCTTAGTACCAGGAGTTACTACGTCTGTTTCTCTAAGAAGTCTATCTCTTTCTTCTATAGAATCAACTGTAATGTAACCACCTTTAACATGCTTAGATTCAACAACAACGCCTGTTTTTGTGCCTGGAATCCATATACCTGGCGCTTTTATTCCATTTGCCATTCTTTATCTCCAATAATTTAATTTAGCAATAATTAGAATAGCAGTCTAAACTGCCAGAGATTGTCTATCAAAATTTCATTACTACGATAACAATAATATGCTTCACCAGATTTAGGCTCAATTACAACATCCTTTTGTTTATAATAATCGCCATATAAGTAACCCATCCACTGAATAGCTTTTAAAGGTTGAGTAACACAAATCCATAAATAACCTTCTTCGCCTTCTGGAATTTCACATGTTAAATCATATAATTTTGCGTTTGGCTCAATTTCAGCTTTAAATTGTAAATCTGCAACATTATTTTCTAATGGACTATTGGCAGAATCATAATCAATTCTAAATATATCCATTTGCTCGTCTAAGTTGTAACCAAAAGCTATTTTTATTGAATCAGCCATAACATCTCTCTGTAATTCTTTCCAAGCTCTTTCTTTACCATTACGTGCATAAATTTTATCAGATTCTCTATCCTCAACTTCAGGCACATAATTATCAGCTACTTCTTGTTTATAGTTTGATAAATTTTTATCTAAGGTGTTTTTTACTTCATCTAAATCAGTTAATTTTGCATATTTTTCTAATATTGATGGAGATAATTTCTGATGTGCTCTAAGTGTTGTATGTAAATTACTTAAATCCATTAATTTGTCTCCTATTATTTAACAAAAAATTTACAAATATCATTATCAATTAGAACGTACGTTAATTCATGTTCTAAATCAACTAAAGTTAATCGACCATAATACATACCTTTACACATTGCATTAGATAATTCACAATCTATAACTATATTTACTACTTCATCTGCAGGAACATCTGTTTCATAAACTTTCTCATATCTAAAATTAAATAATTCAAATTTACAAACTTTTCCATACATATAGTCTTTAGCTTCTTCCCAAGACTAATCATCAAACTAAACTGATCCTGTAGTTGTAAACTCTAAAACAATTGGTTCACCTCGATGCCAACCATAACCTATAAACTCATTTTTAGCATTTAAAAGTTCAAGTGGCATTCTTGGTTTTTGTTGTAATTGATAATCTTTTGCATATGGATTACATATGTCAACACTTTTATCTATGTTCTAATAATTATCAAACATGCTCATATGCAATCTCCAAATTCATTAAAATTCATCATCATATGAAGCAGCACCCATAGCACATACTTCAGATAAATCAGGATTATTTTCTTTATTAGCTACTTCAACATGTTTAGGCTCAACAACCTACACATTCTTTAACTCTTCTAATATACTAGATTTAACAGTAGGCTCAGTATTCTTGCGCTCATCAACGTCTTTTTTAGTATCATCAGAACTTAATTTTTTAAGTGACTCAATTTCTGCATCAGATAATAACATATCATCATCTAATTCTAATGATTCATTCTTAGAATCACTTATAGGTTCATTAAAGTCACCTAGATCACCTAAATCTATATCGTCTATATCTTCTATAGGTTGAATATCTGAATCATCTGATGTCTCGGGTGCTTCAATAGGCATATCAAATAAATCATAATTGTTAGCAGTCATAAAACTACCAATATCATCATCTGATAACCAAGCAAGTAACTATCTACATAATTTAGCAACGTCAACCTAATTATCTTCAATTATTTTTATCATTCTAGTTTCATTAGGTCTTGTATCAACAGTTTCTTCTAATTTATCGCATTCTTCAAGTTTTGGTTTAATTTGACAAGCACTTTCAGAAACATCATCATATGATCCTGTAAAGCTATTAAACCATTCTTCAGCTTCTTCTTTACTATCAGCTTCCCAATCTTCAACATCATCATAAAAGAATTTAGAGTGATCGTTATCGTTCATATACCAAGAGTATGTTGAACTAAAGCCATCTGAATCTACTATATCTTTTTCTTTTATAAATTTATAATCAGGATCCAAACCATAAGGTCTATCATCGTTTTCAAAATTTATATCATCTAAATTTTCTACTAATTTACATTTAAACATCTATATACCTCATTATAATTCACAAAATCGGTCAAATAAACTATTGGCCGATTTTGCAATTACATATATACTTATGCTTCAACTACAGGCTCTTCACCTTTAGCAGACTCTTCTTCTGCTACAGCTATAGTTTCTGAAGCTTCTTCTTTACCATCATCTATAGCTTCAGCTTTAGGATTTACTTCAGCAAGACATTTTTGAAGTTGTCCAACATGAACAAGTTCTTCATTCTTTATATCTTCTAGATTAGCTATTATTCCAGAATAATCTGATCCGTCATTTTCTAATATTTTTAATGTAGCAAGAGATGAACTATAGCCATCAATAGCTTCGAATTCATCTTTTATTAAATCACTTAAAACCTATTCAATGCTTATTTTTTCCTGTAATTCTTCAATAGGTTGTTTTTCAGCATCAACTTCAACTACAACGGGTTCAGCTACTGGCGCATCAACTACATCTACAGGAACTTCTTTATTATTTACAGCTACAGCTAAATCTTCTTTTAATGATTCATCTTTAGCATGAAATTCAAGATCACCAATTTCATCATGTAAATAATCATAAAGAGCAGTTATTACATCTTTTCCTTGACCTTCTCTATCCATAAAGTCTTTAAAATCACTCATAGTTTTAAGACCTATAGCATCAGCCATCTTAACAAACTGTTCTATTTGATTCATTCCATAAAGAGCTTCCTTTAAATAGCTGACATCTTTAACAGACCATTCATTATGTCTATCATCTGCATAAGTGGTGTGGTTTGCAGCATACATATCCTTTGCATACCCTTCTGCTTTGGATTTATTCTCAGCCACAACTCTAACTAATTCCTTAGGACCATCATTGCATTTTACTATAAAGGCAAAATCTTTCCAGCCTTCTGCTATATTCACGCTTTCATCTTTTCTTTCTTCAACAATCTGCTTTTTAGATTTCAATAATCCTAACTATTTTTCACAATTTCTGACAGCCTCATCAACTTCATCAGTAGATTCGAAGTTGCCACCTCTATTGACTTCATTGTAAGCACTTTTCTTTAAATAATTAAGATAATGTGATAAATCATCTATCTACTCATCAACATTAGCTATCCAAGCTTCTTTGCCACCAGCTTCTTTAACTTCTAAATCTAAATCTGACATCACACTTTCAACTAAAGTCTGATGCTTAGCTTCTGTAACTTGTTCTTTTACAACTTTCTTAACACTTTCAGTAAGTAGTTGTCCTTTAGTAGCTAATTCATTAAACTATCTAATAGCCTCATCATCAGATGCTGCATAAATTTTCTTAACAAAATTGCCATCATTAAGAATTGAATAGCCTCTTGGATAAAGCTTAACTAAAGTTACAAAAACTTTTCTTGCTAATACATTTTCATCATCTTCAACTAAACGTTTATTAACTACCATTAGTCTTTATCCTCGCTATCGTCTACACTTGCAGTGCTTACAGCAAATTTTGGGATTACTATATCACATCTATAGTTATAATATGGGAATCTGGTTTCTGCGTCACCTTTTATAGGTTTATCTAAATGAGCTATTTTATATTCAAGATTATAATATTCTGCTATCTTCTTAGCGTAATCAAGTCCTTTTTCATCTGGTGCAATTGCAGTCATTATAATATTATTACCTTTTTCAGCACTTGAAATTTCATTATAATCATAGCTTATATCATTTTTACCATTATCAGCTTTAAGACCTTTGGGACGCTTTCTTGTCCAAGTAGCCCCTCTGGTTAACGCATCCATAATGTCAGCATATAAATCGTCTGCAACGCCCTCACGATTACTTGATTTTGTTACTTTCATAAGCCACTTAAAATCTTCAAAATTAGGATCATCTTCATCAACTTTCTCAAAATCAAGTCTTATATCAGCGCCAAACTGTTTGTCTAAAGCTTCTCTAGCATATTCGCATTCGTCTTCATCCATTAGATAATAGCCATCTTTAGCATTTCCTATAACATCTTCACCAATAGTTTTATGAACTGCTTCTTCAACTTCATCATCAATAGGATCATTAAATACTTCACGAGCTTCATGTAATTTCTTTATAGACTCTTCTTGCTTACCAACTACATACCATGAAGCATCATCATTTTGATCAATAACATTTTGATCAATAAGATAATTTATAGCCGCATCATCTGCTTTACCAAAAACATTAGCATTATCTTGCATCTCTTTTTTAAATCTTTCTGTAGGATCTGTCATATAAAATATGTCATTATTCCACTCAGCTGTAACATCATCATCTTTTACAATAACATCAACCCAAGTAGTAAATTCAATGTCTTTATCCTCAAGTTTTACAGAAAAATATCCATCGCCATTATCAGCGAATTCTACAGCTACTGGATTATATTTTTCAGAAAGATCTTCTATATCAAATTCAGACGTCTCTACATCTTCTTTTAATTTTTCACTAAGATGCATTTTCTTAAGTTCAGGAGTTTTAACTTTAACAGGCTCAGTACGATCTTTTTCAGTGTTTTTTAAAGCGCCATCTTTTTCAGCAGCTTTAACTTGATCTTTAGACATTTTATCAACTTCTTCGCTATGCTTTTTAGCATCTTTTATAGCTTCAGCGCCAGCATAAGGAATAGTGCTTCTAGTTTCCTCTTCCATTTCAGGAATTTTCTTAAAAGGATCTTCACCAAATTTTTCAACTGCTTCTGAAACTTTTTTAGTTTTTATAACTTTCATCATATTACCTCTTTAAATTTAATTTGTAGTTATATTATACCACAAACTTTTTAAAATGTAAACTGTTTTTAACTATTTTTATAAACTTTTTTAAATTATACCATCTTCCTTATCCCATATAGTACAAACAGATTCATCATGACTATATGGATCACAAGAACACATATCTACTCTTAATGCATCATGTAGTCTAGCTTTATATATTGCATCATCTACATCTTTACATTCACATACACATTCATTATTAGAATCTATAATCTTATATGTAACATCTATATCACATAAATCATCGACAGCTTCAGTTATTTCTGCGTCAAACATAGGATCATCTATATCTGTATCAAATGTATCATTGACAAATGCATTAATAACAGAATCAGGCACATAATTTAAAAATTCTACGAAAAGTTCTTGCCAATTGCTGCCTTCTTCTGTTCTATATAAGTAATTCAAAAGTCTTTCTTTAGAAGATTGCTTAGTGATAGATTCTTTATCAAAATCTTCATTTAACATACCCTTAAAATTGAAAAAATCTTTCATCTAAATTACCTCTTTAAACTTCTGCGCTCTCTAATCATATCTGCTTGAATACACGCTAATTTATCAAATTCAGCTCTATCATAGTTTTCATCATCTAAAAGCTTATCAAGTTCAAGACCAATTTCTTCAATCTTTTTATTTAATTCATCAACCCTATCAGATTTTAAATCATCTTCAAGACTTTCACCAAACCCATTTGCAAACATAGCTTTATCTACTCTTTGAACACTACCATCAAATAAACACTCTTTAAATGTATTTAACCACTTTTCAAAAACATTAGAAGATTTATTAAAAGATAAATTCCCACTTTCTAATTTAATAAGCTCTTCAACTAAAGGCGTTTTATTTATTATATTATATTCAATTCTCTATCTCATTTATAATCTCCTAATTCTTACAGTAATCTCTGAATAGTATATATCCTGAAGGTTCTTCACCAGGTTTAAACATATGAATCTCTACACCATTGGTGTATTTCTTTCTACCAGTTATTTTTTCTCTTCGAGATTGTTGAACTTCAGGACTTCTTACAGCTTGTAACTACTTTGTTTTATATTCAGAATTAAACATTGGATTATTTTCTTTCATAAATTTTGAAGCTTTTTCACACTGCTCAGGTGATTTCTTTAAACTGGCATATCTTGGATCATCTTTTGATATATTCTTATTCCAACCGCCTGATTTACCCTTTTTTGACGCACATAAGAAAGAAAACTCTTTACCAGTCTTGCCCTTTCTTGGAGATGTCTTTATTCTGTTATCAGTTTCTTTTGTAAGTCCCTTATTCCAAGCATGTCGTTTACCAGAAGCAGCTAACTTTCTTAAAGCTTCTTTACGTTTTTCAATAGCTTCTTCAGAACCTAATCCTTGTTTATAGTAAACCATATGCAGTTTAGAGTGCTCTGAACGAGTCATAGGCTCAATTTCATCAATCTTCCACTCTTCATAATTTGTACAACCAACATTTTTATGATGCAAAGTATAACCTTTATAGCCTAAACTATCATAATATTTTCTACAAACACTCTTATTGGTGTAATAAATATAATGCAATTCTTTATATTGAGGATGATCTTTATCTTTTAAAATTGCCATACACTCATTTCTTGTCATGTCAATCTCTCTTAAATATTACTTTTATCTAAAATAAACTTATTGCTCATTCGTATTAACTTTCTCATTTTACGTACATCATTTATCCCAGTTCACCCAAATTGCACGTCTTTGAGCATCAGCAGCTTTCTTAGTTCTAAATTCACCATGAGTCCCTTCTTCACCTTTATTGACCCACTTTCCTTTAGAATTTTTTACAGTATCTTCATGTAATTTTCTTGTAACCTTATTATCAACATTTAAATAGAATCCATTTTCATCTAAATCTTGAATTAAACCTGCACCAACTCTTCCAAAGTGTTCAAGTTGATAATCAACCTGATGTTGCCAATAAACAGGATCTTTAAGATTCTATAAATAACTTTCATTTAGCTGTTTCTTAAAACATTTAATAACTTTCATACACTCATCCTTTTAATGAATCTAATTCTTTTTTAAGTAATTCGACTAATTTATCACAACGATTATCAAAATCTTTTAGAATTGCATAATCTTTATCTATCAATTCTTTTACAAGTGACTTACATTCGTCTATATCATCGCTATTATATTCACCATATACATCTGACTCATAGTCACTTGCCAAGTAATTTGCAATAATATCATTAATGTCCATAGCGTCTATATACATATATGGATTAATTATCTTGTTATCTAATATTAGATGACCGCCATTCTTTCCATCTTGATAAATATCATGAGCTAAATCAACATTTTTATTCCAAAAATCTTCTAAGCCACCATTATCGAAATAAGAATAAAAAGTCATCTCTTGTTCAGATGATAATTTCATATCCCAGACTTTACAAGGTTTTGTGTAATATAAGCCATGTTCGCCTTTATATGTCTCATGATTCTTTAAAAATTCAAATTTCTTATCTAATGTAAGTGGATTCTCAACTGATTCATTTAAAGATTCATAATAATCATCATAATCAGGTTCTCTATCATACTTAATATCTAAATCTAATTCTGGCGTTTCTGTTTTAAGCCAATCCATCAAATCTTTGACAGTTGACATATCATATAAAGGCACCTCTAATTCAATGTGTTGGGTAGAACCTTCTGCTTCAGCTGTAGCATCTACATACATAATGTCATATGCTTCACCATCTGCGTCTTCTTCTGTAACACGATTATAGCCATCTAATGTATAAGTTACATCTGTTTCACGCTCGTCCCAATAATCTACATCTTTCATTGGTCCATAAACTAAATATGTGCTTGGAAAAAATTGATCTATACCTTCACTAATAGCGTTAGCAATTTGATCATTGGTCATCTCATTTAAATGTTTAGAATAATCTAAATCATTAAAACTTTCACCCATAGCTTGACCATCACCAAAACTACTATTAAAAGCATCAGCATTAGTTTCGCAATTACCAGCGTCTAGATTTACATTATCAAACTGCTAAAACCAACCTAATTCATTTTTCTTATATTTTTTAAAACGCTTCACTTTTTCATTAAGCTCAGCAGTATTTAAATCTATGTTTTTTAACATAACTACTCCTTAGCAGCTCATATATACTTATTTTAGCTCTTGTTTTAATTTATTTAACCTATTTGTAGATTATTGTCATTTTGAAAGTGTCTTAAAAATTGCATTTAAAACAATATTTAATTTATCAAATGTATAATTTTCAACAACATAACAATTAAATGAAATACCATATTTTGAAAATAGTTTTAATTCTTGGTCTATAAATTTATCATTATTTTCACAGAAATTTTTTTCACCTTTTAAACTATAATTCTTATGTAATGTCTTTCTATCAGATAGTAATATAATATATAAATCATCTTTATTAAACATACACCTACTTAAAATAGTGTCTATATCACTAACTGTTAAATTAAATTCTCTATTATATATGCTAGAATACACTAATTCACTTATAGGACCTCTATCTAATATAACATTATTTCTATTTAATACATCTATAAAATAGTCTCTAGAGATCTTAGAATGATCTGAACACTTGATTTCTTCTAAATTCAAATACTTATTCATTGTAGAAATAAATGTACTTTTACCTACATTATTAGGACCATCTACAATTATGCGCATACAACACCTCAAATAATTTTATCAATAATTTTATACAAAAACAAAGGTCAGCCTAATTACTTAAGCTGACCTTCTTAGATTAAAGTTCTTTATTTTTTCCACGATTCTTTTCAGCTTTCTTAAGTCTTTTCATTTCAATAATATGTTGATTCTTAAGAGCTTCTTCATGCTTTAATCTCTTTTTGACACTCTTAGATTTATAGAACTCATGTTTCTTCATATCTTCTAGAATGCCTTCTTTTTCTACGCTCTTCTTAAAGCGTCTAATCATAGAATCAAGACTTTCATATGTTCTAGATTCTTTGTCATATCTGGCATAAACCTTTGCCAAATAAATCACCACCTTTTGGTTATAAATTTTTATCATCAGCAATAAATTGTAGAATTTCTGTGCAATGAGACAACGCTTCAGATCTTGTTACAATTTTTGCATCAGTTATATCATAAGAGGAATTATTTAAAAATGCTTTTATAGTTTTAGAAATTCTCTTACTATCGAAACTAATTTTATCATATGTGCAATTAACTTTATCAGGCATTAAGCCTGTATCTATAGATGGACCATACATAACTATATGCGTTTGGCCAAGATTTGTAATTACAAATAAATAATAATATGCACCTACGGCACTTTTAGCTTCTATAACTACATTACCTATATCATCTATATTTAAATTACCGACATATGCTTGTGTTAAATAATACTCAAACTCCATATTTAATTATACAGTATTAATCGTTAAAAACTCTACTAGCACCAATATCACCGTGACCAATTATAAAATTATAAAAATCAAGTGTCACGTTTCTAGATGCATCATATCTAGCTACAATAAAATTTTTAAAATTATAATAAACTTTGTCACCATTAGGTTTAGTCTCTACCCAACCTTTAATTACATTATAAAAATCTTTTATAGGTTCTTTCATATGCTAACTCCATATTCAGCTTTAATATACTCTTTAAAATCTTGTTTAATATTAAGTGAACTCATATAAGATTTAACCAGATTAGACATCAACATACATACAGTCATTGGACCAACACCTCCAGGAACTGGTGTACAATAGAAAGAATTTCTACGTTTCCAATCTTCAGGTAAATCACCGCATAACTTATTATTTTCGTCTCTATTCATGCCAACATCTACAATGGCTAATGCTGTAATCGTTCTTTCAACATTTGATACATCTAATCTCTTTCCTACTGCTGACACTATAACATCGCTAGTCTTAAGAAGACTGTCTAAAACCATTTTTGGTGTTTTACTGTGTGCTATAGTGACAGTCATATTCTCGGCCATTAACATATTCGCAATAGGTTTACCAACAATGTCTGATCTACCAATAACTAATGCGTTACAACCTTCAAATGTAAAATCTTCATTAGTCAACTTAAGTCTAGATTTAATTTCTTTTAAAATTTCTAAAATTCCTGCTGGTGTGCAAGGATAAAAGGCCTCCTTATCTTTACAACCTTCATACACAGCTAATTTAGATTTTATACCAAAACCATCAACATCAAGTCTATCAGGAACTAAAGAACAAATAGTTTGCTTATCAAAATCTGTCAATACATTAGACACTATTGGAAGTTGAATTATTATACCATCAACGCTGTCATCATTGGTTAATTTAATAATGCGATTCATAATGCATGTAAAAGTATCGTCAGCAGAAAAAGTAATATGATTAAATTTAACTCCAATTTTTTCACAAGCTTTTTCTTTATTTCTTACATATACCTTAGACGCTTGATCATCTCCAATAGTTACAACAACTAATTGTGGCTATCTTTCAAAATTTTCTTCAACTTGATATTTAATTTGTTCAGTGAGACGTTGCAAAATTCTTTCACTTAAATCCTTCCCACTAACAATATCATCATTTAACATACAATGTTCACCTCTCTTTTTAATTTATACAAAACAAAAGACTGATCTTTTGATCAGTCTTTAAATTAACTCCCCATCATCAAGATTATCTGCTGAATTAATGTTTATACTTATCTTAAATTTACTATCATTACATATGTGCCAATTATTGTCATCTTTATGTAAAACATGTAGTAAATTAGAATTATTTAAAGTACCATCACAATAATCACATATAACTAATTGAACACAACCATAGCTCTCAATATTACCATCATCTATAATCGAGTCGTCTATATAAGCATACACATCTGTAGTATATAAATTAGTTATCTCTTTTGATTCAATACTAAAATAATAACCTTTTATATTAAATTGTAGCTAATCATGACTATAATCTATTACAAAATTATCAATATTTAACAACCTATTAACAACGTTTGTTAACATATATTCTTGTTCAGAAATTAATTCATATTTATAATAGAACTTATTGTCATGACACGCTTGTTCTACTAGTCTCATATTTAAATATACAAAAATAAAGATCTATCAACTTAAGATAGATCTTTTAATGTTAACAAAATTTATTTATAGCTTCTCTCAAAGACTCAACAGTTAAATCATCAGAAGTGTATGCGTCACGTCTCTCTTTAAGTATGTCAAGCAAACCATCATCTCTAAACTTCTTAAAAATTAAATTACCTTTTCCATACTCACCATCATTTATTAACGATTCTTTACGTAACATATATAGCTTATTTGTAAATGCTTCGCACTTATCATCTGACAAATGGCTATATTCTTTTAATAAATCTTTATACTCTTCTGACTCAGTTATATCAACATCTGGTTCGTCTACTTCTTTTGGAAACTTTACCCACTTATTATTCATTATAGAATAAACGCCATTAGACACTGAACTAGATTCTACATCTTCAACATATAATTCAACAGGCAAACCTTTACACGTTATATCATACTTTGAATTAAAAACTGATTTAAAATAATTATATAAAATCTACAATACACCTGGATCTTTAGATACTTTAGATAAATCTGCTATTAAATGCACATCAATATCACTAGTAGGTTTATAGTTAAAAGAAGCATTCGAACCTACTAACCAATAATCTAAAACGTCAAGAGGTATATCGGCTTCCTTTAACTCCATAATAAACCTATTAACAATTTTCCTGAGGCCTTCTAAGACCTCAGGTTTTAATTGTTTATCATCATTATATAATTTATTATTAAGAGTATTTTTAATCATCTTATTACTTTTGCATGCCTTTAATCACGTTCTTCACAATATCCCAGTTTGATTCTTGCTTTTTAAATATGTCAGAATCTGTTCCATCTTTTAATGCATCATTAGCTTTATCATCAACATCAACATAATTTTCAAGAATATCTTCAATCATATCATATCTAAGATTGTTAGAATTCTGTTTCCAAACAGCTAATAATCCTTCTTTTGTGCCATCACTATTCATTATAGCTTGTTCAAAAGATCTATAATCAAGAGGAATTTTGTTATATCCTGGAGTACTCCAATCATCATCGCGTTGTTTTGTATCATCAAATTTAAATTGGTCTGAATTTAATATTGTTTCAGCTAATTTTATTTTACCTTTTGTCTCAAGTACTAAATCTGCAAATTCTTCATCATCACCTATAGCGTCTAATTCACTCTTTAACTCTTTAAGTAAATGACTTTTAAATGATTTAATAATTGGAACAACGTCTATATGTGAAAACCTTGTCATTTCAGCACTATCGAGTGGTATAACTTCATATCTACGTTTCTTAGTATCTGGATTTATAGCAGCAACAGTGAATAAAAAGTTTGGTAAGAATCTAAAACCAGAAGCTTCTCTATTATCTGGAATAATATGATTATTTACAAGCTCCATAAGAGGTGTTCTTACTTCAGGTCTAGCTCTATTATATTCATCTAAAAATAATACAGATCTTGGCTTATCAAGACTATCGAAATCGTCTGTAGTTAATCTCTATGCTATACCTTTTCTTTCGGTACTTGGAGACATTGCGCCACCTAAATCGGTTTCATCCATAGTAGAAGCTTTTTTATTAACTAAGTTAATATTATTTCTATCAGCCCACTGTGAAACCATTGCAGTTTTACCAAGACCACCTTCACCATGAAGCATTATATTTGGGTACTATCTCTTTAATTGCTTGCCCTGAATAAGTAAAGCTCTTTTTAATGCTCTATCTAAAGCTTTAAAAATATAGTTATGTTCATCGTCGTCTTCATCACTGACATCAACAACTTCTGCATTAATTTTTTCAGCAGCCTAACCAATAGTCTCTTCTGTTAAAGGTTTCTATTCTGACAATTCCTCAGTAAGATCTTTCATAAATAAATCTTTAGGCCAATTATTTTCACAACAAGTTCTTCTAACAGCCCATTCATCAAGATTTTTTAGATCTATTGATTCATTCTCTTTTAATCCAGCCCAAATTTTATATGCATCAGACTTTGGAGTTGGCTTCTTCTGTTCATTACATTCAAATAAATTTTCATTAAGATTCATATTTCAACCTCATGTATTTTACAAATCATTATATATTATTTTAGCAATCTAATTTAATTTATACATAAATTATTGCTATTTTTACCAATTTATAAAACCGTCTTTACACTTAATTCCCTAAAATTGAGAACTAAACGCCATAGGAGATATAATACAGTATCGTTTCCAATCATTCATAGCACCTGCATATTCTATATGCTTAAGATTTTTACAACAATAAAAAGCATCTTCACCAATCTCTACCATTGCATCGGCTATATGAACATTTGATAAATTTATATCATATGCAAAAGCTCTTGCGTTTATTTTTATGTCAGTAGATAAAATATGCACATCATGTAGATTCTAACAATTAGCAAATGCTTCACTAGAAATTATGCTAACACTTTTACCTATTATAACACTCTCTAAACTTGAACAGTGTATATAAGCATATGACGCTATTTTGAAAATATTATGATAATTAGTTAAATCAACGTTTTTAATATCTAAATCTGAAAATTTATACATTTTAGGAACTTCATCCATATATTTTAGAGGATCAAGTCCAGCCATTTCAAATATTTTAGAAATTTCACGTATATTATCTCCATACGTCTACGCTTCAGCCAACTCATATACATTTTTAAAATCATTTCTATTTATGCTATCAATGATTTCCTATTGTTTCATAAAATCAACTGTGTTAGTAAACTATCTCATAATACGAAAGCCCTTGTAAGTTCTTCGCCTTGTAAACGTTTAACAAAATCAGGTGCATCACTATCATAAAATAAGAACCATACAGCCCCAGGAACTTCAGCAGTCTCATCCCCATAATTAGAGTCGCTGTCAGTTAGTATAATTACATTATCAGGTTCAGTCGCTTTTATATGTTCTATAACTGGATCACTATCCATGCCACCACCCATACTTTCAGCTTCTTCTCTATCCTAAAAAACATCTGTAGAAGCATAATATAAATTTATCTTTAATTTACCTTGCTGTACATATTGATTTAAAGCTGATATAGCATTTTCTGCATCACGTGTTTTATCTGGACGACCAACAAAAGAACCAGATCTATCAAAATAAACGTTTATAAGTGGTATCTTACCATTATATCTACTAGATATACCTTTCTTTATAATACCTTGACTAGCGTAATTTTTATTAAATTTACGATATGTATAATTACGATCATACATTAATTGTCTAGCAATGAACTCATTTAATGACATTTCAAACGCAGTCATTGGATCAGCATTATATCGTTCTAAGTCTTTTGCAGCTTTAGCAGCTTTTTCTTTATCTCTATTAACTTGAACTTCTTTTTCAAGTTTAACTAATGCATCTGCATTTTTTAAAGCATCTTGAAGTTTTTTACGTCTCTCTTCTATTTTACGTTCTTTTTCAAGTTGTTTTTCATCTTTAAAGACTTCATCGTCATCTTGTGAATTCTTTAATTCATCCTCTTGTTTTTTAAGATCTTTTGCAGCATCAGCAACTTTATCAGCAATTTTTTTACCGGCTCCAGCTTTATCTTGCTTATCCTTAGCTTGCTTTTCACCTTCTTTATCATCTTCAGCTTTAGCGTCTTCAGCATCTTGCTTTGCTTGATCTATCATTTCACCGGCATCATCACTAATAGCATTAGCTTGTCTTTCGATTTCTTCAGCGTTTTGAGTCTCACTATCACCTGTATCGCCAATTTGAGGCATACCGCTAAATTTATTCTTTATATCATTCAAATTATCTTTATATTGGTCTAATAATTTACCATACATCTCTTCAAATGTAAGTTTTTCCCAACCTTTACCAGGATTATCTAATTCAGTCACCAAACCTTGTAAAACTTTATCACCTAACATGATGTTTCTTGCGGTAACTTTATCTGCATCAGTATAACCTCTATTAGATATTTCCCAGTCAGCAGCTTGATTAGATAGATCATGATTGCCAACAGAACCTTCTTTACCATACCAATCTTTATACTTTTGTTTTTCAAAAGCTTTTCCACGAGGTCCATGATTTAAATATTCATGTAAGATTTCATGTCTAACTATCATAGATACCTAGTCAGTACTTAAACCCATATTTAACACAATTTTAGCTTTACCTGGTACCATATAACCTATAACATTAGGATCTTTTGTAAGATTTAAATCAAACATATCAAATAACTTGGCATATGTTGGATAACCTTGTTTCTTTAAAATTCGTTCTATCTAACTTTTAGCAGCTAATTCAATTTTAGTCATTGCCATAAATATAAAACCTCTTATTCCTCATACTTGCTTGCTTTTAAATCTATTTCACTATCATCTATTATTCTAACTAAATCGACTAAATCATCAAATGATATACTTAATTTATAATAATTCTGTAAAGTATACACAAGTTGATAATACAAATAATCACACAATTTATCGCCTTTATGTCTTGGTATACCTAACATATTAAGTATTGAATCATTTTCATCTAAATCTGTTACTTCAGATTTATCGTCTATAATTTCTGTCATTAGTGAATTGACAAATTCATCATCAACATACCAAGCTAATCTCCACATGTCTAATTTAGGATTTTCCCAAATTAATTTACTCATATTAGGCATTGCTCTTGTGATAATGTACGCAAAAGCTATTAAATTCAAATCACCTTTACTTAATAAATAACTACTTATCTGAAAACCAGAATAGTCATTTATTGAATTTAAAAAATCTACATTATCTTTATCTTTAAAGAAATCTTCTAATACACTTTTAAATGTTTTCATGCACGTCTCACAAAAATTTAATATGTTCTAATATTAATCTAAATTCTCAACCTAAATCTCATCATCTAAACACTAAATTGTTTTTGCTTTTACATCTGAAAACGCTTTAGGCGCAATGTCAATAAGATTAAATTGATCAATTGTCCCATCATAAACAATTTCACGTAAATTTTTACAATGATTAAATGCATTCCAACCTATATATTTAATCTATTTACCTAATTTAAGATTTTCAATATCTTCATTACTATAAAATGTCAAATCTTCAATATGCTTTGCAGTGTGTATATCAACAACTGTAAGTTTACTATTATTAATATATAATGTCGTAGTTATTGCGCTTAGTTGACCAATATTCTTAGTTGAAACATAATTGTCTATACTGCCAACATAATTTATATCACGATTAGTCATAAAAGCGCCAAATGCATCTCTTGCAATCTTTTTTACTGAATCTGTTAATTCTAAACGTTTTAATGAAGGATTACCTACAAACGCTTTTTCATCTATAGCTGTTATGCAATTAGGTATAATTACTTCTTCTAAGCCTAAATTAAATGCATAGCCTTTTGGCACATTAGTCATATATTTTAGAGGATCAAATCCAGCTTTTAAAAATATATAAGTTAACTAATTAGTTGAAAAATTATTGAATCGTGTAGAATATGTAGACGTATTTTCTTTAAGAAATAAATAATACAAATCCTACATTTTCATTGCATTTATAAGGTCTTGATGACGCTCTAAAAACTATATTGTTCTTTTATCAATGTCTATATTATTCATTATACATTTCTCACTAACACTTCAACTTGTTTATAGCCATTATTAGCTAATGCTCTTAATCTATGGTTACCGTCTAAAACAATAAATTTACCATTTATTTTAGCAACTCTTATAGGCTCACGTAAAGATCCATAGTAACCCTTATTTGTATCATACTTATATAAATCTGGATCTTGTCCCCAAACCTCAGTACGTCTAGTTTTCATTGCATCATTATGTAAATTATCTGTATCTTTTAAAATATCATCTAAAGACACTAATTCTTTATGATAATTATTGAAATATTTTCTAATATATGTATCACTTAAATCATCTGATAGTCTTAAAATATCTTCAGATGATTCATCTATAATCTAATCATCATTCTCTTCATTTATAGATTTACAATCTCTTAATTTTATAGAGTCATTAGAACACAATTCTCTAAAATTAGATATAGCCAAATCGCCATTATCTTTTAAATAATAAACAGTAGCTTTACCTAATTTATTCATAATTTTACGTAAATTATAACTTTTCTTATTTTCTTCATACGTTTGAATTAGATCAAATAATCTATGAATAGCATCATTAGTCTACGTGTCGCCGCCATCGATAATAACAACATGTTTTAGTCTATAATCATTATCTTTATCTATTAAATCTTTATGCGATACTAGATGATGAACAGTTGCACCATCATGTAATGTTATATTATAATGATTCTATAAGTATCTTTTAATAGATTTATTCTAATTTGATTTTACTGATGATTGAACTTCTAATAAATCACTTTCATACAGTGTATTAGATGTATAATATCTTTTTATTTTCTTTATAATTTCATCAGAAGTATAATCTTTAAAATAATACTTTACATATGATTTTGGATCATTATCGACAAACACTTGCACATAGTCAGACTGTCTACTTACAAAATCAAGCCACTTTAATAATGCAAAATATTGATCGCTATTTAGTTTGTCATGATTAAGTGAAATATAACATCTAAATTCATCATCAGATCGACCATCATTAACTCTTAACCAATTAAACCGTCCTTCAATAGATCGCATTAAGCTATAGCCATCAAACTTTACTTTATTAGAAAATAGAAATTCAGCAAATAAGTGTTGATGTATGTAACACGCTGGAATTTTCTAAACATCTAAAAATTGACCATCAGGTAAAATATACATAGGTCCATTAGATGGGTTATCAGTTATAGCATTCTTTGTTTTAAGCCATAGCATTAAATCTTTATGCAAATTATCTATCTAATCTGATTCAATAAGATTTATGTCTTCTAAATCATCATTCTTATGATCGTCGATAATTAAACCTTCAACCCAACTAGGTTCAATTCTATCTATAATTATCTGTGGATCAGCGCAATGTTCAGGTATAAGATTTTGTTTTAATTCATCCTCTAACTCTCTAACATAACTATGATTAGTGTCTTCTGTAGAAAAATATAAATAATCAGTCCAAGTATAATATTCAGTACAGTACGTTTCATCATCTGGAACATTTAAAGTTAACATTACATTTGATTTGGATTTATGTAAACCAGAAGATGATATTATATCCTTACTTGTTTCAGTAGCACAAAAAATTGGACAATCTTCAAATCCTGCTTGATGAGCTAAAAATTTATACTGCTTTAAATAATCTTTATCAAATATTCTATTATAATCAGCTATATAGATTTTTCCTTGCTTTAATAAATCTAAAACTGATATATTTTGCATTGTAAATAATTTCAATCTATAGACTCCTAAATTATTACATTACTATAAATAAATTTAGCAACATAAGTAGTTATTTTCTAAAATCTTAAAATATTTGTCATAAACTATCATGAAGTCCGGAACGATGTTATATATTTATAATATTGACCATGTATATTTCATGATTAATCATGTCATGTATATAAATATATAATCATGTATACATGTAATATATAGCTTCATTCCGGAAATAAAATTTAATAAACAGTTTATTAACAATTTTAGATAAATTTAATAATATTTAATAAACAGTTTATTAATAATTAACCTATAAATCAATTAATTAAATTTTTAGGATCATTATTCACATTTTCTAAATCTTCATTACTAACTTCGCCTGTATATGTAGCCTCTAAAATAACTTCAAGATCCATAGATAATTTATAGTCTGAATTCATAGCGTTTAAATATGCAAAATGTAAAAAAGCATCATCTAAAATATCATCAGTATAATTATTGGTTACACATATAAAATATTCTTCTTCATCATCACAAACAAGTGCAGTTGAATGATCATGCCAAACACGCGCAACTTCAGATAATAGATCAGTGCTAGTAATTTCTTCCATATCATTATTAGGATAAGATTTCCATATAGTATATTTTAACATATTGATTTGAATTCCTTATTTTAATTTTAAGACACTTTTTAATGTCGATTATAATTTATTCATCTATGTAAATAAAGTGATCCAGAATGTCTCCAGGTCACTCTAAATGTATTATTGATTAACTTTTAAAGAATCATTTAATTCTTTTATAGTTTTATGTCTTCCGCAACTTCTACTTTTTGTCTCGTTGCAGTATGGAATTTCATGCGATTCACATTTAGGTACTAAGAATGCTGAGATGTCTGGAGCAACTTCTTCAACACACTTTTTCATCTTATTTGCAAGCTGTCTAATTTCCCATTGTGCACAAGTACATAGTCTTTCATTGCAGAAATGAATTAATTCTCTAAGATTCATTTTAACACAGATTTCTGTTTCACATGCATTAGGTAATAAATATCTAGCATCTTCTGCAGGAACTCCAAGTTCAACTAATTTAGAATATAATTCAGAAATTTTAATCATCATATCTAAATATAAGTCTAAAGCTTCTTTATTCTTTAAAATTGTAGGAGGCGTAATATATTCAAAATTATTTTCTTTACAATATCTCTAACTGCGTTGTGCATAACTAGCACATCTGTGTCTAACTAACTAGTGTGTTAAAGCTCTACTTACACCTGTAATCTTAAATGTAAAGTCTGCAAATTCTAGTACAGAATGATGACCTGATTTATAACAATGTCTCATAATTTTGCCATCAGTCACATTAGAATCATAACATGTACTAGCAGCTTTTTCAATAGCCACTACAGGATTCTATGTATAATTTAAAAGTTCTACATTAATCATTTGATCTTCTTGACCTTCTTTTTGGTTTTTCTTCTATAGGTTTATCTTCAGCTTTCTTCATAAAAGAATTATTAGTACTTTCATGATAAGTTTTGTGCTCATCTTCAGTCCACAAATATTTACAAGTTTTATAGTCATCTTTACATCTTGAATCACATGTTTTATTTTCACAAAAACTACAACATAAATAACGCTTATTTTCATTTTTGCAACTATTTGACCAAGCACAGTATACTTTCTTCTGTTTTTTCAATTCACTAATATTTTCTTTAATTTTTTCTTCCATAAGTGTCCTCATTGTACATAAGTCTTTCTTTAGCTACGCCATCTTCAGTACTATACACCAATTTCTTAATTCCTAGAGATTTTATAACTTTCATACATCTAGGACAAGGTCTGCTCATACCAAAACTGCCATCTTTTTTTCTTCTAAATGTATATAGTGTTGCATTTGTTAAATCTGTTCCTGATTTTATTAAAGGAATTAATGCAGCTATTTCAGCATGAACTTTTCCACAACTATCACATTTAAAATATTCTTTGTCAAGTCTTGCTTGAAAGCCATGTGTAGTTATATCACTATTATGGCCACAACCAACTATTTTATGTTGATTAACGACTACACAACCTATTTTACAACGATGATCGCTAAATTTTGAAATATTTTCTGCGTGTTTCAAATACATACGTTCTCTACCGCTCAGCGGCGGGACACCTTCTACTTTCATATAAACCTACTTTAAAATTTATTTACAATAATATTGTAACATACAAAAACAAAAAGGTCAATCAAATTGACTGACCTTTAGCTAACTTATTTTCAGTTGCTCTATCTATTGTAACTCTATGTATATCTGGAATATTTTTCAAATAGCCTGATTCTATTATTTGTTTTAAAGATATAGGTTTATAATTTAATCCTTCAGCAATACAATTATAATAGTAATAGATATTTTCATACGTTATAATTTCAGTGCCTATATGTCTTTCTATGACTTCTGATCTACTATAAAAACTAAATGGACCTCTATGACAATGACCATGAATATTGAGACAAAACTTACTATCAACTGGTTCATGTGATAAAATAATTTTAGGACTTATTTGTAAAGAACCTTCATATATTTCATCAAAAAGCTTATTATCATATAATGCTTCCCAAAATTCAGGTGATGTGTCATCATAATAAGTTGCTCTACTAAGTTCTTTAAAATCTAAATTTTTTCTTAGATCTTCTAAAGCTTTTTTTCTTACCAAAGCTTTTTCTTTACAGACATAGTCATACTGTGCTGCTTCATTGCCTTTAAGACATAATTTAAGTGCCTCAGACCAAATATCGTTTGAACTTTTTGTTTGGTAGGGCGCACAATCTATATTCTGCTTATAACATTTACGTTTATAATTAGAGGCACCAGCATCATGGTTTCCCATAATTAATACTTTATAACCAGCTTTCAATTTTTTAACACAATCTATGCTACCAATATCACCTAAAATCACTAAGCAATCATTTTTAGTGCAAACTTTATTTATAGAATCTACTTGCATTTTATCTAGTGCTTTTATCGTTTCTTCCACATTACAGTCAGTAGTAAATAGTTCTGGAAATCTAAAATATTTGTAGCTATCTAAATCACCAAAATGTGGATCACTTATAAAATAAATAGCGTTTTTATGCAAGCCATCTATATATGACCAATTTTTAAAATTATCGTATAGATTATTTATCATGATAACCTCGAAGGCATAACTATAATAAAATTGTTAAATTTTGAGTAATCTTTTTTAGTTGATTCACATAGTTTTGGTACAATAATTGTGTATTGAGATTCATTTAAAACTTTAAATTTAAATTCTGTGTACATATATTTTTCTAATAGATAATCTAAATCATCTATAGTCACGTCACATACTTGCATTATTTTGCGCTTATCATCCAATGTTAGACCATCTAATATATTAAAATTTAAGTTACTATTACCTATTGTTTGTGCAGCTACTTTAAAATAAGCATTATGACCATTATTTGTTATTAGTAAACTATCAGCTTCATTATCATCTGCAGTTCGTTTAACTTGATTATCAACAAATTTTATGAGATTCATATCAAAACAAGTTTTAAATTGAAAGTAATGACAATATTCATGAGCAATAATTTTAATTATAATATCTTTTAAACATTCTTTATTTAATATGTCTGAAATCGATATTACATATTTATTATGGCCTACACATTCAATATATGCTAATCTATCTAAATTACTCTCAAACTATATTTTAGTAAAATCATAAAAATCATTATTAAATTTAGTTTTTGCAAACATTAAATTAAATAAGTTTTTAGCTATATTATTTAATTCAATGTTTGACATGATTTTAAAATCTTTTATTACTTTCATTTTATAATAGACTCGTTTAATACTTTTTTACTTTTAAGTTTCTTCTTCTCTTCTTCAATCGCTGCAGCAAGTCTAGCCTCATAACGAGCTTTCATGCGAAGTTTATTTTCACGATTGCGTTTTTCTTTACGTTCCTCTCTAAGCTGCGCCTCTTTATGTGCTGCCTCAAGTTTTTTAACGTTCTTTTCATTTAGTGTTTTAGCTTTAATAATAGACTTAACAGATTTCTTGTATTTGTCACCTAACATACGTTTTAGTACACACATTGTGATGCCTTGCTCAACATCAAATGTGTCTTTATCGCAACAAACAACTGTTTCTTTAGTTCCATCAGAGAAGAATACAATAGTTGTTTTTTCATATACTTTATAATCTTTAATTCTATCGAACATATTTTCAACATATTTATCTATATAAGCTTTAGCGTAATTTACAGTCGTATAATCAAACTTTACAGCTGGATCAAAATTTATAGTTGGATTTGTAGTACCTATCCAAGGTACAGTAACACTATTAGTATTCATGTTGCCATATTTATCAACAGTTACATCATTATAACGTTTACTAAGTTCTACAGTTGTCTTATTATCAATTTTCATAATTATAATACCTCAAAATTTTATTAAATATATAAATTATTTGCTATAGCGCCAATCTTTAGATGTTCCAGCATTTGTACTGCAGCCAGCTCCAGATAATAATGAATTTGTTACAGTGTATTGTGCTTGCGTTAAATTACTTGACTTCATTATGTTAGTTAAAAGTCTGTTAGATGCTTTAGTGTTTAAATTATTTTGTTCAAACAATCTTTTAATTGTATTATACAATTCAATTTTAGAAGTTTGTGCACATATTTCTTTATAGTTTTCTTTTATAATGTTTGTCATCGAGTGTTCTACATTTTCAAGATTAATCATATATTTACCCCCACTTAATTCTTTTTAAAATATTTTGAATTCTCACCGTGTTTAGCTTTTTCATAATCAACAGTGATTTCATGGACGAAAAGTCCGGTAGCAATTGCAAGTGCAATAGACAGTGCAACGATGTTTAAAATTAAAACAGTTGACATAATATAAACTCCTTAAATTTAATTTACAAGTATATTATAAATCATTACATGAAAAGAGTCAACTAATTTTTACTAGTTGACTCAAATTTTTTATCATTTATGAAGTTTATCATATTCTTTACATGCTTTTATGTAATTATCTGGATAATGTGCATTTATGCATTTTAATTTAACATGTTTATTGTAATGTTTATTCTATAATTTTAAAACTTTATTTACATGTCTAAATCCAAATATGATTGGTGGTAAATGTGTAACTAAATCATTTAAATCTCTTACTGGATAAAAATTTTTCCATCTTTCTTTTAAAGCTTTCTTAACACCAAATATACCAAAATAACATCTAGGACATCCAAAACCGTAACCAATCAAACCGTTTTCTCTTACATCTGGCCTATTATACCATACGTATTCATGTGCTAAAGTTGCGATAGCCGCACCATGTGAATAACCTACAATTACAAACTATTTTATAGATTTATCAAGAATTGTATCTATTAAATAAGGTTCTATAGATTTCCAAACACATAGAAAACCTCTATGACATTTCCAAGTTATATCCATTTCTTTGTAAGGTTTTGAAAAGAACCATAAATTATGTAACCAATCTGTTTTAGAGTTAGATTTCTAAAATAATAAGTAAACTTTATCACCTTCACGCTAGATTGCAAAATCACCGTCTTCATTTACATGTATATAGTCTGCTTCATAACATCTTTTAAATAAACTTTCAAGAGAATCCATTAAAATTTCTCCCCAATTAGTAAATTATAGTTATTTTAGCAAGATATTATTTATTATGCATGTTTACATGATCTACTTCTGAAATTCCTGTGCCAATTTCGTCATATTTAGCAAATTTAAGCAAATCATTATAAGCTTTTTCACCCCATAATTTTATAAATTTACTATGTGTTTTTTCAAGTTTATCAATATCTCGTATTCTCATGTGATTTTGAATTAGAAATAATACATATGAGAGATTTATGTTATTATTGAACAAATGATTATTAACTAACATATAATACGTTGAAACATTTGCATGATTGTAGTAATGAGCTATATGGTTCTCATCATACGTTTTTGTGAATAATTTTCCAACGTCATGAAATTTTAATGCTTCACATAGGTCATACGATTCATTAGCTAAAACTGCTTCATAGTACGATTTAGACATATGCTCAAATAGCGTATACTTATGATGAGGGTTTTCTTGATTAAAGCCTATCATACTATTAAATAGATTATATTCTGTTTCCCAATCACATTTAAATTCATAATACATTTGTATGTCATCGAATCCTTCAAATTTTTGTGGCATTTCAAATCTAGCTGCTTGATTCTTTATGACTTGTTCATACACGTGTCTATCTCTATTTTTGTCACGTTCAACACATATGCTTATAGGTGTTGCAATTATATAAATAATTTTTTTAATATCTTTACCGATATTTTGTAAAATTGACTTTCTATTTTTATATGTTAAATTTGTAGCATCGTATATAAGATATGTTGTAGAATTTTCATCTTTAGACCAATTTCTAATACGCTTATGTATGATTTCAAAAACTTCAGTATTTTTAGATTGGTCATTCTCATCTCCACATATTTCTTCTCTTATTTTATCTGAAGCGATATATGTAACTCTACCTTTATATCTATTTAATAATTCTTCAGCTAATGTGGATTTTCCAGAACCGCTTAATCCACACAACATTATAAAATATCTCATTACTTTATACCTTTATTTTTATTGTTTACAACTTTTTCAGCACTTCTATAATCTTCAAACACTAATCGTCCGAAAGAACTGTCTTTATAGTTATGTACATAATTAGACTTCGTTCCTTTTAATGTGTAGTATTTTCCACAACCTTTATCAGCTATTTTTGCCACTTTACATTCAAACACTTTGAATTTATTAACTGTACTTGTAAATATAGATTCATTATTTAAACCAACAACATATAGAACATCTCCAATGTGTCTTTCTTTCTTAGAAGAATCTTTTGCTGATTCTGGAATCATATGTTCCATATTAACTAAGTTTATAAAATTAGTATAATCAATTATTATAGTATTAAGCTCAAGTAATCTATTATAATCACATTTACCAGATTGCGCTTCTTCATGTGCAGCAATGATAACGTCTGCACATGTAGCTTTTAAATTATTCATAAATTGATTCAATACTTCATTATTTGTAATCATATAGTTTAATCTCCTTATTAATTAATTTCTTTAGTAAGCACTCTTACATGTAATCTTTGTACAGGACCTTCAGCATAAATTGATTCAACTTTACATTTTCCTTTATTGCCAATAACAACACCATTTAAAGTTGCCGATCCTCTTGCTCCAGGTGCTAATGTTATTCCAGACCAATCAATAATTTCACCTGTAATGTCTTTAATTCTATTATATAAATTCATTACCATACTTTTAGCGTCTTTTTCATTATCTTTGCGAATATCTTCATCAGATTTATATGCAAGAACATTGAACTCATATTTACTAAACATCTTTCTATATTCTTCATAATTAAGAGATTTTTTAGCTTCCCAAATTTGATTCTTTCTCTTAATGTCAAATGTAGTCCATTTTTCAACTAATTCATCTTCTAAAGCTTTTAAAACTTCAGGAACTTCTGTACTATATGTGGTTTCTTTATCAACTTGATTAGCTAATTGATCTTGATAATTTTTAAGAGTTTTCTTAAGTTCTTCAATTTCTTTAGGTAATCTTACAAGATCTTCTTTTAAAGTATCTATATCAAACATTAACCAAAACATTTGAGAATTCTGTTTAATAGATTCTCTATCATTTAAATCATATCCTGCATCTGTAATGGTTTTCTCTTTTTTAGCAAGAAGTTTAGTTTTACTTGCAATAGTTTTTTCTTTTTTATTAATTCTTTCTTCAATATTTTTGATACGATCATTTAAAGTGCTGAGTTGCATATAAATTACCTCTTTTTAATTTTCTAATTATATTATAACATAAAATAAAAGACAAGTCAATCAAAATGACTGACTTGTCTAAAATAAACTCTTCAGTATGCATCATTAAATGAACATTTATCCCAGGAGTAATTTAAGGAGGTATTATATTATGAAAAAGAAAACAAAGCGTAAATCAAAAAGGAGGAGGTATTGTATCTTTTCACTGAAGAGTATCTATGAGTATATTAAAAATTTTAGAGAATGACAAATACAGAACTAAAAATAACGTTGCTCTACCTACTGAGCTACACCCTGCGTGAATGTGCAGGGTGGTATGACTCGAACATACGACACACGGCACCCTAAGCAAATGAAGTAACTGTATTAACTGCTTCTAAAATTATTAAACTATAAATATATAAAAACGCGAATATTATTTTAAAGTTCTATTAAAAGTATCAGCTATACTGAAGTAACTCTAAAATCTGCTGCGTTAATTTTTTCTTCTATATCTATATACAATACTTACTAACAGATTTGAATATAAATTATAGAAATTTTTATGGTGGAGATGAGCGGATGTGCGCCGCTGTGTTGATAAACTATTATAAACTTTCTACGTGTGTATCTTAGTTATTAATACTATCTAATGTCGTTAACTAGAAAACAACTCTCAGTAGAAGCATTTAATAATCTAAATAACTAACGCTTAAATATTATTTAGATTTGTCTATTTCAAATTATGCATTCATACAACCAATAGACAAATTATATGAATACAAACCTAATTAGATTAGATTAAGCTGCAATTCTATTTGCATTTAAATTTAAATTTGATTTTTAAAGTTGACTTCACAACTACACGCTTATTTAATTTTTATTCACCAGTCGAATCTAAAACATCCCCAAGTATATTATATTTATTATACAAACTTTTTTGTTTTTCTGGAACCCATTCTTTTAATTCATAGTTATTTTCTTTAAACCATTCTTGTAAAACAGGTCTTTCAGCGCATTTACATGATGTTTTTTCATGAACCATTAAAACTATAATAGGTTCTTCTATAAAATTTTCTAATAATTTAATTTTATTTCCTATATTTTCACATCTATGTATAATATCATTAAAATCTAAAGAATTTAAATATTTCTTATAATTTAGCATGAAATTGCATGGAATTTGTTGACCACAATCTTTTCCACATTCGCCACAGATGTCCTTTGGAGGATTTAAAATATCTGCACGTAAACCATTATACACGCCATTGCGATCTTTATAGAAGTGCCCTTGATGTTCATTATAGTACCATTTAGGATCATATAAAGCTGTGCTTATAGGAATCATATTCTTTTTAAAAAATCTTATCTGATAGAAATAACTAATATAAATTTGAATCATCTTAATTTAGAATAATCTGGCATTTTAAGATTTTCTATATTTTCTTTTATTTGAAAATCTGGATTATTATCATTCCAATATACACAAATAATTTGCCAATTGTTATATCCATGCTTTCCAAAGAACTTATGAGGCTCATTTAAAAATTGCACAAGTTTTTTGACAGTTTTATTATCTAATGTATCAGTATATTTGTTGTGTATAAAATAGCTACTCTCTAAAATTTTAACACATGAAAATATCTCTTTTTCTTTATTTTCAACATGAAAATGCGGAATGTGTCCTTCACAACCATATATCATTATTCTATAACCATCAATTCGACCTATTTCAGCCATTTCGATCAGTAATTTATCATTATGTAAATACATTTTATTACCTCATTTATGATAATTATATTATATTATATACAAATTGTCAACTATATTTTAGTAATAATTAATTTCCAATATTGCCAAAATATCCACCAACAGCATTTTGTCCTTTGCCACTTAGATTAGAATCGCCTTTTGCGCCTTCAGTTGCATTTTGTGAAGCGTCTCCAATATAGTCGCCATAGTCAGTTTTACCATCAATAATATAATCATTGTTATTATAGTTGCCACTAGAGCTTCCTTGATTTGGACTATCGCCATTATTTTCACCTTTATTATCAGAACTACCTGGCTCACCTGGGTCACCTTGCTCTCCTGATTCGCCATTTCCATCATCGCCATCGCCTTCATCCTCACCATCTCGCAGTTCTTGAAATACTGCAAAAATAGTAACATTTTCTGTAACTTCAATTATATTATGTGAGGCTTTATCTGATATGAGCATTGCGCCATTATAAACGTTTTTTCCATCAAGAGCAATATACCAACCAATAAATACATAACCGTCATTAGCAACTGCTTCTACAGAAGTCGTACTAGCATTATTTTCAACTCTTTGAATCATATCACCAAGAATTTCACCATCACCTTCAATTTCATAGGTAACGTCATAAAATCTAGTTATATGATTATCAACTAATTCTTTACCACTACTAATTACATCATTTGCAGCTAATGCACTAACAGATGTCATGCCTATTCCAAGAAGTCCAGAAACAACCACAGAAATAATTAAAGGTATACTTATTATTAGTTTTATTAGGCTAGGTTTAATGGCCTCTAAATGTTTTATAGTATCTTCTCGTTGCAGTTTTGCGATATAAGAATTATCATTTTTTAATTCTTCCATAGTTAGCATTCTTTCTTCTAAACCTAATTCATCTAATCTAATAGCTAATTGTTTTTCAGTAGGTTTAAATAGCCTATAATAATTGATGCATGTCGTAATAAAAGTAATTGTAATGCTTATAATTATATTTATCCAGAAAAAAGAAAAGTCTGCTAACCAAAATATGAGAGCAGAACTAAAAAGAGCGAAAGATCCAATTAAACACCCAAATAAAATAGATTTAATTAGACTTTCACGTGCTAATCGTTTGTAATGTTTTTTGAACAATTCTACGTTTTTCATAGTTTGTTCTCCTTTATAATAAAATAATTTTGAACAATAAGTAATCTATAAAAACGCAATGGAACGCACGTTTTATTAAATTGTATATTTGGCGGAAAGAAAGGGATTCGAACCCTTGAAGGCTGTAACACCTTGGCGGTTTAGTAGACCGCTCGTTTCAACCAGCTCACGCATCTTTCCAAATGGCGGGGGTACTACGTGTCGATCGCAGTTATCTCGGGTTAGAGCCGAGCGCACAAGCCGTTGTGCTATACCCCTATATAGCAAATGGCAGAAGCTATCCGATTCGAACGGATGGACCTTTTATAGTCACTGGTTTTCAAGACCAGCTGATTAGACCTCTCTCACAAGCTTCTATATATGTAAAGTGCTTGTTATTAAAGGAGTAAGCACAGATATAGCTCCTGTAGGCTTCTAGTCTTATACGTCCTACGACTTCCTGGTGGACCCAACAGGACTCGAACCTGCAAACCTTTTCCTTGCAAGGGAAACAATCTACCAATTGATATATGGGCCCATATTTTATTGGAGGCCTGTGAAGGTAACGATCCTTCGTCATACGGTTATGGCGCTGTAATCAAGTAATTGACCTTGACATTTAAAAATGAACACAAATATTTTACAACACAGCCGTACGCTCTACCTTTGAGCTAACAAGCCATTTGCAGATTATTTGTTTGCACAGTCAATCTGAAATCTCTGGCCTCTATTTCTTTTTAGTTTAGAATTAGAAAAGAAAATTGATGTATAAGGTAGAGCCCCTAAAGTTCCTCATTTAAAGTTGACTACTTGCTTTTTTCTACTGTTAGGGCAGTAAAGTTTTTAAATCCAACTCCCTTATTATCGACATCACTGCCGCTAGTTTATAAAGGAACACTAGAAACCTTTGGCTACCGTGGTACGATTTGAACGTACGATACACAGAATCAAAATCTGTTGCCTTACCACTTGGCTACACGGCAATATTAAAGAAGAAACCTAAAGGAGCATTTCTCCAATATGGTACATGAGGTTGGATTCGAACCAACACATGGCGGTTTTGGTCATAGATTGAAGGGTTGCACTTCAATTTAGAAACTGTTCATCTATGATAAGACCGCTAGTCTGAACCATTGACGTACTCATGCATATGAAAGAAGCTAATAAATTAAACTTCCTTCTTTTGGTCATCTACTTTGGGCCACATCAAATAGAGGTATAGTAGATATAAACTTGCAAGCCCACTATACAGCGACCATCCGTATAATGTCTTTGGTCGAAGTGGTGAATTCTGCCATCACGGCCTCTAGTTCCCAAAACTAGCGCTCTGCTTCTGAGCTACACCTCGATATATAAATCCCAAATGAATAGGAATTATAATTAAATTTAATTCAAATAATTTTTCTTTTCTCTTTTACTCTACACTTAGACACTCTTGAGTTGGTCTTTGTAGCCACTCCACATCCTAAAGCCCTCAAATTAAAAAGATACTTTTAAATTGAATTACATTTACTTATTTCATTTAAGATACTAAATTACTCTAAGATATTATAAGTAAGCTCTTATTACCTATTACCCGATCTGACGTGTCGGTAGAGCTATAACGTCTTGATATTTGTCTGATACGTTTCAGTACGGACATTGTATATATCATTTCAACTATGTCAGGTTCACTACTCCTCAATTATCAAGAATAGTAAGGACTCCATCAGCCATATCAGCAGACGTCGGGAGGTTAACTAACGAAGATTTTATTATTTCAATCAAATGCATTTTACTCCGGATATGTTCCCATTACATACTATTCAATTTAATATAAAGCAATTAGTTTAAACATCCTCACCACGTGAAGGTTTGCTTTATGAGGACAGCTGGTGGCAGGAATCGAACCTGTAACCTGCTGATTACTGGAGAATGAGGTGGGACTTGAACCCACACTAGCCGTCTGCTGCTTCTTCAGCTTTTCGGTATGAGGCTTCAGGTATCAAGAAGTTTCTTCCTTAAGTCTTTAGGTTTTTCCAGTTAAACTACTCAGTCAAGTCAGCTGCTCTGCCAATTGAGCTACACCAGCATTATAGTGTTAAGTTGGTTGATGAGACCTGTTAAAGTATACTTAACAAATGCTTACGTGGATCTTTTTTAAGTTGCACACGTCATCAACTATAACGTCACCCGTTCGTTATCAACGCTAAGTTATCATCTTAGAACTTGTGATTCCTACGAGATTCGAACTCGTGATCTCTTATATAATATACAATATAAGTGCATTAAACCATTATGCTAAGAAACCAAGCTTCCTCGTCTTTCCGAGGCGTCATTCGCGAAAAGTATTTATAAGTAAATACCAACTGTTGACTCTCAATTATTACGACCTAAGCCAACTCAATACATCGACATTCATTTTCTCCTGTAGATTTCAGATCTACCGGCTTATCTCTGACGGATAACTTAAGGCTGAATTGTTAAGCACCTTTTATAGCCCTCAGACAGAGTTGAACTGTCTCTCCTAATGTGCACCATACACCATTTGGGCATATAAATAACCCTACACCTTTGTACTTCAGGTAAAACCTCACGTGCCTAGAGGATCCAAACTATTCAGGTTATTATAGTTTTTTAATCTCTAACACATTACTATGTTAGGTGACGATTTGATGCTACTCGCTTCGTCCGTAACCCACATTATAATGGGTATGCTCTCTTGTGTAAAACAAGCGAGTTTTAATCCAACCTCTTGTAGGTCAGATTTGTTGATGTCGGACTTAATCCGACTTGTATGGTGTAGGATAATCAACCATGTCCTCCCAATAGCATTTATCCGAATGGGAGTTTTTGCAGTACTTTCACTGACCTGTCAGCATATCCAAATAATGGCGGTATGCAACCTAATAGTGGCTGTCGTCTAGACCATTTAACTGACCTTTTGAGTCTACCCTTTACGCCCAACCGCGTCTGGTAATCAGCACCACTATTTTAATCAAGCATTTTAATAAAGTTCCCTGCTCAAACTTTTTAATAGGCTGTTAAATCCTCTCCATTTACTACAGCTTCTGTACGGTTCCACAAACAGTGTTCCCTCTCTTATTAAGAGCTTCGTAGCACCTATTCAATTTTACAGCTTTGAGATTTTCTGTTTCTCAGTAAACCATCAGTCCCTTATGTACTGCATTAAGTTTCAACATTCTGGCGTTGCACCCTTATCTATAACCCGCTATGCAATTATAGAGTTAATTTTGAAAGCCTAGTACCATCAACTTTCATGGCTGACTTACGACGCTCCTCAGCTTTAGGTGGCTCTTCTTGATACCCCAAGTCACAATTAGTATTTTATACTTGCTAATTCAAGTTTTGCGATAATTCAGAAAGTTTATCGCGTACTTTCTGCGTAACCGGAGTAGTCGAACCTCAATTAAAACCGTTAATACGATTACGATATTGGTCGGAATAATCGGACTTGAACCGATATGGATTAACTCCGAGGGATTTTTGGTGCCAAACCTAAGTGCTGCCCTTAGTAAAGTCACTGGATCATCTGACAAGTCCCTTGCGTCTGCCGATTTCGCCATATTCCGATGTTTAAGAGAAATAAATCTCTTAAAATTTATTTACAATTATATTATATACTATATTTGATAATAAGTCAACTAAATTTAATGCTTATTTTTTATTTTAGCTAAATATTTTACTTAACTTCTTTAATTACACATATATTAGCGTCATAAGAAGAACCTTTACAGTACCAACAATCGTATTCAGGTTTATATAACCATGTTCCTTCAACATCGAAAGGTTTTACTAAATTAGTTTTAGGTATTATATTCATTATACCATAAAACATTTTATAACCTTCACATTCAAGAATCTTTCTCATAAAATAACCTCAACTAAATTTATTTTACAAGTATATTATAATCTATATCTTTAAATAAGTCAACTATTTTTAGTATGTTTTTCTAAAAATTTTAGAACACCTTCTTCAGCTTCTTTAAGATCCTTAGATTTACGAATAATATATATAATATTATACTTTAATTGTTCTTTTGATAAACATTCACATATACAATTCATCTTTACACATCCTTTATCATACAACTGATATAAATAAAATCTCATATATACATGAATCACTGATCCATTTAAATTGAGAATCTTGTCTTATAGGATTACCAGACCGTGATTCAATAAAATTTATAGCAGCATCTAAATAACTATATCCTACACTGGATATATGACTTTCTTTAACAACGTTATGTATTATAGGCGAGCACTTTATTATATATACGTCTTTCATATTCATAACCTCTTTTTAATTACAAATATATTATAACATATAGCATATAAAATGTCAACTAATTTATAGCTGTTTTATTTTTTATTTTTATTATTACTGTAACTGTAATTCTTATTTACATTTGTTGAATTTCTGCTTTTGTATTCTTCTTTCATTACTTATGACATTACTCTAATAGCATCAGCACAATTTCTAGTATTACACTGACTTTCATATGGATGAACCTTTCCGTTATTATCATACCAAGATGCTACACAAAAATCACATTTAATCATTTTGTAATTTCCTCTACCTTTTTAATTTCACAAGTTCCATAATTATCGCAGCAATAATTTTCTACTATTTCCATAGCATCATAAATATCCACTGCTTCTACAGTTTGCTCTAAAGAGTAATCTATTCCTTCTCTAAAGGAGTTAAATTCAATATAATAGGTTTTCAAATTAACTTCACCTCTAATATTTCACGTTTAACATAGGGACGAGTACAACCATTTTCTACAATACTTATAGCCTTTTTAATGGTTTTAGCTTCTACTTCCGTTTTGCCTATTAAAGCAGTACAACCATCATCTCTCTTAAGTAAAAATTTTGCTAGGTATTTAATTCTATATTTATTCATAAATTATCCTCCAAATCTTCTTTTAGGCCTCTACAAAGTATTTGTTTATAAGCATACAATTTACTACGAATAACATCTGCTTCATAGGTGAATAATTCATGATACTTTTTTAAAAATTCTTCAGCCTCTTCTTCACTACTAAACATATCACTGAAAATCCATTCGCAATCGTACTTAACAACAAGTTGATAGGTAGGATCTCCAGGTACAGCTAATTTATGTAAACTAAAGCTTAAATGGTCAGTGTTATATTTCTTAATATCCATAATTAATCTTTACTTTCCTTCCAAGGTAATTTTTCTATTGGATTGAATTTAACTTTACAAATTCTTACACTATCCCTGTCATAATCTTTCCAACAGCAATAAAGAATATGTAAATTTTCCATATAAACCTTTTTAGCTTGTTCAGCAGTTTTAAAAGTTTCAGCATGATAAAAATCATCCCAAGTAGGATAGCCAGTACTAAAAGAACCCGCATATTTATCATAACTAAAATATTCGTATTCTGGTTTTTCTAATCTGTTTCCTGAACAATCAAATAATATTTTTATACTTATTACAAACATAATTTAAACCTCCCTAATAACTTCGCCTCTAATTATTTCGTAACCTGCACAAGGTGCCTCTGCAGATTTTATTTCTTCTTCCATTTGTTTTGTTATAATATCTCTAGCACTATCTTCATCAGCAGCAATTACTGCCTTTCTAATAAGAGATGAAGTTTCTTCAAAGGTATCAAATATTTTTACATCTACATAATATAATTTATTCATAATAATTAAACCTCTCTATCTAAAATTTTCTTTAGTACAGTTCTTTCAGAGTCATTATCCAAATGCTCTAAAACATAATTAACCTGCTTATCAAAGTTAGCTTGACCTCTACTTTGCATAGTGTCAATACAACCCATTTCATAAGCAAAATGAATTGCTTCACCGACTACCCAAGAAATTTCTTCTTTGTCCATAATTAAACGCCTTTATTTTTTCTATATCCTAAGCTATAAAGAATTTCAGCGTGCGTATAAGAGTCACAACCGCCTTCTTTAAAAATGCAGTTATAACACTCCTCTGTTGTATGTGCCTGAGGATTCCTTTTGCACCCTAAAACAGCCATTTCTGCAACTTTTCTTTCTTCATCTTCTTTATCCATATTACTGCACCACCCATAAGAACTCTTCATAGTTAAAAATTTTACCCTCATCATCCCTGAGATCAAATTCTAAGGTATAAACGTCTGAAGCTCTATTCTCTATATTTTCATTAAGTACAGAATTAACTATTTTGTCACCAAAGTAATCATTTAAATATTTTTCATATTCTTCATAAGATTTGAAATTATGTTTGATACCTTTGTAATATTCTATGATAACTTTGTGTTTATTTTTCTCAAATAGTTCTTTAATTTTCATATTACTTCACCTGAATTATAATATAATCAATATCATACATATCTGTGCCAAATGTAACTCCAGCAGGTTCAATAGTTTCATCTCCAAATTCTTTAAGTATTTCTTTTATAGAGTTAGAAGGATATTTAAACGTTTTAACACTTTGAAGATCATTAGTGTTTTTAACTATTGTTACATCAGGATAAGTGGATTCATAATCAATAACTTCAAATAAGTCTTTAACTTTCATAATTAATACCTCTTTTTAATTTATAGATATATTATAATATAAAATTAAAAATAAGTCAACTAATTTTTATTTATCTAACCTGTAAATTTTAATTGTTTTTGGTGGAACCACAATGATTTGAATTCCATGTTTTTTGAATATTTCAGTCACCATCAGAGCTTTTTCTCCAAACCCTTCTTTAAGATCATTTAATTCAACCACATATACCTTAGAAGGATCTACAGCATTGAGTTGAATAGCTTTGAGTTTAAGATTTTTGATTTCATCTACATTAGTTAATTTTATTGTTCTTTTCTTTCTTTTCATTTTTCCTCTTTTAATAATAAGTCAACTAATTATTTATCTATTATAACAAAACACCTTGTAGGTCTATTAATGATTCCATTATAGCAAATATAACCTTTTCTGAATATTGCATCAGGTCTTTGACTTTCTCTATCAAGTCTATCCATTACAAGCTTAAATCCATATTTATGATAGTAACCAGGACCATAACCTAAATCAGCAAACTTTTTAGCGATCGCGTGTCTATCACAAAATAAGTCCAGAAGTTCTTCCATTAGTTCTAAGTCACCCTGGGTTATCATGGTTTGGATAACAGCTCTATCACCATGAAGTTCTACTTCTTTTTTATTTATTTCGTCCAAATGTGCTTTTGCTATTTTAGACCAGTATTGAGAATCTTTCATAAATCCTCTCCTTTCTATAGTCCATATTTGTCGCATGACTTGCTTGCTGTTATTACTGCTCTGTTTCCCATAACTTAATTCCCCTTTCCGAGCAAATCTTTTCAAGCATAGCTCTTTGTCTCGACAGCCACTTTTCATGCTTTTCTCTTTCGAGTATATCAACTCTATCATAGCCAAGCTCATACATTTCTTCAGTTTGACTGCCAAGTGAATCGTACAGCGCGTCGTAATACTCTTTTTTAAGCTGCTCGTCACTCAGGGTATCCGTCCACTTTTTCAGTTTTGAGTATTCTCTCTTATTCATTTCCGATCTCTCCATTTAAGAATTTCGTAACGCTGTCTTTTAGCTCCGAAAGATCCTTTGTCTTGAACATAGTTGTACAACAGTATTTATTAACCGTCCTAATGGCATAATACAAATTTTTGTAATTAGCTTTATTGGCATTTTTATAACACGGGAGCACCACCCTGAATTCTTTGTCACCGCAAGTATAATTAAGCCAAAACTCCCAGCAATACCCATATATAGATAATTCTTTCAGTTTTACGTCTTCAGGTCTTTTACAATCGAATATATAGTTCTCTTCAATAAACTTCAATTCCTCTTCGCTATCTTCGCAGTCGAGTTTGAACTGTCCTTTGTCATTATCGAAATCAAGCCAGATTTGATGTAAATCAACTATTTGAACTGGATCGGATATCCCACGAATAAGCTCAATTGACATGTTGGTGATTAACTCAGCTTCGTATTGCAGATCGGCTATTTGCTCTGTTTTAGCTCGAAGCAGTTTCTCGTTCCTATCGAGTTTGATTTGTATATTTTTCTCGTAATTGGTCATATAATCCATATAACTATCCCTCCAATTATTTTAATAATAAGCACCAGTACTAAAACAATCCAAGCATCTGAGTATACCGCTTAATTGAGGACAAACGTGATCTATGGCTTCTCTCATAAGTCTCTGTGTTTCCTCTTGCTCTTTCATAAGAGCTAAATACTTTTTCTTTATGCCGCCTCTGTCTTTTTTCTTGCCATACATAACGGCCATTACAGTTTTAAAGTGTTTTTTACTTTTAATATTTTGTTTACGCCAAAATTCAAAATCCGTAAAATAGTTTCTATTATACATTAATATTCTTCTCCTGCTTCCTCATAAGCAAACCAATTAGCCATATAAGAACTATAATAATCTTCTACATCAACTTGATTCTGATTTACTATACCTGAGATTTCTTCTATTTCAATCTGTCCAACTATACGACCAACTCTACATTCCTGAAGCATCTTTTTATATTTCTCAATTGTACTTCCAGCTTTACCGATAAAAGCTCCAGGTCTTGAAGTATACAAGGTGAGTTTATAATAACCTGATTCAGAGTCATATCTAGTCCTAACTGCTACTTGATAAATTCCAACTTCTTTACACCAAGCTGCTATTATGTTATAGACTTCAGGATAAATATCTGCTAGATTTGGTTTCATATAAGCTTTAAGCTTTGACTCAATTTTATCCTTTTCATCTTTAACAGTAGTCAACTCAGCTACAGTATGAAATAGTGCTCTATCAACTTTAAAATATTTGATTAAAAGCAAAGTCAAAAATATTGCAAGAACTACAAGAGCAACAAGATTTACAATTAAAAGCGTTTTCATAAATAAAATACCTCTTTTTATTTTTCTAAATATATTGTAACACATTAAAAAAGATTTGTCAACTAAAATAGAAGACAAATCTCATTTTAAAATATTTACTTTATTATTGCCCACATTTTTCCAACTTTATCGCATGAACAATTCCATATATCGTTTATTCTTCCATCAATAATACATGAACAATGATATGAACCAATATTTATAAAGAAATTATAGTTTGAAAGATTAACTCCTTCATTGCTTATAAAACATCCTTCTTGAATTAAATGACAGATTTCTTCACCTGTAAATTTAGTGCCATCTTTTTGTTTAGGTTGATTTAATTTTATACAACCCTTAGATTCAAGATATTTATCAGTAACCCAAGAGTCTTCAGGTGGTCTACAGGACTTCATTCCGATTTCAAATAAATCTCTATAGGTTTGTTCCCATGATTGATTTAAAGCAGTCGCTAAAGCTCTTACAACACAATCTGTAGTTCTTCTATCTTTTGGATTTTTATTAAAGAAATGATAATATTGTGTGTCTTGTGGAATTCTTTTAATCATAATAAAAGTTGACCTCCTCTTATTTATATAATAATTATATCATATATTAAAGAAAAAGTCAACTAAAATATGTAGTATTTAAATCAACTTAGTTTATAAGCAAAACATATATAATTCATAAAATGACCTGTAGTACTACTTAGTGATATACTATTATTCACTTCAACTGTTATATAGCCACTAGTATCAATTGTTATTTTGGCTGAATATGCTGTTTGATATTGACCACTTATGTTATAACCTAATATTGCACCACTAGTGTTTGTTGAAGGTCTAAGATTAGCTGGTAATGTAGTTGTTGATTTACGTTTATTATAGACAAACATAACAGATGACAGATCCTAATTGCACCACACAACATTTCCCTATTTATATATTGTAAGCGTAAAATCTGAGGACCCAATGCCGCTTACTTTAACACTTTGTCCTCCATTAAAACCCAAGCTGTTTAACCTATTATTAAATTTGTCTAACCTATTATCAATTGATTGTAATTTGTTATTTAATGATGTTATACCTGCTGTAGATGATGTACCAGCGCCCCAATTACTAACAAAGTATACGTCATTCTAAATATATAATGAACTATATGGATTTTTGGAAGAGCCTAGATCTACGCTCTATGCATTTGGATATAAACTGCGACTACTACTATAACCACTTACAGTAGGCACGTTATGTGAAGCAATTACCATTGCATAAGATAATGATGATGTGTCATCATATAACTTACTAACATAAAAACTACCATTATTTGATGCTGCATATACACCGTAATCGCTATCATACATGACACCCCCTCTTGTTGAAGAAGTCGCTGCTGGTAATGTATACTGCGTGTCAATCCAAGGAACTATAGTAGCTAATTTACCATCTTTATCTGCTATAACAGGATATGTTCTATCTGCATTAGCTAGTGGTCGAGATACTGCAGCATTAATATCTTTTGTTTCATCCTTTAGAGCAGCTTTATATGTATATATACCACTAGTTGTATAATCACTTCCGCTTCCTACTAAACCAACGCCTGCTTGATGATAATGTGATGTATTTGTATAAGATGATGAAATGGTAATCTTTTTATCTGTTGCATTAGGTGTAACAGTTACATTAGAACCTGCAGCAATCTCAACTATATCATTATCACCAAAAGTAGTATATGTTCCACTTGCATTTTTAGCTTTAACTTTTTGGTTAGTATCTGTATAGCTTGATGCAATTGTTACAGTTTTGTTTGTTGTATCAGATGTAAGTGTTACATTACTGCCTTGTATAAGTGTGATATTGCCATCAGTTGGATAAATATAACTTTCAGTGTTAGATTTTTTAACAGTTACTTTATTAACTAGTTTATTATCCACATGATCACCATCATAGAATTTCAATTTACTAGTACTTGCATCAGTTGTTTCAGTAGATCCAATATATAAAACTTTATCTTTAAGATCTATAGCAGGCTATCCTGATTTTAATGTTACATCATCAATATTAGTTGTAGATTCGCTTGTAAGTCGTTTAAACTAAATCATATGCAACTCCTTATATTACTTATGCAATATTATATATTATTTAAGCTTAAAAAATTGCTAACAATGATTGATATGAAAATTATTTTAAAAATAAGCGTAAAATTATACTTATGTAACAAATAACCTGTTAACCAATAGTTAACAGGTTATTTATCATATTAAAATTATTCTAACTCTGAAGATTCTTCTATAGCTTCCCAGTCAAATAAACCAAGATCTATTAATCTATTAACTGCATTATAACTATCACATACAACAATATATTTAGTGTTAATTAAAAATTCCTTTAATGTTATGTGATATTTTTCAAACCAACTTCTTAGATTGTAACCTCTATGAGCTCTATCATATGGGAGCACGATTTCTTTAACTTCTGGAAATAACTCTATTAAAATATTTTTAATTTCTTCATCATTATACCAACCAGCTAAAGCATAGAATAATTTACTCTTAAAAGTATTTAATATTCTAACTTCTTGTCCGTCAAATATACAGTCATCGTGTGAATAACTAAGGTCAATTTTATCTTTTTCTAAATTCCAAAAGTCGTCACGAAGATCTTTATTAGATAGTTCATGTCCTTCTTTCATTATAAATAAATATTCGGAGCTATTATCGTAATACATTATTGATCCTCCATATTCTCTATAACTTTCTTATCAATTAAACCACAATCTATTAGATCTTTCCAAATACAATACTCATCGCCATCCTGAATAACTACATACTTCTTATTAGTTAAAAATTCCTTTAAATTTATATTGTGATCACCCAACCAACCAAATAATTGACAGTTATCAGTCCAACATGATTTAGGAATGTTGACCTTTTTAACTTCAGGAACTAATTCTTTTAGAATATTTGTAACTACATTTCTGGTATATTCATTTTCACCACAATTAGCATAAGCGTATTGAAGCTTCCATTCAAAGGTATCTAGAACTCTAAAAGGTGCCCTTCCAAAATACCAGTCATCGTTCCAAGGCTTATAAACGCCTCTTGAAACTCTATGCAGACTTTCTAACATTTCATCATGTGTAAAATATAAATCTTCACCCTTTTCTTTAATAATATTATCTGTCATAATTACTAAAGAATGAGAACTAGAACTATTTGTCTCAAATGTATTTCGTCTTATTTGAATCATATTTTAATTACTCCTTTGGCATATCAAATGTGCTTAATCCTCTATCAATGGCTGTTTGAAGCTCATCTAATATTACTATACATCTCTCTTTAGATTTATAATTGCCTATACTATGGTATGAACTAATATTAGGCGCACTTATATAGTAGCCATTATTTATGCACTCTATAGACAGCCTACTAAATTCAGCCAATTCTTCTTTATTTTGACTTCTAATATACATTTTTAATTTCCTTTATAAAACCAATCGTAATCATCGCAGTTTTTCATATAATAAGGATTAGTGCGATTTTTACCAGTTTCCCAATCATATAAAACTTTCTTATTTCTATTTATGAAAAAAGAAGATTCATTGTCATTATCATTTCCAGTAAACACAAGGCCATCAGAAATAAATCTTAAAACTCTATCGTCATCCTCAAAAAGCCATTCAAGAAAATACTTAAGCTCATAACTATGATCTACATAGCCATAATTACTATCTACATAATATTCTGGTGTATCACTTTCTTCAGATCTTCTATATTCAGATAATTCGTATTCAGCATACTTAGCTTTAATATTATTTCTTTCCATAACTTCTTTAAGCTTTGGTAAATATTTATTTCTGATTTCTGAATCGCCAGTTACAATTCCAGTATAAAGATAATCTGCTGGATCAATGCAATCTTCTAACTGCCATCCAAAATCACCAAAATGAAATCTGACGTCAGAAGGAATATGTTCAACTTTCTTAGGTACTGCTAAACTATGCGTTGAACTACTATTAGTTTCAAATGTGTTATATCTAACTGAAATCATTTAACTCTCCTTTCCTGAATAATTTCTTGTCATAGGCATTTTATCAAAATCATATTTTTCAAGTTGTTCTAGTCCTTTAAGTTGAGCATAAGAACCATGTTGAATCATAAGACTCTCAACCTCATCTGTCATAGATACAACTATTACTTTCTTCTTCTTAGCATAAGCATAACCTACTTCCCAAGCAGCTCCTGCATTATTTTCCTTACCAAAAGAAAGCATAACTACTACATCACAATGATCTAAAGCAACTACATCATTAGCAAAGACCATTAATCCCCATTCATTAGAGGGATAATCCCAAGCATTTGGAATTTGTAAGTCCTGAGGTAGATATACAGAAAGATTTTTGTGATTGAGGATATTTTCTGCCTGTTCAATTAAAGATTTTCTTTCATTTGTTTTCTGTCTATCATCATAAGCAAAGCTTGCTGCAAGATAAATCATTTCAGCCTCCCATACATCTCTTCTACTGTAGGAAGAAGATCAAATCTTTCTTTAGAACAAGAATTCTTAGCAAACTTCCTTTCCACCATATCGATAAACATTGAAGCAGATGTTTGCTCGCCCTCTAAACCATCATCACCCATGTAGAATTTATTCCATTCTTCTTCAGATAAGAGAGACTTTACATCAAGTTGTTTGAGAGCAAGATTATCAAAACTTACTACTTCAAACCATTTATCTTTAAGAATATCTGGCAACCATTTTTTAAGGGCTATTCCTCTTAGGTTGATATTTGAAGAATCAACTTCGTATAAATGTTCTCCTCTTCTAAATATCTTATAGCCAAGAATAAGAATCTTTCTAACTCCAAGATCTCTCATTTTTTCCAAATCTTGAATAGAAACTAACCCGCTAATAACATGAACTACTGCATTAGGGATCTCTTTAAATTTATCTACAAAATTCTTATTAACATTATTTAACGAAACGCCTAACCCATAAATTAGTTTTTCATCTACTAACTTCTTAATAAAATCAAAATTCTTTTCGAAATGAACTTGATTAACTGTCATAGATGGAATAAACTTTCTTTCTTTGCACAATTGTAAAAACTTATAAAGATCAGGATGTTCTAATGGATTTCCACCGCCGATAGCTATTTCAATATAAGGATGTAATTTATCTAAAAACGAAGGAGCAAAAAGATCCCCATGCTTTCCATTAGGTATGGAGTTTTCGTGGCAAAATTTACACCTCATGTCACAACTGTTAGTAATTTTACAATCGAAACTTTCTATTGTTTCTGGAATAAAAGCAGTTGCTTTAGGATCAATAGTTTCTCTTATTTTAGTTCCATTATCAAGATTAAGCATAACGTTATAATTCCCATTTCTATACTTAACCCAATTAGATTTAATCATTATACACCTCTTATTACAAACCCAACTGCTTAAAAGACTCAAACAATTTACGAGTAGCTTCATCCTGTTTTTTCATTCTTTTAATATTCTTTTTATTATCAGAAATATATCCACTACACCTTTTTATAGTTTCTTCACACTCTTCTTTAATATCAAGCAAATAATCTTCTTTAGACATAAGTTCTGGTTGACTTGGAAGATTATCGTAAAACGATTTTCTATCTGCTTGTTGCTTCTTAGCCTCTTCTCTTACTGTTAAAAGCTGATTGTTTAGAGTTCCTGTGATATTGATGAATTCATCTGGAGGAGTCCACTTAGTGATATAAGAAGCAAACTCATCAGCTCTCTTGTTTAGATACTCAGTGTGTTCAGTGACATAATCTGATGTATTATTAACTTTAGTGTTATACTGAGCCTGCCACTTTATTGTTTCATCCTTTACATATTTTGCATATTCTTCATCAGGATGTTCTTCTATCTGCTTAAGTAAATCTTTAGCCTTCTTTACTCTATCTTGATCTCTTTTAATTTCTTTTTCTATATAAGGAATTCTTTGAGTAGAGTTCAAAAACTCTTTTTCATCTTTAATCCATCTAGGTTCATCTCTAAGCCAATTAAAGTAACCTAAATCTCTAAGTTGATTTAGCACATAAGCCTTAAAATCAATGGGATCTTTATCATAACAGTAGCAATTATAAAAAGTATTATCTTCTCTCATACTTTACTCCTTTACTTAATCTATGACTTTATTATAACACACCAAAACTCATTTATCAACTGTTTGAATGTAGTTTTGATAAAATTCCGATTTTATTTAGTGTGATAAAAATCACACTTTCTTTTATCTCCACCGCAAGTGCAAAATTCACACTCTTTTGTCCCCATGCAATAAGATTGGTTTTCAACTATATAATCTCCAGGAGCTCTCCCATGTAATGCAGTATAATATCCCTTTTCATATTCTGTAAGATAACGCCTTATCTTTTTAGTTCTATAAGAATCACATTTTTTATATTTAGAAATATGTAAGATTATATGACCATCATCCCCTATCGTTATATTATCTATGTCATAGTCGGCATAATAATTTCTCATATATGCTGCAAATCCAAATTCAATCTTGCCACCATCAATTGTAGCCCCAAGAAAACCTTTTCCTTCTTCATACACATCTACAAAATCTTTTACCAACATGTGCTTTCCTCCTTAACTTCCTTTACATTATCGACTTCTTTAATAACTATATTTGCATAAAATATTTCTTTAGATTTTATGTGGTGTGTAATAATCTCAGTAACTATGAATGATGCGACTATAGTAATAGTAATAACAACTAGTTGAATTAAATTGCTGATGATAAATTGATTTACTCCTTCTCCACCTTTCAATAGAATTAATCCAGAAATAAAACTAATTGTAAAAATCACATAGGCTAAAACAGAAATTACGATAAGAATTCTAAATAACTTACTAATAAGTGTGTCTAAGTTGCTTAATCTTTCTTCCAACATTTGCTTTCCACCAAAATTATTTTTATCAAAATTTGCAAATGGTTTAATTTCTTCTGCTGAAACTAATTTATATCCTTTCTTTATCATTTTCTATCGTCCTCCACCTTCATATCATTGAAACATCTCCACCATGGTCTTACTTTGCAACCTGTTATAAAGTGAGTAGGATTATTAGAATCTACAAATTTATCAGCAGCCTTACAGTATTTAATAATTTCTTCATAATCACTAAGATCTAAATCAGTAGCAATTCTATCAATAAGAAGATTGATATAGAGTTTTGTTAGGAAAGGTACTATAGACATATCTTTATATAGATAACTTTCGGCACTTCTATTTAATGCTTCTATCAATTTATTTGAATCAATGAATTTCTTTACTGAATGGCTTAAGAAATGAAGAACAGTGTTATCACTAATGTCATTACTATCACACCCAGTGAATAGTCCAATATAATCTTTCAAAGCTTCTTCTCTTGAGATTATACCGACACCCCATCCTTTACAAATCATTAAAATATCTGTGCAAACTGTTCTCATATTATCTAGTCTCCTTAAAATTAACTGCTTCTCTTCTCCTAATACCATCTGTAATATTATCAAGAATATCTTTATAATGTTCAATTCTCTCTAAAGTCATGGTTTCATACCACTTATAATGATAAAGATGATAACTATCTCCAATATCATCATAGGTTGAATCATATACACAGACAAAATAACCCTCTTCATCTTCATTTATAGCATCAAGATAAATATCAGGATGAAACTCTTTAAATGTTTTTATGTCGCCTTTCTTAAAAAGGTATAAAGTTGTAGATGTAGAAATATTAGCAACTTTAGTTCTTCTCTCAAATATTTCTTTTAATTGTCTTTTCTCATATGCAGCAACTTCATCTTTAAGATAAGATCTCTTCTTACCATCATTTGATACATATACTGTTTTTGATTCGATTTCAGTTTTCATAATAACACCTCTTTTATTTTTCTAAATATATTATAACACATTAAAAAAGACATGTCAACTAAAATTAGAAGACATGTCTTTTAAATTTATCTATAAAAGTATTATTGATAATCAGCCACTAATACGCCATAATCATTGTTATTCAATGTTAAAGAGCTTATAGCAACGTTTGAACTAGCCACGCCATATTTACTAATAAATTTAACATTAGTGCTATCTACATATTGCATTTCAACTACGTCAGCACCAGCATTTACACCTTTTACTGATATTGGCACACCAATGAGTAGTTTCATCATTACACTTTTAGTAAGTGCAGATCCTCTAGCAGTGTATATATCAAATGCTACAAATGTACCACTTGATGTCGTTGTGCTTGTCGTTTTTAGTGTGCAGTGATGTCTATATAGCGGTAAAATTTGACGCCAAATAAGATCTGTATTTGAGGGATTTAAGGAGTTTGTATAGCAATATATATTACTACTCATACTACATATATTTTTACCTAATAAATAACCATATTGATCATATGCACCAGAACCAAGAGCTGATGAATACAGTTTTCTCATTGTTGATGAATTAGGTGTGTCATCCCAATATGTAGAATTATTATATAATGGCGGAGTAGATGATGAATTTGAGCCTACGTATGTTACTTGCATATTTGGCACATAACCATATACATCACTGTTGAAATCTTTAACAGTTACAGCGTTATTAGTAACTAGCATTACATTTTTTCTACTAGAACTTGTTCCACAGCCTATAACTAGCGAAGTTCCTGTAGGCGCGGTTTCATTATATTGACCAATAACTAATTGATTATCACCATTAGCTATTGTACCTTCACCTATAGCTACAGAATATTTACCTAAAGCTTGTGAACCTTTACCTATAGTAAAAGATCCTTCTCCAGATGCAATACAGCCATTACCGCCTGCAAAACTCATCTAACCTTTTGCAAAGTTATTAGCACCTATAGTAGTTGAATGATCGCCACCAGCTACGTTCTGATAACCTTTTGCTGTTGAATAATGACCAAATGCTATATTTTCACCATTACCTGCATCAGATGCAAAACCGATGGCTTTATTTAATACACCAGAAGCTCTAGCATCTGCATACTCTCCATAGCTCCAAGTATGTGATAATTTTTCATTTCTTGCAGGGTTTCCAGTATTACCAAAAGTACTAGAAACTGTATAAGCTGTTCTTTCTGCAGTTGTTTTAGGTCCAGCTTGGTTTCCTTTACCAGATACAATTGAGCATTTCATGTAAGCTCTAGTATCTGCGCCAAATGCAACACCCCAATCTGCATAAGCATGAACTGATCCACCAAAGGCTAAAGATTGATGACCACCAGTAGATGTAGCAGTTCTTGTTTCACCCCAATCATCAGTTCCTGGCGCAGATGCTTTATCGTATCTTATACCATTACCTGCAAATGACTGATAAATACTTAATGACATAGCGTTATAATATGCATAAACTGCAGGTATATTTGCCATATCAGATGTTGTATCTGTTGAAACAGATATGGTATACTAATTAGTTCCACTAGAACATTTATAAATATAAGACCATGTAGAAGTTGAACTACTATAAGAATTAGGTCTATCATATTTAAAATATCTTGGATAAGTATCTGTTGACGATGTTTTAACACATAAAACAACATTTTTGGGGTTTTCAGCTATGGCTAACTTAATATCAGTGCTTATTGTTATTGGTATTGTAGGCGATGTTAAAGTTGGAGTTGTAGAATTAATTATCTCATATATAGTTTCTTTTGTATCATCTAATGTGGCTAATGTACCTGATTTTGACAATGGTACATGTAACAATGAACCACTATTATTAATCCATCTATTTCCTAAAAACCATGTAAAAACACTACCATTATTACTAAATTCTAAACCATTTGTAGTAATTCCAGAACTAGGTATAGTTATTTGTAGTGAATCAGATTTTAAAGAATTTGCTATAAGCCTACCATTAACATTCACATCATAATTAAACGTATTAGTTGTGTTCAAATGGGCAGCATTAGGATCATTTGCATTTATAACTTCAGCCTTATCTAGTGTAATATTTGTGCCACTTAAATATAGTTTCTTAGTATCAGTTTCATAAAATGGCTGTCCTGCTAATAGTGTCTATGAACTATTTTTAGCAGTAGATTTTCCTCTTTTAAATTGAATAGACATGCTAAACCTCATTAAATTATAAGTAAATTTTATATTTATTTAATAAGTTTAACCTAAAAAAAAAATCACGAATGACATGTTGAAGATAATAAAAGATCGATTCAAAAAATGAATCGATCTTAATTTATACATGCACTAGTTTACCAGATTTTATCTCTTCTAGTAGCTCAGGAGTTAAATCATGTTCGTATATAATATAACTACAGTTGTGTCTAATTGTGTAATTATATGGATTTATAGAGTGATATTTAATAAGTAATTCTTGAATTGATTCTTTATTAGGTTGAGGTAATTTTTCTTCACTACTATAGACATTTATAAATTGTCTTAAATAAGCTTCTACTTCAGGCACAGGATCATCGCTACCAAATTCACTTGATCTATTTGCAGTATATTTTATAGATTCTTCTAGAGCCTTATTTATATAGTCTTTTGAAGCATAACTCTTCTTTATAATTCTACGTTTTGGCTTATTTTTAGATAGATAATAAGTACTAAAGAATGCTGGTTCATTATTAAAATCTTCATCAATATCATAAGCGTTTACAAGCCAATAATATTTTTTAGGTTTATCATTTATAACAATAAGTTTATCAAATTCTCTGCCATTTACTTCAAACTGTTTAAAATATCTATCATACCTATTAAGTTGATAAACACTTATGTATTCATAAATTTCACCAAGATACACTTCAGTGCAAGTTAAACTTCCAACAAGATCACCTGGTTCATATTTAGTAGTTGTTTTAGTTTCCTTAATTTTTTTATCTTCTAAAGCAACTTTATATGATGGCATATTTTCTGTTATAGCCCAAGTAGAATTTCCACATTTTGCAAAATATATTTTATTTTGACATTTACCATTTATCAAAGTATTATTTATGATAAGTTCAGCAAGACAATCTGATGCAATTCCAATCAAAAATTCTTTTTCATCTTCTGTTCTAATTTGACAATCCCAGAAAGATAATTTACCACCCTGAGACGAACGACCTGCAGCGTTAGTAACCCTTAAAGTAAAAGTACCATTTTTATATTTATATTCCTTAGGTTCCCAATCACTTCTTTCAGCCCAATTTCTTGCATTATCAAGACTACTACCTTCAGATACTACATAACCTTGACCATATTTATTTTCTACAATTATCACATTTTCTGGAAGATTTATTCCTGAATATTCCATTTAAATTTCCTCTTCAAAACTATCTTTCTTCACATAGTAGTCGTCGGCCTCGCAACAATTATAGTAACAGTAATCGACATACTTAAATAATGTTGGATCTATTAAATCTTCTGGAATTACTTCACTAAATAGTTTCTTATATTTTTCTTGCTCAGAAGGCTTAAGAAATCTAGCTCTACCAAAATCACCACTTTCAACTCCGTAATCACTATCAAGCTCATAAACTAAATATTTATTGTAATCTTCTGTGCCACCATAGTCAATAAAACCTTCAGCTTTAAATTTACTACCTCTTGGGAAATCAAGATCAAAAATATTGCTTATATTTAATCTATCTAATAATTCTTTTGTTACTGGGTATAGTATCTGTTTATTTCTTACATAATCGCTCATTATTGTTCTTCTCCTGAATTTACTTTTTTATAACCTAATTTTAGTAAAGTATTAGCCAATGTTTTTCGATCTTCTAAAGAAAGCTGTACAGATAAAATAGCATAATCAATATCTGTAGTTAAATCAAAAATTTCTTTTTCTTTCTTAGTCATTTACAGCACCTACTTTAATTCTTTTGTACTTTTGATATGGATAAGTTTTTAAAAATCTTTCAACTTTTCCACACTTATTACAAGTATGAGTATAATGAGGTGGATATTCTAATGTTTGTGTCATTCCAGGTGTATATTCAAATTCCCCACCGCACTTACATTTTTTAATCACTTCAACTACTTTCACAGGAACTTCTTCTTCTTCTTCATCTGTGTCAGCACCATCAATCCAATCTGTTGATACAATACAATCCTTATTTAAAACAGGGTTAATTTTTATATGTTTAAAATCACACACTTTAAAATTATCGACAGTACTTTTATCTACTTCGTTTGGCTCATTATAAATTGCATTATATTCTTTATTTTTAAGCTCAGCGAGTTCTTCCTTTGTAAACGACATATAACTATTTACATAGTTATTTTCTTTTGTTTTATTCATTTTTTCGCTTTCCTCTATAGCCTTAACAAAATCTTCAGCCTGTTTTCCTTTTAATTCCATATTTAATTCCTCTCAAACAGTAATTTAGGTCTATACCCTATACGTTCTACACAGTAGCATTCAGAATTAGGAGTATTTTGATAAACTGGATCATTATGAACATGACCGTAGCAGTTTTTGTATGGGACATTTTGAAACATTTGTAAAGGTTCATGTGAACATAAGTACCAATCTTTATACAGAATAGGATATTTACTTACATATTCAAATCCAATTTCTCTATAAAATTCATCAGGCCAATTGTCATGATTACCTTTTATTAAAATCTTTTTACCATTTAATTGAGAGCAAATCTCTTTAGCTCTTTCTTTACTACAAAAAGCAAAATCTCCAAGATGAATAACTACATCTTTATTAGAAACAGTTTCATTCCAATTTTTAATTAGAATTTTATCCATTTCTTCTGTGTCTTTAAATGGACGATTACAATATTTAATTACATTAGTATGTCCAAAGTGAGTATCACTTATAATAAAATATTTCATTAATCTTCCTCTGGTTTAGGTTCACCTCTATTACCATAAGCTACAGAGCTTGTAGAATAGTGATCTTCCCATAAAATTAAGAATAAATTTGTGTCACAGCTTTTAAATATGTCTCCTGCCTCATCTTTTTTAAAGGGAATAATTTGATAAATATCTCCATCAACAATGTTATTAATGGCATTAGCTACATCTTCAACTGGCACAATTATTTGATGCATCATATGTATTAGTCCTTAATTAATTTCATTAATTCTTTTTTATTTTCTTCATGCATACAGAAGAAATGATCAGTTACATCGTTATTACTTAAAATAAAATTAGAAACTTCTTCTAAAGAGGAGAATGTATGAGTCTCATGTCTAACCCGCCAACCTCTAATTATACAATACTGATCTAGTTCAGTTTCTCTTACTAGGATAGAATTATTTTGACTATCTTGTTTTAATTCAACTAAATATTTCATTTTACATCTACCTCTGTTGCTACATTTATTTCTACATAATCAGCTGGCTTTATCTGATTTGTTGCTACTAAGTTGTCATAAACTTTCTTTTTAGCATCTTCTTCATTTAAAGCTTCAACTTCTACACTAGTAGGTATACTTACAAATACAATATATTTCATTTTACACACTCAAATTAGAAATATCTTTCCATTCATCAATTATGCCTTCTTTGCAGTAGAAAGCTGTTTCCTGATCTATACTACCAGATAAATAAGCATGAATTAAACTAGCGATTGAAATAGCTTGACCTAATCTGCATCCTCTAGTTGTTGCAGCTGCAAAACCGATTCTTAATCCGCTTGTTTCAGAAGGTTTTAAAGTATCGTTAGGTAACATATTTTTATTAGTTGTTATTCCTATTTTTTCAAGAGCTTTTTGAGCTTCTAAGCCCGTTAAATTATATGATTTTAATGTGTTTAACAAAAATAAATGCGTTTCTGTTCCGCTTACTTCTGCACCTAACTCTTTAAATCTTTGAGCTGCCCATTTGGTATTTACTTTTACTGCTCTTATATATTCTCTAAAATTATCTGTTTGTGCTTCTTCAAAACAAATTGCTTTTCCTGCTATAATATTTTCTAAAGGACCTCCTTGATAATAAGGGAATACAGCAGAATTTACTTTCTTAAAAATTTCTTCTGAATTAGTTAGAATTAATCCGCCTCTTGGTCCTCTTAAAGTTTTATGCGTTGTAGAAGTTACGATGTCTGCGTAATCGCACGGATTCATATATTCTTGTGCTGCAACTAATCCTGCAATATGTGCCATATCTACCATCAATTTTGCATTAACATAATCTGTAATATTTCTTAAAACTGCAAAGTTTATTTCATATGGGTAAGCACTATATCCTGCAAGAATTACATCTGGCTTTTCTTTTTCAGCTATTTCTTTTATTTTAGAATAATCTAACTCTCCATTGTCACCTAAAGGATAATGCACGAATTCATATTGATGGCTTGAAAAACTAACTGGAGATCCATGTGTTAAATGTCCTCCGTCGTTAAGTACAAGAGAAAGCACTTTACCGCCATTAGGCATTAAAGCTCTATAAGCTGCTGCATTTGCTTGACTTCCACTGTGTGGCTGCACATTAGCATATTTTACTTTAAATAATTTGCATGCTTGCTCAATAGCATATTTTTCTACTTTATCTATAAATTCACAGCCGCCATAATATCTTTTATCTGGATAGCCTTCTGCATATTTATCCATTAAAATACTACCGCAAGCATTTAAAATATTTTTACTTGGGTAGTTTTCTGAGGCTATAAGTTCTATTCCGCTATTCTGCCTTTCAGTTTCTTTGTTGATCAAATTGAAAATATAATCGCTCACTTGAATCTCCTTTTGTATTTCATCTTGCACCTAAATTTTTAAGGTTTAAAATTAAATCAATCATTGCAGGGTCTAATTCTTCTCTTCTATAATATCGCCAACCATATTTACTGCCGCAGTTTTCACAAGCCCAATCACCTTCTTGATTATCACAAATACCACAATTTGGTTCTTCATCGTCTGCATTGTAAAAAACTCTACCATATTTAATTTCCATATTAAACCTCTTTATTAGTCATTCATACTGTAAATATTGTATTTACGAACACACGTTTCAAGATCTTCTAAAGATTTACAGTGATTAAGATAATAGTAATTCATTTCATCTTCTATATCAAATTTAGAAAGAAGCTCATTTAATTTAATTCTACCTTTAAAATAGTCTTGAAGATCTCCATCATATAAAATGCCTTCCCAAACAGCTGCAAATAAAACTTTATATTTCTTGCAGAAATTTTTAGCAATTTCTAATTCTTTAGCTGTTGGTTTATACTTATGAGAAGCTCTAGTATATTCATAGTTTCCATGTAATTCAAAATAACCATCAGCTTCTTCAGGAGATTTATTAGGTGTCCATCTAACTTTTAGTCTAATTCCATGTCTATTATGTACGGCTGTTCTAGTACTGAAGTAGAATGAAAATGGTAAATGATCTTCAATAGAAGTGTCTATCCCTCTCACATTAGCCATTTCCATCAACACTGCTGATGGATCTCTCATGTACCATTCAAATACTTCTTGATCAGCTTTATCTAAGAATTCGTCAGCATTAAATTCTTCATCTGTAATTATTTTGCATCTCATTTCTTAAACTCTACTTCCAAAGGTTCTTTTTCTTCAACTACTTCAACGTCATAGGACACTCTAATTTCTCTGTGATATTTTAATGTACTACCACATTGAGGACAAATATACTCGTCATCCTCATCTGAAAGTTCAAAAGAGTCATTATTCTCATATCCACAAAAAGGGCATCTTAAATTATCTTCACAGTAATCATCGTCATTTCTTGGAAGGTAGTAATCTAAAAATCTTACATACAAAGAATTCTCGTTAAGATTCACCCTGCAACAATTATAATATCTGTTATTAAATTTTACAAGTCCTCCAACATCGATTTTTTGATCTGTTTCGCCAATATAGGTTGCTTGTTTTTCATCAAAAAGAGCATTAGGTAATTCATAAACTTTCATAATTAAATATACCTCTCAATGTAATTTCTATCTTCAGTAAATATAGGAATTTCTTTATCTACTTTCCAACCCCCATTTGCTTTTATGCAGCAAATCCCTCTTTTAAATTCAGTAGGCTGATCATTCCAATTAATTCCTTTCTCATTTACAAGTTTATCCTGTACTTGATTTACGTTTAATCCCTGAAGTGATTTGTGAGAAAAATTAGCTTGAGCAAGAGAATTTATAGAGTTTCTGGTTGCGTCCTTTTGACGCCAAACAAAATAATTTGCACAATCTTCTTTAGGAATACAAAAAGCTCTTGAATCAAATGTGGCAGTAAATTGTCTATTACATAGAGTTTCAAAATATTTATCCTCTTCTTCAGACGTATTCCATGCTTGATAGTAGTTTTCACACCAACGATCTGCTAAATCTTTAAATGATTTATTAAAATAAAGTGTTGCAAGAGAAGCACTAATGCTCACAATTTTCTGAAGGTTTTTATCAAACCACGCCTGTGTTTCAAGTTCATCATAATCAGTGAGAAACAGAGAAATTTCATCTGATTGAGTATAAGCTAATTTACAACCTTCAATGCTTTTACATAAATTAAGCGTTGCGGCCTGCATTGATTTTGCAAATGTTTCATCATAAGGCTTTTTAAGTCCTCTACAGAAAGTATGAAAAGCCCGTCCGTCAATTCTTATAATCAAAGGCGCTCTTCTTGTTAAATAAAACCTATTTACATTTTCATATTCTTTCATCCTGTCGCCAAGTCCAAGTGTTTTACTAGTTTTTCCCATAATTAAATTTCTCCATGTTTTTCTAACCAAAGTTTATAGTGCTCGCCAGAAAGTAAAAAGTCTTCAATAGCATGCCTTCTTAAACAACAGTATTGTACTTTCTTATTTAATTCAGTGTAATCATTATCGTTCTTAACAATAGATCTTGGAAATATAACTCTAATATTAGTTGGATAAAATCTATCTTCAGTATCATCTGAATAATACTCTACATCGCCATATTGTTCATCTGAAATGCTTACTCTATAAATATTACCAGTAATCTGACTTTGACTGAACCAAAATGTGCAAGTTTCATATCTATATCTGTAGAAGGTTGTGTCCTTTTCGCCCTGTATGTGCTCAACTTTTAATTCAAGCTTAAAATCCTTTTTCATTTTATACCTCTACAACTTGATAAGTATGCTCAAATGATTTTACTTCATAAGGAAATCTACAGTAAACTCTTTCATCTAAATTTACGTCGATTTCATTATCATATAACCAAGCACCAGTATCTAATATATAAATAATAGATCTAATTTCACCATCGATTTCTGCATTAAAACTTGGATTACCCGCAAAGTTAGAGAAATTAACAGCTTCAACAGTATATAAAATTCCATTTTTCATATACTTAAATTCGTTCACTTCTTTAACTGTAAATTTAAATTGTTTATTCATACTAAATTATCCTTATTACTATTTACAAATATATTTTATCACAAAATAAAAGATCTGTCAACTAAAATGCTAACAGATCTTATTTTACTTTATAGTAATTTTAACAACATGCTCACCTATTTTAAAAATATCACTATCTTTAGATTTCAAAAATTTTTCACCAGCATCTAACATCTCAGGTGTTGCTTGAGGACCTTCAGGACCTCTAGGATCTTTAGAAACTGGCTCATAATATAAATTATCGCTTAAACTAGTTTGATGCTATATAGAGTTATTTATGCATTTATGTTTATCAATTATGTTCATTTGAGAATTTTTCCTCAGCCATCGATTTTCTTATTTCAGTTTCCCGATTAGCTGCTTTGTCAGCTTCTTCTTTAGTTTTATAGATTGCATACCTACTAAAAGTATATCTATCTTCATTAGTTTTAAATCTTTCTAAATCACTTGCATTCTCAACTAAATTATAGATAAAGCTAGGTACGTCATCAACAGCGTCTAAAGTTATATGAGATCTTACTACGTAACCTTGATAAGCTTTAGCGGGGTAATATCTAGCAACGCTATTCCCTTTACAATGAGGACAAGTTATTTCTACTTCCCCATAATCTGCAGTTTGAGTTTTTACTTTACCTCTTCCTTCACATACATGGCATTTAATGGCTACTTCATTTATACAATCATTGCCGATATACCAAACCTTATCTCCTGGCACGAATGGAACTTTAGGGATTTCATTATCTCTTCTTTCAAGCTCTTCTTTAGCTCTCTTTAAGTCTATCTCAAGAACCTTAATTTGTTCTGCCTGCTCATATACTCGTTTCTGTAATTTATCTCTCACTTCAGCAGTTGATTCATACCAATTCTTATATCTCTCAATTTCTGATTTAGTCTTTTCAGAAATTAATCCTACAAGTTTATCAGTGGCTTCATCAATTATCTGATCGGCTTCTGACTGGTCTTCAAAATAATCATCAAAATTACTCATTACATCTCCTTTTCAACTATATTGATACTTATCTTATTTTTAAACATATAATCTAAATCTTTTATATATGCTTCTACAAAATCCCAATTGCCGCCTGCTAAACCACAACCCAAACCTTTTGGAATATAAACTGGAATCTGATCTACTTCTGCCTCTCCAAAAACATAATCAAGACCTTTAAATAGTGCTGGATAAATTGTAAACTTTGTTCCATGACCATAGTCATACTGACCAAAAATACTCGCTACAAATAAATCAGTATCAACTCTATTCCAAACAGTCATTCCTAATAAATCTTCATTATTTGGAGAATAATAAACTCTATCTTGGTATCTGTTATACACACTAGGCCACTTATCTCTTATTTGTTTTGCAAGTCCTGCACCCATAACTCCAAAACAGTTCACTTGCTGAACAATAATTCCTTCAGTTATATCTAAAATATCACCTTTAATATATTTAATCATTGTTTACTTTCCTTTATGATAGGTCATTGCTGTAATCAACCATTCTAGAATAGAGATTACTGGGCACAAAAATAAATACAGTAAATTTGAAAATATTTTTCCAAATAAGTTAAGAGTTTCAGATTTATTGATGACATTTACTAAACCTGTAAAATTTTTATTAGATACTGATGCACTATAACCAATAATAACTGAAACTGTAGATATAATCCATATACATATCATAACTTGTAAAAATAAACTCATTGTTTCACCTCATCACAGATATTTGTAGTAGGAATCATAGTTGCAATAGTAAGATAACCATAATCCTTTTTAGTGTCAATAAAATCTCTATTATTTTTAGGCATTTTTGGAACTACAGAAATACACATTTCTTTACAATAAGGATTTATCTTTTCTTCAAGCTCATTTCTATAATAAAAATTACCTTCAAAAACATATTGGCCATCAGTTCTTCTAAAGCAATCTAAGAATTTATCAAGATCTACTCTATCAATATTCTTATACTGGATTAACATCATATCAATATCTATATTAAAATCATCCATAAATTTTTTCATATAGCTTGCTACTGCAGCTTTAAACATATCTTTACTATAAGCTAAAATTTTAGCCTTAAATAAACTATTCATTAATCTGCAATCTCCCATTCAATGTCATCAAAATATTCAATATCCTCACAACCACTTTCAGTAGTAATAATTCTATATTTAGTTCCTTTTGGAATTTCTTCTACCCGAATAGCGTGATACTGTTGTTTTGGATGGTCTTCTAGCCATTTAATTAATCTTGGATCTTTTCTGCTTAAACAAAGTTGGTCTACACCAGTTATATTATACGCATCATAAAATTCTTGAGGCACAGCATTATAAAAGGGTCGATAAGTTTTATTTATTAGAATTTTCATATATTTAATCCTTATTTTTATACTGCTTTAGGCTTTACTAAATATATTTTATTAGTGTAAACATTACTATATGTCTCAAATAATTCATCTTTCTGATTAAAAACTTTTATACTCATTATTTTTCTCTCTTAAATTTAATTCCATTTATATTTATCCAATCAAGTTCAGATAACTTCTTAGGATCTAGTTCTACAGAATCTCCAACTTTAGGTTGAATAAAAATAATTCTTTCACATTTAGTGCAATTCATCCCATATCCTGAATCATTAACAGTTAGCTTATACTTAAGGTTTTCATTCTCATTAGACCAGATTCCATGCGCAACAGATTCATCATGATCTAATTCCCACCATTCATAATTTTTATGTGTGAATTTATATGCTTCATGGTTTGCCGCAAAAATAGTAAAAGATTCTCCATCTAAAGAATCTACAACATCTACTACATCTTTATAAACTCTATAGTTATCAGGATTTTCTCTATTACGAACTTTTATATTCATTATTTTACTACCTCAAATCTACGACCATTTATTTCTATTGAATCAAGTTTAGCTATCTGATCTGGGTCTATTTCAGTAATGTTTCCAAGCCTTTTTCCAATAAATACAACTCTTTCACAATCAGAGCATACTAAACTATGATTAAAAGATCCACTTCCAATAGCATATTTAGGTTCTTCATAATCATTTGAACTAATTTCATAAAATCTTTCTTCATCAAAGGTTAATTTTTTCCAACTGTAATCCTTATAAGCAAATTCATGTGTAAGAGTATCAAATATATAAACAATAAAAAATTTACCATCTGAAGAATCTATAACTGCTACATTATCATAAATTCTATAATCATTAGAATCTTTTTTATTACGAACTTCTATATTCATGTTTTATACCTTCTTAAATCTATGCCCATTTATAACAATATAATCAAAATCGTCAAAATTATCTTTTTCAACTTTTACTTCTACTTCAAGACTTCTTGGTTTTAGAATAATTTTATCACAATTTTGAATTGTTAGAGTTCTTGGATCCATACAGGTGTCTATATCTGTCATAAGTTTTGCATTTACCACTTCAGGTTCTTTCTTATCTTCTACTCTTTCTTTCATAATTCTATATAAAGTACCTTCATCGCTGCATTTACCCTCTGCATTAGCTGGACTTTTAGAAGAGTTCGATAAATAAGATTCAAATGTTTCTACTACTTTATCTAACTTATCTTGGTCTTTTATGTATTCTTTAACCAATTTAGAAAACACATTTATTTCTGTACTATTTAAATTATAAGGAGACGACTCTTTTTCATATTCAATTGGTTTGAAATAACCACAAAAAATACAGTCATCTGGTGCCTCATCGAATAAACACTTGCCTGTTTCTTCTGAATAAAATTTACATTTCATATATTTAATCCTCATACCCAAGTTCGTGCAAAACTTCTTTCATCATACTAGATAGATAAAAAGCTGATAACTTAATATTGTGCCTATCGTAGTAATCTAATTTCTTATCTACAAGATTGACGAATTGTGTAACCGCGTCTTGTTTAATTTCTTTAAGATTTATTTCAATTTTCTGTTCTTTTTTACTATACGATTCTTTTTCATATTCAATTGACGGCTCAAAACAAATACAATTATTTTCAAAATCATTTACACAATGACATGACGCAGGTGAACCACCAAATACTTTCTCACTATAATGACATGAGTCATTCCAATAATATTTACAAATATGATTAAAATAAGATTTACGATTCTTCATATTTTTAGATTTCTTCTTACTTTCTTTAATTGGTTTAAAACAATTGCATTTACTGTAATCGTCTTGATATGGACAATCATCTGGTGGTCCGTCAAATAAGCATTTGTCTGTTTCTTCAGAATAAAATTTACATTTTATCATATCATTCATTCAACCTTCAATATAAAATTTTAACATTCTATCCTATTAGCAACATCCCAGGATAATCTTCTTTTTACCAAATTATCAAGAGACATTTCAATTGAACTAGAAATGTTTTTATTTGTAATTTTATATTTATCATATCTCAAACTTAAATGTACAAAATTATTAGGATTCATGCTGTGGTCTGATACTCTAACAAGTGTTAAATGGCCATACACCTTAAACAAAAAGTACAATGATCTATAAGGACTAGTTCTTATTGAATAAGAGAGGTGATTCTTTTCAAGATAATTTTTTACAATACCTATAATCTTTTTCCTTTTGAAATCATTCTCTATATTTCGACGCTTCTCTTCCAGAGCTGAGGGATCATAACTGATTGATCTGAACTCATCTAATTGCTCCACTTCTGAACTTCCTTTTTGAATAGATAACTTTTTTAATTCATCAGAACGAAACATAGTAGGTCTTAGAATACACACTCCAGATTTGGAATTAATTGTTAGCACATACAACTTTTTTAATTTCATATTGTAACCTCTCCTTTTAATAATTTACAAAGAATAATCATAAGGACCACCAGAACCTTTTGGGAAACCCAATGAATTCCAATCAGCATCTTTATCATCTCTTATTTTAATTTTATCAAATCTTACTTTTTCCCAATACCATTCATCAGCATCATAGTAATTATCATTTATTAAATATGCAGGACCATTACTTGAGAAAAGTAAAGGAATATTTGCAGATTTGCTTTCCAATATCCAAATAGTATTATCATATATATTTACTAATTTAATAGTCATAATCGTTCTCCTGTCAAATCCATATCTAAAAGATGTATCTGATGATTGTATGGATATGCTTTGAGCTTATTGTTTATACATTCCACAATATAATAAATATCCTCATAATTATCTTTTATAACAATACAATCTTTAAAGAGCTTAATCTCGTTTGTTCGTATATTGGTTATTTTAACCTTTTTACAAAGAATACAATCAGGGTTAAAATTACTGAGTTGTTTATATGATTCTTTTTTATTTTTAATTATCATCATCAATAATCTTCCATTTATTCGTTTAAAAGATTTATTAAATTCTCAGATTCTTCTTTTAGTTTATTTCTATGTTCTTCAGTTAAACAGTAATTATTTGCAATTTCATTTTGTAGCTCATATACAGATGATTTACTTAAACAACTACTAAGACTATTTTGAAAATAAATAAAATAATTATTGCTTAAAACATCAGAGTCTATTCGTGTCTCTTCGTCAAAATCATCACAAATAGATACCTTCCTATTATTTATATAGTCAAACTTTGAAATCAACATACCTTCATGGTATACCCAAACAAATTGCTTCTCATAGTTATCATTAATTTTAGTAATTGTACCACTTCCTATTTGATAACTTTTATCTGAATAGGAGTTTAGTTTATTTAAAGCTTCTTGAAAAGTTTCTTTAATTGCTATATTTTCTGTGTGTAAACATGAACATGTTGTGTTCTGGGAAACAATATAATAGTATTTCATATATACTTTATACTTACCTCCAACTCTTCCTTTGAATAAGTTTACATTTCGCTATAATACTCTTCTTCTACCCCATCAGCCACGGTATAATGTTCTGTTTTAGTGTAAAAATATATTGCATCTTTACCTATATAGTTTAATACTATTTCTGTGCGGGTATGACTTACTCGGTCAACTACTCTTTGAGGCAGCCTGCTTAATTCCTCGAAAGGAATTTCTTTTCCATTAAAATAAAATTTTATATTTTTATTGCAACAAGGTGGTTCAATAAGGGTTCTGTTTTCAATTTTATCTTCTAATTCAGCAAGGCGTTCTAAAATTTCCTCGTTAGACGCATTTTTCAAAGTTAATCGAGTTCCTTTTTTGAAAAAATCGCCTTCTTCTTCAACATAGCGTTCTGTCAATCTTTTATAGTCTTTCATACTTCCCTCCAACTATTCTTCTGAATAATTCGTCTCATATTCTCTCTTCCAACTGGATTTGCTGTATGTAAATGAAAAATTACTTTATCCCTAATATAATTTCTAAAATTAGGTTTTTCATAGCATATTTCTTCTAGTCTTTCTAAAACTTTAATATAATCGCCGCCTTGATTAGCATATTTACCTGCATCATGGTCAAGAGAAATTTCTAACTCATGATTATAATAATAAGCGTCTCTTATTAACTGAAGAGCATAATTAGTTGAACATGCAAGATGTGTATAATTGTCAGGTATTTCTCTTTCATCATCAACCCAAATTTTAATCACAATCTTTTACCTCAAATCATTGTATATGTAACAATAAAAATGTAGTAGGAATAATAATTCCAAAAATAACATACATAAAAAATATTATTGTTTTAAAATCATTTATTTCTTTATTTTTTCTCAACCAAATAGTGTAAATTGATGCTATTATAGTAATTATTATTGATATTATTAAATATAATATGAACCAAATTCTATTAGTCATCTTTTACCTCACTTTTAAGCCACTTTTTCCAAACAATTGTACAAGATGAATGAGGTTCAGAAGGTGAATAAGGCTCTGAATTGTTTTCATCACAAAATTCTTCAAGAGGACAGCGGTCACAAGCGAACGATTCATCGAGTTTTTCTGCCAGTTCATCTACACACATACTTTTTATTTTTTCAAAATTAGTCATTTTTTACCTCTGATTGTTTACACTCATCGCAACGTTTAAAACTATTCGCATATACATCATAGATTATATAATTATCGAATAGATCGCAATATCTATACTCGCCATCAAACATCATGCAGTCTTTACAGTTTTCTGGCACTTCTATTTCAACCTTAATCTTTGCCATCTAACAACTCCTTGGTATCGTAAATATTCCCGATTACTTCAACTTCTACTATATCAGAGTTATCAAAAGGATAAAAAACTGCTATCCCATTATCAGCAATATATTTTACCTCTTGAATAGTACTACTATACGTAGATTTATAACCATTTATTCCAGTTACAATATTGACAATATCTCCCTCAAATATCTTTTTTCTATACCTATCTATCAAACCTATAAATTGACTAACTGTTTCAGGAATAACTTCTGTCATATTTGTATTATCATTAGTCATTCCCCATAAAAGAAATACTCTATCCCAAATTTTAAAAAAGTAACCTTCTGTCCATTCACCAGTATCTTTTCTTTTACCTCTAAAAATTATTTCTTCTATATTTTAATTTTCTTTACTTAATCTATTTTATTACATTACTAGTTTATTTATATATGCATTCAAGAGTCACAGAATGACTTGTATGACACATTTATATCTGTCTCTTATACACATCTGACGCTGCCGACGATCTACTCTG
>ERZ1026876.2-NODE-2-length-194608-cov-17.331550_pt1 | contig 194608 bp, 164 predicted proteins | sample MGYA00380168_ERZ1026876 | MGnify/ENA primary metagenome ERZ1026876 (study PRJEB33269, sample SAMEA4719804) | human gut metagenome | biome: human-associated habitat; feature: organic feature; material: feces | place: Cameroon | collected 2013-10 ... | reverse complement strand
TGCTGCAACGGTTATTTATTATAACCGGTTGTTTTTCATTTGTCAACAACTTTTTGAATTTATTTTTTCGTTTCTTTTGAAACGATTGCTACTCTCTCAAGCGCGAAGACTATAATAGCAAACCTCAAACCATTTGTCAACAACTTTTTTGTATTATTTTGAATTTCATGAAAAAATATTTTGATCCTATTATTGTAAAAAAGCTGAAAACATTTTTCTCAAACATTTCCAGCCTATATGTCAAATTTTATTTCTGTGGATTTTTAATTCCTATATTCAGGAAGAAAGAAAATACTGCACACACAATTAGAACCATAAACGGAACCGAAAAAGAGTCTGTTTTCGTATATAGTACTCCTACTAACGTTGCTACGCAGGATGCCGGTATCATCATCAGATTGGTGATACTGTAATTTATTGAAAAATGCTTCATACCATAAAAAGAAGCAACTACAGATGAAGTAACAGGCGGTTGAAAAGAATACGACAACCCTGTTACACACAAGCCAATTCCACATAAGATCACCGACTTTTCTCTCACCGCTATAAGCATAATGACCGGAGCAATGATCGTAATAATACCATCAATTAGCATTGTCCTTTTCTGACCACACCTGTCAAACATCATTCCCGAAACAATTCTTCCACATCCGTTGCAAAGAGAAAGCGCTCCTGCCAGGATCGATGCCAGACTTGCACTTGCTCCAACACCTGCCGCAACATCCCTGGCCATACTGATCGTACTGTTGCCTACCGCACAAGCCAGGATCAGGAAAACAAAAAAGCGAAAAAACTCAGGACGTTTCACCATTTCTCCCGGTGTATAATTCATTTCCCGCTTATCCGGTTTACTGTTTTGCGCCTTCTCTAATGGTTGAAGTTCTGCTGTTTTCTTTATACTCTCTGGATGTTTCATAACAACCGCTGCAAGCAGTAATACCAATCCACAGCAAATCCCCAACACCCGATAAGTACTCCGCCACCCAATATAACGGATCAGCCAATCGGCCATATTGCCAAAAACCAACGCACTTGCTCCAAAACTCATCATCAATGCACCTGAACTGGTCCCTTTTTTGTCAGTGAACCATTCATTTACCACAGAGATCACTGCATTATATCCTATGCCGATACCTAGTCCTGCCAGGATCCCATATGTCAGATATAAAGCAGCAATCCCATTCTCATTGATCTTTGATGCATTATAAAATCCAACCCAGGCCATTATCCCTGCTGTCACCAAAATGATTTTTACAGGAATTCTCGAAAGCGACGCTCCTGATATCATACCTCCTATACAAAACATACACATCATCAGTGTAAAATTCAATGCCAGCTCGGAAGCCGACCATTGAAATTCCTCTTGCAGTGGTGCTTTCAATATAGACCATGCATATATAATGCCGATCACAAACATAACCGCTATACCAACCAGTAAAATCTGCAAACGTCTGTTTTTACCATCCATAGTCTATACCCTTTGATGGGCAGCTACAATACCTGCCAGCGTAATGCAGCGAAGTTTTTCCTCTGCCGGAGCTGCTCTGGATGTAAGTACAATAGGGATCTTTGCTCCAGCTACGTAACTTGCCATTGAGATACCAGGAAGCAGTTCCAGACACTTTCCAAGAATATTTCCCGCATGTACATTTGGCGCCACAAGTACATCAAAATCACCACAATATGGATTTTGATACTTCTTTATTGCTGCCCGCTCTCTACTCATTGCAAGATCATAGGAAATAGGGCCTTCCACATAACAATCTCCCATTTCCCCTCTAAGACACATTTCTTTTAACGCAAATGCATCCTGTGTTTCTGGCATATGTTCATCTACATGTTCTTTACAACACAATACTGCAACTTTCGGTTTTTCATAACCCAAGCAACGAAGCGTATCCACTGCATTTAAAATAATGTCTTTCTTCTTATTAAGATCCGGATATGCACAAACGCCTCCATCTGTTGTGATCAATAATTTGTGATAAAAAGGAAGTTGGTAAAATGCCACATGAGATATGGTTCGTCCTGTCCTGAGCCCATTCTCTTTCTTTACTACCGGTCTAAAAAGATCCGATGTTTCCACCATTCCTTTCAACAGAAAATTAGCATCTCCTTTTTTTATGATCTCCACTGCAGTTTCCGCCGGATTTTGTCCTTCTACAGTCTGTACAATATTAAAATCTGCAGGATTTCTTCCCCGCTCCCTTAATAAACTGCGGATTGTATCTTTTTCCCCTACCAATATTGCATCTGCCACTTTATTATCATAAGCATCTAATACTGCATCGATGGCTGATGCAATTCCAGCACCTGCCACAGCCATGGTACACTTCTTTCCCATGGAAGATGACATATGCATCAGTTCTTCAAAATTGTGAAGTTCCATCCTCTCTCCTTTCCTGCTAGCCGGCATATCGCTGTGCAGTCTCTTCTCCATTTCCAACACGAACTGCGCCCTCTGCCAAAGCCTGCATTTCATTTTCTCCTGGCATGATATATACCGGCACTTTTAAGAAACGGATCCGCTCTGTAACATCATCTGTAAACCTTTTCCAGTAAGCGCCTCCGCCTGTAATGATGATTCCGTCCAATTCTCCGTCTACTGCTGGAAGAAGAGAACACATACATTTAGACAGTTGATAGGCCATTGCTTTCTGATATAAAAGAGCTTCCTGATTTCCATTTTCTATTTTCTTCTCAACTTCCCGAAGATCATTAGTTCCTAACAGTGATACAAATCCGCCTTTTCCGTGGAGCCAGTGAGTACAGGTTTCCACTCCATATTCATTTACCAGCTGAACCATACGTTCTGATCTCATAAATCCGGCCCGCTCTGCGGAAAATGTGCATGCATCTCCTGGAACTACATCTATGGGATGTCCTTTTTTCCATAAACAAATACTATTTCCTCCTCCAATATGAACAACCAGGATATTCATAGTATTAAAACTTCTACCCAACTGCCTGGACAACTTTAATCCCATAGCATGAGTATTAAGAAAATGGCACATACTGTTATGTGTAATTCCTTTAACACCATAAATTTTGGCAAGAGGATTTAACTCATCTGATGTAATGGGATCATATACATAAGAGGGAATTCCCACAGACTGTGCTATTTTATATGCAATCACCGGTCCCAGACTGGCCGGATGAGGTTCCAGCGGACGGTTTAATAATGCATCTACCAGTTTTTCATCAATCACAGTTGCTCCTGCATGGATCCTCGGCGGTGAACCACCCCGGGACATAACACAAGACAGATCTTCTGGTTCATATCCGGCATGCTTTAAAAACTGCAGGACCAGTTTATATCTATAATCCAGCTGTTCTGTCCATACCTTAAAATCTGCCAGATCTTCTTTTGAATGAGAAAGATTTTCCCGTACCAGTTCTTTCTCATTTTCAAATACTGCTACTTTTGTAGAAGTCGAGCCCGGATTAATAACGAGAATTTTCATAATGTCCCCCTTTCAGGAGAAATGATCTAGATCATTTTCTTTCCAAGTTCCAAAGCTTTTAAGTTCATTTCAATATAGTTTTTCTTAACATTCTCTCGAATGATCTTTTCCCAGTCAATATGTTCAAGTCCCATATATTTGACAATAATTCCCAAAAGGATCACATTCGCCACTTTAGGATTGCCCAGTTTTCCTGCTTCTGTCGCAGTATCTACTGTAAGAACTTTATCACATACCTTCTTCAGTTCATCCACGATATTTTCTGGATATGCAGTTCTTCCAGTAAGCACCGATTGACAATCAATCTTATCTGTACTGGTTACAATCGCGCCTTCCGGCTTTACATAATCAATCCAGCGCAGCGCTTCCATCTGTTCAAATGAAACCAGGATATCTGCGCCCTCTTCCCCTATAACAGGAGAATAAACCTTACCATCAGCATTATAACGCACATGGGAAGAAACGGTTCCACCACGCTGACTCATACCATGGATCTCACTCATTTTTACATCACAGCCAGCTTCCAAAAGCCCTGTTGTAAGAAGCTTTGCCGCTGTGATCGTTCCCTGACCGCCTACACCAACCAACAATATGCTTTTTGTCATTTATCTGGCCTCTCTTTCCTGTTTCTTGATCGCATTCTTCGGGCAAATCTGCGCACATACTCCACATCCCAGACAATCTGCGCCAATAAATGCTTTTTTCGTATCCCTGTTAAAATGGATTGCAGGGCATCCCGCTTTCAGGCAAGCTTTACATCCAATACATTTTTCCTCATCCGACTGATATTTTACTTTAAAAGCATCTGGAAATTCTTCTTTATTTTCCTGTGTCATCTTCTTTAAAGCACAAGGCCAACGGGTAATGATCACGGAAGGTTCATCTAACTTAAGTGCTCCGTCTAATGCTGCCTTAAATTCATCCAGATGATTAGGGTTAACTGTTATAACATGCTTAATATTGATTGCACGGCAAATCGCAGGAATATCCACTTCTGGTGCAGGATCTCCCTGAGCTGTAAAACCAGATCCAGGATTTTCCTGATGTCCAGTCATACCAGTAATACGGTTATCCAGAATAATAGTCACTGTGTTGCTATGGTTATAGGCTACATCCACTAAAGAGTTAAAGCCTGTATGCATAAAAGTAGAATCACCCAATACTGCTACTACTCTTGTCTTTCCACCTATTTTATTCACAACCTGCTGAAATCCATGTCCGATACTGATACTGGATCCCATACAAATACCTGTGTCACCTACATAGTATGGTTCAACCGGACTTAAACTGTAACAGCCAATATCAGATGCGACCATAATATCTTTCATCTTAGATAAGGTATAAAATACACCTCTGTGAGGACATCCTGCACAGAATGATGGTGGTCTGGAAAGAATCTTATCTCTAGAAACTTCCTGAGGTTCGTAAGTAATTCCAAGAAGTTTTTCCCTGAGTACATCTGGAAGCAATTCTCCTGTAACCGGAAGAATATCTTTTCCTGTACATTCAATTCCCGCCAGACGCATTTCATTTTCAATCAGAGGATCTGTTTCTTCTATTACATAGACTTTGTCAACTTTTTTTGCAAATGCCCGGATCCTTTCAATTGGCAACGGATTTACAAAACCAATTTTATAATAAGAAGCATCATCACCAAAAACTTCTTTTGCAAAATAATAACTACATCCGGAACATACAATACCGATCTTGGTATCATGGATCTCTTCTCTATTAAATGGTGTATTTTCTGAATACTCTTTTAAATCTTCTAATTTCTGATAACTGTGTTTCACCATAGCCGGTGAATGTGCCGGAAGCGGAATATATTTTGCTGCATTCTTTTTGTAAGGACGTACTGGTACATTTTCACGCTCTCCCAGTTCTACTACACATTTAGAATGACATACACGAGTTGTCATATGAAGCGCTACCAGTGAATCGGCTTTTTCACTAATGTAAAATGCTTCTTTTGCCATATCCAATGCTTCCTGGCTGTCTGCTGGTTCAAAGAATGGGTAACGTGCATGTTTAAAAAATGTTCTGTCATCCTGGGCAGACTGTCCGCTGGATTGCTGTCCCGGTTCATCTGCAACCGCTACTACCATACCCGCTTCACAACCTGTATACGAAAAACACATCCACGGATCTGCGGATGCATTTACACCAACACATTTCATTGCCACAAACGAGCGTACTCCTGCCAGAGACGCTCCTAAAGCACTTTCCATTGCAACTTTTTCATTAGGAGCCCATTCTGCGTAAATGTCTTTTTTATCAAATTTAGCCAGATTTTCCAATATTTCCGTGCTGGGTGTTCCCGGATAAGCAGATGCAAACTGCGCACCAGCCTCCCACACACCTCTCGCAACAGCTTCATTACCCGTCATAAGAGCTTTCATTCTATTTCTCCTTTTTATTGTGAATCTTTTTGGACAGGTTGCCGCAAAATATTTTCCCCGCTTTACGGCAACCTCTGATGACTATTTACAGAAATGTTTCATCGAAAATTTCATTGATCGTGAAGATACGAGAAATAAGCTTTTGTTCATATGAATATTTAACTGCTGTTTCTACAGCATTCCATACATTTTTTACACCGCACTGTAAAGCAAAACGTTCTCCTCTCGTTTCCGGCGGATATGCCTGCTCCATACCTTTTTCCAGAAGGTCATACACTGCATGGATAGCTTCTTTATCTGCATCTGCTTTAAATACAACCATATGGTTAATAGGAACTGCATGGTGTTTATCAAACCATTCACTGATTGCCTGGTCTACATCTGGGATTAATCTTTCAAGTCCCTGAGGTGCTCCCTGTTTGGTTCCCATGATCACCGCTGCCAGTTCTCCTGAACGGACCATTTCTGCCAGATCCGCCCCCTCCACAAACTCTACATTAGAAGGGCTCTTATAATCGGATAAATGCTGCGCTTCTGTTGTAACCCAGGTAATATCTTTTGAATCAACTCCAAACTGTTCGGAAAGCACACCTCTTACCCATAATCCGGTTGTCTGTGTATAAGAACGTACACCTACTTTTTTTCCTTTCAGATCCGCTGGTGTCATTTTACCCAATGCCGGATTATACCAAAGACTTCCATGATGGAATTCTCCTCCCATAACTACAGGAAGCAGTTTTACTGCTTTTCCAGCATCTAACGCCTGTAAAAACGTAACTAAAGCTATTTCGCAAATGTCAAATCTTAAATCCTTCAGCATATCATCGAATGCTTTACGGATCGGCTTATATTCTGTAAAATTTAAATGAATACCCGGATTTGACAGTGTTCCTTCTTTTATCGCCTTAGTCTGTGGATATGTATCTAACACAATAGACACATCTTTTACCTGAGACATATCATTTCCTCCTTTTTACCAGTTTTTGATCAGTCGATGATCTCACATCCCATTTTTTCCAGTGTTACTGCAAAATTGCTTCTGTCCCACTTTCCCTCATCAATGATCTTTAACAGATTTCTTTCTGCTTCATTCTGTTTTAATGCTTTTTCAGCAACTTCTTTTGCATCTTCCGGCCGGATCACAACCAATCCGTCCGCATCTCCCACCAGAATATCTCCCGGCATGATTGCCATGCCGCCACATACAACCGGTGTATTGATCTCTCCTGGACCATTTTTCATAGGCCCGTTAGGATTCTGCCCCAATGCATACACCGGAAATTCCATTTCAGAGACGGCTTCCACATCACGGATACAGCCATTGATCACAAATCCGGCAATTCCTCTTTTTTTAGCATGGCTCATCATGATCTCACCACATAAAGCTCTCTCTGTGTATCCGCCTCCATCTACTACGATCACGTCACCTGGCTGTGCCAGATCAATGGCTCTGTTAAACATCAGATTATTTCCTGCTGCTACACGTACAGTAAATGCAGTTCCTAAAAGAGGTGTTTTATTGTATGGCATAAGACCTCTTAGAGAAAACATACGGTTCATGTTGTCATCAATATTTGGAGTTGGAATTCCCCTGAACATTTCCACCAGGTTTTTATCTGCCCGTTTTATACGATTGTATTGACGAAACCCTACATTTGACATACTGATCACTCCTGTTTTTCTTTTTTCTGCGCTTCCTGAAGGAAATAATAACCTGTTTCTTCACGAGCCTTGTCAAGACGCATTCCCTGTTTAATAAAGCCTTCGATCACCTTTTCTCTTTCATGGATCTCCTGAGCTGCTGCCAGAACTTTTTCTGCCACTTCAAATGGTACACTTAAAACACCTGTATCATCACCAAAAATAAGATCTCCCGGCTTTACTTCTACACCGGCGATTCTTACAGGAACCTGTGTTGCTTCCAGATAAGAATGCATCTTTCCGGTCCACATATGAGTAGCTCTTGCAAATGTAGGATACTTCATTTCACGAATATCAGGAATATCTCTGATAATACCATCTGCGATGGTTCCATTTACACCGTTTCTCATTGCCACACGACTCATCAGATCGCCCCAGCAGGAATAATCCAGTCTTCCATCATTATCAATCACGATCACGTTACCAGCTGGTACATCATCCAGATAATCCATCTTTCCTTCAAAACCACCCTGGCAGACGCCAAATAATACGGTAAATGCCTGTCCGCAAACCTTAGTTCCCGAAACGATACAGTTTAAACCAAACATTCCTGTATTATACCCGAAACGATTAATGGCATCCGCCACTTCTGTTGTATCTAACTTCTTATAAGCCTCAATAATCTCCGGTGCTAAAACTCTATCTTTGATTTCCATAAATACGTTCTCCTTTTCTATTCTTATCTTTCTATCAATATTTTTTATTTCGTTGATTTTTATTTCAGCATATTTTCATAATTTGCCTTCTGATCAACTTCTCCCAAGCGCGCTCCTTCTTTAATACTGCGGATCATAGCCTCCTCTTTTGCTGCAATCTCCTCTGCTTTTGCAGTTACTTCTTCTACCCGTTCCTGAGGAATGATCACAACTCCGCTCTTATCGCCTACTACAATATCACCAAAGCGGCAAAGAGCTCCGCCACAGCAGATGGGCTCATTGATAGCCGCTTCCATAAAACGACCTCTTGCTGTCAGTACAGTTCTTCCCTTACAGTACATAGGAAACTGAAGATCTACGATCTCATCTACATCACGTACCAAGCCATCTGATACCCAACCTTCCAGACCGTTCATACATGCTGCAGTTGCTGCAATACCGCCACAGGTATTCATATCCGGTCGTACACTTCCTTCTACAACGATTACACTTCCCCTGGCCGCATTCTGGATGGTTTCCATACCTCCATGTTTCTGTTTTGGAAGATGATCTGTTGGAATAAAACGCTGGGTAATGGCCGGTCCTACAATCTTTTTACAACTCTCATAAAGAGGTTCGATCCCACAGCATACATTTGAAAATCCCAGTGCATCCATTGCATCTGAAAGATTTGTTGTTCCCAATTTGTAAAGTCTTGCTCTTAATTCTTCTGTAAATCCTGCCATGCCTGTAACCCTCCTATTTTTATGATCAAAATGTCTGAAGCTTGGATACCGGTAATTCCGCAACTACCAAAGAATCGCTCATTGTAAATGATTCTGCGTATTTAATATCTTTAGAACCGATGGTTCTTGCTGCCTGCCAGCCTCTGTGTGTACTGAGCCTTGTGTGGATATTCGGTCCCTCTGTCTGTGTTGCAATACATTTCATTGCTTCCAGTTTTTTGTCGAAGAAATCAGTAATATCAATGTAAATTGCAGGTACATATCCGCTGCGCTCCGGCTCAGATGCTTCAAAACCGTAGATCGGAACTGCTTTTGCAGGTTTTAATCCATCACTTTCAATTCCTGCCTGTTTTGCCATGATCGCTGCACGGTAAACGATCTCTCTTGCAAATCCGTGATCTGGGTTTGTAACATCTTTCTTATCGTGTGTAATGATCAGTGTTGGCTGTACTTCCCGGATCTTCTCATTTAACTGCTTGATGATATCTGACTTTACTTCCAGCATGCAATCATCATAATCCCACATCTCAAAATTGGTAACTCCCAGGACTTTTGCTGCATTCATTGACTCTGTCATGCGGATCTTTTTAACATTTTCTGCTGTCTGTCCTTCTTTTCTCCAGAGAGCTCCTGACTCACCTCTTGCACCATATGTAAGACATACTACAAATACCTGTGCTCCCCCAGCCAGATATTTTGCGATCGTACCACTGCTACGCCAAACCCAGTCTGCAGAATGTGCAGATACTACTAATAATCTCTGTTCACTTAACATATCTTCTCTTCTCCTTTTATTTTAAAATCTTTATTTTTTATCCAAATAACAGCTGTTTTGGATTTTCACAAATTGTCTTTCTCACATCTGTTTCAGAAATACCATTTTCCAGCATCCAGTTTGCAAAATCCAAAAGTCCTTCATCTGGATACTTATGTTTTCTCTGTCCCAGGTCTGTACTGATAATGATATGTTCACATCCAATGGATTTGATCTGGTTAAGACATACATCCCAGGCCACTTTACCGGTTGTACAGCTGTTTGAACAGTGCTCCATGTAAACACCATATTTCTTTACATATTCGATCTGATCTTCAATATCCCAAAAACAAAGCTGTGAATCTACATGAGTACAAATAATTTTTTCAACTTTACGTTCTTTTGCCACTTTGATCAGTTCTTTTGCTTCTCTTACAGAAATATGTCCTGTTGCCAGGATCATGTTATATCTTGCGATCACATCCAGAACTTCAATCGCTTCAGGAACCAGCTTTCCATCGTCATCGAGGATCCTTACTGGTTTTAATTCCATCCCATCTGCCTGGATAGATAACAGAACATCCAGCCAGAAAGGACGGCGTCCACCTTCTTCAATGTGTTCCGTTTTCTTAATAGCTGCCACTGTGTCTACAGTAGGGAACCATACCACCTTTGCTCCATCCCTGGCAGCAGCATCTACTGCATAAGGATTTAAACCACCTACAGAATTATTAAGTACAATACTTCCAAAAGTCTGACATTCCGGAACTCTTGCATTTGCTACCTTTGCCCATGAAGAACTCGGAAAGTAGTGGCTTTTAATTACATAACCTGCCATGCCGGCGTCTCTTACTCGCTCTGCTTCCTCCAAAAAATCCAGCTTCCTGTCCATAATATCTGGGCCCGTGTGGATATGCATGTCATATGCACCTGTAATGATTGTGTCACTCATAATCTGCACCTCTCTTTTTCTTTTTGTTTTCTTTTGCTTGACTCCATTGTAAAGGACAATGCCCCCAAATGTAAAATATAGATAATCTCATTAAACTTTAAAAAAATTTATAATGTTTACTGTGTATTTTGCACTATGCAAGTCTTATATCTTTCTATTCGTTATGCTATAATAAGCATAAATTCACTATTGTTCTTACCATTTTCTTATAACGATCATACGGAGGCTTATTATGACAATTACCCAAATGCAGTATTTTGTAGCCGTCTGTGAATATGGAACAATTTCAAAATCAGCTGAAATACTTCATATTTCACAACCATCCATTTCTCTTGCCATTAAAGATCTGGAGGAACAATTTGGAGTTATATTGTTTGAACGTGAAAACAAACGTCTGGTGCTCTCAGAAGAAGGAAAACACATGTATGCTGTCACAAAAGACATTCTAAAACAGATCAACAGCCTAGAAGTCCAGATGACAGATCTTGGGAAACACAGAAATCAGATATGCATATCCGTTCCTATTCTTACCGGAAGTTTTCTTCTTAAATTTTTTATGAAGGACTTTCACAAACAATATCCCGATATCCAGTTTATCACCCGTCAGTTCATTACCCCGAAAGCTCTTAAAGCCCTAGACGAAGGATCCTGTGATATGGCTATCATGGTAGATGAAGAAAAGCTTCCAAAAAGTCTGGAAAAGAAGCCTATTTTTGACTCCGAATTTGTATTTTGTGTAAATCCCCAGCATCCATTGGCAAAAGAAACTTCCCTGGATCTGGCCAACCTAAAAAATGAACCTGTCATTCTCAGCCAAGAAAATTCTTACATGACTAAAATATTAAAAGCTGAATTTTATAAAACAAATGCAGTTCCAAATATCCTTATGTACGGTGTTCAGTTGTCTCTGATCCGGGATATGGTATCATCTGGCCAGGCCGCAACTTTCCTGATCAAAGAACTGGCTGAAGCTTGTCCGGAAATGACTACCATTCCTTTGACCCATAAAATTCCAATTACCTTTTCGCTCGTATGGAGAAAGGATAAATTTCTCAATAAAAAGACGCATACTCTTATTGAGCACATTCTTTCAAGTTTTGACTATGCAAATCAAGCTGCCTGTTCTTAATTTTTTCACTAAAAAACCTGCCGGAAATGAAATTACAACATTTCCGACAGGTTTTTATATTAATTGCAGGATATTGAATTTAAACATACTAAATTTAAACAAACAGCATTGTTACAAAATTATTGATCACTCCACCTAAAATAGAGGATAAGATTGCCAGCACCAGCATCTTGCTAAATTGCTTCTGATTTGTCTTCGCATCTGGGTTTACAACTGTCGACCAGCAGGTAAATACATTTGCGCCAGCTAAAGACATAGGGCAGGTCATTCCAATATAAGCACCGCTTCCTACTGCTGCCAGGCATCGGAACATATCCATTCTGTTTCCGCCAAGTCCCATTACTGTTTCCTCTGCTGTTGCAAAAAGGATTGGGATTGGAACAGACATCGCATGAGTAAACATACTCAGGACACCTGAAACAGCACCATAAATACCAGCTACTGTAGGAACAGTTGCTATCCAACCGATTAGATTGGAAAGGATCGTGATACCGCCAAGGCTCTGGACTACAGATGCCAGAATGCCACTGCCTGCAACCATGACCACTGTTCCCCATTTGGTCTTATCAATAACATCTTTCTGATCTACACAACCAGCAAAGATCATGATAACTGAGAAAATAATTGCTACAAAACCAATATGCCACTGTGTAAACGCATAGAAAATAATAAACGCGAACATACATGCAAGACAGAACCACTGTTTTTTCGTAAATGCCGGAATATTTTTCAAAGCTTCCACTTCTGTTACATAAGTCTGCTCTTTTTTATATCCTTTAAATACAAAATAATAGATAATTCCTAAAATCGTACATGTGACCACATGACTCCACAGAAAAACATGAGAAAGCGCTGCCAGTTCTGTAAAACCTTCTCCTTCCGCGATTGCCAGCTGGCCAGCCAGATTACCACCTAAAGGAGTCATTCTTCCGGCAATACCGCCAAACATGGTACAAAACATAGTTGCTTCTACATTGGCTCCAATATAGCCAGCAATCTCAATAGTAATCAGTGGAACTACTGTCAATGCAAGGATGGTAGTTGGTCCCAGAAACGCAAATAAACAGGTAAATACAAAACATATAAGCGGCCATAATTCTGGTTTTACTGGTAATTTCGCGATCAGTTTTTTAGCAAATAATGATAACGTTCCTGACTGAGTCATACACTGACCAAAGAAATAAATTCCGATCAGCGTCCAGAATACGTTTAGATTAATGCCGCCATACATTGCGGAATCTTTGATCCCGCCAAAACGTGATAAAAGGATTGCTACTGCTAACGCTAAAAGACCAATATTTAATTTTGTTATATAAGCTGCTACGATCACAGCAATCAAAACTAATAGTGAAAACAATGATAAATCCATAAATAACCCCTCCAGCTTTCGCTACCTCTGCCATCTCTCCGGGATACCCGGAAGATTTGGATATTTCGCCTCCACTCTACGCACTTCTGGATCATCCAGACAGCATAACCATCCGTCTTCATACACAAGCGTATCCCCTACTTTTAGTGTTGCATTGCGTATATCTCCGGTAATGTGTGTATAATATTTGTAATTTTCGTTTGCCCCCGCAGAACCAATATGTACATGCAGATTGGATGTATGTGCATGCTCAATAATTCTCTTATGAAGTGGATTTGGACATTCATATTCCGAGATCTTTGCATTTGGATGAACCCCAAAATGGAATGTGTCAAATTTCCAGATGCCTTCGCCAACCTTGCTTTCCATATGCGTCAGAAATCTCTGGATCGCATCTGCCTCATATCCTCCTGAAATTTTTACGATCTTTCCATCTTTTACATCTAAACGAACAGGTTCTTTCCACTCTGGATCAATCCCAATATAGCGGGACCACCAGCTTAACATACGATCAAAGAAGTAAACTCCGTTTACATCTTTACAGTTAACAGGTGGATGCACCCATTCCGGCCAGAACGCAACATGTCTTACCTGTTTACGATAAGAATCATACGGAAGTCCCGGAATACCCGGCCGTTTTACCGGATCCAGCGTATACCCTTCTAAATGAGTTCCATTTGGATCTGTCATCACAAATTTAGACATATGGTTCATAAACGGTTTTGAACTGACGTGGCGGATCGTTGTTACCAGCTCGTATGGTGTCTGCGCCCATTTGCTCATAAGAAGCGGTGCAGTTACCGGGAATACCCTTACAGTCCAGGTCTTTGCATCTTCAAAATGTTTGCGGAAATCACCAAACTCTGTCGTTGTAATATCAAATGAGGTACAAAGTACCAGATCTGCTTCCTGTACCACACCTTTTAAAATAGGCGGATAACGCCACTGATGATCTGTCTGTGGATCATCGATCCATAAAATAGAGCAATGCGCCCCTCTTGACTGTACCATAGTTGCCATCCATGAAACGGCTTCTTCATCTACCAGATTTGGTCCCCCATAAAGCCCATCTTTGTGAGCCACGATCACAACTTCCCAGCCAGGCTTAACTTCTGCTACATTATCTACCAGGTCGATCAATGAATTCATTGCCGCCTGTGGAATCCCTACCTGTATTGCCATGCCTTTCTCCTTTCCGTTTGCGGTTCATGCGTATCCGGATCACACGAACATTGCTTAATATGATTTAATGTTTAAACACAAATTATATTTTTTGTTATTTTTTCCTTCTTTCTTTTGTTCAAATATACCATATATATCCGGATCAATGATAGCATATAAAATTTATGTTTACTTTAACAAATTTAAATATCCTATATATAAACAAACTATATAGCAAATCCCCTGCCACCCAGCATCATCTGCCGGTGACAGGGGATTTTGTGATCCACAAGATCTGTTTTATTCTATTTTCCGATCTGGCTTCTAGTCTGGTTTTACAGGTATTACCACATCTCCGCTATCTCCAGGGCCGCCATTTTCTGCTGCTGTGGTGGTAGCTGCTGCAGTTGTCTGTACCGGTGCCGGGGAAGCGGCTGTGGTTGCTTCTGCGGAATGAGAAGGCGCTGCGGTTGTATGATTTGCTGCAGTTGTCGCATTTGGTGCTACCGTTGTGCTGGCTGCGGTTGTCTCAGACGGAACATAGCCATCTGGCATTCCATCTACGGTAGATGGAGCGGTGGTTGCCTGTGTAGTTGTCTCAGATGGATTTAATACTACACCACTGGAATTACGGCGGACTACAGGGGTATGTCCCTTATAAGTGGTCTTGTGATCCAGTTCTCTGGACACTTCTTTTCCATTCTTATAAACGATCTTATAGGTTTCCCATCTGCTTCCGGCACTTCCCTTGGACTTGGTCACTTCTGCGCCTGGCTGAAGAGTCTGGTCTTCCTCATAGGTTGGATTTGGTGTACCCAGATCTTCTACCTTTTTAGACTCTAAATCCCAGGTAACTCCATCTTCCAGGATCGGGATACCATAAACTGCTACCGTTACTTTCTGGTCTGCATAACTTGCTCTTAAACCAATGGCTGTACTTGAATTATTAATAAACTTAAAATCCGGCTGATCCCAGCTTACAGTTGCGTCACGGCCTGGTGTTACATAGCTTGGCTCAAATGTGTGGGAACGGCGGGAGCTGATCTTTAAACCAGCCTTAAATACTGCATTATATAAAGTAGTAGAAACCTGGCATACACCACCACCGATCTCCTGTACTACTTCTCCGTTATTATAAGCAGCTGCGCCTTTGTATCCCTTAGCTTCGGTACGCTGTCCTACAGTACCATTAAAAGAAAATTCCTGTCCCGGCTTGATAACTGTACCATTAATAGCCTCTGCTGCCAGACGCACGTTGGTATTACGGTTCTGGTTCGCAGTTGTGGTCGTTGTAAAGGTGCTGATGGTCTTATATTTCTCTTTTGCGCTGGATGCAGAGATCTCCGGTGCTACAGTGCTTCCGGTTGCAGTGATCGTTGCATCAAACTTTTTATCATTTAAAGCCTGGGAAATATCTGATGCCAGCTTGTCCTGGTCAATGGCAAAACCATTTTCCTCACCTGCAAATACGAATTTACCGCTTGCTGTATCAAACTTGTCAATGGAACCGTTCTTTGCCTTCTTGTCCCATTTTGCTGCGCAGGCTGCTGCCTCTGCCTTGACCTGCTCATCCAGACCAGATGTGTCCAGTGTATAGCTTTCCTGAGGATCACTGCCATCTTTGTAGATCTCATCTAACAGTGCTTCCACCTTTTCTGCCATCAGATCCGTTACCTGATACTGGTCAGACTCATATTCTACTGTCATACTCCACGGGAATTCCTTTAAAATAGCTGCTTTTGCTTCGCTCTTGGACATTCCTGTAATAGAGATACCATCCACCTGGACCTCTTTTTGCATTTCAGTCTCAGCTTCGCTTTCGATCACTGTTTCTGTTCCTGCAGTATCTGTATTGGAACCTTTTCCCTTAAGAGCAAGGGAAATTCCTGTGATAAATACGATCAGGACTACACCTGCAATGGCAATGATCTTGTAATTCGGGCCTTTCTTTCTGTGATATCCACTGCTCCGTCTGGTGGAATGGCTTCCTCCCGAACGGGAAGAATAACCAGAAGAACTGCTTCTGCGGCCGGAAGATGTTCCATAACTGCTTCTGGAAGAACTGCTCCTTGAAGATGAAGCGCTTCTTCCTGATGCACCGCTTCTATTTGTACCTCTGGCCCTGCTTCTGCCTGTAGAGGAATTTCGACTTCTGTTGTTTTCTAACTCATTCATTTCTTTTCACCTGTTACATTTTTTAGCTTATTTTTAATCACAGCTTGTAGTATAGCATACTTTATTTAAAATGGAACCGATTTTTACACTTTTTTTCAGGTGATTTCTTACCCTTTTTTTCTGTTTGTAACATTCCTGTTAAAAGTGTTACCAAAGTATTTCAATCGTGTTATTATTATAGAAAGAATAGAAAAAACAGTTTAAAAACAAAGGAGGTTTTACCATGGGTTTTGTTGACCTGCACGTTCATTCCAATGCTTCCGACGGTACCTTTTCTCCCTCTCAGGTAGTGGAACTGGCAAAAAATGCCGGATTGGATGCCTTTGCCCTTACAGACCACGACACCACTGCCGGTGTACCTGAGGCATTAGAAAAAGGACGTGATCTTAATATAGAAGTGATCCCCGGAATTGAGGTGTCCAGTAGTTTCGATGGAACAGAAATCCACATTTTAGGACTTTTCGTAAATTCTGACGATCCGGTCCTTGCCGCCATGCTGGAAAAAATGCGTATCAGCCGTGACCGCCGCAATGAAAAGATGCTGGAAAATCTGGCCGCTGACGGGATCTCCTTTACAAAGGAAGAACTTTGCGGAGATAATCCTGATACCATTATCACACGGGCACATATTGCCCACGCTTTAGTGGCAAAAGGCATCTGTTCCGGAATGGACCAGGCATTTAAAAAATATCTTCAGTACGGCGGCCACTATTGTCCGCAGAAAGAGCATCTCTCTCCGGAAGAAGTTGTAAAAACGCTGATCTCCAATGGTGCTTTCGTGGCCTTAGCCCATCCTTTCCAGTACAAATTCGGAGATAAGAAAACGGAAGAACTGATCGCCCACATGGCCGACCTCGGTATGAAGGGACTGGAAGTTTACCACTCCTCCAACAACAAGTTAGAAAGCATGAAACTTCAGGAAATGGCTGTCAGACATCACCTGCTCCCAACCGGCGGTTCCGACTTCCACGGCGGGAACAAACCGGATATTTCGATTGGTACAGGACGGGGCGGACTCAGAGTTTCTTCCCTTTTACTGGAAGATATCAAACGTGAAAGAGCAAAACAGGCGCTTTCATAAAAATTTCGCTAAAAATCACAAAATTTTACCCTTGTATCAGAGTCTCATCTTTGTTATAATGCAATCGTTAAAAGATTAACTAAACAAATGATAATAGATGTAATTCAGAAGGAGGAATTACCATGAAGATCCAGAATATTACTGATGTAGAGAAATTTTTCAAAGTGATCGACCAGTGCAAGGGAACCGTAGAATTAGTATCTCCAGAAGGCGACCGCATTAACCTGAAGTCTAAACTGGCTCAGTACCTGTCCATGGCTACTATTTTTTCCAATGGCTATATCAAGGAACTGGACCTGGTAGCACATGATAAAGAAGACATTGAACGTCTGATTAAATATATGTATCAGGGTGAATAAATCATAAACAAATGTGTTTTGGCACAAAAACAGCTGCAGGCTCCCATCTATCTGGATTCCCGCAGCTGTTTTATTATTATTCCTACTATTATTCCAGATTTCCAGCTTCCTGCATCAGTGTTTCTCTGATCGCACTTTCTGCCGCTTTAAAAGTTCCCTGCGCCATCAGGTTGCTTCCGCCGCCTCTTCCATTAAGAGCACCGTTCATTGCCTTGCTTAATTTGCGCATATCTGCCTGACTGCTGCCTAAAGCATACTGATATACCTGTTCATCCTCATTTCCGGAGAAAACTCCTACGATCTTTCCTTTTCCCTTTTCATAAAGCATGGTAGCCAGCTGGCGAAGCTGTACAGGTGACAATCCCTCTTCAAATACAGCAAGTACCTCCGTGCTTTCCGGATAGCTTTCCGCCTTTTTTTCCAAAAGCTGCTGCCACAGGCGTCCTAAAGCCAGATCTTTTTCCTGACTTTCATTCTTCATCTTTTCCACTGCATCCGGTACCAGAGCCAGTTTTGCAGAAAGCAGATTGGAAATACGGATCTCATCCTTTAAACGTTCCCTGTAATCCATCAGTGCCCGGCGTCCACAGAGCATGGAAATACGCACGCCTCCTTTATAGTTGATCATAGTACGCAGTTTGATCAGACCTACTTCCCCGGTTGTCTCCACATGGGTGCCACAGCAGGCGCAGATATCTCCGCCTGGTATCTCTACAATGCGTACCAGACCGGTCAGTTCTTTTTTGCTCCGGTAATCCAGCTCTTCCAGTTCTTCTTTCGAAGGATAAAACACCTTTACAGGCACATTATCATAGATCAGCTGGTTCGCTTCATCTTCCAGCTCATCTAACTGCTCCTGGGTGAGAACACCGTTAAAATCCACCGTCACTTCATCTGTTCCCATATGGAAACCTACGTTGTCATAGCCAAAATGTTTATGTACCAGACCGGAAAAAATATGTTCTCCTGTGTGCTGCTGCATATTGTCATAACGTTTCTGCCAGTCAATGACTCCCTCTGCCAGAACCCCTTCTTCCAAAGGAGCCTCCAGTTCGTGGATGATCTCCTCTCCCTTTTCGCTGACATGTAAAACTTTTACACCATTTAAAGCACCTGTATCACTTGGCTGTCCGCCGCCTTCCGGATAAAAAGCAGTCTGATTTAAGATCGTATCCCAGGTTCCTTTTTTATTTTTTGTACATGAAATTACGGTACACATAAATGTTTTTACATAAGGGGTTGCATAATATAAACGGTTCTGATCCATAGGTCATTCCTCCATCCTTTGATTATAAAACGCCGCGTCTGCGGCTCTTGTCTTTCTTTTTCGCCCTATCATTATACCACCTTTATCCCTTATCTTTATTTAAAATTCTCTTTAAATTTAATTTTTCCCGAAAAACAAGAAACATGAGCAAGCTGCCTGACATATGATAGCATTGTAATCAAACATATTTCGGAGGAACTAAAATGAGTGATGTAGCAGCAACTAACTGCGGCTGTGACTGCGGGTGCGGATGCCAGAGCGGAGGAAATGGATGCAATATTATCTGGCTCATCCTGATCTTATGCTGTTGTGGCGGTGGAAATGGATGTGGCGGCTGTTTTGGAAATAACGGCTGCGGAAACGGATGTGGATGCGACATTATCTGGATCCTGCTGCTTTTATGCTGCTGTGGCGGCGGCAATGGCGGCTTCTGCTGATCTTCCTCAGAAAGTCAGAAAACAACGGGGCGTTTATGCGCCCCTGTTTTCATTTTGGAAAAACTCCTTTTTCTTCTTTTCGCTCTTCTCCTCTTCTCTTTCCTGCCTTATAACCTCTGTTTTTCTTTTTTTGTACACATTCCTCATCTATTTCATATACAGCATTCCCGTCGATCACCAGTCTGCTATACATAATGAACCTCCTTTCAGAAAATGGACTCCCAAACCTTTTAAGAGTACATCCTCATACTACAATATATGCATGAAATAAAAGGTTGCCGCATAAGTTTAAACCAAAGCAATAAGGCTGGTAAAAATATGAATTCCTACAATGAACATACAGACTATAAACTGACAGACCTGGACTATCTTACAGGAGATCACCATCTGCAGATGATGAAAGCTGCACTCCCCTTCTTAAATGTTCCCCAACAGCGTACCCTTTCCATGTTTGTGAAAATACAGGAACTTAAAAATACATTTCAGCTTTTTGAGGACGGTCAGACTGCAGCTATGGGGATCTGCTCCTTAGACCAGCCTGAAAAACCCGGTTCTGTAAAAGAATTATTAAAAACTTTAAAACCTTATGGAAACCCGGGAGAACAAAATCTCATTGATGCAGCAAATGCTTTATTAGACGGACAGACACCTTTAGAACAACTCAGACATTTTTTAACTCCCGCACAACAGACCCGTTTTGAAACCTTGCAAATGGTCATTGCTGCCCTTCAGGCTATGAATTAAAAAAGGAGTTTTTATGGACAATAACTGGAAACAGGACCCGCGGCTTATGGCAATGGATCCTGAAAAAGTAAGCTTATTAATGGAATTTGCAGAAAAAACGGCTCACACCGACCAGTCCCAGCTCATGCCTCATTTTCTGCATATATGCCAGGAAGCAAATGCAAAAGGTCTGCAATTTACAAATTCTGAAACCGCCCTTCTTGTAGATATCTTAAGCTGCCATATGCCGGAAAAAGACCGTAAAAAACTTCCGTTTCTTAAGCTAGCTGCAGGGAAGATCGCAGGCGGGATCCATAAATAGATTATTAGCTTCTTTCCGTTGTATGTTTTTTTATACTTTTTTAATTATTGCATTTTTATTTTATATATGCTATAGTCTCCCCATGCGGCAAATGCCGTGACGATATACTACTCTGGAGAGTCTCTTTCAATATCTGAAACGAGCGCCGAAGGTGTACAGCAGGAATAAATGCAGAAAATTCCTGCCAATCTCTCAGGCAAAAGGACAGGGCGGAATCAGACGATCCACAGACGTAGAACATACAAAGGGAGACTATCTAATTATGGACATGTTTGTGAAATTGGTCAATTCTGCTAACACCTTTTTATGGAATGTAGTGCTGATCCTTCTGCTTTGCGGAACCGGTATTTATTACACATTCCGTCTGAAATTTGTTCAGATCCGCGAATTTAAGCAGGGCTTAAAACAGGTATTCGGCGGTATCGGAAAGAAGCATGAGAAAAAAGAAGGAGAAATGACTTCCTTCCAGTCTGTTGCTACTGCCATCGCAGCCCAGGTAGGTACCGGAAACCTGACGGGTGCTGCTACTGCCCTGATCGGCGGCGGTCCTGGCGCTATCTTCTGGATGTGGATGTCTGCGTTCTTTGGCATGGCTACCATTTATGCCGAAGCAACTCTTGCACAGAATTATAAAACAGTAAAACACGGCGAAGTAACAGGCGGTCCTGTTTACTACATCCATGCTGCATTTAAAGGACTCTTTGGCAAGATCCTTGGTGTTATTTTCGCCATCTTTTTGATCCTGGCTCTTGGATTTATGGGCAATATGGTACAGTCTAACTCTATCAGCACTGCTTTCAGCCAGGTATTTACCTCACGGAATATCTCTATTCCGCCTTTTACAGTTGGCCTTCTTCTGGCCGTTGTTTCCCTGTTCGTATTTATCGGCGGCACCAACCGTCTGGCTGCAGTTGTGGAAAAGCTGGTTCCATTTATGGCACTTGTATATATTGCAGGAAGCCTGATCGTTATCCTTTGCAATATTACCCGCTTGCCTTCTGCTGTTGCCCAGATCTTTTTAGGTGCTTTTAATCCATCCGCTGTTTTAGGCGGCGCGGCAGGCGTTACTGTAAAAGAAGCCATCCGCTATGGCGTTGCAAGAGGTCTTTTCTCCAATGAAGCCGGTATGGGTTCCACACCTCATGCACATGCAAGAGCCGTTGTGAAAAATCCTCACTGCCAGGGACTTGCTGCTATGATCAGCGTATTTATTGATACCTTTATCGTATTAAATTTAACTGTATTCAGTATCCTTACTACTAACTCTTTAAGCAGCGGCAAGGACGGTATTATGCTGACCCAGTATGCATTTTCTACTGTTTTCGGCTCCTTCGGTGATATTTTCATCGCCGTATGCCTTCTGTTCTTTGCCTTCTCCACCATCCTTGGCTGGCACTTTTTTGGTTCTATCAACGTAAAACACTTATTCGGCAAGAAAGGAATGGTTCCTTATTCTGTTCTGGTAGCTGTGTTTATCGTTGTTGGTTCTATGTTAAAAGTGGATCTGGTTTGGACACTGGCCGACTTCTTTAACGGTCTTATGGTCATTCCTAATGCCCTGGCTCTGTTGGCTTTAAGCGGTGTTGTTGCTTCTATCTGTAAGAAATACAGTTCTGAAAAATCAGATAACTAGATCAGCAAACGCGCTATCTGCGTGTTCTTGTATGATCGTATAATATCGTATAATATTAAAAGGGCGCCTCTGCGGGCGCCCCTTTTTGATCCATTTCTTACTTCATGTACTCACTTAAATTCAGATGCTCTGCATCCTTTGCGATCACGATCCTGGTGTTCGTATCTACCAATCCTAATAATTCCTTCATCCGGCTTTCCGGCAGGCAGATGCACCCTGAGGAGCCCTGATAACCAGATGCTTTAAAACAGTGAAGGAAAATAGCAGAACCTTCTCCTGGTGTTCTTTCCTTATTATAATCCAGATTTAAAGCATAATTATAATAAGGAGTTGCTTTGATCAGATCTTCCCCTGAATTCCAGTCTTTTGCTGTAGTCTTATCATTTACCAGCTGGTTATAATGAGGACTGGCCGGATCATCTACCCAGAAATCACCTTCTGCGATCTTATGGTATGGCAGTACACTTCCCGGATCATCTAAAAGACCAAAAGCCAGATCAAAGGAGTACACGCCGGAAGGAGTTGCTCCGTCTCCTTCTTTTTTATTGTCTGTAATGCCATTTCTTCCTACATAGCCTTTTTCTGTCCACTTTAATTCCCAGTTTCCATTTTCCTTCTTATAATAAGAAATGTCTGCGTTGCAGTCACCGGTTCCGGCTACTGCAAGGATCTGGGTGATCACAGCTGTCTGCTGGTCCTGCTGACGTTCCTGAGTGTCACCCGGCTTTTCTCCGGTTGAAACATCCACAGAGGCTTTCTCTCCTGGTCCCCCGGTATTTGCATTTAAGTCTGCTCTTCCTGCGGCCAGGGAAGTCATGCCTAATACTCCCGTGGCAATAAGAGCTGCTGCTGCAAAGGTCATCCATTTTTTCTTCTGTATCTTCAATTTATGTACGATCCTTCCTTTTTACTGTTTCATCTTACCATTTCATTTTTCTATCCCTTATCTTACCACATTTACAGCTTCGTTTCTCTTACATTTTTCTTACCCTGATGCAAAAATGAAAGCCTGGACAGCAAAAAGGCACCGGTTATACACCGATGCCTCTTTGTATCTGCAATTTGAACTATTTCAATTATTTCAACAATTCTAATTACTTGCAAACAATGTTGATGATCTTTCCTGGAACGTAGATCTCTTTTACGATATTTCCAGCCATCTTATCCTTTACTGCTTCCTTGCCCTGAACAATCGCATCTTCCTTGGAGATGTCAGCCGGTACGCTGATAACTGCACGGGTCTTGCCATTTACCTGAACAGCTACTTCTACTTCATCATCCTTCATAGCCTCAGTATCGCACTCCGGCCACTGGGAATGGAATACGCTGTCGGTTCCGCCTAACTGGCTCCACAGTTCTTCACCGATATGTGGTGCAAATGGAGCTAACAGGATAACGAAGGTCTTTAAGGTTTCTTTATCAATTCCGCCTTCCTTCTTAGCCAGATCCATTAACTTGTTGTTGTATTCCATGAAACCGGAAATAACAGTATTTAAGCTGAACTGGTTAAATCTCTGCTCGATATCGTAAACCAGTTTATGACGCAGCTTAACCATTTCCTTGGTTTCTTTCACATCTTTGTCCTTGCTGTCCATAACCAGGTTCCAGAAACGGTTCAGGAAACGGGATACACCTTCAATACCTCTGTCATCCCACTCTGCATCCTGTTCTGGCGGTCCTACGAACAGTTCGTAAAGTCTTAAGGAGTCGCAGCCGTAATCTCTTACCAGATCATCTGGGGAAACTACGTTGCCCTTGGACTTACTCATCTTGATACCATTCTTACCAGTGATCATACCCTGGTTGAACAGCTTCTTAAATGGCTCGTCAAAGTCAATTACACCGATATCGCACAGGAACTTGGTGTAGAAACGGGAATACAGTAAGTGAAGAACTGCATGCTCTACGCCGCCGATGTACATATCAACTGGCAGATACTTGTCTGCTTTTTCTCTGGAAACCAGAGCTTCGCTGTTGTGGTTGTCCACATAACGCAGGAAGTACCAGGAAGAACCAGCCCACTGAGGCATGGTATTGGTCTCTCTCTTAGAAGGAGCACCGCAGACTGGGCAGGTGGTATTTACCCACTCATCAATTGCAGCCAGTGGTGACTCACCGGTTCCTGTAGGCTGATAGCTTTCTACCTCAGGCAGCTTTAATGGAAGCTGATCTTCCGGTACCGGTACACAGCCGCACTTCGGGCAGTGGATGATCGGGATCGGCTCGCCCCAGTAACGCTGACGGGAGAATACCCAGTCACGCAGCTTGTAGTTTACAGTCTTGCGGCCGAAGCCCTTCTCCTCGATGATGTGTGGAGCTTCCTTCTTTAATACAGAAGATTCCATGCCGTTCCAGTCGCCGGAGTTGATCATGGTTCCACTTGCTTCTGTATAAGCTTCGGTCATATTTTCAATTTCCTTGCCATCCTTGGCAATAACCTGGATGATCGGAAGATTAAATTTCTTAGCAAATTCAAAGTCTCTGTCATCATGAGCAGGTACGCACATGATAGCGCCGGTACCGTAATCAGCTAATACATAGTCAGACAGCCAGATTGGTGTCTTTGCGCCATTTAATGGGTTGATAGCATAGCTTCCGGTAAATACGCCGGTCTTTTCCTTTGCCTGCATACGGTCTACGTTAGAACGCATGGAAGAATCGAAGATGTACTTCTCAACTTCTTCTCTGGTCTCATCTGTAGCAAGGCTCTTAGCCAGCTTGTGCTCTGGAGCCAGTACCATGAAGGTTGCACCATACAGGGTATCAGGTCTTGTGGTGTAAACAGTGATTTTTTCATCTCTGCCTTCGATTGGGAACTCAACCTCTGCACCATAAGATTTTCCGATCCAGTCAGTCTGCATCTTCTTAACCTTTTCAGGCCAGTCAAGCTTATCCAGGTCATTTAACAGTCTTTCTGCATAGGCAGTGATTTTTAACATCCACTGACGCAGGTTCTTCTTGGTAACAGGAGTGCCGCAGCGCTCGCAGCAGCCATTTACAACTTCCTCGTTAGCCAGACCTGTCTTACAGGATGGGCACCAGTTGATTGGGAATTCCTTCTCGTATGCAAGACCCTTCTTGAACATCTGAACGAAGATCCACTGGGTCCACTTGTAGAATTCAGGATCTGTGGTATTTACTTCCATATCCCAGTCATAGATCGCAGCGATCTGCTTGATCTGACGTTTGATATTTGCAATGTTAGCTGCTGTAGATTTTGCAGGATGTACACCCATCTTAATCGCGTAGTTTTCTGCAGGCAGACCAAATGCGTCCCAGCCCATAGGATGGATCACATATTTGCCCTTTAACAGCTGATATCTGCTCCATACATCAGAGATAACATAGCCTCTCCAATGTCCTACATGAAGACCATTTCCTGATGGATATGGGAACATATCCAGGCAGTAATATTTCTCTTTCTTTCCATCATTTACATTGATGGGGTTCTTTTCCCAGTTCTCACGCCATTTTTTCTCAATGGCGGAGTGATTATACTGTGATGCCATAATTCATTCCTCCGTAAATATTGCCGTGGGTGACGTAATGAGATAAAAAAACTGCGTCTCCTGTTTCCAAGAGACGCAGATATCATTTCCACGCGGTACCACTCTGATTCATGCGAAGTCGCATGCACTCAATTCCTCTTATAACGGTAAGGCCTCCGTCTTTTCTTACTGAAAATGAAGATCCTGTAATGATCTCATCTCTTTCTGAAAAGCTGCTCATGGATCAGTTCGGCACTTTCCAGTCACCGGTTCTCATCTTTTCCCGGCTCTCTGTGGGGCTTAAAAAGTGTTTACTACTTCCATATCACTGCATTTGCACTAAACCATAATTTAGCATATTTACACATCAGTGTCAATACCCTCTTTTTCGCTCCAATGAGCCTGGTAAGCCATTTTTGCCTTTCTCATTTCCCTTGAACCCTTAGATGGCAGGGCCTTTTTTGCATACTTTGCAGGAGTTGTCTCCATGGATGGTCTTGCAGGTCCTGCAAATGCCTGAGGGGTAAATAAAACACAATATCCGCCCATATCACGAAGCCAGCCTTTTTCAAACCAGCCTAACTGCTTTCCCGGGAAATTGTATACTGCATCCTGGAACAGATAGGCGATGGCTCTTCCATCAAAGGTCCAGATCACATCATTTTCAATATAGGCAGCTGCTTTTCCCTTTTTATTATAAAGTGTCATGTTCTCATCCTCCTGTAAAATTCAATGTTCTCTCGGAATCTTTTTGTGCCTGATTTTGTGAGAAGATTTTTTGTCAGTTGTGCTCAAATTTCTGAGGCGTACGCGGTGCGTACGTTGATGAAATTCGGGTGCAGCTGGCGGAAAATCGGCCACAAAAGCAGGTGCATGAAAGACTCCGAGAGGACATCACCCCATAATACTTTCGAAAATTATTTTAACCTATCCCCTCTTGAAAGGCAATGGTATAATGTATGGGTTCACAAGAAAAACAGGAGGATTTTTATCATGTACATTGCAGATCTTCACATACATTCCCGTTACTCTATGGCTACCAGCAAGTTCCTCACACCGGAATACCTGGATCTGTGGGCCAGAAAAAAGGGCATCCATATCCTTGGAACAGGGGATTTTACCCATCCTTTGTGGCGGCAGGAGTTAAAAGAAAAATTAGAATCGGCAGAGCCAGGGCTTTATAAGCTGAAACCAGAATTGCGCCTTTCTGAGATTCCTTCCGGTTCCTTTGATCCCCGTTTTGTGGTCAGCGGTGAGATCAGCACCATTTATAAGAAAAACGGCCGTACACGGAAAGTGCACAGCCTGATTCTGCTTCCAGGACTTGAGGCTGCAGACCGTCTTTCAGGAGAACTGGAAAAAATTGGAAATATTCATTCTGACGGACGCCCTATTTTAGGACTGGACTGCCATGACCTGTTAGATATGACCCTTTCTGTATGCCCGGATGCCATGTACATTCCCGCTCATATCTGGACCCCTCATTTCTCTGTGTTCGGGGCATTTTCCGGCTTTAACAGTATGGAAGAATGTTTCGAGGAATTAACACCCCATATCCATGCAGTAGAGACCGGACTTTCCTCTGATCCGCCTATGAACTGGAGTGTACCCTCTTTAAACCGGTACCAGCTGATTTCCAATTCCGATGCCCACTCTCCTTCCAAGCTTGGAAGAGAAGCAACCTTACTGGATATCAGTTTGTCCTATAAAAATCTGTACACTGCCATCCAGACCGGCAAAGGACTCGCCGGTACACTGGAATTCTTCCCACAGGAAGGGAAATATTTTATGGACGGCCACAGAAAATGCGGTGTATGCCTGTCACCTGAAGAGGCCATCAAATTAAATGGCATCTGCCCGGTATGCGGTAAGAAGCTTACCACCGGGGTATTGCACCGGGTACAGGATCTGGCGGCACTGCCTGCACCTGACCTGTTTTCCAATACGCAGGCTGCCTCTGCAAAACCGCTGACAGACACTCCTTTTTCTGTTTCCAAAGGATCCGACCAAACATCTGCCATACACCTCCCCTTTGAAAGCATTTCCCCGTTGCCGGAACTGATCGCTGCTGCAGAAGGTTTCTCTCCTTCCAGCGTAAAAGTGACCCGGATCTATGAAACACTATTAAACGAACTTGGAAATGAATTTTTCTTATTAAGAGAAGCAAACGTCTCTGACATTGCGGCTATTTCATCTGAAAATATTGCAGATGCCATTACCTGCCTGCGTCAGGGAAAAGTCCGTTGGAATCCCGGCTTTGACGGGCAGTTTGGCACGATGGAGCTGGTACATCCTTTTCGCTAGTTAAATTCTGACTAATGCCACGCCATCAAGTAAAAGATTTGCTGTGCGGAACCCAAATGTGTCTTCGATCACTAATGTTTTGCCACTTTCTTCTCTGTAATCCACGCCACATTCAAGGGTCCCGCCTGCATGACCAATACGCAGATACTGTGTATCTGCACCCTTTTTCAAAACCTGTTCCACTATACTTCCCGGCACTACTGCCGCTGCAGCTGTACACATGGCACCGGTCATTGCATAACTTGGATGGGCTTTCTGCATAGACATCATACGTGAAAGAAGATCAATTTCTTCCTTTTTTATCATTTTTCCATCAGAAGTAATATAATCATCTGCCTCAGCTACGAAAGTCATTTTAGGGATTCCCGGTGTTTCCCATGCAGATTTCTTATAGTCACTGATCAGTCCCAGCTTAACAGCAGCAAGACCTCTTACTGTTTCCAAAAGTTCCAGCTTTTCCTCATCTGCATTTATTTCTTCAGGAAGTTCCTTTCCGCTAAGTCCCAGATCCTCTGCCTTTACAAATACAAGGGGATTAGCTGCGTCAATGATGGACACTTCTATGGATCCCATTCCAGGTATTTCCAAAACATCTACTGCTTTTCCCGTTGGAAGAAGTCCCTTTTTAAGGGTTCCAGCCGGATCTATAAATTTTAACTTTATAGGAGAAGCTGATACCGGTACCCCTGCGATCTTAAAATCTCCCTGGTATACAACCTTGCCCCCTTCTGTCTTTACATCAGCAGCAATGACTTTATCCGTATTTGTATTAAAGATCCTGACTGTAGTCATTCCTTCCTTTGGATTTACCAGACCTTTTTCAATAGCAAATGGTCCTACTCCTGAAGAAATATTTCCGCAGTTTCCTTTGTAGCTTACTACAGGTTTGTCCACAGACACCTGGGCAAATGTATAATCTACATCTGCATCTGACCGGTCTGACTTCTTTATGATTGCTACTTTACTTGTAACAGATTGGGAACCACCTAAACCATCGATCTGTTTCTGATCCGGACTTCCCATTAAACGCAGTAATATTTTGTCCCATTCATTATGATCTTCCGGAAGATCCTCTTCCAGAAGATATACGCCTTTACTTGTTCCGCCTCTCATAAGCGTTACAGGAAGTTTCAAAATATGATCATCTTTTCCCTGCATAATTAAAATGCTCCTTATACCCAGTAATATTAAACAGCTGGCCTTACTGCTATTTCTGGTACCGTACCTTTTGATGATTTCAGCATACCACATCACGGCAAGGAATTGAAATTCATTATTTTCATTAAAACTATTCCTTTTATCAATAGTTTTTGATATGATAAAAAGCAGAAAAATAATACATCCCAGAAAGGAACTGGTACCCTATGGATTTTAAAGACCTGTCCTATGTAATAGCGATTGCCAAAACACAGAATATTACAAAAGCTGCCGATATGCTTTATGTGACACAGCCGACTCTCACCAAATTCCTTCAAAATCTTGAGCGGGAAATGGGACAGAAATTGTTTAAAAAATTAGGAAACCGCTTTGTTTTAACATATGCCGGGGAACGTTATGTAGCGAAAGCCACCGAAATTTTAAACCTGAAAAAAGAATTAGACCAGGAGATGGGAGACATTATACGGCAGAATGCCGGTCTTTTAAAAATTGCTTTTCCAACCATGCGTGGAACTTATATGCTTCCCTGTACACTTCCTATTTTCCGAAGTTTATATCCCCATGTACGTCTGGAGATCAGAGAAGCACATTCCAGTCTTTTAGAGGGAATGCTTTTAAATGGGGATGCTGATCTTGCATTCTTTAACCTGCCTGTAAAAAACCCTGATATTGATTATCAGATCATCAGTCATGAAGAAGTTGTCCTTGTACTCGGCAATGACCACCCTTTAAAAAATAAAGGTATAAAAAAAGAAGGCTGCAAATATCCCTGGCTTGACCTGAAGCTTTTGGAAAATGAGCCTTTTATCCTGCAGCCACCGGATCAAAGGACCCGTCAAACGGTGGATCAATTGTTTAAATCCTGCCATATCCATCCTCAAATATGCCTTCAGACCGGTAACATTCCTGCTGCTGCGGAACTTGCCTCCCAGGGATATGGAGCCTGTTTTGTAACAGAAACCCATTTAAAACATATTCCTTTTAAGAAAAAACCTGTGCTTTTTTCTGTTGGCACCCCAAATACAACTGTTGATTTTGTTGCAGCCTTCAGAAAAGGAAGCTATCTGTCTTATCATGCTCAGGAATATATTAAGATCGTCCGGGATTTTACATGATTTTTCTAGTACGAAAAAATCCCCCTGCAGCCGCAGGGGGACAGGAATTTACATATAATTAATTTTACAGATGCGCAATAATTGCCTTCTCATATTCAATGGTTGTAGCAGTTCCGCCGATATCTGGTGTAAGAACACTTCCGTCCTCCAGTACCAGGTCTACTGCCTTGCGGATCTTGGCAGCAACATCATTCTTTCCGATATGCTCTAACAGCATACATGCGGACCATAAGAATGCAGTTGGGTTTGCAATTCCCTGTCCTGCAATATCAGGGGCACTGCCATGAACTGCCTCGAACATGGCGAAATCTTTACCCAGGTTGCTGGATGGAAGAAGTCCCAGACCTCCAATGAGGCCGCTGACCAGATCAGATAAAACATCACCATACAGGTTTTCTGTTACGATAATATCAAATTTTTCCGGATGCATAACCAGCTGCATAGCCACATTGTCTACAATCTTATCATCTGCTTCAATATCCGGATATTCCTTGCTGATATCATAGAAAATATCACGGAACATACCGTCTGCCAGCTTCATAATGTTTGCCTTGTGTACACAGGTCACTTTCTTACGTCCATGGCTTACTGCATAGTCGAAAGCAGCACGGATGATACGCTCGGAGCATTTTCTGGTAATGATCTTAATGGAGTGAACCGTATCCTTATCAATCATCTCTTCCACACCTGCATACAGATCCTCTGTATTTTCACGGAAGATCACGATATCTACATTTTCAAATGCAGTCTTTACAGCAGAGTTGGTCTTTGCAGGACGGATATTTGCGTAAAGATCATATTTCTTTCTTAAAGTAACATTTAAAGAACGGAAGCCCTTTCCTAAAGGAGTTGTAATAGGGGACTTTAATAAAATGTGGGTCTTTTCCATAGAAGCATAGCCCTCTTTCGGGATCAGTTCACCATGTGCTTCGTATTCTGCAGCACCTACATTAAATACCTCATAGTTTAAATCTGCCCCAGCTGCGTCTAAGATCCTTAAAACGCAATCTGTGATCTCTGGTCCGATTCCATCGCCTTTAAATACTGTAATTGTGTCTGCCATCTCTATCTCTCCTCCATTGCTGTATATTCTTTATTATCACCTACATACTTGGTTGCAGGACGCATGATCCTTCCATCATAAAGCTTGTTTTCAATGTTATGGGCAACCCAGCCGACCATACGGCTGCACACAAATAATGGTGTGTAAAGATCTCTCGGGATACCTAACATTTCATAAGCAAAACCGCTGTAATAATCTACATTAGTAGGAAGTGCAACTCCCTTGCGCTCTTTCATAGTCTCTAAGGCAATACGTTCAAACCTCTGACGGAAATCAAATTCCGTCATCATCTTCTTTTCCTTTGCTACTTCCAAGCAGCGTGCCCTTAACATTTCTGCACGAGGATCGGAAATGGTATAAACTGCATGGCCAAATCCATATACAAGACCGGTACGGTCATATAACTCACCATCCATCAGCTTATTAACGGCTGTTTTGATCTTCTTATCATCTGCGGTATATCCGCCGGTTTCTTCCAGAACCGCATCCATCATTTCCGCAACCTTGATATTTGCACCGCCGTGTCTCGGTCCCTTCATGGAACCAATACTTCCGCAGACAGTGGAATAGATATCGGTGCCTGTAGAAGAGATCACTACATTGGTAAATGTGGAGTTGTTACCACCGCCGTGATCTGCATGAAGCATGAGAATGGTATCTAACAGTCTTGCCTCTTTATCAGAAAACTTCTGGTCTTTTCTCAATAAACTTAAGAAGTTTTCAGCAATGGAGTATTTCGGGTTTGCATAGTGGATAAATAAGCTGTCTCTGTTGTAATAATGAACTTTGCTCTGATATGCATAGCAGGCGATCGACGGAAGCTTTGCCATCAGGTTAATACCTTTTACCAGGGTTTCATATACATCCGTGTTATCCGGGTCATCATCGTAATTGTATAAAGTAAGAACTGCATCCTGAAGCTTGTTCATCAGGTTTCTGCCAGGCATACGCAACAGGTTCATTTCCACAAATTCATCCGGGATCTCATAGCAGTCAGTTAAGATATTTCGGAAATGCTCCAGTTCCGCTTTCTTTGGCAGATATCCAAAGAGAAGAAGGAAGCAGACTTCCTCATAACCAAAATGACTGTCCCCTTTACCTTTTACCAGGTCTTCTACATCATAGCCTCTGTAGTAAAGCTTTCCTGGAATAGCCTGGATGCCTCCCTCTGGAGTTTCGTCATAGCCCACAACATCTGCCACACGGGTAAGTCCTACTCTTACACCGGTGCCGTCTTCATTTCGAAGACCTTTCTTTACATTGTATTCTTTATACCATTTATTTGGAATATCCGTATAATTCTGGGATTTTCCATAAAACTGTGCAAGATAACTATCTTTCATAACCTGTTCTCCTCTCCCGGCATGTTCTCCTACTGCTGTCGCTTTTGCGTATGATCAATGTCTGTTCCGGTTATAATTAATAAGGCATCCGGCCTTAACAATGGCTCTTTCTTCCGGTGTCATATCTGCAATATAAAGATTTAACTCTTTGATTTCTGCCTTTGCATCTTTTCCGTTTCCAAGGACATATGCCTTAATGGAACTTAAATCCCCATCCAACGCTTTTCTCACTCCCGGAACGTAGATATAATCACCTACTTCAAAGTCAGGATCTGCTTCCATCTGGAATGGCAGCATGCCCCAGTTCATAACATTGGAGCGGTATCTCTTGGTTGCATATTCCTTACAGATATTTGCAAGTCCGCCGATGACTCTCTGGCAGCTGGCTGCCTGCTCTCTTGCAGAGCCGTCACCAGGCTTTACTGCATATACCATACTTCCTACTTCTGTATCTTTTACGGAAACATTTTCATTTCCAGAAATAGTCCTGATGGCTGCAAATACATTTGCAAGATCTGGTTCTAATGCCAGTTCTTTTTCTTCGCCCTCAGCTACTCTTGCTTTTTCTAATTTATCTACTTCTTTGGTCCGTCCTACATACTCCGGATCTCTTCTGGATAAGGTGAACTCTGCCAGTCCCAGTGGATTGGAACGATAGGAAGAAGTTTCACCAGATGGGATCAGTTCATCGGTAGTTGTTACCGGGTCCATGATCTTGGAGCAAACCTTTAAGAGGATATTATCTGTTAATGGGCTCATCTCCGGCCAGTCTTTGATATTTGGACCATATACAAGGGATTTCTCCTCTTCTGCCTTACCAAAGCCCTGATATACACGGTTCTTGTAAGACTTATCATCAAAGTCATATTCCGGAATATCATTCCAGCAGTCTAACTCCCATGCAGAGGTAAGTTTTCCTCCGTTTGCTGCTGTTGCTGCAATAGAACGGGCATCCATCAGTGCTACCGCTGCCATCTGTCCGTTTCCTGGCTTGCTTCCTTCACGGTTCGGGAAGTTTCTGGTGGTGTGGCGGATACTTAAACCATTGTTGCAAGGTGTATCGCCTGCGCCAAAGCAAGGTCCGCAGAAAGCGGTACGGATGATAGCGCCTGCATCCATCAGGTCTGAAATAGCGCCTTTCTTTACCAGGTCTGAGAATACCGGCTGGGAAGAAGGATAAACAGCCAGTGAAAATTCATCACAGCCACAGTTCTTTCCACGAAGGGCATGTGCTGCTTCGATCACATTGGAATAGTTTCCGCCTGCACAGCCTGCGATAATTCCCTGCTGTACCATCAGGTCATTTCCAACTACTTTATCAAGAAGTGTGAAATGCGCTTTTCCTCCGGATACCTTTTCAGCATCCATTTCTACCATATGAAGGATATCCTTCATATTTGCCTTTAATTCGTCGATCTCAAATGCATTGCTTGGATGGAAGGGAAGGGCGATCATTGGCTTTACGGTACTTAAGTCTACATAAACACAGCCATCGTAGTAAGCCACATCTGCAGGATCCAGTTTCTTGTAATCTGCCTCTCTGTGATGCTTTGCCAGGTAATTTCTGGTATCTTCATCCGTTCTCCAGATGGAGGTTAAGCAGGTGGTCTCTGTAGTCATTACGTCTACGCCATTTCTGTAATCGGTAGTCATAGAAGCAACACCAGGTCCAACAAATTCCATTACCTTATTCTTTACATATCCATTTTTAAATACCGCACGGATGATGGCCAGCGCAATATCCTGTGGACCGGTACCAGGTTTTGGACATCCGTCTAAGTAAACTGCGATGACACCCGGATAAGCTACATCATATGTATCGCGAAGCAGCTGTTTTACCAGTTCGCCGCCGCCTTCGCCGATTGCCATGGTTCCTAAAGCGCCGTAACGGGTATGGCTGTCAGATCCTAAGATCATCTTTCCGCAGCCTGCCATCATTTCTCTCATGTACTGATGAATGACTGCGATATGAGGTGGAACGTAGATGCCGCCGTATTTCTTTGCAGCGGAAAGGCCAAACATGTGGTCATCTTCGTTAATGGTTCCGCCTACTGCACAAAGTGTATTATGGCAATTAGTCAGGACATAGGGGATCGGGAACTTTTCCATACCGGATGCCTTAGCAGTCTGGACAATCCCTACAAATGTAATATCATGGGATGTCATGCTGTCAAAACGGAGCTTTAAATGTTCCATGTTATCAGCTGTATTGTGGGCACTTAAAATAGAATAAGCAATCGTTCCCTTTTTAGCGGCTTCTTTATCTGCTTTCTTTCCTGTAAGGGATTCTACCTTTGCGCTTTCCTGCTCTGGGATGATTTCTTTTCCATTTACAAGATAAATCCCACCATCATATAATGATACCATTTTTTACCTCCTGATTTCCGCTCACAAAGGGGCTTTGTCATTCTCATCTGCCTTCTTTATGGCTCATTTCGTCGTTGGTTCTTACTATAAACCAATTATTTTGATTTGTCCAGTCTATATATTGTAATCATTACAGCTTTTTAGTTGTGATTTGTGATGTAAGAAAGGAATTTTTGCTGTTATATTGTATCGCTTTAACGTGTGATAGACTGATCAGTGTGGAAGCCTGATCCAAAAACAGCACAAAAAACTGCTGCCAGACAGATCAAAGATGTCATATCTTTTTATCTGTTCAGCAACAGTCTTTTTATATTTCATATATTACATGATCCTATTTTCGATTCTATTTTTTCTTTTACTTTCCTTGCCTCATCATAGCGCCGCTTATGAGCGGCAAGAGCAGACCTGGCATCTTCCTGTTCTTCACATCGTTTTCTGCTGGCTGCAAAACGTTCCTCAAAAGAGACTTTTTTGGTTCCTTTTATCAATTTATCCGCCAGATATACAACTTCGGTTTCTGTTGGCATTTCCACAGCATTTTCCTTTTCATGATGCACTTCCAGATCATGATGCTGTTCTATGATCTTTGCCACTTTCGGATAGCCTTCCCTTCTCAGTATCGCTGCACCTTCTGTTGCATGATCTGTCTCAGTCCGTGCTACATCATGGAGCATGGACGCAGCCTGGATCAATTTCAAATCTAACCTGCATCCAGCCTTATTCAATGCCCGGCCGATCTGAACCGCTTTTGTACATACTGCTCTGCAATGTTCCCGTACTGTTTCCGGAGTGTGATAATGGTCTAAAATCTGTTCACACTTCCTGATATCTGGCGCACCTTCCGGCATGATCCCACATATTTTTACTATTTTGCGGCCTGTGGAATCTACTTCTATCATATTGATACCACCATAAGGCTGCGGCAAAGCTCTGCTGGTTTTAAGAGGATATCCCATCAGATCTGCAAGATAGCAACAGTTGATCCCTGCGTGAGCTACACAGATAATATCTCCTTTTGAATGATCCAGAACTTTATCCATTGCTTCCTGAAAACGTTTTAAACCTTTTTCTCTGCTTTCTCCATGATCTGGCTCTAACTCCAGTTTCTTTTTATACTGGTTCTTTAACTGCTGCATGGGAATATTTTCCCACTCTCCCATATCCAACTCCTGAAGATCCGTTTCTACCTGGACTGGGTACTGTTTTTTTGCCAGGATCTGTGCTGTTTCCTGACATCTGCCAAGCGGACTGGTAAATACCTTTGTTACCGGGTGTTTCTGAAAATAAATATACAGACGTTCTGCCTGTTTCCGCCCAGATTCATTTAAAGGGATCTCTGTTCTTCCAATACATCTGCGGATCCCATCGGCAAATTCCAGTTCTCCATGACGTATAAGATAAATTTTCCTAGTTCCAGTTGAATCCATTTTACCTCTCCTCAAAAAGCATGACAGGCTCCTGCCTGATAACCAGATTTACAGTTACAATACTCCTGCCAAAGCAGTTGTACATACTGTTCTCTGGTATCCATGTCCTTATAGATCCCTTCATCTTCTACTTCCAGCTCCATGACCGGTATTCCCGAACGTTCTACTGCTCCCCGAAGTCCACCCTTTCCGCCACTGGCCCAAAGAAGTGGGAAAAGATCCGTTTGTACGATAATTGGATGTCCTGGTTTTCCCTGACATGTTGTACGCACAATGGGTGCATCGGCCATCATCGCTTTCCATATGGTAGATAAACGGATAGCCGGTACATCAATAGGAAAGATCATGATCCTTTCGCACTCTGCTTCAATCTCTTTTACTCCAATCTTTATTGAATCAAACATTTCTGTTTCCCGATATCTATTATTTCGCACAAAGCATACACCTGTATCTGAAAGGTGTGCCTCCAGTTCTTCTGCTCTGTAACCAGTAACAACTACAATCGGATCTGCTTTCAAGCTTTTTAACATCCCTATCATATGCCTTGATGCAGTTGACGTTCCAAAAGGAAGCATTGGCTTAAAGTCTTTCATTCTGGAAGATAATCCCGCTGCCACCAGAACAGCTCCTGTTTTCTTCATATATCCCGCCTCCCTTTAAGATTTAATGATCACTGCCGTACCGTGAAGATCACTAAGGGGTACCAGCAAAAGTGCTTGATTTTCCTCTTCATATTGACGTACCGCCTCCCTGCATCCCCGAAACTGTGTGTTGTTGTAATCGTGAAGCAGGATCATTCCCCCAGAGCTTAATCTGGGATAAAAATATTCAAGACCAGCCCGGATCGGCGCATACAGGTCAGCATCCAGGCTGATAAAGGCAAAAGACCTCTCTGGAATATCCTTTGTTGTTTCCGGAAAATATCCTGGATAAAATAAGGCATTTTGAGGAAAGGGCAGACGATTGCGGACGTATTCCACCGAAGTATCAGAAAACGTTTTTTCTGATACTTTAGAATACTGTCCATCTGTTTCAATTTGTATATCTTTCCTGCTAAAACCTTCAAACGTATCAAACAGCAGAAGCTGTCTGTCAGGAAATAATGCATTTAACTGCCAGGCAATATTCCCCCGGTACACACCTAACTCTGCAATATCACCAGGAATATTTCCCTCTGACACTCGTTTTGCCATACGGTGCAGCGTTGCACTGCGAATATCAAATGTGCGGTACAATTCATGCAGTAACATACATTTCTTCCCGTAACCGGCAGTTTTCACCTGATCCATAAGCATCTGACTGCGTGCTGCATCACTTACTGCGATCAATATAAGATCTGGTTTAAAAGCTGCTGCCTGTTCTATGGATACAACAGGAACCTTTCCAAAAGCAGTTTGGATCTCTGTATTCCAGAGAAAAGGGGAATTGTCTCCAAATGCCTGTAATTTAAATTGATTTGGATCGATCAGATCCGAAACTGCTTTTCCAAACTGTCCTGCGCCAAGTATGATGATCGTCTGCATATAGATCCACCTATATTTCCTTTTTCTCTGATAATTTCAAAGAAAAGGTTCCTTTCCAGCCTTCACCTGTATATACATGTTCCTGTATTTTCACCGTTTTTCCGATCACAGATCTCCATTTAAGTAAAATATCCCGTTCTGTATAAGTTTCTTTTTCTGTTATCAGATCCTGGATCTGGATATGGACCGGATATTTTTTAGCCAGACTCAACAGTACTCCCAGCTGCCCGGCAGAATAAGGATGCAGTTTCACAATAATGTCCGTCTCTATTTCTGCAGCAACTGACTTCCAAAGTCCGTTTAATATCTGGTTCAACTGTGCTGACAGCCCGGTTATAGCTTTATAATCCTGGGCAAGAACTGTATCCAGATGAAGTTTTATCCGTTTCATACCCGAGCTTCTGATCTGAGAAATATGCTTTTCCAGAAGGATGCCATTAGTGCAGAGGACCATTTTTATATCCGGAACATCTTTTCCCATTTTTTCTATGATCCGATCAAATCCGGGATGCAGTAATGGTTCGCCACCGGTCAGTTCAATGGTGTCATACCCCAGTTCAAAAGCCTTTTTTGCCAGTTCAACTGCATGTTCTTCCGGGAGAAACTCACCTCTCCCGGATCTTACATGCTGACTGCAGTAAAAACAGTTACACTGGCATTCATTTGTTAAACACAAGTGAAAAACCATTTTTATTCCCCCATTTGTATAAGAGAATTTTTGATCATAGACTTTGCAATATCCACTTTATATGTATTCTTCTCAAATGGATCTGCATCTTCCAAAGCAAGGTCTGCAGCTGTTTTTGCAACTTCTTCACTGATCTGCTTACCGGTCAGATATGCTTCTGCCTCCTCTCTTCTAAGAGGAATTGGAGCCACTCCACCCAGTACGATGGATGCTGACTGAATGCGGCCATTCTCTACCTGATAGCAGGTAGCTGCTGACACCATTGCAAAATCAACAGAATCTCTTAAACGGAATTTGTTATAGTGAGCTGTTCCTTTTGGAACCGGTATTTCAAATTCAGTAATGATCTCCCCAGGCTCTAACATATCTTCTACTTTTAAGGAAGAGGTAAACAGCTGATCAGCTGTCATACGTTTCTTTGTAGTAACAACGGTCGCGTTTAATGCAACTAAAACAGGTGTGATATCAGAAGCATTTACAGAATAACAGCCACAGTTCATACATCTTCCAGCTTCATCTGCTGCCTGTTTTGCTCCCAAAGATGTAGAATCTTCCTGATCTAATGTTCTTAATTCAAGAGGAGTATCTTTTTCTGTCAGTCCTTTTGTTTTTACAATACCGTTTTTGTCATTCTGGAATAATCCGGTCTGAAGAATCCGTTTTTCTGCTTTTCCACCCAGATAAACATGGATCGCCTTTGCAGCATTAGCTCCTGCACGGATGGCCTTGATCGCTACAGAAGGTCCTGTAGCAGCATCACCGCCTGCATATACACCTGGCTTTCTGGTTTCATTATGCTCGCCAACCTCGATCAGTCCTCTCGCTGATTGAACTTCTTCTTTATACTTTTCTCCCAGGAAATCAAGATCCACTCTCTGTCCTGTTGCCAATAATACACTATCCCCGTGAATGGTCATAAGATCTGTTTCATCATAAGTTGGTGAAAATCTTCCATTTGGATCTCTTAAAGACACGCATCTACTGGTTTCAAGTCCTTTTATCTGGTCTCCATCATAAATTAACTTGTGAAGGCCTCTGCCATTAATGATCTTGACACCTTCTTCCAGCGCTCTTGCAATCTCTTCTTCGGAAGCAGGCATTTCCTGTCTCTGTTCCAGACATACAAGTGTTACTGTTTCTGCTCCCAGTCTTGTTGCTGTAAGGGCCACATCCATTGCCACATTACCGCCGCCACACACGATCACATTTTTACCGATCTGGCGTTTCATAAATCCCTTTACTTCTACCAGGAAATTCAGGCCAAATTTTGCCATACCTTCTCCGTCAATTCCCAAGATAGGCTGTTTCCATGCACCGGTGTCCAAAAATACGGCGTTATTATCCTTTTCAATGTCTTCGATCATAATATCTTTGCCTACGGTAGTTTCCATAACAAAATGGACACCCATATCAGCGATCGCTTTTACAACTGAACGCACATAATGTTTTGGAAGTCGATATTCTGGAATGCCATACATTAAAACACCACCGGCTTCCGGCATCTTATCATAAACAGTAACCTCATGGCCTTCTTTACGAAGGTAATACGCAGCTGTAAGTCCGGCCGGTCCTGCTCCTACGATACCTACCCGCTTTCCAGTTTCTTTTTCAGGTGCCAGATAGCACAGATCCACATGCTCCAGGATCCAGTCACCTAAGGAACGCTCCACACTATGGATCTTTACCGGATCTCCATGTTTACACTGGTTACACTTGCTCTGACAGGTATGAGGGCATACTCTGGAGGTAAGCATAGGAAGAGGATTGTACTGCATAATGATCTTCGCTGCTTCTTCCCAGTTGCCTTTGCGGATCTGGGCCATATAAGCCGGAATGTCCGTTCCTGCCGGACATTCAACAGCACAAGGTGTTTTTCCTGTACTCATGCCTCCAAATATGGAATGATATCTGTTGTCTCCCAAAATCCCATAACACTGCTCTCCGCCTTTTCTTGCACAGTTCAGTCTGCCTCCGATCTCATCTGGATAACGGTAGAACCAGCAGCGCACATCCTGGCACACATTGCCTCCTATGGTTCCCAGATTACGTACAAGGGGAGTTGCCACACTTTTTGCTGCTTCTGCCAGTGCCGGAGCAAGCTTTTTGATCTCTTTATTTTCAGCGATCTCACTAAGCCTTGTCATTGCCTTTACTGTGATCGTTCCATCTTTTACCTGGATCCCTTCCAGGTTTTTGATTCCTTTTAAACTAACGATCTTTTCAGGATATTGGGGATAAATGTCTGCTTTCAGGCCGCCCAGGAGGTCACTTCCTCCTGCCATGGCAACGCCGCCGTTTTTTATTTCTTCTGCTGCACCTTCCAGTGTTTCGGGGCGCATATATTCAAATTTTTTCATGCCTTTTTCTCCTCCTTAAGAGCTTTCAGGATCACATCAGGTGTAGCCGGATAGGTTGTAACCTGCGTACCAATGGCATTTGTGATCGCCTGCATGGTAGCACTTGCTGCTGCTGCACCTGCGATCTCACCTACACCAGTTGCTTTAAACTGGAATGTATCAAACTGTGACTGAAGAATACATGTATCATAAGTTGGAAAATCATTAAACGGACGCCATTTATATTCGATCATATCATAAGTCATGGTCCTGCTGGTTACCGGATCGATCACATGTTCTTCAAATAATGCTGTATCCAGAGAAGCAGATCCAATACCGCTTTGTACCTGCATTTCCAGCATAGACGGGTCAATAGCCTGTCCACAGTCCGTACCGCCCAGGCAGTTGATCAGTTTTACAAGTCCAGTCTCTTTATTTACCTCTACTTCCACAAAAATGATAAACATATTTGGAGTAGAGAAGTTTTCAAGGTGCTGTCCATAACCAGTTAAAGTAAGATCCGGCGGGATCAGCTGCTTCCAGCTTACAAACTTGTCCGGTCTTGCTTTAATGGCAACACCGTAATCCGTCAGATACATACTGTCTGTTGTTACTTCCAGATATGGGACCGCCAGTTCAAACAGTTTCTTTCTTGCATCTTCACATGCATTGCTGATGGCATGACCATAGGTAATGGTTCCACGGCTTCCGCAAAGTCCAAAACCAGTTGGATTGATCTTTGTCTCAGGCGGTGTTATTTCAATGCGGTCATATGGAACATTCATAATATCTGCTGCCATTTTAGCCAGATTACTTCTCTGTCCCATACCAGATTCTGTAATATTGGTCTGAAGAACAATATGTGCTTTATCACCTACCAGATCCGGAACTACACGGATATATGCTTCTGTATTGTCTTCTCCAATATCTGCATTTCCAATAATACCGCAGCCTACGCCTCTTACAGTCTTTCCGTCCTCACTGGTCCAGGTAGGGATTCCCCAGCCTTTCCATTTTTCTTTCCATTTAAACTTTTCAGCAGACTTTTCTATTGCTTTAACATAATTAACAGAATGTGCCTGCCACTGGCGTCCGTCACGCCAGGTATAAATATCTCCTTCTCTTACGTAATTCTTTTTATAGACTTCAACCGGATCAAAATTACCCTCTCTCATGGTACGTCCCATAAGAAGAGAAAGACATGAGTTTAACTCCTGTCCGCCATAGCCTCTTACAATACCTGCCGGCTGCTTGTTGGTCACTACAAGATTGGTATCAAGATCCCAGTTCTGGCACTTACACATTACCAGCTGTGCTTCACCAATGCCAACGCCTACCTGTCCCTGAGTTGCATTGGAAAAACAGCCCGTATCAACAGTCCACTCTGCTTTAACAGCTTTTACCACACCATTTTTATCCATACCGATTTTTGCATGTAGCTGGCTTCCCAGTCGTGTTTCAAAACAGCACATCTGCTCCTGTTTTGTCTGGAACACTTTAACCGGACGGTTGGTACGGCGGGCAAGTAAAAGTGCTGACATGACCTGCATGACCTGTGACTGCTTATTTCCATATGAACCACCTACATTAAAGGTACGTACATCCAGATTTGCCTTTGGTGCTGCAAAGGAATTCAGAACCTTGCAGATATATCCGGACTGAGAATCGACCCAGACTGTATAGTTTTCGTCTCCTTCCCAGCGTACGATAGCTCCAGGTGCTTCCGGTGCGGCCGGTGCAGGCATTTTTGAAAACTCTACCATATCTTCTGCTATGTACTCGCATTCTTCAAACCCTGCTTCTACATCTCCTTTGATCAGATGCCAGAATGGACCATCTTTCTGGAACGGCGGATATCCTGGTGTAACAATGTTGTTCTGATACATATCCGGGTACAGCTGAGGGGCACCGTCTTTTACTGCTTCTACACCATCCAGTACATGGGGCAAGATCTCATATTCTACCTCGATCTGCGTCATTGCCTCATTGGCGATCTCTGCTGTTTCAGCCGCTATAAGAGCCACCGGATCTCCTACATACATCAGTTCCTGTCCCAGAATAGGTTTTGTTGGCGGCCAGCCAACTTTCATATTGGGATCCATATCCTTATAAGTAAGAATCGCAACAACGCCTTCCATTTTCGCTGCCTTTTCAATATTGATGGACTTGATCCTTGCATGAGGGTACGGACTTCTTAAAGCCCGTCCGATCAGCATCTGCGGCAGCGTAAAATCATCCAGATAAACACATTTTCCTGTAAGGATCTCTCTGGCATCCTTTCTGGGAACATTTACTTTTCCTACATACCGGTAGTTTTCCGGCCTGTAATTTCCATCATTGAAATAATTCATGTCTTTCATCTGAAATCCTCCCATTTTTCCTCTGCGGTCTTTCCAGTTCCTGCTGCTTCTTCCACTGCTTCAATCACATGATAATGGCTGATGCAGCGGCAATAGTTTCCTGAAAGCGCTTCTTTAATTTCTTCTTCGGTGGGATGAGGATTTTTATCCAGTAACGCCTTGGATGCCATTATGATACCTGGTGTGCAAAAACCACACTGAAATGCATACTGATCTAAAAATGCCTGTTGCAGCTTTGACAGTTCTCCCGTTTCTGGGTCTGCAAGTCCCTCAATGGTTGTAATATGGCAGCCATCACAGTCCACTGTCAGCTGCATGCAGGAAGGCACAGCATCTCCGTCTTTAATAACCGTACAGCAGCCACAAGCCCCCTGGTCACAGGATTTTTTTGCTCCTGTCAGTCCCAGCCTGTTCCTTAACGTATCCAGCAAAGTTTCGCTTTGCGGTACCTGTCCATATGCATCCCCCATAGAAAATACATATTTTTTTTCGTTAACATAGAGTGTCACTATGTTATTCCCCATATGTTTGACCTCCTTAATTAATTTGATATACTTTTAACTATCCTGCTCTAAGTATATGAAAATTTTTCTTGAAAATGAAATATAACTTATTTATAATTAATACATGAAAGTTATAACCAATATTCAGATGATATAAGGAGGCTTCCATATGACACTGCAGCAGCTATACTGTTTTGAATCCATTGCCAGGAATCTCAGCTTTTCCAAAGCTTCCAGCGAACTGTTTATTTCCCAGCCTGCTGTGACCCATCATTTACGGAACCTTGAAAAAGAATTAAATGTGACTCTGATCATACGTGACAAACATTCTGTCATATTAACGGAAGCCGGAACCCGTTTTTTATTAGAGGTAAATGATATACTGGCGCAATTAGAAACTGCCAAACAAACCATTCAGGGGAACTCCCAGCTGCCTGAATATATGCATATTGGATTTGAAAATACCGTTAATATCCACAGGCTTTACAAAATATTTTCCCGTTTTCATGAACTGCACCGGAATGTACGTTTCTTCTGTTCCGATGTCACTGTCCAAAAAGGCCTCCGTTTATTTAATGAAAAAAAGCTGGATCTTGTGTTTTGTACCAACAGCAACAGTTTTATAAGCAGCGGAACTTTTCGCCCCCTTTTCAGGGGATATTTCTGTTGTCTCATGAGAAAGGATGACCCTCTTGCACAAAAAAAGCAAATAGAGGAAAACGATTTAAATGATCATACACTGATCTTTGCCGATAATCAAAAAACCGTTCCTTTTCTTGCAAAAATGCAAAGAGATCTCCATATAAAATACCCCAGTATTTCCATCCATTTCAGTACATCCATTGATTACACGGTACATATGATCTATGCAGGAGTGGGAATCGCCCTTCTTCCTGATTTTATGGCTGAATCCAATTTTGTCCACATGGATGAACTTGTAAAAATTCCTTTTAACACCGCACAAACGGCTGAATTTGGAGTACTTTATCATAAAGATTACCTGTCCCCCAATATTACAGCTTTTCTGGATATCATCTTTAAAGAATATCCACGCCCGCACAAAACAAAGTAGTTTTCATTTTAAAATGAAAGGATTTTAATTATGATAAAAATTGAAGTAATAAAAGAAACAATAGAAAATATTAACGGAACGATCGCAGCTGATCTGCAATTAAAAGTTCTTCCTGGAACCTCTAACATGAAATCCCTGATTTCTGCATATCGCAGTTGCCTTGAAACAGCCTCCCGCAACAAAACTGAGATTCTGTTTATCCCGGCTATCCCCTCCAGTTCTCAATCTGCTATGTTTCAGGCAATCCACCTTATATATCAAAGCATTTTAGATTTTTCGGCAGCAACAGACACCAATTTAAAAAAGGTCTGCATCTTTTGTGACACAGACCAGGTATATAATCTTTATATGGTTGTATGGAATCTTTATTATGCCAAAAGTAAAACAGAGCGTATGAATGATGGCCGCTGGGACTAAATGCACAGCTTTTTACAGATTCAGCCGGTATCCGGCGCCCCAGACCGTTTCAATGATCTTGGGATTTCTGGAATCCTCTTCAATCTTTTCTCTTAAACGGTTGATATGTACGGAAACAGTAGCCGCGTCAGATACAAAATCATAGCCCCACACAGCTTCAAACAGCTTTTCTTTGGAAAATACAAGATTGGGATGTTTTGCCAGGAAGCATAAAAGCTCAAACTCTCTGTTTAGCAGCCGCAGTTCTTCCCCATCTTTCCACACTTTCCAGGTTCCCGGCTCGATCACCAGGTTCTGAATGGTTATTTTCTCTGTGCTGTCAGCTTCCTTTTCCTGTTTTCTGGTAAGCCGCTCATACTGCTTTAAATGGGAGCGGACTCTTGCCACCAGCTGGGATGGATCATATTGAAGGTGAGAGTACATTTCATTTGTTCCATGCAATAGGGTTTTCTTTCAGAACACTTAGTATACTACACCCTTGTTTTAACAATTTGACATAAAATTTATAAACAAACGCTTCTCTCCCCCTTCTGCTTCCAGATCCCGCCTCCGGTCTTGGACAGCTGCTCCATAGATTTCTGGACTACCACGGCATTACCCCAAAAGTCAAAGAAGTAGTTGCCGGAAATAATGCCTTATATATGTTAGCCGATGCCGGACTTGGAACCGCCATCCTTCCCCAAAACATATTAGACTAATCTGCCCCCTCCCGGTCTTAAAACCTACGCCCTCTCCCCCAACCGCCTTGGATGGACCATCTGCGCCATTTTCCCTGAAAAAAGCAGGATCAGCAGCGCAGAGCAGTTTTTTATACAGCTGATACGTGAGAAATTCTGCATGTATCCGGAGGGGATGGAGATTTTTCCTTATTTTTCCTGATCAAATAAAATCCCGCCTTCCAGTTTCCAAAAGTACACCCTTCAGAAATTCCAGAAAGCGGGATTTTTCATATATTATCTGCCATTTTCTCCAGGCAAATCTATTCTCTTATTATTCTTCCTTCGCAGCAGCCCTTGCTTCTACTTCGCGCTTCTGTACATCGCCAGGAGCCTGCTCGTAGCGGCTGAATTCATAGGAATAGTCTCCTAAACCACCGGTCATGGAACGAAGATCGGTGTTGTAGCCGAACAATTCAGACATTGGAATGTCTGCTTCGATGACCTGTTTGCCATGGTGATCAGACTCCATACCTAATACGCGGCCTCTTCTGCGGTTTAAGTCACCCATGATATCACCGGTGAAGCGGTCAGGAGCAACAACCTTCAGGGAAGCGATCGGCTCTAAGAGCACTGGATTTGCATCCATGAAGCCCTGCTTAAATGCCAGGATGGTAGCCATCTTAAATGCCATTTCTGAAGAGTCTACCGGATGATAAGAACCATCTAACAGAGTAGCCTTTAAGCCAACAACCGGATATCCAGCCAACGGTCCCTTAAGAACGCATTCCTGCAGTCCTTTTTCTACTGCCGGGAAGTAGTTCTTCGGTACGGATCCACCGAATACCTTCTCTTCAAAGGTGTATGGTGTCTCTAAATCGCCGGATGGCTCAAATTCCATGATAACATCACCGTACTGGCCATGTCCGCCGGACTGTTTCTTATGTTTGCCCTGTACTTTTACTTTCTTTCTTAAGGTCTCACGGAAAGCAAATTTCGGTTTGGACAGAACTACGTCTACTTTGTAGCGGGTCTGCAGCTTGCTGATCACAACATCTAACTGCTGATCGCCGATACCATAGATCAGGGACTGACGGTTTTCAGGATCATTCTTAACCTGTAAGGTCAGGTCTTCTTCCATCATACGTGCTAATGCGGTAGAAACCTTATCATCTTCGCCCTTATTAGCTGCCTTGTATGCCATATATGTATATGGTGTGGAGATCTGCGGTTTGTGGTAAACGATCGGAGCTGTACGAACTGCCATGGTATCGCCGGTTCCGGTTACAGTGAGTTTTGCAACTGCGCCGATATCACCGGCCTTTAACTCAGGAACTTCGATAACTTCCTTGCCGCGCATTACATAAACTTTACCGATCTTCTCTTCTGCGTCTTTATTTACATTGTATACAACCGTATCGCCCTTTAAAGTACCGGTACAGATCTTCATCAGAGAATATTTTCCGATAAATGGATCCACGATAGTCTTAAATACTCTTGCAGAAAGGGATACGTCATCATTATATTTAGCGGTGAAACGCTCGCCTGTGGAAACGTCTACACCGATACACTCAAAGTGATTTGGTGCCGGGAAGTATTTGTCAATAACCTGAAGGAGAACCTTAAAGCCCTGGCAGTTGATTCCGGAGCCCATCATAACAGGTACGATGTCGCCTTCGATAACATGTGCTCTTAATGCACCTGAGATCTCTTCCTGTGTAAATTCTTCTCCCAGGAAATAACGTTCCATATATTCTTCACTGGTTTCTGCAACTGCCTCGATGAGGGCGTCTCTTGCGATGGTTAAGTTCTTCTGAACATAATCTGGAATCTCGCACTCAACATAATCACTGAGGTTTGTAAAGCGGCGGCCTGCCATCTTTACTACGTTTACGAAACCTACGAATTTTTCATTTTCACGGATTGGAAGCTGGAAAGGAGCGATCTTTCTTCCGAACTTTTTCTCCAGCTTTACAACCAGCTCACGATAGCTGGCGTGATCATCGTCCATATTAGTAACGAAGATCAGTCTTGGCAGATTGTACTTTTCGCACATCTCCCATGCTCTTTCTGTACCAGGCTCGATACCTGCTTTACAGTTTACAACGATAATGGCTGCATCAGCAACGCTGATAGCTTCTTCTACTTCACCTACGAAGTCAAAAAATCCGGGAGTATCCAGTAAGTTGATCTTAACCGGTCCGTTCTCTCCCTGGTATTCCAGAGGAATCAGTGTGGTGGAAATGGAAAACTGTCTCTTGATTTCTTCTTTGTCGTAATCACTAATGGTATTTCCGTCAGCAACCTTGCCCATACGCTTGGTAACACCTGTGATCAAAGCCATTGCCTCCGCAACTGTTGTCTTACCAGCACCTCCATGCCCAAGCAATACAACGTTGCGGATCTGTTCAGTACCATATACGTTCATAAACTTCCCTCCTGTACACTTTATATGTACTCTCGGAGTCTTTCATGCACTTGCCTTTGCGGCCGATTTTCCGCCAGTCGCACCCGAATTTTATCAACGTACGCACCGCGTACGCCTCAAAAATTTGGGCACAACTGACAAAAAATCTTCTCGCAAAATCAAGTACAAAAAGATTCCGAGAGTACATTTTATTTATGCGAAACAGCAATGATATTGCGCTTCGTCTTTGCCATGTGTACATTCTACTATATTTTTCTGAAATTTTCAAGTTTTTTGTTAAATTCTACACAACATTTTTCCAAAACATTCCAGATAATTCGATTTATATTACCATGTATCCATGTTTTTTCTCATTTTTTACTGTCATTTTGCCTTTATATTTCAGCAAAACCCTCGTTCTGCCTGCTCTCCTTGCAATTGTATGCCCAGATTGGTAAAATAGTTGCAGAATAATGAGAAAGGTATGCACATTTTATGTCTGAAACTAAGGTTTTTAAAAATACTATACAGAAAATACAGATCCGCGGCGCCCGTGTCCACAATCTGAAAAATATCAATGTAGATGTACCATTAAACCAGATCGTAGCTATTGCCGGAGTCTCCGGCTCAGGAAAGTCTTCCCTGGCTTTAGGCGTATTGTATGCAGAAGGTTCCAGACGCTATCTGGAGTCTCTTTCTACCTATACAAGACGGCGCATGACTCAGGCATCTAAAGCCTGCGTGGATGACATCTTACACGTTCCTGCCGCGCTCGCCCTGCATCAGCGTCCCGGTGTTCCCGGCATCCGAAGCACTTTTGGAACTGGTACCGAACTTTTAAACAGCCTGCGCCTGATGTATTCCCGTCTGGCTTCCCACTGCTGTCCCAATGGGCATTATCTGGCTCCTGCACTGGCAGTAGCTGCTGGAAAAGAACTTGTCTGTCCTGAATGCGGCATCCGCTTTTTCGCTCCTTCTGCAGAGGAACTGGCTTTTAACAGTCAGGGGGCCTGCCGGACCTGCAACGGAACAGGAACGGTGCGCACTGTAGACTTAAATACACTGGTGCCAAATGATTCTTTAACCATTGACGAAGGCGCTGTTGCTCCCTGGAATACCCTTATGTGGTCTTTGATGACCGATGTGTGCCGGGAAATGGGCGTGCGTACAAATGTGCCTTTTAAAGAATTAACCAAACAGGAAAAGGACATTGTTTTCCATGGACCTGCTGAGAAAAAACATATTTTTTATCATGCAAAAAACTCCAATCAGGCAGGGGAACTGGATTTTACTTATTTTAATGCTGTTTACACCGTAGAAAATGCACTTTCTAAAGTAAAGGATGAAAAGGGCATGAAACGGGTGGAAAAATTTTTAAAGGAAGATATCTGCCCGGACTGCCACGGTTCCCGTTTAAATGAACGTGCAAGAGCACCGAAATTGCAGGGAATTTCCCTTGCACAGGCCTGTGAAATGACTTTATCTCAACTGACCACCTGGGTGGACAATGTGCCGGCTTCTCTTCCACCGGAAATGTTGCCTATGGCAGAAAGCATCTGTGAATCCTTTCAGACAGCTTCGAAACGGCTTATGGAGCTGGGTCTCGGATATCTTTCCCTGGACCGTGCTGCTTCTACTCTCTCTACCGGGGAACGTCAGAGAATGCAGTTAGCAAGAGCCGTACGCAACCGCACCACAGGTGTTCTTTATGTACTAGATGAACCGTCTATCGGACTGCACCCAGTAAACATTGTTGGACTGACGGGAGTTATGGATGATCTGATCGCTGATGGAAATTCCGTTATCCTGGTAGATCATGACACCCAGATCCTTTCCCATGCAGACTGGCTGATCGAAATGGGACCGGAAGCAGGGGCAAAAGGCGGACAGGTGATCGCAGAAGGAACGATTGCTGATATTGCAAAAAATAAAGACTCCCGCATTGGTGCTTTTCTAAAGCCGGAATGTACGAAACGCCTGCGCCCGGTGATCATGGAAGACCGCCTGTTTGAACATGGCGCAGTTTCCCTTGCTACCGGTGCGATCCATACAGTAAAGCCACTTAAAGTAAAGATCCCCAAAGGCCGCCTTACGGTTGTAACCGGTGTTTCCGGTTCCGGAAAAACCACGCTCATCCTGGAAAGCCTGGTGCCTGGTATGGAAGCTGCTATTGCAAAAGTACCCCTGCCCTCCCACGTTCTTTCTGTAGACCCGGCAGGTATTTCACAGGTAAAGCTGATCGATGCTACTCCTATTGGCATCAATGTGCGCTCCACTGCTGCTACTTATGCCAATGTCCACGATGAACTGCGAAAAGTTTTTGCCAAAACAGCAGATGCCAAAAATATGGGATATAAAGCAGGTGATTTTTCCTATAATACGGGAAAACTTCGCTGCCCTGTATGTGACGGCACCGGTCAGGTCAGTCTGGATGTACAGTTTCTGCCTGATGTTGACATTCCATGCCCGGAGTGCAGAGGTTCCAGATATGCCAAAGAAGCTTCCCTCATTAAATATACCAATAAAAAGGGGCAAAAAGTTTCCCTTCCGGAACTTATGGACATGGACATCCACACAGCTCTTGAAGCCTGCGATGACGTAAAGCTGGTCAAACAACGTCTCACTGTGTTAAAAGAACTTGGGCTTGGCTATCTGACTTTAGGAGAAGAAACCCCAAGCCTTTCCGGTGGTGAGGCCCAACGTCTGAAACTGGCCAGTGAAATGGGCAAGCTGCAAAATGACTCTCTGTTTATCTTTGATGAGCCTACCATCGGTCTTCATCCTCTGGATGTACAGACGCTTCTTAAGGTATTCCAGACCCTTATGGAAAACGGTGCAACCGTTGTGGTCATCGAACATGATCTTGATGTGATCCGCAATGCTGACTATATCATTGACATGGGACCAGGCGGTGGTGCTAACGGTGGCCGTATTGTTGCCTGCGAGACACCGGAAAAGCTGGCGAAAAATCCATTCAGCCAGACAGGTCCTTATTTATGACCTGTGTTCGTTTTTACGTAAAAGCGTTAAAGTTTAAAGCATTAAAGTGTTGACTTTTATGCTTTTATATATTAAACTGTCTGCAAGCTTTTAAAACAGGATATCCATTATGCAGATAAAAATAAGAATGCAGATAATATTATGCAGATAAGGAGTGTACCAGACTATGATCATTATCATGAAACCACAGGCTTCCAAAGAAGACGTTCAGAAAGTAACTTCCCTCATTGAATCAAAGGGCCTTCAGGTCCACCTTTCCGAAGGTTCCCAGGTCACTATTGTTGGAGTTGTAGGTGATAAGACCAAGCTTGCAGGAAGCAACATTGAAATGAGTGAGGGCGTTGATAAAGTTGTTGCTGTCACAGAGTCCTACAAACTGGTCAACAAAAAATTCCACCCTGATGACTCTGTTATTCCTGTTGGTAATACCCATATTGGGCCGGGAACCATGACTGTTATGGCAGGTCCCTGCGCTATTGAGTCAAAGGAACAGCTACTTTCCACTGCTTTCGCTGTAAAGAAAGCCGGGGCTACCTTCCTTCGCGGCGGTGCTTACAAGCCCCGTACTTCCCCATACTCTTTCCAGGGACTGGAAGAAGAAGGCTTAAAATATATGAAGGAAGCCAGAGAAGCAACCGGACTGAACGTGATCTGTGAAGTTACCAGCGCCCATGCCATTGAAGCTGCTGTTAAATATGTAGACATGCTCCAGATCGGCGCCAGAAATATGCAGAACTTCGAGCTGTTAAAAGAAGCCGGAAAATCAGGAATGCCTGTATTGTTAAAACGCGGCTTATGTGCTACCATAGATGAGTGGCTGAATGCAGCTGAATACATTATTTCAGAAGGAAACCCAAACATCGTTTTATGTGAGCGTGGTATCCGCACCTACGAAACTTCTACCAGAAACACCCTGGATATCAGTGCGGTTCCTGTGATCCGCCAGAAGAGTCATCTTCCAGTGATCGTAGATCCAAGCCATGCAACCGGCGTAAGAGCCTATGTAGAACCTCTTGCAAAGGCTGCAGTTGCAGTAGGTGCCGACGGACTGATGATCGAGGTTCATCCAGATCCGGCAAAAGCCCTTTCTGACGGTCCTCAGTCTCTTACCTTTGATGCATTTGACAAATTAATGGCTGACTTAAAGCCATATGTGGATCTGGCTGGCAGAACTTTTGAAGCCAGATAACCAGATAGTCACCTATCATTCACAGCCCAAACACCTGAAAACCTTTATGTTCTCTCGGAATCTTTCTGTGCTTGATTTTGTGAGAAGATTTTTTGTCAGTTGTGCCCAAATTTCTGAGGCGTACGCGGTGCGTACGTTGATGAAATTCGGGTGCTACTGGCGGAAAATCGGCCACAAAAGCAGGTGCAGGAAAGACTCCGAGAGGACATCTATCTTTGTGAAGGTTTTCAGGTGATTCTGTATCTCCGATAGAACATTCTATATGTAAGGAGCGATTTTAAAATGGAAAAATTTACCATGAATGATACAACCATTGCCTTTATCGGCCTTGGCCTTATCGGTGGTTCCTTAGCAAAGGGCATTAAAAGAGTCCGTCCGGATATCCGCATCATGGCCTATATGCGCACCCGTTCCAAGCTGGAGCAGGCAAAAAAAGACGGCATTGTAGATGTTATTTTAGACGGCATTGACGAACAGTTAAAAGAATGTGACCTGATCTTTTTATGTACGCCGGTGGAATACAATGCACAGTATCTGTCTAAGATCCGCTCCTATTTAAAACCGGGAGCTTTGATCACGGATGTAGGAAGCACCAAAACGGACATCCACGAAGAGATCCTGCGCCAGGGCCTTACAGACTGCTTTGTAGGCGGTCATCCTATGGCCGGTTCTGAAAAAACAGGATACGAAAACGCAACGGATCATCTCCTTGAAAATGCTTATTATATTGTTACACCGCCGGAAGGCCTTGACCAGAGCGGCAGCGAAACCGGTAATATTCCACCAAAATATGCCGAAAATGCCAACCGTATTATCGCAGTGGCCCAGACCGTAGGTGCTATCCCACTGGTACTTGACTACAGGGAACATGATAAAGTGGTGGCTGCCATCAGTCATCTGCCCCATCTGGTTGCTTCCAGCCTTGTAAATCTGGTAAAAGATGCCGACTCACCTGCCGGAACCATGAAACGGGTAGCTGCAGGCGGTTTTAAGGATATTACCCGTATTGCGTCTTCCTCTCCTGAAATGTGGGAGCAGATCTGTATGACCAATGTGGAACCTATTGCAGATATGTTAGAACGTTATATCGGTTCCCTTCAGGACATCCTTTCTGAAATAAAAGGACATCAGGGAGAAGCGATTTATAAACTGTTTGAAAAATCCAGAAACTACCGAAATACCATTACTGACCGGGCCAAGGGTTCTGTAGAACCGTCTTATGCCTTTTCTGTAGATGTGGCCGATGAGGTAGGTGCGATCTCCACCATCGCAGTTATTCTGGCAGCCAAAGGCATCAGTATTAAAAATATTGGTATCAATAACAACAGAGAACGGGGAGAAGGTGCCTTAAAGATCGAATTTTATGATGAAGCATCTATGACCGCAGCCTGGAAACGACTGGAATATTATAAATACGAAATGGTAAGACTGTAACGTCTACCTGTCGGGGAGGAAACATATGGAATTTAAAAAATCAGGCCCATTAAAGGGAGAAATCACGGTTCCGGGAGATAAATCTATTTCCCACCGTGCCGTGATGTTCGGCTCTCTTGCAAAGGGAACCACCGAGATCACAGGATTTTTACAGGGAGCTGACTGTCTGTCTACCATCTCCTGTTTTGAACGTATGGGCGTTGCCATTGAAAATAGAGGGGATATCGTCCTGGTACATGGAAATGGCCTTCACGGTCTTAAAAAGCCGGAGACCATACTGGACTGCGGAAACAGCGGCACTACTACCCGCCTGATCTCCGGCATTTTATCTGCACAGAACTTTGACGTAACTTTAACAGGTGACGCTTCCATCCAGAAACGCCCTATGAAACGTATTATGGAGCCTCTGTCTCTGATGGGCGCAGATATTGTCAGTGTAAATGGAAATGGCTGCGCGCCTCTGGCGATCCACGGAAAAGCCCTTCACGGCATCCACTATACCTCCAAAGTAGCCTCTGCCCAGGTAAAATCTTCTATTTTATTAGCAGGACTTTACGCAGAGGGACCTACTTCTGTTACAGAGCCTTATGTATCCAGAAATCACTCTGAGATCATGTTAAATCTGTTCGGCGCCCATGTGACCACAAAAGATACCACTGCTACTATTGAACCGGCCAGTGAACTGCACAGTGTAAAGGTAAATGTACCAGGAGACATTTCTTCTGCTGCCTACTTTATTGCAGCAGGACTTATGGTACCCGGCTCTGAGATCCTGATCAAAAATGTAGGCATCAATCCTACCAGGGACGGCATCCTTCATGTATGCAGGGCTATGGGTGCAGACCTTACTTTATTAAATGTAAAAGAGGACGAAGGAGAACCGGTTGCTGATCTTTTAGTCCGCGCTTCTTCCCTTCATGGAACAGAGATCGGCGGCAGCATTATCCCGACTCTTATTGACGAACTGCCTATGATCGCTGCCATGGCCTGCTTTGCAGAGGGAACGACCGTAATCCGGGATGCAGCAGAATTAAAGGTAAAAGAGTCCAACCGAATTGCTGTTATGGTGGAAAATTTAAGTGCTATGGGAGCTGATGTAACAGAAACAGCGGACGGCATGATCATCCGCGGCGGCAGACCGCTTCACGGTGCAGTGATTGAAAGCCACTTAGACCACCGCATTGCCATGACCTTTGCAGTAACGGCTCACTGCGCAGAGGGCGTTACACAGATCAATGGGGCAGAATGTGTGAATATTTCTTATCCTCAATTTTATCAGGATCTTGAGAACTTGTTTTCATAAATACGGAAACAAGATGAATAGCAACAAAAGGCGTATGAGTCCATACCAGGATCCATACGCCTTTTATATGCTCATTTTTCAGTCCCGATCAGGATCTTTTCCTGAAAAAATGGAAATCACAGCAGTCTCCCCCGTAACCTAATGTTTTAGTACGGGAAAAGTCCAGTTTTTTCAGACCACCATATGTTACATTATCAACATCACAAAACAGGGGACAAAGCTTTTCACAGCCATTTTCTAAACAGGCTGTATGCCACAGGCATTTTTTCATTGTCACATCAAAATAATCCTTTCCATGGGCCTGCTCACTGTCCCACAGATCCGTTCTTCGCACAACACGAAGGAAAATATTGCTGTAAAGAAAATAAAATCCCGGCACCCGTTCCATTTTTACCATGGACAAATGCTTTTCTGTTCCAACGATATCCAGCATATAGTTTCGCATATGCCTGTAGACATCCTCCTGTGACAGACCACTTTGGTTCAGTACCTTGTACAGGGCTATACGGGGTAAAATTGTCTGAGTCAGCGTTTTCATCTGATCCTTTGTCTTATTTTCTGTATTTCTGATCAGTGTATCAAGCAGTTCCTCCTGTTGACGAAACAGCATATCTCCTCTGCTGTTCCCAAACAGGTTGACTAAAAATGCATTGATCTGCCTTTGCTGTTTTATTTTCATCCTTTTTGTGCCTTTTTCTTTTATCATTTTCTGTGATCTCAAGATCCATTTAAAGGGCAGTCCCCTTCTTTGGAATAAAGAACCCGCTCATATCTGTATGTTCCAGTTCTAACAGCGCGATCTTCTTTTCAATTCCCCCGGCATATCCGGTAAGACTTCCATTGGTTCCTACAACACGGTGACAGGGGATGATAATGGAAACTTCGTTATGTCCTACTGCTCCGCCTACAGCCTGTGCAGACATATGAGGCGCATCCTGCATCTGTGCCATCTTTTTTGCAATCTCTCCATATGTCATAGTCTGTCCATAAGGGATCTGCAGTAAGATCTGCCATACAGCCTGGCGAAACGGGGAACCTGCAGGATGAAGTGCAGGAGTAAAATCTGGCTCTTTCCCTGAAAAATATACATCCAGCCATTTTTTCGCCTGGATCAGAACGGGTGTCTCCTGTGAAATGGTTTCTTTTGGAAGTGTATTTGCAAAGTATTTTTGTCTTTCAAACCATAAACCAGTCAGTCCAACCTCATCTGCCGCCAGTAAAATATTTCCCAGTGGGGACGGATATGTACATGTATAGATCATATTACCACTTCCTTTCCCATCAACTTTTACATTTAAGTTTTTCGCTTACGCAGACTCTTTTGGACTTATTATACCTCATTTTTATCTATCCGTCTATAGCTTTATCGAATGTATGTTCGTTTTGCTTTTATCTTAAACTTTCCACCTGACTCTTTTTGCATAAAAAAACGAGCAGCAAAACTGGATTTACGCTTGTTTGCTACTCGTTCAGGAATTATTATATTTCTCAACTCAAAAAATGTCAAAAGGAAGGAATCATTTTTTATTTACATCCTATGCCGGATAAAATCCAGTAGGCGCCTCTGCCATATTAATCATAATGTTCTTCATCTGGGTATAATGTTCCAGAATGACCTTATGTGTCTCTCTTCCGATACCGGATGCCTTGCAGCCGCCAAATGGTGCACCTTCCGGGATCGCATTGTAGGTGTTGACCCACATACGTCCTGTTTCCACGCCTCTTGCCACACGAAGGGCCCTGTTGATATCTCTGGTCCAAACAGCGCCGCCTAAGCCGTAGGCACTGTCATTTGCCATGGCAAGGACTTCTTCCTCTGTTTTAAACTTGATGATGCATGCAACTGGTCCGAAGATCTCTTCCTGGGCAACGCGCATATCGTTGGTCACATCTCCTAATAAGGTTGGACGCAGGAAGCAGCCTTTTTCCAGTTCTCCTTCTTTCGCCTGTACACCGCCGCAAAGCACCTTTGCGCCTTCTGACTTTCCAATCTCCACATATTTTAAGATCTTTTCCATCTGTCTGCGGTCGATCTGGCTTCCCATCTGGGTCTCTTCTTTCCACGGAAGACCTACTTTTACTTTATTAAAGCGTTTTACTGCCTCTTCTACAAAACGGTCATAAATGCTTTCCTGGACAAAGACTCTGGAACCTGCGCAGCAAACCTGGCCCTGGTTAAAGAGGATGCCCATCTGAAGTCCGTCCATTGCCATTTCCCAGTCACAGTCTTCAAAGAAGATATTGGCAGATTTTCCACCCAGCTCCAGTGTAGCAGGGATCAGTTTCTGGGCTGCTGCCAGAGCTACATTTCGTCCTACTTCTGTAGAGCCGGTAAAGGCAAGTTTTTTAAAGCCCGGATGATCTAACATATACTGGCCGGATTTGGAGCCGGAACCGGTGATCACGTTAAATACGCCTGCAGGGATCACATCCTGGACCAGTCTTGCAAATTCCAGAACGCTTAAAGGTGTGGTGCTGGATGTCTTAAATACAGTACAGCAGCCGCTGGCAAGAACAGGAGCCAGTTTCCATGCTGACATTAAAAATGGGAAGTTCCATGGAACGATCTGGCCTACTACGCCGATCGGTTCTCTTAAGATCAGGCTTAAGGTGTCTTTGCCAAGAATATTGGCACTTCCCTCTTCTGCCTGGATGCAGCCTGCAAAGTAGCGGAAATGGTCAGCTGCCATAGGGATATCTACTGCCAGTGTCTCACGGATGGGCTTGCCGTTGTCCATGGACTCTACCATAGCCAGATGTTCCTTGTTTTCATCAATGATGGCAGCGATCTTATTTAAAACGGCGGCTCTTTCTGCAACTGTAGTATGCTTCCATGTTTTAAAAGCTTCCCATGCTGCTTTTACTGCCTCATCTACATCTTCCTTTGTTGCCTGGGCACACTCTGCTAATATGCTTCCGTCTGCCGGGCAGATTGTTTTAAATGTTTCATGGTCAGAAGCATCTTTCCACTGACCTCCGATAAATAACTGATAACGTTCCTGTAACTTTGCCTTTTCCATATTATTTTCCGCCTTTCTTATGCAATTTCTTTGCAGTCTTTCATGCCTTTTGCCACTGGACCATTTCCATTTTCATAAAGCCCGCAGACCTTATTAATAAGCAGCCTTGAAAATTCCGATTACCTGTTCCTTGGTAGCCTTTCTCGGGTTGGTCAGCTGACATACGTCCTTCATTGCATTTTCAGCCATGATCTCAAAGTCTTCTTCTTTTACTCCAAGACTTCTCAGGTTCTGTGGGATACCTACCTGCTCGCTGAGCTGGCGGATGGCTGCAATGGCTTTTCTGGCTGCTTCCATAGTAGAAAGTCCGTCAATATTTTCGCCCATTGCCTTTGCAATGTCTCTGAAGCGGTTTGCATTTCCGATCAAGTTAAACTCTTCTACATGAGGAAGGAGGATAGCGTTGCACACACCATGAGGCAGGTTGTAGAAACCACCTAACTGATGGGCCATCGCATGAACATAACCTAAGGAAGCATTGTTAAAAGCGATACCGGCCAGGTACTGTCCGTATGCCATTTTGTCTCTTGCCTTCATGTATTCTCCATTTGCAACTGCCTTTGGCAGATACCGTGTGATCATGGTAATAGCCATGGTAGCAGCTGCATCTGTCAGTGGATTTGCATTGGTAGAAACATAAGCTTCAATAGCATGGGTCAAAGCATCCATTCCGGTAGCTGCTGTCAGTGACGGTGGCATGCCTACCATCAGCTTGGGATCATTGATGGCGATCTGTGGTGTCACTCTCCAGTCTACGATCGCCATTTTTACATGACGGCTGGTATCTGTAATGATACAGAAGCGGGTGATCTCAGAAGCAGTTCCTGCTGTGGTGTTGATGGCAACCATAGGGCACATAGGCTTTTGTGACTTGTCCACACCCTCATAATCCCGGATGTTTCCTCCATTGGAAGCTACGATGCCGATACCCTTTGCACAGTCGTGGGAAGAACCACCGCCAAGAGAGATAATAGAGTCGCATCCATTTTCCCTGAATACCTTAAGACCGGCTTCTACGTTTACATCCTTCGGGTTTGGCTCTACCCCGCCAAATACAACGCTTTCAACACCAGAGTCCTTTAAGATATCCTGAACCATCCGGGCCATTCCCTGTTTTGCCAGAAATGCGTCTGTTACAATGAGAGTTTTCTTTCCTCCCAGGCTCTGCATTAAGGAACCTGTTTCCTTTACGGAATCTTCTCCAAATAAGTTTCTTGTAGGCAGAAAATAATAAGTTGTTCCCATGTGTCCGTACCTCGTTTCTTTGCTTATTTTTTTCACTCATTTTCCTACAGGGAGTTTTTATTTTGGAACACTTTATTCCTCCCTGTGTGTCGGTAGGCTCATGGTAACACTGATCTGATATCTTTAAAATATCCAAAATAAAACTATTAAAGGATATCAGATTTTACCACTGGATAAAAATATTACCCAGTCTTCTCACCGCTTCCGTCAGGCGGCTTTCATCCATATCAGAATAATTTAACACTAAAATATGATCATATTCCGGGTTCTTCTCACTGCAGAACCGGGACAGACATGAAATATGGATACCCATATTTTCCGCTGCCTCTTCAATCTCCGTATCTGTCATGGAAGTATCTACTTTTACCAACAGATGAGTGCCGCTCTCACCTCCGTCCACGCTGACTGCTGGCAGTAGCACCGATTGTTTTAAGATACGCTTTAAACGTTCTCCTTCTGCATGATAAAACTTCTTAAGACGGCTTAAATGGCGCTCAAAATAGCCATTTTCAATAAATCTTGCCAGAGCATACTGCTCACAGGTAGAGGCTGTATTGCAGTAAAAATTGGCGGTATCAATGTAGCGGCGCATCAGCTTCTCCGGAAGGACCATATAGCTGATACGGATCGCCGGTGTCAGGGTCTTGCTGAAGGTGTTCATATAGATCACGCTTTCGTGGGAGTCCATGCTCCCAAGTGCGGGAATAGACCGGGAACGATAGCGGAATTCGCAGTCATAATCATCCTCTATGATATAGCGTTCTTCTTTTTCTGAAGCCCAGCTTAAAAGCTCCTGACGCCTGGATGCAGACATAACTGTTCCCAATGGATAATGGTGCTCCGGGGATACATGGATAATGTCTGCCCCGCTGTCTTGCAGGCTTTTCATATGGATTCCCCCATCGTCCATGGCTATACTCTTCCACTTCAGCCCATATTCTTCATAGATCACAGGGATTTTCTTATATCCCGGGTTTTCCACAGCATAGACTGCGTCTGCAGGCAGAAGCTTGATCAGACGGCTATACAGGTATTCAATACTGGCTCCGATCACAATGCATTCAGGAGAAATGGTCATTCCACGGGTGCGGTATAAGTAATCCGCAATGGTCTCCCGCAGCTGGCGGACTCCCAGAAAATGACCTCTTTTTACCAGTTCTTTGTCATACTCTGACAGCACCTCCCTCATGACCTTTCTCCACATGGAAAATGGAAATTTATCATACACTGTGTTGTTGGCTGTAAAATCCGCAAACCATTGATCTTCCCTGTAAAGTTGGGGATATTCTGCCACTACAGGTTTATACTCCGGCATAGCTTCCACTGCCGCCACAAAATAGCCTTTTTTCTCTTTGGAATAAAGATAGCCTTCTACCACCAACTGTTCGTAGGCGCTTAAAACTGTCTTTACGCTGATGCCATTATCCCTGGCCAGCTCCCTTTTGGAAGGCAGCTTGGTCCCCGGCAGGATCCGCCCTCTTAAAATGTCTTCTTTCAGTTTCTGATACAGTTCTTCATAGAGAGAACTGCCCTTTTTCTTCTCTAACTCATAATGCAGCATTTCATCTGGTATCCTTTTTTTTCACTATTCTGGGTATTACATTGGTATCAATTTCGATTATAATAGAAAGAAAATTATTTGTAAACCGGAGGATCACTTATGGGAGTCTATGCAATTACCGGCGGTTCCGGTGGGATCGGCCTGCGTGTGATCAGTCAATTAGAAAAACAGGGACATGAGACTATCAATATCGACTGGAAAACAGGAGATATCCAGGCCGACCTTTCTATTCCAGAAGGACGGCAGAAAGTAATTGATGAATTACACGAGCTGCATCCAGAAGGTTTAGACGGTCTGATCTTATGCGCCGGCGTTCCCGGTTCCTGTCACGATCTGCGCCTGATCCTTTCTTTAAACTTTTTCGGAACGATTTCTATTATAAAAGGGGCCTACGATCTTTTAGAGAAAAAAGGCGGCAGCTGCGTAGCCACTGTTTCCAATGCTATCTCCCAGGGAGACCTGCGCATGGACTTGGCAGATATTTTAAATAATAATAATGAAGATGAACTTCGCATCCTGGATCTGGTTTCCAATTTAGATGAAAATGACCTTCTTACAGGTAACCGCCTGTACGTGGCTTCCAAGTATGCCTTAGCCAGATGGGTCCGCCGCCATTCTGCCTCTTATGCCGCAAATGGGGTTCGCATCAACGCAGTGGCACCTGGAAACGTAAACACATCCATGACTGCCACTATGTCTGTGGATGAAAAGACGGCATTAAATGCCCTTCCTATTCCTACCAAATATGGCAAAGAGACTCTTATGGAACCGGATGAGATCGCCTCTGCCATTAATTTCCTTATTTCAAAAGAAGCAAGAGGCGTCAACGGCATTATCATGTTTGTGGACGGCGGCACAGACGCCCTTCTCAATTCAGAAAAAGTATATTAGAAAGGAAACTTTCATGGAACCTGTTATCCAGAAATATCTCACAGCTCTTGAAACAAAAGATTTTGAAGCCCTGGCAGAATTATTTACCAAAAACGGCCACTACTGTGATTACTGCGCCAACGGCACATCCCAGCACGAATTTCATTTATATGGAAAAGAAGCCATTTCCATGTTTTTCCGGAATAAGTTTCTCTTCTGTCAGTATTCCATATTATCGCCCACGATCCTGAACGGCTCACAGGCAGAATTTATCGCCTCCTACGGCGGTTACCAGGTCATGGCTATTGCCAGCTTACAGCAGCTGACCGCAGACGGACATATCCGCCGACTGACCGTGCGACCGAAATAATACAATCTCACAACATCCTATACAATGAAAGGATCTGTACTCATGATAAAAGAAATAGAAAGCAGACGGAGCATCCGCCGCTATAAAGACATTCCTGTAAAAAAAGAATTAATAGAAGAAATATTAAAAGCCGGCATGCTGGCTCCTTCCTCTAAAAACCGGCAGCCATGGCATTTTATCGTAACAACAGGCTCTGCAAAGGAACAGGTCCTTAAAGCCATGGAAGCAGGACTGAAACGGGAAGAAAAACAGCCTTTTCTCCCAGAAAGTGCCCCTTATTTAGATGGTGCCAGGGCAACCCTTAAGATCATGAAAGAAGCACCTGTTATTATTTTTATCACAGACCCTCTGGCCTCTCCTATGGATCAGCCGCTGGCCATTGATGAACGTGTGTCAGAAATATGCAATGCCCAGTCCATGGGAGCTGCCATTGAAAACATGACACTGGCTGCCACAGAACTGGGCCTTGGAAGTCTTTGGATCTGTAATACGTTTTTTGCTCAGGAAGAATTAAATCACTGGTTAAATGCTGACGGCCAGCTCTATGCTGCCTTGGCTGTAGGCTACGCAGATGAAGCACCTGCTCCAAGACCAAGACGAAAAGCAGAACTGACTGTGGAGTGGCGAAAGTAACACAACCTGCATTATCCCAATGCCACATCAAGGACCATCATCAATGCAAACCCAATGGCAAATCCGATGGTACCAATATTGGAATGTTCCCCTTCTGATGCTTCCGGCACCAGTTCTTCCACTACTACGTAAAGCATGGCACCTGCTGCAAAGGAAAGGAAATATGGCATAAAGGGCTCCAGTTTTTCTGCCAATAACAGCATAAGACCGGCGCCGATGGGCTCTACAATACCGGAAAGCATACCGTAGACAAAGGCTTTTTTCTGCCCTGCCGCTTCTTTTAAAGGAAGGGAGATAACCGCTCCTTCCGGGAAATTCTGGATCGCAATTCCCAGTGACAATGCCATGGCGCCTGCCAGTGTAATGGACTCACTTTTTGCCAGCATACCTGCAAAAGCCACACCAACTGCCATTCCTTCCGGTATGTTATGTAAGGTCACTGCAAGAACCAGCATAGTGCTCTTTTTCCAATTGCTTTTTGCGCCTTCCGGCTGATCCGTATCCATATGAAGATGAGGAACTACCATATCCAGAAACAGCAAAAACGCCATTCCTAAAAGGAAGCCAGTTACTGCCGGAAGAAAAGCCAGTCTTCCAAGTCCATCACTCATTTCCATAGCCGGGATCAGAAGGGACCACACAGAAGCAGCCACCATCACTCCCGAAGCAAAGCCCAGAAATGCTTTCTGCACTCCGGGCTTTAATTCTCCCCGCAGGAAGAACACGCAGGCGCTGCCTGCTGTGGTTCCTATAAAAGGGATCAGTATTCCTGTTAAAATATCCATCTGCTACCTCATGTTGCTACATTGCTGCCCCATCCATAGGCGGATCTACCATCTCTAAAGAGCATCGTCATAACGATCAGTCGATCATTCCCCGAAGTTTCAGATAATCTTTGATCAGTTTGATCATCTGATCATAATCAATACGGCTGGCATTAATAGGAAGGTCATAATTTTCCATATCCATCCAGTTTCTGCCAGTGAAATATTTATGATACTCTGTGCGCTCCTTATCGATCTTCTTCATGCGGCGCAGTGCTTCTTCTTCGTCTACCTTGTCTACGTCCATAACTCTGCGGACTCTGGTAACCGTATCTGCATAGACGAAAATGCGGACTACATCATCTAACTGATCCTGAAGAACATAATTGCCACAGCGTCCAATGATAATGCAGTTTTCAGACTCTGCCAGCTTGCGGATGACCTCGGACTGGAAGCGGAACAGATTTTCCGGTGATGTAAGCCTATGTCCATCCTTTACAGGTGCGGAAAGCTCCGGCTTCATATTGGTAACTGTACGATATAATAAGTTATTCCCTGCTTTTTCATCTGCAAGACGGAAGTACTGTTCTCCAATAGCACTGGTCTCTGATGTCATTTTCAGGATCTCTTCATCATAATAATGAATACCCAGCTCTTCTGCAAGGCGCATACCTGTAATACGTCCGCCGCTTCCGTACTGACGCTCGATTGTGATCACATAATGTTTATCGCTCATATGACCGACCTCCCTTGTTTTGCTATCTTAAGTATAGCACATTTTTACCTAACCGAACACTATATTATCTGAAATTTACTGAAATTTTTCTTCAAATTTCTCATAACAACAGGTGCAACGGATACAGCTTTGCAAAAAACAGTTGACAAAACCCGCCCTATGTATTAAGATACGGATTAACAGCTAAACCGTTGAGAAAGAGGAGTAAGCTTCCAATGCATTAGCACAGAGAGCCGCAGGTGGTGGGATTGCGGTATAAGGCAGGCAGCTGAATGGACTTTTGAGGGCAGTCTTGAAATATTTCAGTAGGGACTGACGGACTCTGCACCCGTTACATTTGCAGCACATATGTTAGTATGTGAAAAGTGGACTTTCAGTCAATTTGAGTGGCACCGCGGATCATATTCGTCTCAATCACAATCGTATTGTGTTTGGGACTTTTTTTATTCCAAAATATTATTTCAAATTTTATTTTCAGGAGGTAAGTATTATGAAAAAATCTATGGCATTCCTTTTAACCGCAGCAATGGGCGCAGCTTTATTAACAGGCTGCGGAAGCTCCTCTTCTACTGCTACTACAGCAGCAGATACCACAGCAGCCCCTTCTTCTGAGGCAGCATCCTCCGAGGAAGCTTCCAGCGAAGCAGAAAACACCGCTGATGCAGACGGCTCCTACACCATCGGTATCGGCCAGTTTGCAGAGCACGGCTCTCTTGACAACTGCCGTGAAGGTTTCTTAGAAGGCCTTGCAGCAGAAGGCATTGAAGAAGGAAAGAACTTAACCGTTCTTTATCAGAATGCACAGGCTGACGGCGGTACTTCCGCACAGATCGCCAATACATTTGCAGGAAAGAACGTAGATTTAATGTGTGGTATCGCAACTCCTATGGCTCAGGCTGAATATAGCGTGGCTATGAAATCTGATATTCCTGTTATCTTCACCGCAGTTACTGACCCAGTTGCAGCCGAACTGGCAAATGCAGACGGAATCCCAATCGGCGAGATCACAGGTACCAGCGATAAGCTTCCTGTAGAGCAGCAGTTAAAGATGATCCGCGAGATCTTACCTGATGCAAAGACCATCGGTATCATGTACACCACCAGCGAAGTAAACTCTGAGTCTGCGATTGCAGAATACAAGGAACTGGCTCCAAATTATGACTTTGAGATCGTAGACTCCGGTATCTCCTCTTCTGCAGATATTCCTCTGGCAGCAGATACTTTAATTGGAAAGGTTGACTGTATCACAAATCTGACCGATAATACAGTAGTAGCATCTCTTCCTGTTATCTTAAGCAAGGCTTCCGCAAAGAACATTCCTGTATTCGGAAGTGAGATCGAGCAGGTAAAGATCGGCTGCCTGGCTGCTATGGGTCTTGATTATGTAGAACTTGGCAAGCAGACCGGTGAAATGGCTGCAAAGGTATTAAAAGGCGAAGCAAAAGCAAGTGAATTAAACTTTGAGACCATTAAGGATGCTGCATTCTACGGCAACACCAAAGTAGCTGAAAATCTTGGCATCACTCTTCCTGAGTCTTTAACAGGAAATGCTGCTGAACTCTTTGACAGCATTACAGAGTAATTTTAGTAGGAACACAAGTATTGGAGGAACATCATGACAACGATCATTTTCGGTATTCTGGAAGAAGGCCTTGTATATGCCATCATGGCTCTGGGCGTTTACATCACTTATAAGATCCTGGACTTCCCGGATCTGTCTGTAGACGGCACCTTCCCACTTGGCGCTGCAGTGACTGCAGCAGGCATTGCAAACGGGCTTCCTTTCATTGGTACCATTTCACCTGTAGCAGCATTATTCATTTCCTTTACAGTGGGTGCTTTAGCCGGCTGTATCACCGGTCTCATCCACGTAAAGTTGAAAGTACGTGACCTGCTCTCCGGTATCATTGTCATGACGGCCCTCTATTCCATTAATTTAAGGATCGCAGGAAAAGCAAACCTTCCTATTTTTAGTAAGGAAACCATCTTTTCCAATTCCTTCCTTTCCGCTCATGTGCCGGAAGCTGCATCCCCATTTATCGTGACCATTATCCTGTTTGTGATCGTTATGATCTGCAAGGTGTTATTAGACGCTTACTTACAGACACGTTCCGGATACCTGCTTCGTGCAGTTGGTGACAATGACGTACTGGTCACTTCTCTTGCAAAAGACAAAGGCCTTGTAAAGATCGTAGGTCTTGCTATTGCAAACGGTTTTGCAGCTCTTGCAGGAAGCGTTTACTGCCAGCAGAAAGGCTTCTTTGAGATCTCCATCGGTACTGGTACCATGGTCATCGGCCTTGCAAATGTGATCATCGGAACCCAGCTGTTAAAAAGAGTTGGATTTATCCGCTCTACTACTGCTGTTATCATCGGTTCCATTGTATACAAAGCCTGCGTATCCATTGCGCTGCTGTTAAATGACCTGCACATTGCAGGACTGGACCTTTCCATTCCTGTCACTGCATCCGACTTGAAGCTGATCACTTCTGTATTATTCCTGATCATCCTTGTAGTAAGCCCTTCCGGCGGAAAGAAGGTAAAGAGCCATGCTTGAATTAAAACACATCCATAAATATTACAACGCAGGTACAGTAAATGAAATGTGCCTGTTTAATGATTTTAACTTAACCATTGAAGACCACCAGTTTGTATCCGTAGTAGGAAGCAATGGTTCCGGTAAAACTTCTCTTTTAAATATCATCTGCGGAAGTATCCCGTTAGATGACGGCCGTATTATCATCGGTGGCGAAGACATTACCAAAATGCCGGAATACAAGCGTCAGCGCCGCATTGGACGCGTTTACCAGAACCCGTCTATGGGAACCTGCCCTTCTATGACCATTGCAGAGAACATGGCTTTAGCAGATAATAAGGGCAAAGCCTTCAATCTCCGTCCTGGAACCAACAAACAGCGCCTGGAATTCTACCGCGAATCTCTCCGCTCCCTTGGCCTTGGACTGGAAGATAAAATGGACGTAAAAGTAGGCGTTCTCTCCGGCGGACAGCGCCAGGCAATGGCACTTTTAATGTCCACTATGACTCCTATTGAATTCCTGATCCTGGATGAACACACTGCTGCTCTGGATCCAAAAACTGCGGAAACGATCATGGAACTGACCAACAAAGTAGTCCGTGAAAAGAACCTGACTACCATTATGGTCACCCACAATCTCCGCTTTGCTGTGGAATATGGTGACAGACTGTTAATGATGCACCAGGGACATGCAGTGATCGATAAAGCAGGCGCAGAAAAAGACGCTACTACCATTGATCATATCCTTAAGAAATTTAATGAGATCAGTATTGAGTGTGGAAACTAGATAGCAAAGGGACGCGCCAACCGGTGCGTCCCTTAATTCTTTCATTCAATTTTTATTCTGCAAATACCATGATCCGTGTTGCTGTATTCTCTCCATCAGACCATACCACTGCTTTTCTGCCCTGAGTCAGGTCATCTAACGTAACAATATTTCTGGTAAGATACGGTACGATCCCACAGTCATCTGCCAGTGTATATTCTGTGCCGTCCATAGCAGTCAGTACAGACTGGGAAGAAGCTGCATCTGTCACTACTGATTTAACTGTTACATAGTCCGGAACCTTAAAATCTGCCGGAACATTGGCAAAGATCATCGTCGCATTGGTCATTGGCGGAAGGCTCATGGTCATTGCCGGTCCGATGTAAGCGTAGATGGTGTCTCCGTCTTTAATATCAGAAAGTTCTATTGGAAGACCGGAAACTGCGTCTAATACATAAGTAGACTCCTGGGAAACGTTTAAGATCACTTCTCCCTGATATCCCTGATCTGCCTGACTGTCAATGGATAATCTGCCATCTTCCATCTGGGTAGCCGGTCCAAACAGGCATACAGAGTCTTCTGCCTGCTCTGGCTGCTCTTCTGCACTTTCGATCGTGCCGCTTACAGTTTCTACAACGGTAGTCTCTTCTGCAGAAGAAGTAGGTTCTTCAGACTCTACCACCACTGGTCTTGACTCATTTACAAGAGGCAATGTGGTTGCCGCATCCACTTTATTGGAGCATCCGCCAAGGCCTAAAACTGCTGCGCTGCATAATACTGCTGCGTATAAATGATATTTTCTCAATATGATTTCTCCTTTTCTATAACAAAGATCATTTCTTTAACTGTGCTCTAATACTCAGGTTCCCGTGCTGACGCGCTCCACTGCCTGCTGACGCAGGCGGAACCTTCGTTAATGACTTGAGAAAAACAAATGTCTGCTGACGCAGCCGCTTGTTTTTCTCTGCGTTCATTATATACTATATTCCCCTTACATCCAATAAAGCTTTTCTTAAGTCTTTTTTAAATCTCTACAACAAAACAGGAGCCTTCCCATATAATTACAGGAAAGCCCCTTTTTTTATATACAATATAGTTTTGAAACTTTTTAACAGGCTTTTATTATCTTGCCATCTCACTCTGTGGTCCGGTCTGATTATGGGCCTTGATAATGGTCTCGATTTCTTCCAGGTTAGAGGATGGAAGATCTCCAGGAATGGTGTTCTTTACAGCTGCTGTGGCGTTTCCAAAAGCAACTGCCTTCTGGCAGTCACCACCGCTGCTTAACAGGCCGTAGAGAGCGCCGGAAATATAAGCATCACCACTACCGATACGGTCTACTACTTCAATGTCACGATATGGCTCTTCTTCGTAGAAAGTATCTCTTGCTGCATCATAGATCACAGAACCAAAGGTATGGCGTTTCGGGCTGTGTACGATACGCTGGGTGGAAGCTACGATAGAGATCGGATATTCTTCTGTAAAGCTCTTCATCATTTCTTTTGCTGTACCAGTCTTTAAGAAGGTCAGTCTTGCAGTATCTTCAGAGCAGAAGAAGATATCTACATAAGGAAGGATACGCTCAATGCATTCTCTTGCTTCATCACCCGTCCACAGGTTTCCACGGAAGTTTACATCAAAAGAAACCAGGGTTCCTGCTTCTTTGAAACGTTTGATCATCTCAATGGTAGTCTCTCTGATCTTCTCACTAAGAGCCAGAGTAATACCGGTGGTATGGAAACACTTGGAAGCTGTGTATACTTCCTCCGGGATCTCATCAATATCCAGAGTAAAGAAAGAACTGTTCATACGGTCATAAATAACCTTTGGTTTTCTTGGGTATGCACCGTTTTCATAGTAATAAATACCTACACGGGCTGATGGAGAATGATCATACATAAAAAAGTCATCACTGACACCAAAGGAACGGATCTTACCTTTCATAAAGCTGCCGATATCATGTGACGGAAGTTTGGAGATAACACCGGTATGAAGGCCTAACAGAGACGCACCAACTGCTACGTTTAATTCTGCACCGCCTACCTGTTTTACAAATGTATCACCTCTGGAAAGACGGTCATTGTCTGGTGGTGACAGTCTTAAAAGAAGCTGACCTAATGTCAGCAGGTCAAATGTTCTTCCTTTTATCTCTCCCATTTTCATATCCTCCTGAAGTTTAAAAAATTTTCATAAACGTATTATTAAAGAAAATTTCTAAAGAAAAGGCCTGTCTGAAAATACATTCCAGGAACGCTATTTCCAAACAGGCCTTTCGGTCTTAATTTTTAACTCTTAAGAAGAGTAATTATCTCTGTACACGACCTGAACCGTCGCCACCTGCTAAGGTTTCAACTTCTGCACGGGTTACCAGGTTGAAGTCTCCAGGGATGGTGTGCTTTAATGCGGAAGCTGCTACTGCGAATTCCAGAGCTGCCTTCATATCCTTGCCATCAGCCAGACCGCAGATCAGACCACCTGCGAAGGAGTCGCCGCCGCCTACACGGTCAACGATTGGAGCGATGTGGTACTTTCTGGAGTGGTAGAATTCACGAGTCTGTCCGTCCATGATGCAAGCAGACCAGTCATTGTTGGAAGCGCTGTGGCTTTCACGTAAGGAGCTGATGATGTACTTAAATCCGAACTTGTCAGCCATCTGATTAAAGATGTCAACGTATCCAGCTAATTCCAGTTCTCCGGAAGTAACATCAGTGTTGCCTGGCTTGAAGCCAAGAACCTTCTCTGCATCCTCTTCGTTACCGATGCAAACATCAACATACTGCATCAGGTTGGTCATAACCTTCTGAGCCTTCTCGGAAGACCACAGTTTCTTACGGAAGTTTAAGTCTACGGAAACAGTTACGCCGTGAGCCTTAGCTGCCTTTAAAGCTGCCTCAGTCAGTTCGATTGCTGCATCGCTGACAGCTGGAGTGATACCGGTGAAGTGGAACCAGTCAGCATCAGCAAAGATCTCATCGAAGTTGAACTCATCTGCAGTTGCAGTAGAGATAGAGCTGTGTGCACGGTCATAAACTACGTTGGAAGCTCTCATTGCAGAACCGGTCTCTAAGTAGTAAATTCCCAGTCTCTCACCGCTTCTTGCGATGTACTTTGTACCTACATTGTATTTTCTTAAAGCTGCTACTGCGCACTCACCGATTGGGTTAGCTGGTACTGCAGTAACGAACTGTACGTCATGACCATAGTTAGCTAAAGATACAGCTACGTTAGCCTCGCCGCCGCCGTAGTTTACATCAAACTCATCTGCCTGGATAAATTTTTCATTATTTGGGGTAGATAATCTTAACATGATCTCGCCCATGGTAACAATCTTTGCCATTTTAATATTCTCCTTAAGATATGTGAAAATTGATATTACAGTTCAGCGCATGGCTGAACTGTAAGAAATTTATTAACAATTATGCTCTTGCTGCTGCTACAGCCTTAACGAATTCCTGAGCCTTTGCAGTTACAGCTGCGAAATCACCAGTCTTAGCGCCCTTTGTAAGGCTGCTTCCGGTACCAACTGCGTATGCACCAGCATGGATCCACTTATCAACGTTGTCTACGTCAACACCGCCGGATGGCATGAACTCACCCTGTGGCAGAGGTCCCTTGAAGGAGCTGATAGCTGCAGGTCCTACGATATTTCCTGGGAAGATCTTGATTACATCGCATCCAGCTTCCATAGCGGTAATAGCTTCGCTTGGAGTCATAACGCCTGGCAGCATTGGTACTCTGTAACGGTTGCAAAGCTTGATGGTCTCTACATTTAAGCCTGGGCTTACGATGTAGTTAGCACCTGCTAAGATGCAAGCTCTTGCAGTCTCTGGATCCAGAACGGTACCAGCACCGATCACGATCTTGTCATTGTCTTTATACTTGTCAGCCATCTTCTTGATGAAGCCTACTGGATCACCGTCATCCATAGTCATGGTCAGCTCGATAAAGTTGATGCCACCTTCAATAATAGCATCTACTACCTTCTCACCCTGCTCATAATTCTTTGCACGTACTACAGCAACCAGGCAGTCTTCTTTCAGTCTTGCTAAAACATGTTCTTTTTTCATTTTTCTTCTCCTTCTTTCGATGAGGTTCGTAAATACGAATTAATTTCATATTTACGATTTATACTTAAATTTTAATAGTTACCAACTGATTTGTCAACAGCAAAACAGATAAATTATTATCTTTTATCCTGTTTTATTTACCCAAAAATCCCAAAAGTCTTGAAAGCGCTTTTGCCTTCTCGCAAACCAGCCTTCCTAAGGCGTCATAATCCTCTGTAGGCTTGTAAAGACTGGACACACTGATGGCCCCGATCACATTCCCATCCGGGCCGAAAACAGGGGAACCTACACATTCCATATGTTCCTCCAACTCCCTTGCGTCAAAGGCGTATCCATTTTCCCGGACCCGATCCAGTTCTTCTATGAAATGAGTCTTGTCCTGAATGGTACGCTGGGTATGGGGACGGAAATTGATCCGGTCTGCTAAGGCATCCCGCTCTTCCTGCTCCATATTTGCCATAATGGCCTTTCCAAGGGAAGTACAGTACAATGGGTTCTTGGTTCCTACAGTCGCTGTTGTGATAATGGGATTTTCCGGCTCAAATTTACAGATGTAAACAATAGAGTCATCTGAACGCACTCCAAAGAATACGGTCTTTCCCACTTCTTTCGCAAAAGCTTTTAATACAGGATCAATGGTACCGATAAAATCCAGGTTATTTGTATAATTAATTCCTACACGATAAGCAGTAAGTCCGATGGTATAACGCTGCTTCTGCCCCTTTACCACATGGACCATACCTGTATGTGCCAGTGTTGTGATAATGTCATAGGCGCTGGTCTTTGGAAGTTCTAACTTCTCACAGATCTCATCCAGTGTAATACCATCCGGCTTTTTGGAAACCATTTTCAGTATATCCACTGTGCGCAGCGTTGTCCGGTTTAATTTCATTTATGTTCCTCCTGCATCAGGTTCTGTCGATCATATATGTCTTTTGTATTTGGTCGTATATATGTTTCTTATACGCATATACGATTTTCTTCTTTTAGTATAGCGCATCCTGAAACAGATTACAAGATGCGCTTTTGTTTTCCTGGCACAGTCAGATCAAATTCCGTTGCCGGTCATGCAACGCATGAACCGTAACTGTTTTGTTCACTAATACTTACAGAGTTACACCCTGTTTGAAGATTGCCATATCATGAAAACCGGCTGCTTCTGATTTAACCTTGCGTCCGGAAGCAACTTCCAATACATAGTTTAACAGATCCTGTGCCAGTTCTTCTTTGGTCTTATCCTCTACCATCTGTCCCGCATTGAAATCGATCCAGTTGGACTTGTGTCCTGCAAGCTTGGAGTTACTGGAGATCTTTACAGTTGGAACAGGGGAAGCAAACGGAGTGCCGCGGCCGGTAGTAAACAATACCATATGAGCGCCGGATACTGCCAGCGCAGTTGCTGCTACCAGGTCATTTCCAGGTGCGCTTAAGAGGTTTAATCCCTTAACCTTAACTGGCTCCGCATACTCTAATACACCCTTTACTAAAGAACTTCCTGACTTCTGGGTGCATCCTAAGGATTTATCCTCCAGAGTAGAGATACCGCCCTTCTTGTTACCTGGGGATGGGTTCTCATAAATAGTCTGGTTGTGGCTGGTAAAGTAGTTCTTGAAGTTGTTGATCAGAGCTACGGTCTTGTCAAAAAGCTCCGGAGTTGCGCAGCGGTTCATTAACAGAGTCTCTGCACCAAACATTTCCGGAACCTCTGTTAAAATAGTAGTTCCGCCCTTGCTTACTAACAGATCAGAGAAAGCACCAACTACAGGGTTTGCAGTGATACCGGAAAGTCCGTCAGAACCACCGCACTTCATACCGATGATCAGTTCGCTTGCGTCGATCTTCTCTCTGGAGAATGCGTTTGCATAGGTTGCCAGTTCTTCCAGGATACCCATAGCGGTCTCCATCTCATCTTCTACATCCTGGCACTGTAAGAATTTAACACGCTGCTCATCATACTCGCCAATGTAATCCATTAATACAGGAATATTGCTGTTCTCGCAGCCAAGTCCTAATACCAGAACACCTGCTGCATTTGGATGATGGATCATGTCTGCCAGAACTTTTCTGGTGTTTTCCTGGTCATCACCCATCTGGGAACATCCATATGGATGCTGGAATGCAATGATATCTTCTACATTTCCGCCTACAAACTTCTTTGCAGCAGTCTCAAGAGCCTTTGCAATAGAGTTTACACAGCCAACAGTTGGAACGATCCAGATCTCATTACGGATACCGACTTTTCCGTCTGCTCTGCGGTAGCCGTCAAAGTATACATGCCCAGATGGCTCTACGTCCTTGCTTCCTTCTGGTTTATACTCATAAGAAAGAACATCGCCTAAAGCGGTCTTTACATTATGAACATGTACCCATGCGCCTTTTTCAATAGCTTCTTTTGCGTAGCCGATACGGAAACCGTATTTAACTACCTCTTCACCCTGTGCAATGGCACGAAGGGCAAATTTATGTCCCTGTGGGATATCCTGGACCAGAGTTACCTTTTCTCCTGCTACATCCAGGGTCTCTCCTTCATTTAAAGGACGAAGAGCAACGGCAACGTTATCATTCTGATTGATCTTGACAATGTCCTGCATGGTCTTTAATCTCCTATCTTTGTTTTTGTACTCAGGAAACCTTCCCAAAATAAAATCTGTTGCAAAAGATTCCGGAATACATTTGATTTATTTTAACTACAGATCACTTTGTAAGTGCTTACAATCATTCTACCTATTTTCTACACAGAAGTCAATAGAAAACTGTTGCAATCTTTATTAGTAGTATGTATAATAGACTTAGCGTGTAAGCGCTTACAGAATGTGAGGTGGATTACTGAATGAATATATATGACGTTTCTGAGCGCGCAGGCGTTTCCATTGCTACGGTTTCCCGTGTACTCAACGGCAATCCCAACGTAAGTGAACGCACCCGCAAGAAGGTTCTGGCTGTAATGGATGAGTTGGGTTATACCCCCAATGTTTTTGCCAGGGGACTGGGACTTGATACCATGCAGACCATCGGTATCATGTGTTCTGACTCTTCTGATCCTTATCTTGCTGAGGCGATCTACTATCTGGAGCGGGAACTGCGCAGTCATAATTATGATTCTATCCTCTGCTGTACCGGTTACGACCTGGATGTAAAACAGAAGTATTTTAATCTGCTTCGCTCCAAGCGCGTGGATGCTATTATCCTGGCAGGTTCCAAATTTGTGGAAATGCGTTCCCGGGATAATAATTATATTATAGAAGCTGCCGCAGACGGACTTCCTGTAATGTTAGTAAACGGTTATCTGGAAGGAAAGAATATCTACAGTACTGTCTGTGATGATTATGCCTCTATGTATGATGCCACATTACAGCTGATCCATTCAGGACACAGCCGTATCCTTTATCTTTACACCAGCGTTTCCTACAGCGGTGTTAATAAGATGGAGGGCTACAAAGCAGCATTGAAAGAAAATCGTATCCCGGTTGAGGACTCCATGATTCATCAATGTTCCAAGAGTTTTGAAAATTCCAGGGATCTTCTTTTAAGCCTGAAAGAAGAAGGGCTGAAATTTGACGCAGTTTTGGCTTCTGACGATTCACTGGCCGTAGGAGCCGTAAAATATGCCCATACAGCCGGTATTTCCATGCCGGAAGAGCTTAGTATTATCGGGTATAATAATTCTCTCCTGGCACGTTGTACAGATCCGGAGATCACATCCATTGACAGCAAGGTAGAAGCACTTTGCACCACTACTGTCAATACTTTAATGGGGGTTTTCAGTGGCGCTAATGTCCCAAACCGGACAACCATCGCCTCTGCTTTAATAAAAAGAAAAACCACAAACTTTTAAATTCCAATTTTAAAGGAGGATTTACCACTATGAAACAGTTTTTGGACAAGGACTTCTTATTATCCACAGACATGGCAAAAACAATCTATCATGATTACGCAGAAAATATGCCGATCTTAGACTATCACTGCCATATCAACCCACAGGAGATCTATGAAGACCGTAAGTTTGAAAACATTACCCAGGTATGGCTGGGCGGCGACCATTACAAATGGCGTCAGATGCGTTCTAACGGTGTTGATGAGAAATACATTACCGGCGACGGCACAGACAGAGAGAAATTCCAGGCATGGGCTGAGACAATGCCTAAACTGATCGGCAACCCACTGTATCACTGGAGCCACTTAGAGTTAAGAAGATACTTTGGATACGAAGGCTACTTAAACGGCGATACTGCTGAGGAAGTATGGAACCTGTGCAACGCTAAGTTACAGGAAGACTCCATGACTGTCCGTAACCTGATCAAGCAGTCTAACGTTACTCTGATCTGCACCACTGATGATCCTGTTGACTCTCTGGAATGGCACAAGAAACTGGCTGAAGATACTACTTTTGATGTACAGGTTCTGCCAGCATGGCGTCCAGACAAGGCTATGAACGTAGAGAAGCCAACTTTTGCTGCTTACATGGATCAGTTATCCAAGGTCAGCGGTGTTGAAGTAAAAGATTTCGCATCCTTAAAGGAAGCTTTAAAGAACCGTATGGATTTCTTTACTTCCATGAAGTGCTGTGTATCTGACCACGCATTAGAGTATGTTATGTACGTTCCAGCTACTGAGGATGAAGTAAACGCTATCATCGCTAAGGGCTTAAAGGGCGAAGCAATCTCCAGAGAAGAAGAATTAAAGTACAAGACCGAGTTCATGCTCTTCGTTGCAAAAGAATACACCAAGAGAAACTGGGTTATGCAGCTTCACTACGGATGCAAGCGTGACAACAACGCTTACATGTTTGACAAGTTAGGCGCAGATACCGGTTACGACTGCATCAACAACTACGCTCCAAGCGCACAGATGGCAGATTTCTTAAATGCATTAAGCGCAACCAATGATATTCCTAAGACTATCATTTACTCCTTAAATCCAAACGACAACGCTTCCATCGGCACCATCATCGGCTGCTTCCAGGAGAAATTCCCAGGAAAGATCCAGCAGGGTTCCGCTTGGTGGTTCAATGATCACAAGGTAGGTATGACCGATCAGATGGTATCCCTGGCTAACTTAGGCTGCCTGGGCAACTTCATCGGTATGCTGACCGACTCCAGAAGCTTCTTATCCTACACCAGACATGAGTACTTCCGTCGCGTTCTCTGCGCACTGGTTGGCGGCTGGGTAGAAAACGGCGAATATCCGGCAGATATGAAGTCCTTAGAGTCCATCGTTAAGGGCATCAGCTACAACAACGCTGTTCAGTACTTCGGATTTGATCTGGATGTTGTGAAATAAATAGGGACAACGAACGAATTGTCTGCGCAAGCAGACAGTAGAGTGCGTCAGCACGGAATTCGTGAGTCTAATCGTGAGTCTACACCAGATGCAAAAAGCGCCCCGCCTCACAATGTGAGGTTGGGCGCTTTCTTAATGCCTGCAATTACTTTTCTTATCTCTATTCTTCTTTTAAGTATCCCTTTTTCCGCAGTTCCTGCTCAATAAAATCCAGGTTTTTCTCCGATTCCGCAGTCACTGTATGATAATGGTAATCCCCGGTCAAAACCTTTAAAGGCTGTGCATTGTAGCGGTTCATGCGGTCTACAAACTCTGCTACATCCAGGCGGTTGTTGATGATCAGATCTGCACGGATCTGCCCATACAGCGGATGATCCACTGCCACATCCAGCACATGGCCACCATAATCTACAATGGTCTGAAGTTCGTCCTGGGTATCTTTGGTAGAATGGCAGACGCAGAACACCCGGATACATTTTCTCTTTTTTTCACTTTCCCGGTCAAGAACATATCCCCTGTAAGTAGAAAGGATCTTCTTATCTTCTGCCCGTAAAAGAGCAATATCCTGAACGATCACCTGGCGGCTTACCTTAAAACGATGAGCCAGTTCTGTTCCAGATAATGGAGTGTCGCTCTCCTCTAACAGTGAAAGAATGCCATCTCTTCTTTTTCCGCCTTCTGTCATGATAAAATTCCCTCCTTTTGCGCAGCATGTTCTCTCATTGAGAGCAGTCTGACCATTCGCTGTATACTGCATACGTTTTCTTTTATGCTAAAAAGCGTCCCCTTTCATTCAAGGAGACGCACTTCATCGTTGCAAAGGTTGTGAGTAAAACGGTAAGCCGGGTTATGTCGTTGGATGGTCATCTATCTAGTACTACTGTCGCCAGCAGCATCAAGCAACCTACCCGAAAGCTGACGGGCCGCCATATGCTCTCTGTTTGGTCTTGCTTCGGATGGGGTTTACATGTGCCCCGCCTGTTACCAGCCGGGCGGTAGTCTCTTACACTGCCATTCCACCCTTACCTGCTGCAAATGCAGCGGGCGGTATATTTCTGTTGCACTGTCCCTAGGGTCACCCCCGCCAGACGTTATCTGGCATCCTGCCCTGTGAAGCCCGGACTTTCCTCTCCTGCGTCCTCTCGGTGTCGCAGCAGCGACCATCTGTCTTACTCACAACTTGTTTATTTTAGCATAGTTTCTTTGCCATGTCCATGGGTAAATCCAAAAATATCATATTAAAAATATCATATGTGGACACTTGCTATCCTACACATCCAGACAGCTTCCGCCGATAAATTCCCTTAAAATAGAGTTTTTCGGTATATCCTCGCTGCTGACCCCGATAAAATAATCCAGGAATTTAAGAAGTCGCTTTGCTTCTGTATATTCCGGACAATCCTTTGGAATTCCAAAAAGCAGCGGCTCCACATACTGTTTTAACACTGCCAGCTCATAAATGAGAGCAGAGTTAAACATAGCATCTGCCTCTTCCTGATAGGGGAAAATATTTTCCTCTTCTCCCTTTCGCACAGATGGCCACATACGGATGGTATCCTGGGCTGACGCCCCTCTTGTCCTTGCATCACGGATCATACGGCGCAGCAGACGGCCATCTGTCGTAGGGATACGGTTGTGCTCGTCAATATTTAACTGGGTCAGAGCACTGATATAGATCTTAAACTTGCTCTCTCTTGGAAGAGAATAGGATAAACGGTCATTTAAGCAATGGATCCCCTCGATCACCAGGATATCATCTTTTCCCAGTTTCAGAAAATCTCCCTTGTATTCCCGTTCTCCTTTTTTGAAGTTATAATAAGGCAGTTCCACACGCTCTCCTCTTAAAAGAGCCTGCATATCCTGATTAAACTGTTCTACATCCAGACATTCCAGGATCTCATAATTATAATTACCATTTTCATCCCTTGGACTGTCCACACGGTTGACAAAATAGTTATCTACCGCGATTGGATGCGGCTTTAAGCCAATAGCCTCCAACTGTACGGACAACCGATGGGAAAATGTTGTCTTTCCAGAGGAAGAAGGACCTGCGATCATAACGATCTTGGCAGTTTTGCGCTCTGCGATCTGGGCCGCGATCTCTGCGATCCGTTTCTCCTGAAGCGCCTCCTGGATCAGGATCAAATGGGACATATCTCCAGCTGCGATCTTGTCATTTAATGCGCCTACTGTCTCCAGATCCAGACGTTTCCCCCACTCTGAAGAGTCCGCAAGTGTATGGAACAGCTTTGGCAGCGGCGCAAACTCCGGCAGCACTGTTGGTGCCAACATAGACGGCAGCATGAGCACAAAGCCATATTCATACAACTTCAGATTGAAATAACGGATATATTTTGTATTGGGAACCATATATCCGTAGAAATAATCCTCAAATCCGTCAATACTGTAAACATTGACTCTGGATACACGGCGGTAGAGGAACAGACGCTCCTTATCGTACATCCGGTGTTTGTGAAAACGCTCTATGGCATCATCCGTAGAAATACTGCGCTTTAAAATCGGGATCTCCTGATCTACGTATTCCTGCATTTTGGCTTTCACCTGGTCAAGAAGCTCCTGGTTCAATGTGAAACTTCCTCTTGCTTCTACAAAAAAACCTTTTCCAATAGAAAAATCCACAATGACCTTTTCCACATTTTCAGGACCTGCCACTGCGTAAAATGCCTTCAGCATCAGAAGGGTGGCACTTCGCTGATATGCGGAAATTCCCGGCTTTTGTCTTGCAGTAATGAACTGCACTTCGCCTTCCCTTATCTTTTCCTGCAGTTCCTGGAGTTTTCCATTTACCTGGACTAATAATATTTCATCGGAATACCCGCTTTGATACTCATCTGCTATCACCTGCCAGGTAATATCATCCAGATATTCCTTTATCTGGGTATTTATTTTCAGTTGGACCATAGGCATCCTCCTTTTCAAAAATGTATTGCTGTACATAGAAAACAATTATAAAAGAACTGTAGGCCATGCAGATGGCGCTGTAACGATCTCCATCTCTACCGGCAGATTTTCCTTCAGATATCCAGCCATATACTGGATAAAAATATGCTCCATTCCGTAATGACCTGCATCGATCACTGCCATATTCCTGGCTGCTGCATCAATTCCCTGGTGATGGCTGATATCACCTGTTACCAGCGCCTTTGCGCCTGCATGGATGGCTTCTTCGATCACACTTCCGCCAGCTCCAGGACAAAGTGCCACTTTTTCTACTTCCATATCCATCAGTTCTTCCCCATACACCAGAACAAAAGGAAGATCAAAAGCCTGCTTTACTTTTTCTGCCAGTGCTTTTACAGTCAGCTTTTCCGCCAGGTTTCCTGTTTTTCCAATACCATATGCCACAGAATTTCCATTTATTTCCATATCCCCCATAGCTTCCAACGGCTCCGTATCCTTTAAAGAAAGACGTTCTGCTGCCAGATCTGCCATACAGCCGGGTGCTGCATCAAAATTGGTGTGCATGGCATAGTAGGAAATATCTGCCTGGATCAGCTTTACCAGACGTCTGGTAATAAAATTCTGGTCATTCACTTTTTTAATAGCCTTAAAAATAAGGGGATGATGGGTCAAAAGCATATCTGCTCCTGCCTTAATGGCTGCATCCACCACCTGGTCCGTTGCATCTAAAGCAATATAGATTTTTTTTACCTCTTTATCACTGCGTCCTGCTAACAGCCCCGGATTATCCCAATCACAGGCACAGCTTTCAGGAGCCAGTTTTCCCAATATTTCGATCACTTCACTGCATTTCATCTTGTGCCTCCCTGATACATGAAAGTTCTTCTTTTAAAGCCTTGCAGGCAGCTGCCTGTCCTGCCGTCAGCTCTTCCTCGCTCTTTCCTGCAAATCCTTTTAAGATCCCTTCCACTCTTTTTTCTTCTTTTAAAAGATACTGCTTTAAAACGGCATCCCTGCGTTTGATCAAAACCGCTCCGAAGCGATACTCAGGGAGCGTTTTACAGACACAAGCGTCTTTTTCATTTGTTCCAAAACCAGCTTTTATCACTGTATAAAACTTTCCCTCATCCAGTATCATTGCCTCGTTTTCAATAAAGAAGCCATTTTCCTTCAGATAACGGCGGAACTTTTCCAAATCCGACTGCGGTGAAAAGATCCAGTGGCGGATACTGCTCCATAACTGCTTTCCAGCCTCTAAAATGCTGATCTCCAGTTCACCGCCCATTCCCGCAATGATAACTGTATCGGCTTCTTTGGCCTGTAATTTTTCCAGTCCGTTGCTTAAACGGGTCTCTATGGAAATAGCTGCATCCCCCACGTCATGTCTGTATTCTTCTATGTGTTCATCTGCCCTTGCCAAAGGACCTTTTCGCACATCCATAGCCAGAGCACTTTTAATTTTTCCAATTTCTGCCAGATAAATAGGCACATATCCATGATCTGTACCGATATCTGCGATCCGGCTGCCTTCCGGCACAAAAGAAGCAACCAGCTTTAAACGTTCTGAAAGGCGAAGCCTTGTCTTCTTTATCTCTGTTTCCTGTATCTTTTCTGTCATATCTATCCTTCAACTTTCTAAATAGTCCTTTAATTTCCGGCTTCTGCTGGGGTGGCGCAGTTTGCGCAGGGCTTTATCCTCGATCTGGCGGATCCGTTCCCTGGTCACATGAAACTGCTTTCCCACTTCTTCCAATGTTCTTGGCTGCCCGTCATAAAGCCCAAACCGCAATGACAATACCTGCTGTTCTCTCGGAGTCAACGTTTTTAATACTTCCATCAGCTGCTCATGTAAAAACACAAAAGAAGCCTCATCCTGCAAAAAAGACATTTTTTCATCCTGGATAAAATCCACCAGATGACTGTCCTCTTCCTCTCCCACCGGTGTTTCCAAAGAAACCGGCTCCTGGGCCATATTCAGCACTTCTTCTACTTTTTTGCTGGTCATATGTAAGCGTTCTGCAATTTCCTGAGTAGTAGGTTCCCGTCCCAGTTCCTGAAGCATCCTTCTGGAACTTCGCATCACCCGGTTGATGACTTCTACCATATGCACCGGGATGCGGATAGTCCTTGCCTGATCTGCTATCGCCCTTGTAATGGACTGGCGGATCCACCAGGTAGCATAGGTGCTGAAACGGTAGCCTTTTTCGTAATTAAACTTCTCTACCGCCCGCATAAGCCCCAGGTTTCCTTCCTGGACCAGATCTAAAAATGCCATTCCCCTGCCTGCGTAATGCTTGGCAATACTGACTACCAGCCGCAGATTTGCCCTTGCCAGTTTCTCTTTTGCTTCTCTGCTTCCGGCCCTTACTTCCTTTGCCAGCATTAATTCTTCTTCCGGGGTTAAAAGGGAAATTTTTCCAATTTCTTTTAAATACAGGCAGACCGGATCCGCCTGCCCCGTTTTTTCCTCTGATACAGGTTCACTTTCCCCTGCATCCTGCTCTTCCCCTTCATCCAGGATCTGAACCTGGTTTTCCGCTAATATGTCAAGAACGCGGTCCAGTTCTTCCTCTTTCAGCTCTTTTGGTCTGAAATACCGGAAAATATCACGATATTCCAACTGCCGTTTCCCGGCACGGGCATCTGCTAAAAGCCGTCCCATTTTTTCCTTAAAGCTTAAAGATTCCTCTCTGCGCGTTCTTTCCATAGTGTTCCTCCTTAAATCAATCCAAAGATATATGCAGCTGTTTTAACGCTGCCTGCTGCTTTATGATCTCCTGCAGCTGGGCTATATCTTTCGCATTCCGGCTTGCGGTATCCAAACTGTTCTTTCTCACTTTCATCACAGTTTCCGCAAATGCCTTTTTCTGCTCCTCATTGTTTAAGGATTCTTTTAAGCTGGCATTAAATAATGCCGCTACTTCTTTGTACTGGTCTTCATCATTGATGAACCGGCTTAAAATACCTGCCGGATTTACATTTCCTGCTTCATGGCCTTCAAATACCATGACTGCCACCTGATGGTACAGGTCTTCCACAAAATCATCGGCTGTTATAATGCCTTTTATCTTGTCAAATAACGCCGGATTTTCGATCAGCCAGGTAAGCAGCAGTCTCTGGGATCTTCGTATGCCGTCTTCCCGCTCCTGCTTTCTTCCTGTTTTCTTTATGGCCGCCTGGTTCTGCGCTGCCTGTCCCTCATAAGGATTGCCGCCATATTCCGGCCGGCCCATATCATTACCTGGACCGCTTCCATTTTCCCTGGAAATAACATTTCTTCCGGAAGCATCTTCCCTGTAGCTGTCACCGGCTTTTAAGCCCATCTGCATTCCCAGACGGTTTACCAGCTGGCGAAGCTCCTCTTCTTTGATCATCTGCTCCCTGGATACTGCCTGGATGTAATTATCCCGCTCCAGCGGTTCTCCAAACTGTAAAAGCTTCTTTGCTGTTTCCTGATAAAATTTCGTCTTCTGCTCCGGATCTTCTAATTGATAGTTCCGTTTTAATACATCTATTTCAAATAGGAAGCTGTTCTTTGCCTGGGCGATCCGCTCCTTAAAGGCATCAGCCCCCATATTTTTAATAAATTCATCCGGGTCCTTGTATGGCTTCATATTTAAAACTCTGGCAGAAATACCTGCATCCCTTAATATAGGAATGGCACGCAGCGCAGCCTTGATACCGGCACCGTCACTGTCGTAGGTTAAGATCACCTGGTCCGTATACCGCTTTAAAACACCTGCATGCTGGCTGGTAAAGGCTGTTCCCAAAGATGCCACTGCGTTGGTAAAGCCCGCCTGATGCATGGAGATCACATCCAGGTAGCCTTCACATACCAGCATGTATTTTTCCCTGGTGGTCCTTGCATAGTTTAAACCATACAGATTCCGGCTTTTATCAAATAATTTTGTCTCCGGTGAGTTTAAATATTTCGGCTCCCCATCTCCCATGACACGGCCGCCAAAACCGATGACACGGTTGTTCACATCCATGATTGGGAACATAACACGGTTCCAGAATTTATCTCTTCCGCCTCTCTCTTCAATGGTCACAAGGCCTGTCTGGCTTAAAAATGCATCATCATAGCCTTTTTCTTTCAGGAAACGGTACAGATCATCACTGGTCTTATTAGAATAGCCAAGGCCAAACCGGAGCATGGTCTCATCTGTAAGCTTTCGCTTGTCATGGAAATATTCATATGCGATTTTTCCCTGTGGCTGCTTCATCTGGTAGTAGAAATAATTGGCTGCCAGCTTATTTACCTCCAGCAGTCTGGCACGAAATTCCGCCTGCTCCCTGGCTTCTTTGCTGTATTCCATCTTTGGAAGAGTAACTCCCGCCCGGTCTGCTAAGGACTGAAGGGCTTCCTGAAAGGTATAGTTTTCATATTCCATTACAAAGGTAAGAACATTTCCTCCAGCTCCGCAGCCAAAGCAGTAATACATCTGTTTTCCCGGAGAAACGGAAAAAGAAGGTGATTTTTCATTATGGAAAGGACAAAGGCCAAAATAATTGGCTCCTTTTTTCTGCAGCTTTACATATCCTGAAATCACATCTACGATGTCATTCTTCATTCTTACTTCCTCTATGACTTCATCCGGATAGTACATGCTTTTTTCTCCCTTCTGTTAAAGTAATATCGGGCACAAAAACATTGCCCCTGTTTTAATATACACTCCAGCGTTTTGGAACAAATAATTTTTCAAACTGGTCAATGGCATAGATATCACTCATGCCTGCTATGTAATCGCAAACCACCCGCGAGACTTTTTCTCCCGCATCTAAAAAGTTTAAATACTCCTGTGGCAGCTCATCTACATGATCCATATAGTAGAAATAAAGCTGGGAAAGCATCTGCTGGGCTCTTCCCTCTTCTGCTTTTGGGATCTCATTTTTATATACATGGTCAAACATCCACTGACGAAGACCCATCATGGCCTCTTCCATGCCTTCTGACATAAAGATCCCCGGCTTATCCAGACTGTTTAAGATAATATCGTGGATCATGATATTTAAACGCTCCCGGACGCTGTGGCCTAACACATCTGTATAGCAGACAGGAAGGTCTTTCTCCTCAAACATCTTCGCCCGGATGGCATCATCTATATCGTGGTTGATGTAGGCGATCTTATCAGAGAGACGGACCACGCCGCCTTCTAAGGTAGAAGGATGACCGGCTGTACGGTGATTTCGTATCCCATCCCGCACTTCCCAGGTAAGATTTAAACCTTTTCCATTTTTTTCCAGCTTTTCAACTACTCGGACGCTTTGTTCATAGTGGGTAAAACCATCCTCGCAGATCACATTTAAAATAGCTTCCCCGGAATGTCCAAAGGGCGTATGCCCCAGATCATGCCCTAATGCAATAGCTTCGGTGAGACTTTCATTTAACCGCAGGGCTTTCGCAATGGTCCTTGCGATCTGTGACACTTCTAATGTATGGGTAAGTCTTGTGCGGTAATGATCTCCCTCAGGCGCAAGAAATACCTGGGTCTTATGTTTCATACGGCGAAATGCCTTACAATGCAGAATACGGTCCCTGTCCCGCTGGTATTCCGGCCGGATATCACAGAGAGGTTCCTGCCTGTCTCTGCCCTTTGTTTTTGCAGAAAAAGAGGCATACGGGCTTAAAGTTACAAGTTCCAGTTCTTCCTGAGATTGTCTGATGTTCAATAAGTCACCCCGCTTTTGTGGCGAAAAGGCACTTTGCAGTCCTTTTTCATTTTCGCTATGTATATGTGTATGCTGGTCATTATAATTTTATGACAACTAATTAATTTATCGTACTATTTTTATAGTATAGCACATTTAAAAAACAGACGCCACCGGTAAAATTCCGATGACGCCTGTTTCATTATTCTTTATGCTATTTTGCTTACGCACAATTTCCTACAGTAAGCCTAACAGTGACGGCAGTCCCAGTGAAAGTACAGGAACATAGGTCACAAGCAGCAGACCGATGATGATCATTACAAAGTATGGCAGCAGGTGGCTGATGACACTTTCAATAGTAACGCCGCCTACCTTACAGCCTGTAAACAGGATGGTTCCTACAGGAGGTGTAATGGTACCTACGGACAGGTTGTAGCAAAGTACGATACCAAACTGAACTGCATTCATTCCAAGGCTTGTGCAGATCGGCAGGAAGATTGGAGTGAAGATCAGGATTGCTGGTGTCGGGTCCATGAAAGTACCTACAAACAGCAGGATGATATTAATTAACAGGAAGATGATGATCTTATTGCTTGTAATACCAAGAACAGCTGCAGCTACCATATCCGGAATTCCGGTAAATGCCATTGCCCAGGACATGATAGAAGAAAGTCCGATCATGAAAGTAATGGTACCTGTGATCTTTGCGGACTCCAGTACGATCCTTGGAATATCCTTAATTTTAATAGAACCATAAATTAAGGAAAGAACGGTTGCATAAACAACTGCTACTGCGGAACCTTCGGTTGCGGTAAATACACCGCAAAGAATACCGCCGATTACAATAACGATCATTAAAAGGCTTGGGATCGCCTGCCAGAAAGTCTTTAATACAATGCTGGCTGTCAGCTTTGCTTCGCCTCTGTAGCCTAATTTCTTTGCTGTGATGGTTGCCAGGATGATAACGCCTAAGCCCCAGATGAGACCAGGAACATAACCAGCCATAAACAGTGCGGAAATAGATACACTTCCTGCAACCGTAGAATAAACGATCATAGTGTTGCTTGGGGGAATCAGCATACCAACAGGTGCTGATGCAACGTTTACTGCTGCGGAATAGTTCTTATCATAGCCTTCGGCCTCTTCCAGCGGTCCCATGGTGCTTCCGATGGCTGCAGCAGCTGCTGCACCGGAACCACTGATCGCACCGAAAAGCATGTTTGCGATTACATTGGACTGTGCTAATGCACCAGGCATACGGCCGCCGATGACCTTTGCACAGTTTACAAGTCTTAATGCGATACCACCGTTATTCATAATGTTTCCTGCAAGAATGAAAAACGGGATCGCGATCAGTGAGAATGAGTTGGAACCTGCGAAAATTCTCTGTGCGGATGTTGCAAACGCTACATTGGATGGCAGCATGCAGATCATGGAAACTGCGGAAGAAAGTCCGATTCCCACACCGATGGGCACACCTGCTGCCAGTAATAAAACCAGAAGAACGACCATTACCAGGGCAACCTGAACTGCGATAGACATAACTTACTCTCCTCCTTCTTTCTTGTTCAGTTCTACAGTGAGATTATAGATGCTGTAGAAAATGATCAGTACGCCACATACAGGAATGATACTGTAAATGGTTCCTGTAGGGATCTTAAGGATAGAGTCATACTGCAGCATGTTCATGGTTGTGATAACGGAACCACCATAAACCAGGATCAGCGCAGAGAAGAGAATAATAACTACTTCGATCGCAGCATCTAACAGTCTCTTGGTGCTGCCATTCAGTTTATCCTTTAAATAAGTAATGCAGATATGATCACGCTGTCCAAACACATAGGTTGCGGACAGAAGGATCAGCCATACAAAGCAGTAACGGGTCAGAACTTCGCTGACACTGCTTGGGCTTTTGAACACATAGCGGACTACTACCTGGTATACGGTAAGAAGGACCATAACGATAAAATCAACGATACAGACGAAAGCTAAAAAGCGGTCTAATCCATGTTTTAATGTTTTCATTATTTATTGTCCTCCTCTCTTAAAGCTACTACTGCGTCATAGATCTGCTTTGTCATGTCAGACTGGTTTGCGATCTTATTTAACAGAGGCATGCAGCGCTCACGCAGTTCGTTGGTATCCGGATAGCAGAACTGGGTTCCGGCTTCTTCGGCATCTTTCTTTGCTACTTCAATATCCTGTTTAAATGTTTCAAATTCTTCTTCAGTGGATTCCTTGATCAGTCTGTCGAAGATCTCTCTGTCTTCATCACTTAAGGAATTTAAGAATGCGGTACTTGCAAGTACTACGTCAGGATGTACAATGTGACGGGTGTAAGCATAGTAAGGAGCTACCTCATAATGCTTGAAGTCACGGTAAACCAGCTCACTGTTCTCAGCTGCATCAATAACGCCCTGCTGCAGTGCTGTGTAAACCTCAGACTGTGCCATAACGCTTCCGTTACCGCCCATCAGTTTTGCCATTTCTACATAGGTCGGGCTGTCATTTACACGAATGATCATACCTTTAAGATCGTCTGCAGAATTGATCGGTTTCTTTGCATATACATTTCTCTCGCCTGCTGTATAAACAGTCAGTACACGGAATTTGTATTTTTCAGTAGATGCAAACAGATCATCAAATACCCCGTTTAATGTTGCTTTTTCAAGATGATCGATATTATCATACAGATAAGGTGCACCTACGATCGCAAAGTCAGCGTCATATCCTTCCGGAACGGAACATGGCACAATTGCCATCTGCAGCGCTCCTGTACGGATAAATTCAGCCATTGCTCCCTGCTCTCCTAATACCCCGTTAGGATAAATGGTTACATGATAACGTCCGTTTGTTTCCTTCTCAAATTTTTCCCCAAATGCTTTCATGGCACGATACTGCGGATGGTTCTCGTTCTGGTTGAAAGCTACGCGAATCTCTGTCACCTTCTGTTCGGAAGTACGTCCACAGGCTGTAAGCATACCCATAAGGCAAATAACCCCCACAGCCATTGCCAATTTTTTAAACATACCGGTAAATCCTCCTACTGGTTTTACAAATTGATTTTTCAAATATTTTCTTGCTGTTAACTTGCGTTAACGCATTTTTTAACACTTTTTTTACGGATTTTTCCAATATTATAGCAGTTCAGCATATTGGCCCGAAAATCGTCTTTCAGGCCAGTATTACATGCTGAGCTGCTAAGTTTACTGATCTATAAAATTTTTATATACACAATTATCCTGTACGCAGCGACACTGCCCCCGTAATATAATTACAGCAGTGCTACGCTTACCTTAACTACAACCTTGCGCAGGTTCATAGCTTCGCCGGAGATAACCTGTGGACGATGGATATCGGATGGGAAGAATACACAGAAACATCCCGGACGGGACTCAATGTATCCTTCATCTTCTACAGACTCATAGAAGATCAGGTCTCTTTCCTTAATGTGCTCTGCTACTTTGTAGTTTCCGGTGTTCTTGGTAAATCCAAGACGCTCTCTTCCGGATACTAAGAACTGTACATCCAGATATTTCTCATGAGACTCCGGACGTCTGTCAGCAACATCTTCTGTCATGGCATCAAATACCTGAGCATAGATGTCTTTTCCCTGGATCTCATATACACCAGGTTCCATAGATGCGAAATCGTGGCTCTTTAAGTACTCTAATGCAGTCTGGATCGCTGCAGGGTACTTTTCAAAAGAATCACCATTCTTGATAGATGAAAAGATCATTTTTTCTCTCCCTTTATTTTATTTAAAGCCTTTATAAATAAAAGCTTTTATTTGTTTCTGCCTTCCATTGCATGTACAAGACGTACAATGCACTCATGGCCCGGAACTTCCACACCATACTTGTGTGCTGCACGTACTACAGCGCCGCTGATGGTATCAACTTCTGTTCTTCTGCCATCACGCAGGTCTGCACGGATAGAAGTACAGCCGTTTGGATTGTTGATGGAAGTATTTTTAACTTTTTCACGAACTTTTTCTTCATCGAAATTCAGTCCGGCTGCTGCTGCTGTCTTTACTGTCTCATGGATCAGCTGGCAGCACAGATCCCACGCATACTCGTTAGCTGCAATGTAGCCCATGTCTACCTGGAGAACACCTGTAAGGGCACTTAAGGAAACATTGGTAAACAGCTTGTCCCAGATCAGAGTCTGGATGTTTTCATGGATCTTTACATTAAAACCACACTGGTCAAATGCTTCTTTTAACTGAGGAAGGAAACCTTCCTTGTCTTCTACCAGCATACCAACATTGGTAACACCGGTTCCGCCGCGGCGAACATGTCCCATTCCAAGAACAGCACCATTATCTTCGGTTGTACCGATAACGATATGGTCTTCATCAACGAATTCCTTTAACAGATCTTCGTGTCCCGCACCGTTCTGTAAAGTCATCAGGCGGGTGTTTGGTCCGATCAGACCACGGTTACCCTCTAATGCTGCCCTGGAGAACAGAGCCTTTACAAAGAGGATCACTAAATCTGCCGGTTCCTGTCCTTTCGTGTTGCTGACTGCACCTGGATGATAAGTATGAGTGGTTCCGTCTTCATCGATCAGAAGACCGTTGTTTGCAACCTGCTCTACTACTTTTTCATTGGTATCTACTAAAAGAACATCATTATGCTGGGAAAGATGTCCACCATAGATAGAACCCATTGCTCCTGCACCGATCACTGCAATACGCATTTTACTTTCTCCTTTTCCCATTCTTACGTTTAACGTTTACACTGTGCCTTAAAGCAGATTGCGCCCTGCATAAACTCTTCTTATGCGTGGGCGCAGTCTTTTAAAAGTCCGGGGTTTATTCGGAGAACTCAGCAAGTCCTTCAATTGCATATGCACGAACAGGGCTGGAATCCAGTCCAAGGATTGGAAGTGGGGAATAGCTCATGAAGAATACATCCTTCTTAAGCTGCTCTAAGTTTCTTAAAACTTCCAGGAATACAATGTTCTCTGCCATTAAGATGTCATGGAAAGGCTTAACATCTTCGTTGCAGTTTTCGATGGAAACACCATCACCAAAGCCAACAGCTTTTACCTTGTGAGCCTTGAACCACTCAGCGCTCTCAGCACCAACTAACAGACGCTGATCCTTGTCAGTGTTGGTATCAGGTGTAAATGGATACAGCTTGTAGGAAGAGTCGATGATAACGATATCTCCTTCTCTTACCTTTCCAGCTTCACGGTCTAAGTCAGCAGCGGTGATATGTCCACGCTTAGCAACAGTCTCCTTGAAGTCTACGTATACTGCACGGCCTAAGAAAGTGGTTAAAGGCAGCTCAGCTACAGATGGCCAGTTATCATCATGATGATAAGGGCACTCACAGTGGGTTCCCAGATGGCTCATCAGATCCATGTTGGTGTGGAAATCCGGGATAGCACCGCCGGTATTGAAGCGGAACAGATGGCATCTTCTGCTCTCTGTCTTTGGATCCAGGATCTTGGAAAGATCAACAATTCTTAAGTTACCCATTTCATAAACACACATTTTAGGTTCCTCCTTAAAATTGGTTTTTATTTTCTTTGTTGGCTTTTTTCTCGCCCATCTGTATACCAGTATACCGGTATGTCGGTATACTGTCAAGATTTTCAACGAAATAAAAGTCAACAAATTTTTAACGATGTTTTTGTGCATTTCTGATAATGCACTTTCTTATACCCTTGTCATATATATACAAAATAGATACTTTCAGTTTACAATAAGTTACTTTTCTATACAAGACTTGATTTGAAAATATCCCCTATCCGGCAAAAAAATGGGGAAAATAATAGGAAAATCAATGGTTTTTCTTGACAGACATAACACTTTAGCCTTAAGATTGTATACAGAATTTGATTTAAATATAAAGGATATGGATACAAGAAATGAAAGAAAAAAGCTTCCTGCAGATGCAGGCCTACGATTCCATTAAAAACGGCATTTTAAACGGCGAACTAGAGCCGGGACAGCTCTACTCCGAAACAAAACTGTCCGCAAAAATAGGAATTTCCCGAACCCCTATGCGTGAAGCCCTCCAGTGTTTAAGCCAGGACGGCTATATCACCATTATACCAAGCAAAGGCTTTATGATCCGTCAGTTAAATGAAAAGGATATGAAAGACAGTATCCAGATCCGCTGCGCTATTGAAGGCTTCTGTACCACCGTGATCGCATCACAGACAGATACCAAAGAAGGAAAAGAGTTGCTGCGCAGTTTAAAAATGATCCTGGATAACATGGAAGAAGCATTAAATTCTGACGCTTTGGAAGATTTCATTTATTATGACCATCAGTTCCATCTGCTTATCGTCAACTATCTCCACAATGATGAATTCAACCAGATCTTCCAGCGCCTGCTGTACCTGATCCACTTAACCTCTCAGGATGCCCTTTCCACAGAAGGCCGTATCCAGGGAACTGTGGATGAACATCTGGCTTATTATAACGCATTGAAAGAAGGGGATGGCCAGAAAGCTTACAATATCATGATCGAGCATCTGATGATGCCTCTTAAGGTGCATGAGAAAGTACGGGAAAAGAAAAGTGAAAAGAAATAATATACGCCAAAAGCCGCCTGGATGGGCGGCTTTTTTTGCGTTCACGATTGTTATTGCCAATCTCATGATCCATATTTTGCATTTTCTGCTTTTCAATTTTCCAGCTGACGCACCAGGTTTACCATTTCAATAGCACCAAGGGCACAGTCATAGCCTTTATTTCCTGCTTTTGTTCCTGCACGCTCAATGGCCTGTTCAATATTATCCGTGGTCAGAACTCCAAACATGACCGGAATATCGCTTGTTAAAGACACACTGGCAATGCCTTTAGAAACCTCACTGCACACGTAATCATAATGGCTGGTTGCTCCTCTTATAACAGCTCCCAGGCAGATCACTGCATCATATTTTCCGCTTTTTGCCATTTTAGATGCGATCAACGGGATCTCAAAAGCTCCTGGAACCCATGCAAGATCAATGTCCTCATCTTTTACATCATGGCGCAGCAGGCCGTCTCTGGCACCTGCCACTAATTTTGATACAATAAATTCATTAAATCTGGCTGCTACGATTCCTACTTTGATCTCTCTTGCTACTACTTTTCCTTCTAATGTACGCATGATTTTTGTTTCCTTTCGTATATGTATGTTATTTTAATATTACTGCAGCATATGACCCATACGGATCTTCTTGGTCTGCAGATAAAAATGATCATATTCTGTTTCCTGCATCTGGATCGGTACCCGCTCTGTGATCTTAATGCCAAAGGCAGACAGCTGATACACTTTATCCGGGTTATTGGTAAGTAAACGCATGCTTCTTACTCCCAGGTCTCTTAATATCTGGGCGCCGATATAATATTCTCTTTCATCTCCCTTAAAACCAAGAGCAAGATTGGCTTCTAAGGTATCCATTCCCTGTTCCTGCAGTTCATAGGCTCTTAATTTATTGATCAGGCCGATTCCTCTGCCTTCCTGGCGCATATACAACAGGATGCCTCTGCCCTCTTTTTCAATCTGTGTCATAGCTGCAGCAAACTGCTGACCGCAATCGCAGCGCAGGGAACCGAACACATCTCCAGTAAGGCATTCTGAATGGACTCTGCAAAGCACATCTTCCCCGTTTCCTATATCACCTTTTACCAATGCCACGTGATGTTCTCCGTTCAGTCGGTTTATATATCCATAAGCTTTAAACACGCCATATTTTGTAGGCATTTTCGTTATAGTCACCCGCTCCACCAGCTGTTCGTGGACTTTTCTGTACTCCTGAAGATCTTTGATAGTGATAAATTTGATATTCCATTCTTTCGCCAGTTCCTTTAACTGCGGGGTGCGCATCATGGTTCCGTCTTCTTTCATGATCTCGCAGCAGAGGCCACATTCCTTTAAACCAGCCAGGCGGCACAGATCAACCGTTGCTTCTGTATGTCCATTACGCTCTAAAACACCATTTTTCTTTGCAAGAAGAGGGAACATATGGCCCGGACGTCTAAAATCTTCCGGTTTTGCATCTTCTGCTACGCAGCGCATGGCAGTGATAGAACGCTCTGCTGCAGAGATACCGGTTGTAGTATCAACACAGTCAATGGATACGGTAAACGCAGTTTCATGGTTATCTGTATTCTTTGTGACCATCTGAGGAAGCTGCAATTTTTCCACATAAGCTTCTGACATTGGCATACAGATCAGGCCTTTTCCGTGGACTGCCATGAAATTAATGTTTTCTGTGGTTGCAAATTCTGCCGCACAGATAAAGTCCCCTTCGTTTTCTCTGTCCGGATCATCTGTAACAAGGATCAGTTTTCCCTGTCTTAAATCTTCCAGTGCTTCCTCTACTGTATTAAATCCATTTTCATTAAATCCATTTTCTGTATTCTTCCTCTGATCCATGATATTTCTCCTCTCTTTTTCTCTACGTACTTCGGGATTTTTTAATTCATATCCATTAATACCCGTATTGCATCAGTTTCTCTCTCGTTATTCCGTGAGTTTTTTTCTCATTTTTATCCACTATTGCTCCGTGAGTATTTTTCTCACATATGAACTTTTCCACATATTTCCCTACAATATCATTTTCCAGATTGACCAGATCTCCTGGTCTCCGCTCTCCTAATGTAGTAGCACTCCTTGTATGGGGTATGGTAGAAACAGAGAAAGTTGTCTGCGTTACCTTTGCTACTGTAAGGCTGATTCCGTCAATGGCAATCGAACCTTTTTCTACAATATATCGAAGGATCTGTGGCGGTGCTTCTATGGTGTACCAGATCGCCAGACTGTCTTCTTTTATCTCTGCGATTTTTCCGGTACCGTCAATGTGACCGGATACCATGTGACCTCCAAACCTGCCTCCTGCTGCCATAGCCCGCTCCAGATTTACACTGCTTCCCGGCTTTAGCATTTTAAGTGCAGTGCGGTTTAATGTTTCATGCATTACATCTGCCTGAAATTCATTTTTAGAAAATGCTGTAACCGTAAGACAGATCCCGTTTACTGCAATGCTGTCTCCTTTATGGATATCTTCCATGATCTTCTGCGCTTTTATAGTAAGGACTGCCTGACTGGCGTTTTTCATAATTTTACTGATCGTGCCCTTTTCTTCAATGATCCCCGTAAACATTTCTCTCCACCTCTCCTTCTATCAGCAGGTCCTCTCCCAGAACTCTGACCTTTTTATGTTTGATCAGAAATGCCTGATCCGGTTCTTCTACGCCTCTTCCTTCTACGGGAGTCTTGGCCGTTGTTCCCCCAAAAAGCTTTGGCGCTATATATGCCTGTACTTTCTGAACGATCCCCGCTTCTAATGCCGCCCAGTTAAGAGTACCGCCGCCCTCTAACAGAACGCTGTCTATCTTCTCTTTCCCCAACAGCTCCATAAGATGCTGCAGATCAATATGGCCCATTTTCTTCTCTGTTAAAAGTATTTTGCAGCCCGCCTCTTTATAAGGCCTTTGCAGTTCTTCATCTGATACACAGCAGGCAATGATAGTAGGAATATCCTTTGCGGTTTTTACGATCTTCGAGGTCACAGGCGTCTTTAAATGAGTATCGCAGATAATACGGATGGGATCTCTGCCTCCTTCTATGCGGCAGTTAAGCATAGGATCATCTGCCAGTACCGTACCGATCCCCACCATGATCCCAGTATTTTTCTTTCGCTGTTCATGTACATGATGCCTGGCTTCTTCCCCGGTCACCCATCTGGAAGCACCGGTATAAGCGGCGATCTTTCCATCCATAGTCATGGCGTATTTCATGGTCACATAAGGGCGGCCAGTCTGGATGTAATGGAAAAATACCGGATTTAATCCGTCGCATTCTTCCTTCAACACATGTTCTGTTACCTGTATTCCATGATCCTTTAAAATCCGGATTCCTTTTCCACCCACCAATGGATTGGGATCCCCGGAACCGGTCACTACCCGGCTGATACCTGCTTCTATGATGGCATCTGTGCATGGTGGCTGCTTTCCGTGATGACAGCAGGGTTCCAACGTTACATAGATCGTGGCGCCTTCTGGAGACTGGCTGCAGGAAGCCAACGCATTCCGCTCCGCGTGAGGTTCTCCATATTTTTCATGGTATCCCTGACCAATAATACAGCCATCTTTTACGATCACTGCCCCAACTACCGGATTTGGCGCTGTATAGCCGTACCCCTTCTTCGCCAGCTCAATGGCTACGGACATATATTTTTCGTCTTCACTGTAATTCTCTGTTTTTTTCAAACTTTCGCCTCCTCGTTTTCTTTCAGGAACGCCTAATCCGTTGACACATCTCTAATGCATCCCGCAATATGCATGGCATCAAAAAACGCCCTGGATCCTATCGTATTCTCCAGAGCGTTTTGTAAAAAATGGGAAATTCATGATAATTTTTAAATAACTCAAACACTGCCTAAAAATCAAAAAGCCCTGAAACAATTACTGTTTCAGAGCTGATGTTCAACAAATATCTGATGCTATATCTTACTATATCATCTATCCTGTTCTCTATCTTCTTTCATCCAGACTGTACTGTCGGCCTCGGAATTTCACCGAATCATACCTTGCGGCTCGTGGGCTATACCACCGGTGGGGATTCACACCCCGCCCTGAAGATCTTATTCACTTGTTAGTTGTAACTATAATACTATTTTTTTGAAATTGCAAGAGGTTTTTTAACCATTTTTCTCATTTTCAGAATAATCCCCGCCTTTTCAAAATCCCGTCTGGCCTGGGTCACCTGCCGGATATGGCTTTCTACTGTGGTGCAGCAGCCACCAACAGCTGTAGCTCCATTCTGGAAATAAGATAAAGCATAGTCATAAAAAGTGCGCTTATCATTGGTTCCATGCCAGGTCTTTGTGACTGGGTCATATTCTTCTCCGCTGTTTGGGTATACCGCAATGGGCAGATCTGTAGCGGTCCGAAATTCCCGGATCAGACTGACTATATATGCCGGTTTGGTGCAATTAACTCCTATCATTTTCAGATGAGGATACTTATGGGGATCCTGGGAAAATGCTCTTGCACACTCTGCAATCTTTGTGCCCTCATTAATGTGTTTATCATCCCCACAGGAGAAACTGATCCAGTAATCTGCCCCCATTTCTTCCGCGATTTTAGCCTCTACAAGTGCCTCTCTCAAAGAAGGCTGTGTTTCAAGCAGAAGCAGATCTGCCCCTGCTTCCCACAAAAGCTCCATTCTGTGCTTATGAAATTCATAAAGAGTCTCTTCGGACACTTCATAATGCCCCCGATATTCTGAGCCATCTGCCAGATATGCCCCATATGGGCCTACACTTGCCAGGCACAGCGGCCAGGTATGGCCTGCTTTTTCTCCTTCTTCCTGCCACCACTCTTCTCTCGCTTCCAAAAAGATCTCAACACTTTTGGCGATCAGTTCTTCTGCCTGTTCTTTTGTATATCCAATGTCCATTAGTCCCGGAACTGTTGCCTGATAGCTACAGGTTATCCCGCAGTCCGCCCCTGCCTTAAAATAATTTTTATGGACCTGTTTCACCATTTCCGGCTGATCAGCTAAAACTTTTGCAGTCCACAGTTTTGTATTTAAGTCTATCCCCATATTTTCAAGAGGTGTAGACATGGCTCCATCCAATACAAGCAACGGTGATACTGCCAGTGTTTCCTCTAAAGTTGTGCGTTTAAAAGTCATGAGCAAAATCTCCCTTCTCCGTTGTATCTCTTCCGATCAATTACACACATTATACACTATTTTTGTTACCACTACATCATCTTATAACGATTTTAATCCAAAAAGTAACCTCTCCATGTACAGTAATATTTTCTTCCATTGATTACCCTGCATTTTTATGGTACCATCAGAACTGTTAAAATTAAAAAAATGAAGAAAGCGTATTTTTATGAAAGACTTAACAAAGGGTTCTCCCTCAAAAGTAATGATCTCCTTTGCCATTCCTGTGGCTCTTGGAAATATTTTCCAGTTGTGTTACAGTCTGGCTGACACCCGCGTGGTAGGCAGTACCTTAGGCGAAGCTGCTCTGGCGGCTGTAGGAGCTACTACTTCTATCAGCACTTTATTTATCGGATTTCTGTCCGGACTTACCAATGGTTTTGCCCTTCTCATTGCCCGCCAGTTTGGTGCCGGGGATAAAAAAGGCGTAACCCGATATGGCGCCGGATGTCTGCTGTTAGGATGCATCACATCTGTGCTTCTTACCTTCATCTGCGTAAGCAGTCTTCCCTTTATTTTACGACTGCTTAATGTACCTGAAGCATTAATGGGCCAGTCCACCGCCTACATACGTGCTGTTCTTTTAGGACTTTTAGCCACTATGCTTTATAATGGCTGCGCATCTATCCTGCGGGCTGTGGGCGATACCACTGCGCCCCTTTTATTCCTTCTGTTTGCAGCAGCACTAAATGTAGCCCTGGACCTGCTTTTCATTTTAAAGTTTGGTTTTGGTGTTGCAGGCGCTGCCTGGGCCACCGTATTGTCCCAGTCACTTTCCGCCATCATAAGTCTGGTCTACATGTTTAAGAGATATCCTGTTTTCCGATTTAAACCAGATGATTTTAAACTTAAACTGCGGGAAATAAAAGCTTTATATACCTCCGGCCTTTCCATGGCAGCCATGATGTCTCTGGTGTTTTTCGGAACCTTATCCCTTCAATGTGCCATCAATACCTTTGGTCAGGATATTATCGTTGCACACACAGCCGCCCGCAAGATCACGGAATTTTTCATGCTTCCATTCTCTGTTATGGGCGTTACCATGGCAACCTACTGCGGGCAGAATATGGGAGCAGGACGTAAAGACCGGATCCGCACAGGTATCTGCCAGGCTCTGATCCTTACCTGGATCTGGTCCCTTGGAATGATCCTTTTAAGCTACACAGTTGCCCCATGGCTTATATGGCTGGTAACAGGATCTAAAAATCCGGCTGTCCTGTCTAATGCAACCTGGTATTTAAAAACGGACACTCTCTTTTATTTTGCTCCTGCTGCCATTTCCATTTTAAGAAACGGGCTTCAGGGAATGGGCGACCACATTACTCCTGTATTTTCCAGTATGATCGAACTCATAGGAAAAGTGATCTGTGCTTTCCTCCTTGCCCGCATCTTCCAGTACTGGGGCATTATTATGGCCGAACCTATCGTATGGATCTTAATGGTCATTCCACTTATTATAAAAGCCAGAAAGCTGCTGTGACATCTGATCACAACAGCCTTCCGGCTTTTTCTTTTTTTATGTATTTTTCTGTTATGTACTGCTTTATTTAATGATCTCTTCTGCTCTTTCCAGTGCAGCAGTGATATTCGGGCAGAAATTCTCTTCACCTGCAAGAGCAACAAATCCAGCCTTTTTCATTACCTTCATAGGCTGCTCATTTACATGGGAGAATACAATGGTCACGCCCTTGCTTTCGCAGGTCTTTGTAAGTGCAGTCAGGGCATTCATTGCTGTGCTGTCCAGTGCAGGAACGGCTCTCATACGCAGTACCAGGCACTTTGCGCTCTCTTCCACTACAATGTGCTCAATGGCATCAGAAGCGCCAAAGAACAGAGGGCCGCTTACTTCGTAAACACGGATCTCAGCCGGAAGCTTGCGCAGGTTTTCATTAACAGCTACAGTATCATCATCTGTATATACCCAGCTTTCTGCCTTTGTCTCTTCGCTCATTCTTTTGATGAACAGCAGACATGCAAGGATCATACCTATTTCAATAGCCACGACCAGGTCAAATAATACAGTCAGTACAAAAGTTACTACCAGAACCAGGATATCGCTCTTTGGAGCTGTTTTTACTAACTGTAAGAAGGTACGCCACTGGCACATATTATAAGCTACGATAAACAGGATCGCTGCAATGGTAGGCATTGGGATCATACCTGCATATGGCATCAGCACAACCAGTACGATCACCAGGGTAATAGAGTGGACCATACCAGCAACTGGTGTACGGCCGCCGTTTTTAATGTTTGCTGCTGTACGTGCAATGGCGCCTGTAGCCGGAATACCGCCAAATAATGCAGAAGCAATGTTTCCTGCGCCCTGCGCTACTAATTCCATATCAGAACGGTGTTTTCCATTGATCATGCCGTCTGCAACCACACAGGAAAGCAGGGACTCAATAGCTGCCAGGATAGCAATGGTAAACGCATTTGGAATAGCCGCCTGCACGATCTCAAAGTTCACTGTCGGCAGGTGGAAAGATGGCAGTGCATTGCTGATAGTGTACAGATTTCCAATGGTAGAAACCTTTAAAGGCAGGAATTTTACCATAAGAATACCAACGATAACCGCGATCAGGGAACCTGGGATCTTCTTAAAGATATAAGGAGAAATAATCAGGATCGCCAGACTTACAGCTCCTACGATCAGTGCCGCAGGATTAACAGTTCCAATATTTTCCAGAAATGCTGCCAGCTTTTCCATGGTCTCGATCGGACGGACACCTTCCGGATAGGTCACACCAAAAAAGTCCTTTAACTGTCCGATGACAATGGTAACAGCGATACCGGATGTAAAACCGGTTGTAATGGTGTACGGAATAAATTTGATCAGGCTTCCGAAACGGCAGATGCCCATCAAGATCAGGAATACACCTGCAAGAACCGTTGCGATCACAAGACCGTCCATTCCGTCTCTTGCTACGATACCTGCTACAATGGTAGCAAATGCTGCTGTCGGTCCGGCGATCTGTACGCTGCTGCCGCCTAATGCGGAGATAACGAAACCAGCTACGATAGCCGTAAAAATACCTGCCTCAGGACCTACGCCAGATGCCAGTGCCAGAGCGATAGACAGAGGAAGCGCGATGATCGCTACGATAATACCTGCTGTCACGTCTTTTACAAACTGGGATTTGCCATAGGACTTTAAGGCTGTTAATAACATGGGTTTTAAGTTGCTCATTTTACCTTCGTCCTTTCATTTTCCTTTGTTTCTGCTTTTTTATTATTTCATACTCACGATCCCCGCGCTTTCGCGCTCCACTGCCTGCTGACGCAGGCGGCTCGTTCGTTAATGACCCAAGAAAAACAAATGTCTGCTGCGCAGCCGCTTGTTTTTCTTCCCCGGCCATTATATCATAAAGAAAATGTTAAGAAACCATTATTTTCCATGTTTTTATTAAAATACATTTCCCCTGCTTCACGCTTCATCTGCAAAAGCCAGCTCTTCCACAGTCATCAAATATGGCACATGCTTATCACATACTCATCACATACTCATCCGGAAGATAATTAAAAAACTCCTTGCTTTCATCTCCATTTTGTTCTATACTACTCAGGTCTGTAACTTCCAGATACGATTGACAGTTCGAGACCATCCTGTCACAAAATAAAACTAGGGACAACAAATATTAACTATGATCAATTGTTGTTGTGATTATATTTTGGAGGTGAACAAACATGGAAAATCAAACTTTTACTAACGTCCGGAAACTTACAACTTCCGGCATTGTGATCGCGCTTTATGTTGTTATTTTATTTATGACACAAAGTTTTTCTTTCGGGGCTTATCAGATCCGTATTGTAACTTCTTTATATGCCCTTTCTTATCTTTTTCCGTTCCTGGTTATCCCGCTTGGTCTCGCTAATTTCATCGCAAATATGCTTGGAGGTTTCGGCATCATTGACATGGTCGGAGGTTTTATCGTCGGCATTGTAACATCTGGTATTGTCATGCTGATCAAAAAATTCCACCTGCCGCGTTTTATGATCTTTTTCCCGATCACGCTTGTACCGGGCCTTGGTGTCGCACTATGGCTGTCACCTATGGTCCACATGCCTTATGGGGCACTGGCACTTAGCCTGTGTATCGGGCAAACAGTACCTGCTGTATGCGGCGTAGCACTGTCCAAGGCACTTGAACAGGTATTTTACCCAAAACATTCTATAAGCAACGCATAGGGGGATATGAAAATGACTGGAAGAAACGAAAAAGAACTGGAAGGCGTCAGCCTTTTGGGAAACCAAACCAATGTATACAGGGCAGACTATGCTCCGGAAGTCCTGGAAACTTTTCCCAATAAACACCCAGAAAATGATTATTTTGTAAAGTTTAACTGTCCTGAATTTACCAGCCTTTGTCCAAAAACCGGACAGCCTGATTTTGCCACGATCTATATTTCATACGTTCCCGGTGAACGCATGGTGGAGAGTAAATCCTTGAAATTGTATCTGTTCAGTTTCCGCAATCATGGTGACTTTCATGAAGATTGTGTCAATATTATTATGAAAGACCTGATCCGCCTGATGGACCCAAAATATATTGAAGTCTGGGGAAAATTCACCCCTCGCGGCGGTATATCCATTGATCCCTACTGTAACTATGGAAAAAAAGATACATTATGGGAAAAAGTAGCTTTTGACCGGCTGACACACCACGATATGTATCCGGAAAAGATCGATAATCGTTAGCCCTCTCCCCCACTCCGCAAAGGAAGGCTTTCCGATACACATAAACTGCCATACCCCACCCACGCATTTGGCCAGATATCATATCCCGGTAAATGTCTGGCACCGCGGATGAGGCAGGCTTTTACTTTTTCACCGTATAGAAACGGATCGTTTCCGTTGATGATCCCCCATTGCATCAAAAGGGCTGCCGCTCCGGTAACAAAGGGCGCTGCGAAAGATGTTCCTGTAACAGCTTCGTAGCCGCCCCTGTTTCCGGCTGTGATAATATTCACCCCCGGAGCCACCAGATCTGGTTTTACCTGATTGGTCTGCCGGGTAAAACCACGGCCTGAGAAGTCAGCATAAGCTCTTGTGCGAAAGTCATAGGCGCCTGCAGAAATAATTTTTCTGGCTGTAGAGGGAATAGTCAGTGTAGTTTCCGGGGTACTTTTTAAAAAGCGGGTATCATTATTTAATGCAGCTTTGGAAGGAAGCCATAAATCAAACTGACCGGTAATGATCCTTTCCGGTGTCAGGATAAACTGCCAGATGCCGCTGTCTATATAATCTCCTGCTGGTATAAAATCAAAATATACCTCCTGCGCCATGCTGTAAGGAGAAGGTTTTCCATAATAACTCAGGATCTCTGTATTTTCACTTCTAAAACGCTGTTTCTCCAGATTTTCCTGTAAAGTTCCCATAATAGCACCTGAAGGCGATCTTAGGGAAATAGAAAATATATCTGCATAGGATTTCCACAACTGCACCCCAAAACTATTTTCAAAGGCTGATACAGACAGCTCTATGACCTGCTCTCTTCCCATTTCCAGCAGACCGCCTGTATGACCTGCTCCGGCTCCCTCATTTCCGGTCCCCGCTACGATCACATTTCTGCCATATCCTGTCATATCATCTAAAAAGGTTTCTAAAAGACTGGTTCCGTCGTGAGAACCGTATGTATTTCCAAAGCTTAAATTTACTGCCACCGGCCGTCCCAGCTGTCTGGCTGTGCGAAGAACGAAATCTACTGCTTCCATTAACTGGGTAGTTCTGGGAAAATTATCTGCAAGAGGGATACCCAGTTTTACCACCATCAGCTCACTTTCACAGGCTACACCACGGTATAGCCCGCTGCTTCCTCTGCCATTTCCTGCTGCAATAGCAGCTACTGCCGTTCCATGGCCACTTGTATCCGCAGAAGGAACAATCTGCAGTGCCGCAGCCCTGTTTCGCCCCCCAGAACCTTCCCGGTATGCTGACAGAGCCTCATTTATCTCCTCTTTCGTGTATACAATATCCCGGCCCTGATCCCATAGATACAGGATGCGGCTGGTGCCGTCTGGATTTTGAAAATCCGGATGAAGGTAATCAATACCGGAATCGATAATAGCAATGAGAACGCCTTTTCCAGTCAGATCCGTTGGCAGCTTAGTCTCTGCTGATACTCTTTCCGTCACAGTGCCCCCGTCCATACCAAATATATTTTCTAAAGGGTCTGAATTTGCATTTTCTCCACCAATCCCTTGCTGCACGTCCAATAAACAAGAGGCCGCTCTTGCCTGATTTACAGCAAAGAACAGCCTCTTAGGTTTTTCTATATATTCAATTTCCGGTAAGTTTGTAACAAAGTCCACCAGATATTCCGGCACCTTCAGTATACCATAACCACTTAACAATTCCCGTACCTGGATGCCCCGTTCCCGCAATCCACTAAGATCACCAAAATACTTAACAATCAGCTCCCAGGTCCGTTCTTCACGGTCAAAGCCGGTTTCCAGACTTTCAGAACGCATCCTCTCTTCTTCTGATACACTTAAAGACAGATTTAAAAGGTTTTCCCTCTTCTGGTCTGTATTGGCTGCAATTGCCATATCTGTTATATTTTCCTGCTTTCTTACGCCCTTTCCCTAATACTTATGCATCAAAACATAGTTAATATGACATTTTCAGATCTGTCTTACTTCAAAAATCCATTAATGATCTGATTCTCTGCCTCTTCCTCAGTCAGTCCCAATGTCATCAGTTTGATCAGCTGCTCACCGGCAATCTTTCCGATAGCTGCCTCATGGATCAAAGCTGCATCTACGTCGTTTGCTTCCAGTCCCGGAACTGCCAGGATCTTTGCATCGTCCATGATAATGGCGTCACATTCTGTATGACCGCTGCACTTTGCATTTCCTGCAATGCTGGCACGGAAAGTCTGTTTGGAGGTTCCCTTAGCAACGGAACGGGATACTACATCAGCACTGGAGCCTTCACCATTTAACTCTACCTCATAGATACTTTCAGCCACCTGGGCCCCATGAGTGAGAAGACGCTCTCTTACTACCAGTCTGGCACCTGCTGCCAGTTTCGCTGTATTGGTCCGGATGGTAGAGTCAACACCCTTGATCTGGACCATCTCCATTTCCATCTGGCTGTTTTCTTCCATATATACTTCTGTTCCCGGATTCAGAACACGTTTTCCTGTACCGTCACCTTCACCGTAATGCTTTTCTACGTATTTAACTTTCGCATTCTTTCCAATGAAAAATCTGTGGATGCCGTCATGCTCAGAGTCCTGATCGCCACAGTTGTGGATACCACAGCCTGCTACGATCACTACATCAGAGTCTTCGCCAATGTAGAAATCATTGTAAACCATTTCTTTTAATCCGCTGGCACTTACCACTACCGGAATATGGACACTTTCATGCTTTGTTCCCGGCTTGATCTTAATATCAATTCCCGGTTTATCTGTTTTAGTTGTAATATCAATGTTGGCTGTGGTACTTCTTCCAGCCATTTTCCCGTTAGCACGGATATTGTAAGCACCTTCCGGCACTCCGTGAAGGTCAGCTACTTCTGCAAGAAGTCTCTCCTGGATCTGATCCATCATTCCTGATCCTCCTTTCCGTCATTTCCCGTAAAACCGGAACAAACGCCTACTGCTGCTGCGGTTCCCATAATTTCAGGCATGATCTCTTCTCTGGTTCCCTGTTTTACGATCTTGCCATCTGCGATCACAACGATCTCATCTGCAATATTTAAAATACGCTCCTGATGTGAAATAATGAGAATGGAGCCATTATTATTCTTTCTCATACGCTCAAATACCTGGATCAGGTTCTGGAAGCTCCAAAGATCGATCCCCGCTTCCGGTTCGTCAAAAACAGAAAGCTTTGCATTTCTTGCAATAACAGTAGCGATCTCAATTCTCTTTAATTCACCACCGGAAAGACTTGCGTTAATCTCACGGTTGATATAATCTTTTGCACAAAGTCCTACCTCGGACAAATACTGACAGGCCTGCGCTGCTGACAGCTTCTTTCCTGATGCCAGACGCAGAAGATCCAATACCTGAACACCTTTAAAACGGACTGGCTGCTGGAAAGCAAAACTGATGCCCATCCTTGCTCTTTCCGTAATGTTCTTCTCTGTAATATCTTCTCCGTCAAAGAAAATCTGACCGCCGGTCGGGCGTTCGATCCCCATGATCAGCTTTGCTGTGGTGGATTTTCCACCTCCGTTTGGTCCTGTAATGACCACAAATTTGCCATCATTCACCTTCAGGCTGATATCTTTGATGATTCCTTTTTCTCCCTTGTCATCATTTACTTCAAAGGAGAGATGTTTTAGTTCCAGCATCTGCTGTCCCCCCACCTTTCTTTATTATTCCAAATAATAGTTTTCCGTTTATCTTCTCCAAAATATCCGGAAAGCAAAAACAGGAAGCCAGTTTCCTGACCTCCTGCTCATCTCCTGCAGAAGAAGGGAGTCGAACCCTCAAGGTATTACTACCACACGGACCTGAACCGTGCGCGTCTGCCAATTCCGCCACTTCTGCATCTCTGCGTTGCTATTTTCTCAAGCAACGTAGATGATTATATCGTAAAACATATTGTTTGTCAACAGTAATTTTGAATTTTTTGAAAAGTGGAAGGTTTTGTAAAAAATATAAAATTTAAACCACCTGCTGACCGGTCAGTTCGTATCGGCTTTTACAAAGTTTCGATAAACCGTCCGAAATCAATTCTTCCCTTTTTTGTATTCTTATATACACCGGCGCATTCCAAAACCTGGACAAACACTTTTCCAATTTCTTTCTGCAGAATGGCATGGATGTTATCCTCTGTTATTTCATAGGATCCAAGCCAGGAATCCACCCAGTCTGCATGCTTTTCGATCTGCGGATTGCTGCGGACATCCTGCTTTTCAAGGATATATTGTTCCAAAAGCGCCATTTCCTTTTTCAGCCGCGCCGGCAAAACAGCCAGTCCCATTACTTCGATCAGGCCGATGTTTTCCTTCTTTATATGGTGAAGGTCTGCAGACGGATGATATACACCCCACGGGCACTCATCCGTTGTAACATTGTTTCGAAGTACCAGATCCAGTTCATACAGATTTCCATGCATTCTTGCGATCGGAGTAATCGTATTGTGCGGTGTTCCGTCTGTTTCACTAAAAATGAAAGCTTCCTTATCGGTATATCTGCGCCATGCAGTAAGGATATGATCTGCTGCCAGAGTAATCCTTTCTGTATCGGTTCCTCTTAATCGGATAACAGACATGGGCCATCTCACGATACCGGCTGTCAGATCCTCATAGCCCGGAATGACAAATTCACTCTCATAAGGTGCCTTGGCCATTGCAAAGACATAGCCGCCACCCTGAAAATGATCATGGCTTAAAATGGAACCGCCGACAATCGGAAGGTCCGCGTTGGAGCCGGCCGTATAGTGCGGAAACAACTTTACAAATTCCAATAGTTTTCTAAATACAGCCTGGTCAATCTTCATTGGCCGGTGCGCTTCATTGAAAATGATGCAGTGTTCATTGTAGTAAACATACGGAGAATACTGTAGGAAATACTGTTCTGCGCCCAGTTTGATCGGGATCACCCGGTGGTTCTGCCTTGCCGGATGAGAAAGATTTCCTGCAAACCCTTCGTTCTCTTTGCATAAGAGGCAGCTTGGATATCCGGTACTTTTTACTGCGCCGGCCCGGGCAATGTCTCTCGGATCTTTTTCCGGCTTAGACAGGTTAATGGTAATATCTATCGGACCATACTCGGTATCCGTTACCCATTTTTCATCTTTTGCGATGCGGTCTGTACGGATATAATTTGTATCCTGGCTCAATTTATAGAAATAATCTGTGGCCTTTTTTCTGTCTTCCTGGTAAAGGCTTTGAAACCTGGATCTGACAACAGACGGCAGCGGAGTTAACAGCCCCATGATCCTGGTATCAAATAGATCTTTCCAAGCGATGGTATCTTCTTCCAGAATTCCCTTCTGATGAGCATAAGAGACCATATCTTCCAGAATTTCAGCTAATGGCCGGCTTTTCAGGATTTCTTCTTCATGAAACTCCGAAAGACGAAAGAGGTCTAATAACTGATTTGTCACAAAAATCTGATCATCCTCCGATACCAGACCACATTTTAAGCCATAAGCCACAAGTTCATTGATCTGTGTATTGATCATAGCAATCTTCCCCCTTTAATCAGCTTTGTACCCATGTGGATGGGCCTGATGCCATTTCCAGGCTGTTTCAATGATTACTCTCAGATCTGCATACTGCGGTTTCCATCCCAGGATACCTTTTGCTCTTCCACTGGAAGCAATCAGAGTTGATGGATCTCCTGCTCTTCGTGCTTCTTCCTTTGCAGGGATCGGATGTCCGGTTACTTCTCTGGCAGTTTCCACAACCTCTTTCACAGTAAAGCCGACTCCGTTTCCAAGGTTAAAGATATCGCTCTTTCCGCCGTTTCGCAGATAGTTCATAGCCAGAATATGTGCCTGAGCGAGGTCATTGACATGGATATAATCCCTTACGCAGGTGCCATCTTTTGTATCATAATCCGTACCGAAAATGGAAATATACTCTCTCTGGTGGTTCGGTACCTGAAGAATCAGCGGGATCAGATGTGTTTCAGGATTATGAGCCTCACCAATTTTTCCATTCGGATGCGCGCCACAGGCATTAAAGTAGCGCAGGGAAACATATCTTAAATTGTGTGCGATGGAGGTCCAGTGGAACATTTTTTCCATGGACAGCTTCGTTTCGCCATAGCAGTTGGTCGGAACAGTCGGATCGGTTTCCAGGATCGGAATGCTCTCAGGCTCTCCATACGTTGCCGCTGTGGACGAAAAGACGATCTTGTCAATTCCATGAACCACCATGCTCTCCAAAAGCACCTCGGTACCGCATAAATTATTACTGTAATACTTAAGCGGGTCCTTCATGCTTTCCCCAACCTGGGAACTTGCTGCAAAGTGAATGACACCGTCGATATCTTCTTTTTCAAATACAGAATCCATAAAAGCTCTGTCCCGGATATCGCCCTGGTAAAATTTAGCTTCTGGATGAACAGCTTTCCTAAATCCAGATTGTCAGATTAAAATTTGCATAGAAATAATCACCTAAATATACATGCTTCCCGTAAGACATATGGAGCCCATCTTCGATATACACATGATTCCCACAAGAACCAAGCAGTTCCTTTAAAATTTTTAGCTGCCGATCCTGATCTCCCGGTCTGCAGTGATTATAATCAAACATCAATTCTTTGCAGTCTTTCCGCTCATTTTTCAGGCGTTCTTCTATCTCCTGATTGACCGGATCTACATGCCCGGATTCATAAAACAGCATGCCTGCTTTTATACGTTCTTCCAGATTCATTTTTCATTCCCCATACAATACACAGATATTTCCATTTCGTTTCACACGATGGTTATTTTTCCGGTTGCACGGAGGCTTAGCAGATGGCAAAGGAATAGGAAATAACATTTTCTGCATTGATGCGGTATGCCTCCTCCACGTCACTTCCCCAGCTGTCAATTCCACCAACACCTCTTACTGCGCCACAAACGCACAGAACAGTCCTTCTTGCCGGCGGCAGTTCTTCATAGTGTGTTGCGTTTTCAATCTCTTCTGCTGTATATGGAAGGCAGGAAAAAGCAAACGGCTCGTCTGTTTTTTCAATTTTTAAGATCTGCAAAGAATAATCCCTTCTGCTGTTATCAAGACTCGTATATCTCGTAACCTCCAGCCAGTCCGTATCCATATGCATTCCACAATCCTGCGGAACAAGGTATGGGGTAAGGCTTAAATCACTCACCTGATATACCCCTTTTACAGCGCCTGCTTTCCGGTCCGGATAGGTTTCTCCGGATAAGCCCTCATACATGTAGCTGTCTGCAAGTGTCGGCATAATGAATCTCATGCCAAACACAGGAAACTCCGGGAGACCCTTTACTCCGTGGTATTCTACATCCACCCTGATTTTTCCGTTTCCGGTCACAGTATAGCTTACCAGAACTGTCGCGGAAGGATTGCTGATGGTCTTATAGGTGAATTTTACAATGATCTCATCTGCAGATACGTCGCCCTCATAGATATTATTGTCCGGAGCATACTGCTTCTGCATTTCACCGTCCATGATGACTTCGACATTCTGACAGTCGATAAACGTATCTGCTGCCATCCAGCTGCCGCTTTTAATATGGAATTTGCTTCCCCGGTCGTTATCTGTCAGTGCTCTCCAGAAGGTCGGCTTAGGGCAACGGTACAGCCATTCATAGCCGTTTTTTACAATAGACTCCAGACCGCCCTGAGCATAAGAGAACGTATAGTCGAACCCTTTTCCGTGTACACCGAGCACATAGTCACCATAAACCACTCTCAATTTCCCATTATCTGTATAAACCATAATAATACCTCACTTCCTGCATAGCCGGCTTCTCCACACGGTTTGCAAATACAATTCCATCTCCTGAAAATTCATAATCGGAAGGTCTGTCATCAAAGTCTCCACCATAGCGGAGCACTTCTTTCCCCGTAACTTCATCCTTTACATAAAGTGCTTGATCAATAAAGTCCCAGATAAATCCACCATGGTACATGTCATATTTATCAATCAGGTGCATGTAGGTGCCAAGTCCACCCATGGAGTTTCCCATGTCATGCATGAACTCACATAAGAGGTAAGGCTTTTTTGGATCATTGTCCAAATATTCTTCGATCTCATACGGCTTTGCATACATACGGCTTTCCACATCGGAAATTGTGTCTTCATAAGCTCTGTTATAGAAGGAGCTTTCATAATGGATCAGGCGGCCGTCTTGTTTCTCTTTATAATAGGTGTTCATGGCCTCGATATCATCCCCAGCATAGGACTCATTTCCCAGGGACCAGAATAAAATGGCGGTATGGTTTTTAAACGTTTCAAAGTTGCTTCTGGCTCTGTCTACCACAGCCTCTTTCCACTGCGGGATTGATCCCGGCACGTTGCAGGAAGGTTCGATCGCACCAAGCTTCTGGAAGGTTCCGTGGCTTTCTAAGTTGTTTTCAGCCATCATATAGATTCCTGCTGCGTCGCACATATAATACCACGGGATCTGATCCGGATAATGGCAGGTGCGCACGGCATTGATATTATTTCTTAAGATGCATTCAATATCGGATTTCATTTCGTTCATACTGATGCAGCGGCCTGTTTTAGGGCTCCACTCGTGACGGTTCACACCGGTCAGGACCAGGCGTTTCCCATTTAAATGGATCACCTTGTCGATCACATCGATCCGTCTAAAGCCGATGTCATACGGTACTACTTCAGCCAGATTTCCGCTTTCATCCGTCAGCTCCACATATGCATGGTAGAGATACGGGTGATGGTTGTCCCAGGCTTTTACCTGCGCATCATCTGTCTGAATTTCTTCAGTGTAGATTCCGTTTTTCTCCTGCAGGGCAGCAGATTTTTCCAGCACAACACTGCCTTCCTGATCCTTTAACACAAACCGGGCATTGATTTTACGGTTCTCTGGTGCGGATACTTTCAGATTTACGGATAATTTGCCGCTCGCATTATCCTTATACAATTCCGGGCGGAACCACACATCCTCCAGATGGATCTTAGGAACCGCACGCAGGGTAACATTTCTGAAAATTCCAAAAAAGCGGAAGAAATCCTGATCTTCCAGGAATGCTGCCGTACTCATCTTATGCACCTGTACCGCCAGTACATTGCCCTTTTCCCGGATGAATGGCGTCAGATCAAACTCGGAAGGAGTAAAGCTATCCTCTGCATATCCTACGAACTGACCGTTCAGCCACAGATACATTGCCTCTTCCACGCCTTCAAAGCAGATACGGACTCTCTTAGAGCACAGCTCCGGATCCAGATCAAAGCGTTTGATATAGGAACCTACCGGATTATACTCAGCTTCGCTGAACATTCCGGCTCCGTCTCCGGTGCTCTCCATGCTGTAGGCGCCTCTGCGGTATTCTTTTCCCTCCCATGGGTACATGGTATTGATGTAGCGGATCTTATCATATCCAGCCAGTTCAATATGGCCCGGCACCATGATCTTATCAAAGTTTTTCGCATCAAAATCCTCTTCATAGAAGTTTTCCGGTCTGCTCTTAACATTCTTACTGAAAACAAATTCCCACTGTCCATTTAAAGACTGGATCAGTGCGTTTTCCTTCTTTTCCAGTGCTTCGTAGCTTTCATAATAAGTATGATCGCTGTGCGCTTCCAGCTGATTTACCCGGAATACTTCCGGATTATCCAACCATTTCATATCTGCGTTCATGTTCTATCTTCTCCTTTTCTAAAATAAGCCCCTAAAGAAAACTTTAGAGGCTATTGATTTATGATTCCTGCATATTTTCAATTAATTCGCGGTTTGCACCCTCCACATTTAAGAAGGAAAGGATAACCGTAATGATGATATCAAAGATAAATGGCAGCCAGAGGTACATAAAATACATCATTTTGATACAGCTGGCCGGCTGAACCGCGTTGTCCATATTGATGTATCCGCTGATATCAAGCAACCATCCAGAAAGGGCAATACCGATACCGCCACCGAGTTTAATACCCATGGAAGTGCAGGAGAACATGGAACCATCAATACGTTTTCCGCTCTTTAAATAGGTGTATTCGGAACACTGTGCAATAACTGCACTCATATCACCCTGCCAAGGGCCTTCACCTAAAGAGGTCATTGCGATAAATAATAGCATCAGCGGAATACTTCCCATATAACCTGCAAATACTACCAGCAGACGGGAAAAGCTTGCAAATACATAGCTGTATTTATTCAGCTTGTACATTCCATTCGCCTTTGCTACCAGCATTGGTGTAATCGCCAGGGCAATAATCAGAGGGATATTGTTGGCCCATGAGAACACACCGAATAAGTTCTTATTTAACAGAACATAGGTCATAAAGAAAATTCCCACATTAACCATTGCCGCACGAAGCTGCTGTAAAATGTAAATCACACAGATCATGGAAAAATACTTGTTTGCAAACAACAGCTTTACAGTCTGCTTGAAAGTAAGCTTGTCATCCTCAAATCCCGTAGAACTATTGGATTTTAATTCTTCTTCCGGAAGTTCTTTTACGGAAAATACAGCAAGTGTATTGGTAATGATACCGATCACACAGTAAATGAGTGCAATGATTCTCCATGCTGCTGCACCGTTGCCGAGAAGCTCAACTGCTCCTACAGTAATAGACTGAATTGCAAGGTTTGTAGCAAAGGAAAACATGAAACGGAAAGAACCCATCTGCACTCGTTCTTTACTGTTCTTTGTTACCAGAGAAGTCAGTGCTGCATATGCGATGTTATTTGCCGTATAGAATACTGCGTTTAACAGAGTATAACAAATAAAGAACCAGGCATACTGCGCGGTTTTACCCATATTAGTAGGGATCGCAAAAACTCCGTAGAGCGTGATAGCACAGCCAAAGAAACCATAAAACATCCAGGGTCTTGCCTTACCCATTTTGCTCTTTGTCCGGTCGATCATGGTTCCAAAAAAAATATCCGTTATACCATCAAATAATTTGGATACTGCAATTAATGTGCCAACGATTCCTGAATTTAAGCCAATTGTATTTGTCAGGTAAATCATGACAAAAGATGACAGGAACGCATAAACTACGTTTCCTGCAATATCACCGCTTCCGTATCCCACTTTGTTATGCCATTTCAGGTATGTCTTCTCTTCCATTTTAATCCCCTTTTCATATAATAATCTTTGTCATCCTGCCTTTTCAATACGTTGTAACTACTATACAAAAATGCGTGGGAAAACTCCATATCTTTTATGAGACAGAATATGCACAAAATGATAGGGGTTACATACTCTCCCACCACTTAGCCAACACTTGAAGTGTGAGTTTTTCGTTCGATTGCCCTATAGGGCAAAGCATAAGCGAGCTATCCCCGTGTGTCCCACAGTTTTATTAGAATGATATTATTGGAATTTTTATTGCAAAGATCAGGAAATTTTCTTTTCTATATCCGGCATCATTCCAGATATTCGAATACCTTCCCTGCATATATTGATTGCTGCGTTTTGATCCCGGTCCATTCGATTTCCGCATGCACACTCATAAATGCGATCACTCAGCTGCAGATCTTCTTTTATGTTTCCACAGCAGCTGCAGGTTTTGGAACTGGGATACCAGCGGTCAATACGGACCCGTTTCTTCCCGGCACGTTCCATTTTATATGCCAAAAAATCCGTGAACATTCCCCGGCTATTGTCATGAACACTCTTTCCAAAACACATATCCTGGCTTATTTCTTTCATATTCAGATCTTCCATGCACACGATATCATAGGAATTGGCTATCTTCCTCGACTCCTTATGCAAAAAATCCTTTCGCTGATGTGCGATATGGGTATGGATCCGTGCCACTTTCTTCTTTTGCTTTTTATAACGGCTACTTCTTAGTTCGCAGTAGCTCAGTTTACGCTGCTCCCTTGCCAGCTTCTTCTGAGCTTTTGAGAAAAAATGAGGATATGCTGCACGATTTCCATTGGAATCCACATATAACTCCTTCATGGAAAAATCAAGACCAATCGCGGATTCAGCTTTCCTGATTTCGTTCACCGGTTCCTCGCAGGAATATAACAAAGCAACATAGTATCGTTCATCTGCTTCCTGAGTGATGGTTGCACCTTTCAACTGGTAACCTTCCTCAATCTTCCGATGCTGTCTGATGCGGACCCAGCCAGCTTTTGGAAGTTTTAACCTTCCATTCTGTAAGACGGTGTTTCCATTCACACAATTGGTTGTATAGCTTTTTACTGGCTTCTTTTTTGATCTGAACTTTGGAAGGCCTACAGAAACATCATGAAAGAAATGATGCATCTGTGCATTACACAATGCCAGACTGTCTACTTCCTTCAGCCACGGAAACTCCGACTTATACCTGGCCGGTGTCACGCTTAAGTTTTTTCCCATTTTCTCATAGTAGGCTTTTTTCTCTGCAAACGGGAGTCAAAAAACTCCTCAGAAGCCCCCACTTCAAATTTCATCAGAAATAAAATGGGTATACCATGACCCAAATAGGATTCATTCTTGTTTTCCGCAATAAAGCTACACATATAATAAAAATTAAAACCATAACCCATTTTGTTTTAACAAAAGTAACCGTACCATTTCCCCAAAAAGCCGTCATAAGAATCAAAATTCCCGCTGACGCTATCATTGCTACTACTGCAGGGCGAAGTGAATGCAATACCTCCTGCATCATATCCACGCTTCTATACTTTAGATACAATTTTGCTAACACGGTTACAATAATACAGGACGGCAAAATGCATCCAAACGTAACGACCACTGCCCCGAGTACACCTGCAATCTTGAGTCCTACAAAAATTGCCGAATTAACTGCAATAGGTCCGGGGGTCATCTGCGATATTGTAATAAGATCTGTAAATTCTGACATGGTAAGCCACCTATGGTTAGTAACTACCTGACTCTGAATCAACGGCATAGCTGCATATCCACCGCCAAAACTGAATATTCCGACCTGAATAAAGCTCAAGAATAATTGTAAATACATCATTTTCCGCTTCTCCTTTTTACTGGAAGCCGGGGCACATGCCCCGGCCAGAACCTACCCGTTGATGAGTTCATGCTCTGCAACATATTTCACCATGTAATCATCAATCAGGCGGTTTTGCTTTTGAAAAGCATACATGAGCGTCTTTTCGCAAACACGGTTGATCATTCTTGGGATACCGGTTGAAATGCGATAGATCTCATCAAGTGCTTTCTCAGTAAATATCGTTTGCGAACATCCTGCATACTCCAGATAGCTGTTTACGTACTGTTCTGTTTCAGCGCGATCCAGATGCGGCAGTGTACAGTACATGTCAATTCGTTGCCGGATTGCGGAGTACTTTTGAAGTTTCAGCTTGTTGTCCCAGAGTTCTGTCTGACCGACCAGCACCACAACCATCGGACTCATGGAATCAAAACGGTAATTCAGCAGAAAACGGAATTCTTCCAGCGTTTCTTTTTCTAACAGATGTGCCTCATCAAGAATGCAGACTACCTTTTGATGACGGACACCACGAATGATTTCAATCTCCTGTTGAAGTTGCCGTTTGGAATCACCGCGGTAAAAGCGGGATTCCAGGCCAAGCTGATCCAACAGACCTTTGTAGAACCATCTGGGTGTCAGCTTTGAATCTGACAGATACAGTACGATATACTTTTCTTTAGGAAGTTCTTCGTAAAACCGTCGGATCAAAGTGGATTTTCCACATCCGGGTTCTGCTGTTACTACGGCAAAGAGTTGTCGGTCCGCAGCGTAACAGAGCCTGCCAAGAGTTTCTCTCATGGCCTGGCTTTCGAACAGCTGATCCGCTGGCACATTTCTGGTGAAGGGGGTATGCTTCATATCAAAGAACTGTTCATACATGGCTTGCCTTCTCCTTCCTCAGTGATGCATAGGAAATGGCATCAGCCAGTCGTTCTTTCGATTCCTGATGTTTCTTTTCCAGCGCATCCAGAAGACGCGATGTTTCCGGCTGTACTGGAAGCATACTTGCTGGTATTACCTGTTCCTGATTGCAATAAGAACTTATCTGCAGCGGAGTGGCGGTAAATGGCACAATGCCGGGATACCGTATTGTCAGCGTATCTGGAGATACTGGATCATAAGAAATCTCTACGGTATGTCCAATCAAAGCTGGGGTTGTTTCATACTTCCGTCCATGAAAACTGATACATCCGCCTTTGTCAACTTTTCGGTTTGCGTGATGCAAAAAAGCTTCCGCAACAACAGACGCATCAAGGAAGGTCAGTGGTCTGGTATCCCGGTTGAATTCCTGCAAAGGAGTAATGCCTTCTGGAGGAATTTCTACTCCCATGCTGGCGTAGTATTCGGCAATGGCAGCATGACTATCCTTGTGATAATACTCGTCCAGGTAAACACTCCAGAGAGCATTAAGTTCTTCAAGTGTACAGACTTTTTTGAGTTTTACCTCGCGCAGGAATGCATCTACTACCTGATGGAACTTTTCGATGTAGATGAAAGCCTATTCTCCAAAAATAAAGTTACGGTTGTAAACTTCTGGTTCAGCGGATGCAAGCCTTGCGTTGAAGAACTTTCTAAACTGAATGAATTAAATGATAAAATTAAAAAAATGGGCGGCGAAGTTGTTGGTATCAATACAGACACATTAGATGATAATCAGGATGGGATCAAAGAAGCGAAAGACATCCTCAAGTCCCAAGGAGTTTCCTACAAAAACTTGACTTTCGCTTCCGATTCAACAGTTGGAAAATATGCAGGAAACATTATAGCATTTCCACCAACAGTTCTCGTAGATAAAAGCGGAAATATCATTAGCGAACCTTTCATGGGCGGAATCGATGATCAAGCAAACTACGAGCAATTAATGAAACAAATTCAGTCCATACTTGATCAGAAATAATTCATTTACTGAAGATTTATGCTTTTTTATGTTGTATATGAATGCTTGATTCCGCTTATCAGAAAGCGCGTGAAATAAACGATGAACTGGAAGAGCTTTTAAAGGATACTTTAACGAATTAACTTTCGAAAGAGTTCCGGTATAAAAACGGGGAGTTTTCCCTCCCCAAAAAATTTTTTAAACTTACACAAAAAACTTGACAAACCCATGGTATACGTTATGTGGAACAGGAAGAAAGCTATACCTTCTTGAATCAGGATAAAATGCCGGTCTATGGCGATTCTGAATATGAACTACTCGGTAACTAAGTTACCAGAGCATCTGAAATCTGGCGGGATACCGCCTTTTTTCAGGGTGCGTCCATGACACCACTACTGCTTGCCTTTCGGCTATACAGCTACTTTTATTATTTCTGGATTTTTTAGTCCGGCCGGATATTGACCGATGTTCTGCTTGAAAATTAATATGGCCTCCTTCCTGGTTTTCATGACCACACTCCAGAAAAAACACAATCAACATCAAACACTCCCACGCAGATTCAAACCCATATCGGAGTTAGATATCGAATGCTACGACTAAAAGTTCTTCATCGTTGACCATGCCGTTCACTTCCCTTCGGCCTCATCATCCTGGCATAGAAAGCCATTTGCCGGCAATCTATCTTACGGATGCATAGTCGTCAGACTATCAGCATCAGGAAGTAATTTCAAATCCTAAATATCTCGTTCCCTGAAAACTTAGGTTTCCTTGGTTTCTCTCTGCCAGCAGTCCATATTCTGATCTACTCACCCTAAGTTCCATCCGGTCACCGCTCTCCACCTGAAAAGTCACATAGTAGGAAGTTGAGGTGGTTGTGCTAAAACCATGGGCACCTGTAGGATCCCCCGCATTTGCATGTTGCTGCTGAGTAACCTGGGTACGTTTGGTCACAACCGTTGCCGGCACGGTAAGCCTGGGTGAATGGTTATTCTTATTCCATGTAGATATATTTTTTACGATCAGAAAAAGTATCACAGCACATACGCAAACAAATACCATCTGAAACATGATCATTACAAATGAAAAAAACACAGCATATCTCCTCTTTCTATGTTCCTGCAGCTTATTCCATCTCCCGCATTCTGTTTCGATACTGCTGTGGGGAGTATCCCTTCTTACTGCGGAATGCACGGCTGAAATAGGATGGATTGCTGTATCCTACAATCTGCGAAATTTCATTGACTGAATAAGCCGTTGTTTCTAATAAGATTTGTGCATTCATGATACGCACTGATGTAATAAACTGTATGGGTGTTTCCCCTGTATATTTTTTAAAGTTGCGAATGAACCAGCTTGTGCTCATTCCCTTTGAATATGCATATTCTTTAACATTAATCTCCAGATTGTATGAGGAACTGAAATAAGAAATAGCCACTTCCATTTCGCGATCCATATATTCATCCTTCAGGACATGCTCTCTTGTCAGTTCCCGTTCAAATTCGATCAAAAGAAGCTGCAGCAAATGAACAAGCGTCTCTTCGTACTCTTCCTGGCACTTTTGCAGTTCCAGGATAATCCTCTTAAAAAGGCGCTCATACTCTGGTGATGTTCCTACAGGAAAGATTCTCTTCTTATCCGCGAATCCATACCTTCTGAGAAGATTCTTTATATTGCCTCCAGTGAAATGGATCCAATACACCTCAGTCTTATCTTTTCCATAGTATTCATACTTTTGAAGTTCCTTCGGTCGAAACAACACGATATTGCCGGCCGGGACAATCGTTTCATTTTCTGGAGAATCAAAATGAAAGTATCCCTTTCCTGAAGCAATATAAATGATCTGATAATCCAGACGGCCTCGTGGCCGATACGTTGGCAATTTCGGATATGTTGATAAGCGGTAACAGCCACAGCTGCCAACAACGAGTGGCTGCCGTTTATCCTTAAAATCCTGGTGGGACTGGTTCAGATACCCAGTATTCATATACATTTGCATACCCCCTTTGGGATAGTATATCATTTTGTGCATATTTCGTCTATTTCTATTCATGTACATGCACAGCATAATTCTGTAAAATATCCTTATACGATTGCAGAACTATATAATCCACCTTCTTTTGAAGAAGGCCCACAGCACATCAGGAGGGGTTAACCATGATGATACCGCGTTATTATGAAGATTTAAGCATACTGCATGATAACACAATGCCGATGAGGTCCTATTATATTCCAGCATCGCAGAAAATGAACACGCTGATCGAACACCGGGAAGATTCCGACCGCTTTCAGTTATTAAATGGAGTCTGGAAATTCCAGTATTATAAAAGTGTTTATGACCTAAAAGAAGCATTTTACAGGACCAGCTTTAATACAAAAGATTTTGATGACATTACTGTTCCCGGAGTCTGGCAGATTGCCGGATATGATTCACCCCAGTACACCAACATCCGCTACCCTTTTCCATTTGATCCGCCTTATCTCCCGCAGGATATTCCCTGTGGAGCCTACGTCCGAAAATTTACTTACCATGAAAATATCGATGCGCCAAGAATTTATCTGAATTTTGAAGGCGTTGACAGCTGCTTTTTTGTCTGGCTCAATGGAAAATATACCGGCTACAGCCAGGTTCCTCATGCAACCGCAGAATTTGATGTTACAGAATTTCTGGAAGAGGGAGAAAATACCATTGCAGTTCTGGTCTTAAAATGGTGCGATGGCTCATATCTGGAAGACCAGGACAAATTTCGCATGAACGGCATTTTCCGGGATGTTTACCTCTTAAAACGCCCAGAGCGGGCCATCTGGGATTATCATATCACTACCCAGATCAAGGAAAATACTGCAAAGGTCAAACTGAATGTGACCTTTGATTTTTCAATCCCGGTCTCTGTTATCATTGAAGACCAGGCCAGAGCCGTAGTTGCTACCGGCACAATCTCAGATGACGGATCCATAGAATTTAAGATTCCAAATCCTACTCTGTGGAATACAGAGCATCCATATCTTTACACTCTCACCCTACAAAGCAGTTATGAAACCATCGTCGATTACATTGCTCTTAGGACCATTGAAATCCGTGATAAAGTAATTTACTTCAACGGACAAAAAATCAAATTCCGGGGTGTAAACCGCCACGATTCCGATCCAGAAACCGGTTTTACCGTTAGTGTGCCACAGATCAAAAAGGACCTGTCTCTGATGAAGCAGCACAATTTCAATTCCATACGCTCCAGCCATTATCCAAATGCCCCTTACTTCTATCAGATGTGCGATCTATATGGTTTTATGGTCATTGAAGAAGCAGATATCGAAGCACATGGCCCATACATGCTGTACCGGAAAGAAGATACCGATTATAACCGTTTCAAGCGCTGGAATGAAAAAATCGCGGATGATCCAATCTGGGAGGAATCAATCCTTGACCGTGTTCAGCATATGGTCCAGCGCGATAAGAACCGCTTCTGTATCGTGATGTGGTCCATGGGTAATGAAAGTGCGTATGGATGTAATTTTGAAAAAGCGCTGCGGTGGACCAAAAAATTTGATCCATACCGGCTCACCCAATACGAAAGCGCCAGATACCGCAATTATGACGTGACCTACGATTATTCCAATCTAGACCTGTACAGCCGTATGTATCCGGCCATGAACGAAATCGAAGAATATCTTGAAGAAGACGGAAGCAAACCATTCCTTCTTGTGGAATACTGCCATGCCATGGGAAACGGCCCTGGCGATTTAGAGGATTATTTCCAGCTCATCCAGAAAGACGACCGTATGTGCGGAGGATTTGTCTGGGAATGGTGTGATCATGCCATTGCCCACGGAAAAACGGAAAGCGGTAAAACCATTTATTATTATGGTGGCGACCACGATGAAGAACTTCACGATGGGAATTTTTGTATGGATGGTCTGGTGTTCCCAGACCGTACTCCTCATACTGGGATTTTAGAATACAAAAATGTTTACCGACCAGTGCGGGTTGTATCTTATGATCAGGAAACTGGAAAACTGGTTTTACATAATTACCTGGATTTTGATGATCTAAAAGATTATCTGGATATTCGCTTTGAGGTAATCAAGGACGGACTGTCCACCGTACAAAAAGGAAAACTTTCTCCATTCTCTGTAATGCCACATACAGACGGCGTGACCGAGTTAAACGTAACCATTCCCAGCGAAGGAAAAATCTATTTGAAACTGATATACCGTTTAAAGAAGGAAACACCTTTCCTGAAGAAAAATTTCATTCTTGGATTTGATGAGATCCTGCTTAAAAATGAAGACGGAAGAAACCAGATGGCTTTAAGCTGGCTTGAAAAAACGGACCAGGTAAAAGAGATCCGGGTACATGAAACAGACACAGAAGTGACTATAAACTCAAAAGATTTCACTTATACCCTGGACAGAAGGACCGGTCTTTTTGAACAGATGCAGTTTTCCGGCCGCAACTATCTTATCCATCCAATGGAACTAAATATCTGGAGAGCCCCTACGGATAATGATATGTACCTGAAGTCCGAATGGAAAAGAGCACGCTATGATAAAGCATACACCAGGGCCTACACTGTAGAAACCATTCAGAATATGCATGGTATCTTTATCGTTTCTCACGTTGCTGTTGTTGCTGACTCTATTCAAAAAATCCTGGATATCACGATCAACTGGAAGATTGACAACGATGGAAAACTCAGTTCTGTAATGTATGTGGAAAAAGATGATGAATTCCCGGTACTGCCAAGGTTTGGCATCCGGATGTTTTTAGATAAAAGACTGAAAAATGTGAGTTTTTATGGTATGGGGCCACAGGAAAGCTATCGTGATAAGCACCAAGGAGCTTACCATGCCTTATTCCGTACCAAAATAAACGATTTGCATGAAGATTATATCCGACCTCAGGAAAATGGATCCCATTTTGATTGTGATTATGTGGTGTTCTCAGCATCCCAGTTTGGTATTGCTGCAGCAGCAGAAAAGCCATTCTCCTTCAATGCATCCTGCTACACACAGGAGAAGTTGGAGGACACTGCGCATAACTATGAACTGGAGGAATCCGACAGCATCGTATTCTGTCTTGACTATGCATTAAATGGCATTGGCTCCAACAGCTGTGGTCCTGCTCTTCTGGAAAAATATCAGTTTGATGATACTTCTTTCCAGCTAGAATTTACTTTGGTTCCATTTTCCAAAGGCTAAAAATGATTATTTTCTGATTATAGGGCATTGTTATTTCGGATTACCGATACAGTAACAGTGTCCCTTTTACGCACGATATAAATGATTGAAAAAATCTGCATAAAACATTAAAAGCTCGTTGATATAATTATGAATTCTATTCATCCTAAATATCCCCTTTCTTTTTGTTTGCAGGTTCATTATAAAACCATTTCACTTTGCGTGCTTGTCAAATCGCAGTAACTATTAGCCAAATCTTGCATCAGGGCGATACGCTTCTTATCTTAATTTAGGAGAATTTTGAAATGCATTTAGTATACGAAAATACAAAGGAAGAGATTATTGCAATAAAAAAGACACCGGTCCATCGGCCACCGCATCTGCATAATGCGCTGGAAATTGTATATGTTACAGAGGGATGCGTTGAACTCGGTGTTGGAGAAGAACTTTTCCATATGGATCAGGGCGACATTGGTTTTATCTTTCCAAATATCATTCACCACTATCAAGTATTTTCATGTCAGCACAATCAGGCAATTTATTTAAATGCTTCTCCATTCCTGGTTGACCGGTTTACAGATATTTTGGAAAACAAAGCGCCAAAGCCACCCGTAATAAAAGCTTTCTCCATAGAACCTGATGTTTATCATGCATTTAATTCCATTCTCGGCGCACAAAAAGACGACATTACATTGGTCCAGGCGTATCTGCAGATTATCCTGGCAAGATGTATCCCGAAATTTCAGCTGGTTGAGAAAGGTTCTGTTGGAAGCACAGATTTGATCTACCGTACGGTATCCTACGTCTCCGGGAATTTTAAGCATTCCATTACTCTGGAAAGTATGGCCAGAAATCTGGGCGTCAGCAAATATGTTTTGTCAAGGATATTTTCTAAAACATTCCATAAAAACTTCAACCAGTACCTGAATGATGCCCGGTTGGGATATGCATGTCAGCGACTTGAAAATACCAATGATACAATCACGGAGCTCTGCCTTGACAGTGGATTTAAAAGTTTGCGCACCTTTAACCGTGCGTTTAAGGAAAAGTTCAAAACTTCCCCCAGTGAATACCGGAAAACATTTGTTAGAAATTGGAATATGATGTGATGTCAAGAAATTGGAATATGATATGATTGCCGAGCGCATGATCCTATGATATACTGATGGGACGGCAAGTCAGAGCACATTAATATGACCAGACAATATATGCAGAGAAGATATTCGAATATCTGGAGTATCACTTGATACAGAAAAGAAAGTTTCCTGATCTTCGCGGAAGTAATTCTATCCATATTAACATATTGTCTAGTGAATGATAAAACCGTGGGACACAAGTGGATAGCTCGCTTATGCTTTGCCCTATCAAACAATCGAACGAAAATCCCCCACTTCAAGCGTTTGCTAAGTGGGGGTATGTCGCATAGGATTTTTTTGTTCATACTTGATTTCATATTGTCCATGACATTAAATTCACATGTACATGCAGATAGGCACTTTCGATTCCAAAAGTGCCTGCTGTTTGTCAAACTCTACATTTTTCTTTATCTTTATAGTATAACTCTATGGACTGATCAAATGCATTTTCCTCATAACACATTTTTTCCTGTCCGCGGCCTACAGCCCCGCCTTTTCTGGCATCCATCTTCGGGTCGGTGTAGCGGTCAAACCACTCCTCCATTTCAACCTTTAAGCGCTGGATCTGCTCTTCCCAGGCTGGGTTTCCATAAAGGTTGTTTTCCTCGTCTGGATCCGTGGAAAGGTCATAAAATTCGCAGGGGCCATCACCGTAGCGGTGGATATATTTTAATTTTCCCTTCTTGATCATACGGGTCTTGCTGTATTCATCAAAAACTACAATACGATCCTCATATTCAGCAGTTGGATGATTGATCTGTTCCATCAGACTCTTTCCAGGTTGCTTTGGCTCCAATTTATATTCACAGCCGGCCAGGGACAGAATGGTTGGGAAAATATCGTACTGTCCTGCCATAGCAGAGCAAGTGCTTCCTGGTGCCTCGCAGCCAGGTACTTTGATGATGAACGGTACTTTTACAGAAGAATCATACATATTTGGTGGGTAGGTTCCGTTTCCTTTACCCCAGATACCATGCTGTCCTAAGTTCATACCATTATCGGAAGCAAAGATGATCACCGTATCGTCCTCCAGGCCATGGTCCTCTACCCAATCCATGATCTTGCCGACACCCGCATCCATGGCAGAAATTGCCGCATAGTAGCCGGTTAAGTATTCCCGTCTCTTCTCCGGTGTATCCCCGATCGGGCAGGTATTTGCCTGCCACGGGTGGATCGGCAGATCCGGCGTATCCTTGAATTCGCAGTCCTTGTAAAGATCCCTAAATTCCTTTGGATGTTCATTTTCTTCCCATGGGCTGTGTGGCGCTGTGTAATGGACACTTAAATAAAATGGTGCGCCTTCACCGGACATTTTATCCAGATACTCAAGAGCATGGTTTGTAATGGTGTCAGTGATATATTCATGAGAAATGGAAAGCACTCCGTTTTCAAAAATATCTGCATCATAATAATGGCAGCCGCCTCTTCCAACGGTGAAATAGTACTCAAATCCTTTTTTCTTGTTGATGTTATCACCCATGTGCCATTTTCCACTTAACGCACAATGGTAACCATTTTCAGCCAGATACTCCATATAAGTCTTGTGGCCTTTTAAATAATCAATGGCTTTATCTTCCATGTCGAAACCGTCCATCACAGCCATATGGGGGTATTTCCATGCATCCAGATTGCCTTTTTTCAGCCAGTCTTGGATACCATGGCAGGAAGGGATTTTTCCAGTTACAATGCTGGCTCTGGCCGGTGAACACACCGGAGATGTGCAGTAAAACTCATCAAAAGTGGTTCCCTGCGCTGCCAACCGTGTTAAATTCGGAGTCTTAATGTCATGGTTTGTCTCCGATTCTACTGCCCATGCCCCCTGATCATCCGTAATGATAAAAATGATATTTGGTTTCTTTTTCATAATCAATCCTTTATCCTTTCCTTTATCCTTTCACACCACCTGCTGTAAGACCGCCGATATAATACTTCTGCGCTGCCAGGAAAATGGCAAAGATCGGTAAAATGGAGATAACGCTGGCAGCCATGATCAGGCTGTATTTTAATCCAGTTTCATCCATGAAGTTTACCAGTCCCAGGTTGATGGTGTAGAGATTTTTATTATTGATGAAGATAAGTGCATTATCATAATCATTCCAACTCCATGTAAAGAACAGAATGACCAGTGTTACCAGCGCCGGCTTGCAAAGGGGTGCTATAATCTGGAAACAGATGCGCATATCTCCCGCCCCGTCAATGCGAGCTGCTTCAGAAAGTTCCTCCGGTATCTGCAGCATGTACTGGCGCACCATAAACACGCCGTAAATGGAAAATGCAGCCGGAAGGATCAGTGCCCAATGGGTATTGTAAATGCCCATTTCCTTAAACATCAACATTTTGGGCACCATTAAAAGCTGATGGGGAATCATCATGGTCGCCAGATAAAGAAGAAAGATCTTATCCCTTCCCGGAAACTTTATCTTGGAAAATCCATATCCCGCAAGGATGGAAGTTGTTACTGCAAACCCAACGGAAAGCAGTGTTACCTTCGCTGAGTTTAAAAACATCAATGAATAACTGTATTTACCAAACCAGACTTCTTTGAAATTCTGAAGGTTCAGATAATCCGGAATCAGTCGGAATGGCACTGCGAATATATCCGCCTCTCTCTTAAAACTGGCAGAAACCATCCAGATAAAAGGAACAATACACAGCAGTACTAGTGACCAGAGACAGAGGCTACATATTATTTTTGCGATTCTTTTATTGTTCTTCATTTCATCATGCCCCCTTACTCTTCATTACGCTTCTGGATGCGGAACTGCAGCCAGGTAATGAAGAAGATGATCGCTAACAGGACGATTCCCTGAGCAGATGCGAATTCAAGTTTACCAAACTGGAAAGCTGTACGGTAAATGTTGTATACCAACATGGTTGTGGCCGTTCCAGGTCCACCGTGGGTCATCAGGTTGATTAGTCCAAACACCTTGAAAGAGTTGATCACCGATGTGATGACGATAAAAAAGGTGGTTCCTGAAAGCATAGGGATCGTTACATACCAGATACGGGCAAGCCCGTTTGCTCCGTCAATGGCAGCTGCTTCATACAGATCTTTAGATACATTGATCATACCGGAAAGGAACAGGATCACGGTATAGCCCAGGTTCTGCCATACACAGATCATCACAATCGTCGGCAATGCCCAGTGAAGATCTGAAATAAAGACCGGCGGATTTGACATTCCAAGTTTTCTAAGTAAATTCAAAATCGGTCCATTATTAGAAAAAAGAGCCAGCCATACCGCGGAGATCGCTACAATATTTACGATATATGGCAGATACAGTCCCAACTGTACAAATTTCTTTCCGACTACATATTCATTTAAGAGATAAGCCACAATGAAAGACAGTACGATTAAAATCACCACATAGCTAACCGTGAACACAATGTTATTGATGAGGGAAGCGCGAAACCACGCATCCCTCCATATTTCAATGTAGTTGGAAAATCCTACGATCTTAATGCCTTTAAATCCTTTGGAAAAGTCCCACTTCGAGATACTTATAATAAAGCTGAAAAGCATGGGAACGGTCCAGAATATAAGCACACCGATCAGGTTGATGCCGATAAAAGCATAGCCCTTTGCGGCAGTTTTAAGTTTCTTGCGCTTTTGTTTATCCATAAGTCATCACCTGCACTACTGTTCCTGAGCGATCTTCTCATCCGCTCTCTTTTGGGCATTTTGTAAGGTCTCTTCTACAGACTGGGCACCTGCAAATACCTTATCAAATTCCTCAGTCAGAATAGTATTGATCTCTGTTGCAACTGGCATGTTCTTACGTACATAAAAGTCAGTTGGTGTCAGATAGATATTTTTAGCACTTTCCATATCAAACAGATCAGACTGCTCTCCAAAGATCAGAGAAGCCACTTTATCTGCATCATATTTCTTGCACGCTGGGATTCTTGCATATGGCGCAACATAATCCATACCTTCTTCCAGATACCATTTTATGAACTTCATAGCTTCCTGTGGATGCTGAGATTTGGAATTGATGCTTAAGTCATCGCTGTAAGAAGTGGTATAGTTATTTTCCTGATCTGCAGACAGTCTTGGCATTCTTGCAAAACCAACCTTGAAATCGTGAGGATAATTGTCTGTATCCTTTACATTTCTTACGACCCAGTCACCAAATACCATGGCAGCCTTGCCAGTTAAGAGCATATTTGCAGGCTCCATTTTCTGTGTGGTTACATCTACATAACTTGGCTCAATTCCTTCTTCTACACGCTGTAAGTACTTCTCGGTAAGATCTTTTACATCGTCTGTATCAATTGCTGCGGATTTTCCGTCTGGAGCGTACATCCAGTCAAGTCCCAGCTTGCTCTCGATCATACGAAGAGCCGGCTGACCAGCATCATATCCTGGGAAGAACCAACCATAAACCTTATCATTTCCTTCTCCCTTTGTCAGCTTTCTGGCTGTGTCAATGAACTCATCATAAGTCCAGTCATCACTTGGATAAGGAATTCCTGCATCATCAAACATCTTCTGATTGTAAAGAATGGTGGATGTGATGCGCTTTGCAGGAAGGCTGTAATAATGGCCGTTGATCTCCTTCTGGGCAATATTTTCATCATAATCATCTTCCAGACTGAATCCCGCGCTTTCAAACAGTTCATCCAGCGGATACATATAACCGTTCTCAATTCTCTTCATTAAAAGAACGTCATTCATGTTCAGGAATACATCAATGGAATCATCGGACATCAGTGTCATATCCAGTTTTGTATTTCCGGCATCATCATTGACATATCTTGTGTACTCCACCTGGAGATTTGGATCTATTTTATTAAAAGCTTCACATACCTGTTCTGGACCCATATTCTCTGCAAAGGATCCCCACCAGTGAAGTACGACCGGCTCTGTGGAGCTTTCTGCGGATGCATTGCTTTCCCCCTTTGTATCTGCTGTTGTGCTGGAACTGGAACTTCCGCAGCCGGACAGTACGGAAACTGCCATCACTGCTGATAACCCCAATGCAACTGTTCTTCTTGTTCTCATAATACCTTCCTCCTTCTGATTTCTGATTGATGCCCTTATTATAGGCCAGGTATTCCGTATTTTTGAATGGAGAATGAAAAGGCAAATTGGTATTTTTTTACGCTTGTGGTAATATTTTTTGAAAATTAGTATTTTTTTACGTAATTCTCAAAGGCACTTTTTTTTTCACGTTCCCTATTGTATACTTTAAGCATTAGATGCCGCTTCGGGGTCTTAAAAGCAGAAAGAATAGGGGAAATTTATCGTGATAAAACATACTTTTATGAAATTAAACCTATCATGCCGTTTATTCCTCATTATCATCGTACTGTTTCTCGTCCCTTATCTGACCCTTTTTTCATGGGCATATAAAAAGGCTGAGACCATTATCCGAGACAAGGCGCAGTCACTGGAACGAGAAAATCTGAACCAAACAAAAAATGACATCGAAAGTCTCTGCCTAAACATGATCCAGGCTTCTGATTATCTGATATCCTTAAATAATTACGGTGTTCTTTACCGTGAATCTGCAACAAAGGGATATTCCTATTTAAAATGCTGGCAGGATGCCAATAAGCAGATTCAGAATGTAAATAATTCCCTGTTAAATTCCAATGCTGACATCAGTGTTTTATCCAATGACCAACTGCTCTACTCCACGCTTCCCCAGCAGAAATTCCGCTTTGAGGATTTTTTTGCGGAGCAGGTAGTTCCGTCGGTATATTTTACGAACGCCCACCAGAGTTACCGCCGTTTTGAAAGCAATCAAACTTTCGTTTCCTATATTAGAAAGCTCCCGCCATTTTCACCGAAAAGCTTTTATCTGGTCATCTCCCTTCCTGCCAGCAGTTTTTCCCGTCTGTTAGGAGCTGCAGCAGGGAACATGGAATTATGGGATACTTCCGGTTATTCCATCTGCGGGATCCATACTCCCAAAGATGTTAAATATTTCCAGGAAGAAATCTCCATTCCACTTTCAGGCTGGCGCCTGACGGATACCATTTCTACGGAATTTCTCTATCAGGATATCTATGAACTGCGCACATTCACGTTTGTTGTATCCCTGGGACTATTAATGATATGTCTTCTGGCCACATTTTTCGCTATCTATTCGCAGCTGCGTCCACTTTTTAAGCTGAAAGAACAGATGCAGCAGGTTATGGCTGGGAACCTGAATGCCGAAATCGCCACTACCGATTCCAAAGATGAGATCAGCAGTCTTTCCCGAACCTTCAACAACATGGTTACAGAGATTGGCCATCTGATTGAGGAAATACAGGTCACTCAGAAACGGGAAAGTGAGCTGCGCTTTGAAATGCTTCTGGCCCAGATCAATCCCCATTTTCTCTTTAATACCCTAAACTCCATCAAATGGATGTCCGTAATGTCCGGGACAGAACACATCACCAACACCATTACCGCTCTTGGCCGGCTTCTTGAGATCAGCATGAATAAGGTCAATGACGTGCTTCCTATTGAAGAAGAGTTGGAAAACATCAAAAGTTATATCAAGATCCAGCAGGTGCGCTATCCCGGCCGTTTCGATGTGGCCTACCACATAGAGGAGGGAATTTTAAAAGAGCACACCTTAAAACTGATCCTACAGCCCCTGGTGGAAAATTCCATTCTCCACAATATTGAAGCACGGGATTTTCTCATGATTGATATTTCCGGCCGGTGTGAAAACGGCATTATCATCCTGCAGGTTCAGGATAATGGAACAGGCATGGATGCAGATACTATGAAAGAAATCCTAAAACCCAAAAAGCAGGGTAAAAAGGGGTATGTCTTCTCCGGTCTCGGCGTGAGCAATGTCCAGGAACGCATACAGCTGGCTTATGGTCCTGATTACGGCTTACAATATGACAGCGACGGCAACTCTTTTACAACCGTGACGATCCGGTTCCCGCAACATAAACAGATAGACAGCCTTCTGTCCGAAAGGAGAGAGAACAATGATAAAGGTACTGATTGCAGATGATGAACCATTGGTAAGGGCCGGCATCAAAACCGTCCTTCCATGGAATATGTATGGTTTCGATGTGATCTCAGAAGCGGCCGATGGCAAAGAAGCTTACGAAAAAATCTTAAAACTCAAACCCGACATTCTGATCACCGACATCAAAATGCCGGGAATGGACGGAATAACTTTACTCAAACGCCTGAAACAGGAAAAAATATCCATCCAGTCTCTAGTCCTAAGCTGCTTTGATGAGTTTGAACTTGTCCGTGAAGCTATGAAGTACGGTGCCCATGATTATATCCGAAAGCTTTCTATTGATCCGGCCAAACTACTGGAAGTCTTAAAGGAAATGAAAGAGGCCATCTCTGACCAGCCGGAAAAGAACGCTTCCTTTTCTTTAAATACAGACGATCTGAAATATCTTTTTATCAAGCGCCTTCAAAATCAGGGGTTTGAGGATCACGAGCAGGTGAAGAATGTACTCCATAACATCAAACTGGATATTTCCATTCAGGATTATCACCTGATCCGTTTTTCCTTTGAACCAGATACTGCTCCGATTACGGATACCAATCGCAAAAACATGATCTATAACCTGTTAAACCAGATCTGCGAACGTTACTCAGGACAGGAACTGTTTTCCCTTGATGAAAAAGGATACCTTCTTATATCCAACACAAAGAAAGATCTTCTCCTCTGCCGCCAGATCGGAGCTGCCATGAAACAATACGCCAATCAGACCGTATATTTCGGTATCAGTCCTTTATTAAAGGATGAAACTTCTTTTAAAGCCGGAATGAAACAGGCCGAAGAAGCCCTTTCTGCCTGCATTTTTTATGAGCGAAGTGAACCGCTGCCTTATCCGCTGCTTACCTCCGTAGGCTTTCCATTCATTACGGATTCACAGGCCCAGGAACTTTATATTGCCCTTTCCTCCGGAAACAGTGAAAAATCTTCGGAACTGGTCCAGCGCTTTTTACTATGGCTTAAAAGCGGCCTATTCTATCCTTTTCAGTGTTACTCTTATATGGAAGAGATCCTGAACATTTTCATCCGGGTGGCCAGGGAACTGAATTTTTCCCTTTACCAGATGACAGCGGATGAAAATGACATTCTAAGGCGCATCCGCCAGGCCCATACCTTACGGACCTGCCAGAAAATCCTGTCTGATTTTATTATGGAGTTTTCAGAATTTGTCCGCGATAAACGTTCCGGAGAGAGGTCTGAAATTTTGAAGATAAAAGAATATGTCCAACTTCACTATAGCGAAAATATCGACTTAAACCTGGTTGCCGGTCTCGTGAATGTCACTCCATCCCATTTAAGCAATCTTTTTAAGAAAGAAACCGGCACCAACTTCTCTTCCTACCTCACCGATGTGCGGATGCAGGCAGCAGGCAAACTTTTAAAATCCCCGGACATGCTCATTTATGAAGTTGCTGAAAAGACGGGATATTCCAATGGCGGATACTTCGGAAAAGCTTTTAAAAAATACTGGGGCGTCTCCCCGGAAGAATATAAAAAAGAAAAACGTTAGGAGTTTTTATCATGCCACCAATCAGCGTGCTTATGAAACCATCATCCGGCATGTGCAACATGCACTGCGACTATTGCTTTTATTGTGATGAGGCCCAGAAACGTCTGCAGAAGTCCTATGGGTTCATGTCGGATGAGACACTCAAAAATGTAATACGAAAGACCATCCTGCGGGCGGAAGGCGTTATTTCCTATGCTTTTCAGGGTGGCGAACCTACCCTTCGGGGACTCGATTTTTTCAAGAAGGCGGTTGCCTATGAAAAACAGTATAACCGCAATCACATCAAGGTGCAGAATGCTTTTCAGACAAATGGTTATCTTTTGGATGATGAATGGTGTGCATTTTTCAAGGAAAATAACTTTTTAGTTGGGCTTTCCTTAGACGGTATCAGAGAAACCAATGATATTTACCGCCATGCTGCCGGGTGCGGATCCGTGTTTGAGCGCATTTTCGGCGCTGCCAAACTTCTGCAAAAGCATGGTGTAGACTTTAATATCCTTACCGTTGTAACGGGAAATACCGCTGCACACATTCCTGAAATCTATGAGTTTTACCGTAGAAACGGCTTAGGATATCAGCAGTATATCGCCTGTCTGGATCCCTTAGAGGAACCTCATGGGCAAAATCCTTATGCCCTCTCACCAAAACAGTATGGGGAGTTTCTGATCACACTATTCCACCTATGGTATAAAGACTGGAAAAGGGGCCGCCAGCCGTACATCCGCCAGTTTGAAAACTACATCGGCATCCTAATGGGATACCGCCCGGAGGCCTGCGACCAGTGCGGTATCTGCAACATACAAAATGCCGTGGAAGCAGACGGCAGTGTGTATCCCTGCGACTTCTATGTACTGGATGAGTATAAACTAGGAAATTTTAATACAGATCAGTTGGATTCGATTGACAGGAAGCGGACGGAAATCGGTTTTATTGAACGCTCCAAAAAACTGAAGAAGAGCTGCCTGTCCTGTCCATATTTTTCCATCTGTCGCGGTGGATGCCAGAGAAACCGTGATCTGGATATGGCAAGTGGACTTTATGTAAATTATTTCTGCGAAAGTTATAAAATGTTTTTCGACGCCTGTCTCCCGCTCATGAAAGAAGTTGCTGCAGCCGCGCAATGATTGTTACCCAAAAGAAAACTCTAAATATTCCTTTTCTCTTCAGAATTTATGGAATATTTAGAGTTTCTTTATTTCAGACTTACTAATGTATTTTATCTGACTTACCGGGCATTGAATGTTCTTTCAGAAGAATGTGATCTGATTCAGTCAGAGCTATATCGCAATTCAAAGTCTGTTTTAAAACGTAACTATAAAATCATTTCCAGCACCATTCATTTTCCAAAACTCCATAGAATTCCTCCTTCCAAAGGTTTTGCACAATATTACTTATTCTTTCCGTCAAGAATATCCACAATGGTCTTCTCTGTTCCTGTCATACCAGGTGACGCAATCAGTCCCATATTGTGCATGGTCTCTTCCGGAGTTGCACCGTTGATACCATGGGCATTGTAAATATATACATCGTCCATAGCCAGTTCTACAGAGTCAAAAGCTGCATCTACTGCCACAATACCTTTCATGGTACATCCCTGGTTGCCGCCATCACAGATCATACCTGTAATACTGCTTGCCATGTTGTTGATGACTTTTTCCATCGTTTCTGCGCCGGCGCCTTTTAACCATGCCAGTGCACAGGCCATTCCCGTTCCTGCTGCAATAGCACAGCCGCAGAAGGCAGACAGTTTACCGGAGTATTCCTTAATGTACATACATACCAGATAGCTTAATGCAGTAGCACGAAGAAGCTGCTCATCTGTATAGTTATTGATCTTGTATACAGCATATAACGGCATAGTTGCAATAATACCATGGGCACCGGAACCGGTGATGCTCATAGCTGGTTTGGAAAGACCGATGACTCTCGCCTCAATGGCTCCGTTGCAGAATAATGAAGCAGTCTTTCTTTCATCTTCTGATACCAGAACCCCACCATTCTTCTTTAACAGATATGGTCCGTAGGTAGTCTTTGGACTCTTTAAGCCTTCCTGAAGCAGCTCGTAGTTTACTTTATATGCTTCTTTGATAAAATCCAGTTCCTGTGCAGAAACAGTATTTACATACTCTACCATCTGCGCCAGGGTATACTGATGGATCAGCGGTGTAGCCTCTTTACTCTCCTGTGCTGCTTTTGCTTCTTTTTCAAATACTACAGTTCCATTTTCTGTGATCTTTGTAATATTAGTGTGGGCATCCTGAATAGTAACAACTGCCTCTGAAGTCTCACCTGTTACAGTTGCTTCAATGAAAATGCGGCTGGTAATACTGCTCATGGAAACTGATATCATTCCCGCTTTGATCATTTCGCCTGCAGCTTCTTCCTCTGCCTTTCCAATACCTTCCAGACATTCCAGACCCTTCTTTGGATCTGCAGCAACAGCGCCTAAAGCAGCAGCGTAATAATTTCCCACCTCACTTGTTCCCGGAATACCGCAGGTAAAGGCATTTTTATACATACCGCTGTTTAATCTTAAACCCACCCTTTTTACAGTGCCTTTTATATGGGCTTTTGCTGTGGATACAGCAAAAGCAATGGCTCCCGGTTCTGTAACACCAAGAGCTGGTTTCATATCACTTTTTATCAGTTCTGTTAATGCATGCATCTTATTTTTCTCCTCAATTCTATGATCCCAAAGACTTTGCAAAAAGGATGCTGCAAAATGTTCCTATCATTTCACAGCATCCCCCTTTACTCACTCTGACATCGCTTACGCGATCATTTACATTTTTTTATATCGTATCCTAATGAACGATCCTAAATAAAGATCTCTTTAATTACTTTAAAACCTCTGCCAGATTTAAAGTAGTAGTTCCGTCTTCTTTTACGAAGCATGGAATTCCAAGACGTTCTGTACCGCGGATCTGTGCATACAGATCAGAGTTATCACGCAGATTTAAGTATGCTTTAAGATCTGCATGGCAGGATAAAATGTCTTTAAAATCAATTTCAGCCCCTGCTGCAGCAAGCTGCTGTAAAGCATAAAGAGTGTCTGGGCAAAGATGACTGCCGATTACTGTAACTTTCATAGTGATTTCTCCTTCGTCTTTTATGTATTTTTGTATTGTATGCATAAATCCGTGCCAACGCGCTCCACTGCCTGCACTGGCAGGCAGCTTATCCATTAAATGGATCACCCATTGATTTTTTTGTTGATCCAGTCCTTGCCTTCTACAAGACGTGTGATCATCATAGAAGCAACAGCATCACCAGATGCATTTAAGCAGGTAGCCATTGGGTCTACTAAGAAACCGATGGTTGCGATCAGTGGGAATGCTTCTCCTGGGAAACCGAACAGGCTGACAATAAGCATTTCACCTACAAGGCCGCCGCCTGGAGCTCCGGATAATACAAATGCACTTAAAACTGCTACTGCGATTGCCATTGCATAGGTTCCAACGCCTGTAAACTGCATGTTGAATACACCGTACAGGAAAGCGATCTTTGTAATAGCGGATAATACAGAACCATCCATATGCATGGTAGCACCCATAGGAAGAACGATATTACTGATATCCTGAGGTACACCCATCTTATCACATGCTTCCTGGTTTACAGGGATGGTTGCACATGAACTCTGTGTTGCAAATGCAGTAATAGCCGGGTTGAAGATGTTCTTTGCCATGGCTTTTACGCCTTTCTTTCCGCCTGCAAAGTAAGCATATAACGGGAAGAATACAACGCCGTAAACAATACACATTGGATAGTAGATCAGCATGCAACGGCCATAATCACCGATCAGCTGAGGACCAAATTCACCTACCAGGTTTGCAAAATATGCACCAAGACCAAGAGGAGCAAATTTCATGATCATATCAACGATCTTCATGATGATGTCATTTAAGTTGCACATTACTTTACCAAATGGGCTTTCCTGTCCGCCGCACTTTGCTACTGCAAGACCGGTAAAGATAGCTGCAACAATGATCGGAAGCATATTCTTTCTGCTCATCAGACCGGAGAAATCATCTACAGTCAGTGTACTAACGATCATATCACCAACACTTGCCATTTCTCCCATTTCACCGCTGGTCATCTCAATAGTGGTGTTTGCAGCTGGTGGGAATACATTTACAACTACCAGTACCAGAACAGATGCGATCAGTCCGGTTACAATAAATACACCGATCAGGGAGCCAAGGATCTTTCCAAGACGGTTCATATTTAACATACTTCCTACTGCATTAACAATAGAAACAAAAACCATAGGTACTACGACCATAAACAGCAGGTTGATGAATACATTGCCAATTGGTGCAAGTACCGTTGCTTTCTCTCCTAAAATCGCTCCAAGGATCGCTCCTAAAATAATTCCTCCTAAAAGGATCAGCGGGAAGCGGTAGCTTTCCCAGATTTTCTTCTTGTCCATAATTTCCCCCAAAATTATCTCGTTTTGTATTGTTGTAAATTATATTGTTTTAAATTGCACTGTTTTAAATTGTACTGTATTTTATTTATCCAGTGCATCTACAGCATCTTTTAACTGTCCCAGAGCTTTTTCCAGTACGCTGCGTGGGCATGCTACATTCAGACGCATAAATCCAGTCAGGCTTCTTCCAAAGGTATATCCTTCATTTAATCCGATCTTAGCCTTCTCGATCATAAACTTTCTTAATTCTTCATTGCTCATTCCCAGATCACGGCAGTCTAACCATACAAGGTAGGTTGCATCCGGGATATTTGGCTTGATCTGAGGAATGTTCTTTTCACAGTATTCCTTAACAAAATCAAAGTTTGCAGACAGATAAGGAAGTAACTGGTCTAACCACTCGCGGCCTTCTCTGTAAGCAGCCTCAATGGCAACAGAGCTGAATGCATTGTTTCTGTGGATATCCATGGAGCTCCAGTAGCGGTCAAAATCTGCCTTCATTCTCAGATTTGGGAAAATAGTGGTAGATGCCTGAAGACCAGCCAGGTTGAAGGTCTTTGTTACGGAAACACAGGTTACTACGTAATCATGGATCTCTTTGGAAATGGTAGCGGTTCTGGTGTGCTTCTTTCCGTGGAAGATCAGGTCGGAATGGATCTCATCGGAGATCAGCATTACGCCATTTTCCATACAGATCTTAGCCATCTTTTCCAGATCTTCTTTATCCCATACAAGGCCTAATGGGTTGTGAGGGTTGCACAGTAAGAATACTTTACATTCTTTTACCTTACGTTCAAAATCCTCGTAATCTACATGCCAGCTTCCGTTTTCTTCTACCAGAGGATTTTCTACTACTACACGGCCAATTGCCTCTGGAATATCATAAAATTCGGAATATACAGGAGTCTGGATCAGGACCTTATCTCCTGGCATGGTGTAGATCTTCATCAGAGCTGCCATAGTCTGAACAACACCAAGGCACCAGCTCATGTGGGAAGTTTCAGGCTTCCAGCCATAATATTTTTCTTCCCATTCCTGTACTGCTTCAAAGTAGCTTGCCGGTCTGGAAGTATATCCCCAGATCCCCTCTTCTGCTTTCTTTTTGCATGCATCAATGATCGGCTGGGCAGTCTTAAAATCCATATCAGCTACCCATAATGGGATCACATCTTCGGTTCCGAACTTCTTAAGTCTTTCATCATATTTAGAAGAACGGTTGTTGCTTCTGTCGATCACTTCATCAAAGTTGTACTTCATTGCTGTTTCGTATCCTTTCTTTCCCGTTTCCGGTTGATACTTATATATTAAGCAAGTTCCATGCCAACTTTTATTTTCCCCGATTTTTTATTGTTTTTTGTTAAAACAATGGTTTTTCCACTTATTTTCTGGCTTTTTGGAAAATTTTGGTAATTTAAGGACAAGTCATTTTCAGGTATTAAATGGTTAATTGGTTATATTGGTTGATTTATTAGTTATTAAATGGTTGCCTAATTGGTTGTAACCTTTTTATAAATGATTCAAAGGATCATTTCTGTTTTTCCAGTTTTTTCAACCCTTTTTCCGTGATCCGACTTCCGCCTCTGCCCCTTCCAACCTGGAGCAGCCCTTCTTTTTCCAACTCTTTCAAAAGATCTCTTGCCTGTTTCTGGGTCATAGGAATGTGATCTTTTTTCGCTGCCTCTAATATTTTCTCCCTTCCCGCTGTTTCTCCGGCTTTCCAGGCAAGTGCCAGCTGTTTTAATACAAACTGCTTTTTAGCCTCTGTATCCATATGACCGGAATAGGTTGAACCTTCTTTCAGCTGTGTGGTTCCTGTTTTCACGTTTTCATTTTCCCCACTGCTTTCACCTGGTCCTACTACATCCAGCCCCACTCCTACTACTCTGGTCATGGTAGGCGGCAGGTCGGAAAGCTCGATCACCGGTTTTGCCAGATAATTAAAATATTCCACTGCATTCTGCAGTTCTCTGATGTTTCCCGGCCATGGATGCCTGCGCAGAAAAGCCTTCACTTCTTCTGATAAAGTAAAGTTTCCACCCATTTTCCGCATAAAGAAATCAAACAGCATAAAAATATCATCTCCCCGCTTTCTGAGAGGCGGTATCTCTACTGTCAGTGCATTTAAACGGTAATACAGGTCTTTTCTGAAACTGCCTTCCTGTATCTTCTTCTCTAAGGCTTCATTGGTAGCTGCCACAATACGCACATCCACACGGATAATGCTGCCGCCGCCCACGCGCATGATCTCCCCTTCCTGGAGAACACGCAGAAGTTTTACCTGCATGGAAAGGCTCATTCCTTCCACTTCATCTAAAAATAAAGTTCCGTGGTGGGCAAATTCAAAAAGACCGGGACGGCCGCCTTTTTTGGCTCCTGTAAAGGCGCCTTCTTCATAGCCGAACAACTCGCTTTCCAGAAGATTTTCCGGCATGGCAGCCACATTAATGGCAATAAAAGGACCGGCTGCCCGCCCGGAAGCCTGATGGACTGCATGTGCCATCAGCTCTTTTCCAGTACCTGTCTCTCCAATGAGAAGCACAGGGCTTTCAGTTGCTGCCATTTTCCTTAAAATATTAATGGTTTCTGTAATAGCATCTGAATTTCCTATTACGTCATCGAAGGTATAACGGGCATAATGGCCTTTCTGCATCAGCTGTCTTCGCAAGGCATTCTGGCGGGACTCCTGCTCATTAAACTTCTGTAGCATGGCAAAGGCGCCGATACAGTCCTCTTTTCGCACCACCGGCACCACTGCCAGGGAAACATTGGTTCCAAAGAGGCGGATCACCTTCTCAGGAACTGCCTTTTTCTCCCGGAGCACCTGATAAAAAGGAATATAGGGAAATACCTCTTCCCCCTTCTTTCCCATAGCCAGTTCTTCAGAAATGCGGGCGATCTGACAGGCCTTTTTGTTACAGACAAAAACCTCTCCTGTTTCATTTACACCGATCAGACCTTCATCCAGGCTTTCCGCCAGAATATGCATCTGGCTTTCCTGCCTGCGGCTTTTAGCATACATCAGGTCAAAGCTGTAGTGATTGGAGGCCACTACCTTAGCATAATTCATAAAGCTTTCTGTTTCCGGCAGATATTCCAGTCCCAGACGCAAAGCTATTTCTACCATCATTCCATAGGAACAGGGACGGTGATCACAGTCGATCACTGTTTTTACAGAAGGCGGCACAAAACGGGATTCACCGGGAGTTACCGCAATATCCACCGGTTCTTCTAAAACAGCGCCGGGATAATAAGGAATGAACTGCAGATGGTTTACTCCAAGAGAGCTTAACTGGGTAATAGCCTCTCTTGCCATATTACTGGTAACATTCACAAACAACACTTTCGTTCCTTGTGGTATCTCAAACAGTTTTTTTAGGGTTTCCCAGTAAAAAGTAACCTCAATGGACATGATCTGACTATCAATAGGCACATGGCGGGCCTCTTCTTCTGCAGAACCATAGGCATCTGTAGATATAGCAAACAGATCCGCTCTTGGAAGCACTCCGGCAGCTGATCCATCTCTTACGCTATACCCCACTACTTCCGCATATTCACCAAAAAGATCTCTTACTTCTTTTGTATAGGAAGCACCGGCCAACGGATCCAGCGCCACAACTGCAATTTTTTTCATCGTATTTTACACCAACCCTTTTATATACTCTTAAAATCCTGTTACGGTTCATGCGGTTCATGCGCTGCATGACCAGCAACGGATCTGCCAAAAAACGTATCTGTTTTTTCTTCCGTATTTATGATACCATTGATGATATTCCTAAAACAACTGTTTTATAAACACAATACTGTTTGGAGGCATTTTATGACATTTACATATAAGATCCCCTGTTTTGATCTGGAGCAGACTGCCGGGTCAGGACAGGTCTTTCGAATGATACCGGCGCCTGGGCGTACAAATACCTGGCAGGTTATAAGCCAGGGCCATGTTTGCTTTATTCGACAGGAAAATGACATCTTTTTTCTGGAATGTGGACCGGATTTAGAAAATTTCTGGAAGAACTATTTTGACTTAAATACAGATTATGAGAAAATGATCGCATCCATCACACCGGACGATCACTATCTGAAAGCAGCCTCTAAAGCCGGACAGGGCATCCGCATCCTTCGTCAGGATACATGGGAAATGATCATTACTTTTGTGATCTCACAGCAAAAGACGATCCCTGCGATCCGGGCGTTGGTGGAAGCCCTCTGCAGCCGGTATGGGACAAAGATTGACCAGTTTTATGCATTTCCCACACCTGAACAGCTGTGTCAGGCTTCTTTAGAAGATCTCCTTGCCCTGAAACTTGGCTACCGGGCCAAATATATCTACCGCCTCTGCCGGGACGCTGTAGCCGGACGTCTGGACCTGGCGCATTTAAGCAAGTTGGATTATACCGCTGCCATGGAGTATCTTACCGGCTTTTACGGCATTGGCAAGAAAGTAGCCAACTGTGTCTGCCTTTTCGGTTTGCATCACATTGACGCCTTTCCTGTGGATACCTGGATTGAGAAGATCCTAAACGAACATTATTATGATACTGAAAAATACAAAGATCTGCCTAAAGCCAGACTTTATGACCAGATGATCACCGACTCTTTTGGATGTTATAAGGGCTATGCGGGAGTCATGCAGCAGTATATCTTTAATTATGAACGCAATGTAATACACGGGAAATAATTTGCAGATCCGTGAGCGCCTCACTGCGCACTTTCAATATGTATGACAACAAAAAACGAGAAGAGGCATATCTCATCCTCTTCTCGTTTTTTTGATCTATCTTAGATTCATTTATTTCTCTGTGATCTCAAATATCTTCCAGCTTTTCCGGCTTCGTCCCACTGCATACTGCCTTGTGATATTTTCCTTTGTTTCATCCGGCCACTGTTCATCTAAGGAAACCTGGACTACTTTATAGGCAGTATAGCCAAGAAGTGTGGCATGGTTGTCATACTGGGATTTTTCATCCCCGTATTCCTCTTCGGATAAGGTCTTAAAACCATGCACCAGAACGTCCTGTGGATAAATACCATTTTCAAAATCAGCCTGCATACTATCAAAAGGAACATTTTTTGCCAGATCATCAGAAAGGATTTTCCCGCTTTCCTCAAACTGGACCATTGCATTATACCGCAGATACATTCCCACTGCCTGTTCTGCTTCACCTACCGGCATGGACTCAAATTTGATATGCCTTGGCTTTGCGTCATCTGTAATAGTATATTCCTGGCTTAACCGGTTTAATGCCTCATTCCGGCTGTGTACTGCGATTGCAAGCATCAGTCCGAAACCTACCACTGTCAGAATAAAGATCTTCCAGGGCGGCACTGTATTTTTTCTCTTTTTTATCAGCATATTGCAGAGGTTCTCCTATTTAAAAAGCCCTTTCTTCTTTGGCTTTTCTCCTTCTGGTTCAATTCCGTTCATCAGGTCATCATAGCGCTTTAATGCATCCTTCTGAGCCTGATTCATACGCTCCGGCACCTTGACTACCAGTGTTACATAATGATCGCCGCGCACATTGCGGTTACGCAGGGATGGAACGCCTTTTCCCTTTAAACGTACCTTGGTATCGGTCTGGGTACCTGGTTTTACCTCATACTCTACTTCACCGTCTACGGTCTTGATGCGGATCGGACCGCCTAATGCTGCCTTTGCAAAGGAGATCGGTACAGTAGAATAAATGCTGGTATCCTGGCGCTTGAAGATTGGATGCTGGGATACTACTGCCTCTACTAACAGGTCGCCTCTCTCGCCGCCGTTTGTTCCCGGCTCACCGCCGCCAGCCATACGGATACACTGGCCATTGTCAATACCTGCCGGGATAGAAACTTTAAATTTCTTGCGAACAGTCTTGTATCCGGTACCGTAGCAGTTCGGGCATTTTTCCTTGATAACCTTACCAGTACCATTACACTCTGGGCAGGTCTGAACATTCTGTACCTGGCCAAAGAAAGACTGCTGTGTATACATAATCTTACCTTTACCATTACACTTGGTACAGGTCTGTGGGGAAGTACCTGGCTTTGCGCCGGTTCCGTTACAGTTGGAACATACTTCTTTATAGTTGATCTCGATCTCTTTTTCGCAGCCAAATACAGCCTCTTCAAAGGTAATGCGGACTGCTGTCCTTACATTTGCGCCTTTCATAGGGCCGCTTCTGGATCTGGAACGGCCGCCGCCGAAAATATCACCGAAAATATCGCCAAAGATATCTCCCATATCTCCGCCGTTAAAATCAAAGCCGCCGAAACCGCCGCCATAACCAGCGCCGCCGCCCTGCTCAAATGCAGCATGGCCGAACTGGTCGTACTGCTGACGTTTCTGAGGATCGCTCAGTACGCTGTAAGCCTCTGAAGCTTCCTTAAACTTTGCCTCTGCCTCCTTGTCACCAGGATTTGCGTCAGGATGGTATTTCTTGGCAAGTTTTCTGTATGCTTTTTTCAGGGTATCTTCATCAGCGTCTTTTGAAACACCCAGAACTTCATAGTAATCTCTCTTATTCTCTGCCATGTTGTTTACCTCTTATCACTGCTATTTCTTTCTCTGCCGGGTCCAAAATGCCCTTTGTTTAAACAGACGGTAAGGCCCGGAAGGGGATATCTCCCCTCTCGGACCCGTCCGTTAGTTCAGACATGCCAGCTTGCAACACACTTTCCCGTCCAAAATGGCGCATGTCTGAACTGTTATATAATCTTACACTTCTTTGAAGTCAGCGTCAACTACATCATCATCTGGTTTGGAGCTTCCTGCATTGCCTGCATTTGCACCACCCATGTTTGGACCTGCACCTGCACCAGCCTGCTGTGCCTGCTCATAAACCTTTGCAAACAGCTTCTGGGCGCTGTTCATCAGTTTTTCTTTACCTGACTTGATATCTTCAACCTGGGCATCAGTCATCTGATCAACCGGTGCTCTGTTGATAGCTTCTTTCAATGCATTTAAATCAGCCTCAACCTCAGCCTTGTCGTTAGCATCGATCTTGTCTCCAACTTCTTCCAGAGCCTTCTCAGTCTGGAATACCATAGAATCAGCATCATTTCTTGCATCGATCGCTTCCTTACGCTTCTTATCCTGAGCCTCGTACTCAGCAGCCTCTTTAACAGCCTTATCAATATCTGAATCAGACATGTTAGATCCAGAAGTAATGGTAATATGCTGCTCTTTGCCTGTTCCAAGATCCTTAGCAGATACATTTACAATACCGTTTGCATCGATATCGAAAGTAACTTCGATCTGAGGAACACCTCTTCTTGCTGGTGGGATACCATCCAGACGGAACTGGCCTAAGGTCTTGTTATCTCTTGCAAACTGACGCTCGCCCTGTACAACATGGATATCAACAGCGGTCTGATTATCAGCTGCAGTAGAGAAGATCTGGCTCTTCTTTGTAGGAATGGTTGTATTTCTCTCGATCAGTCTGGTTGCTACACCACCCATGGTCTCAATAGACAGAGACAGTGGAGTTACATCCAGAAGAAGGATATCTCCGGCACCTGCATCGCCTGCTAACTTACCACCCTGGATAGCTGCACCGATTGCAACACACTCATCTGGGTTCAGGGACTTGCTAGGCTCTTTGCCGGTTAACTGTTTTACTTTCTCCTGTGCGGAGATCATACGTGTAGAACCACCAACTAACAGTACCTTGCCAAGCTCAGCTGCGGTAATACCAGCATCCTTCAATGCGTTCTGTACCGGGATAGCTGTACGCTCGATCAGGTCATGTGTCAGTTCATCAAATTTAGCTCTTGTCAGGTTCATATCCAGATGCTTTGGACCTTCTGCAGTAGCTGTGATGAATGGCAGGTTGATATTGGTTGTAGTCGCAGTAGACAGTTCCTTCTTAGCTTTCTCAGCTGCTTCTTTTAATCTCTGAAGAGCCATCTTATCGCCGGAAAGGTCTACGCCTTCTGCCTTCTTGAATTCAGAGATCATCCAGTTGGTAATTGCATTATCGAAGTCATCACCGCCAAGGTGTGTATCACCGTTGGTAGAAAGAACTTCAATAACACCATCACCGATCTCAATGATAGATACATCGAATGTACCACCACCAAGGTCATATACCATGATCTTCTGCTCTTTTTCATTGTCAAGGCCGTAAGCTAATGCTGCTGCTGTAGGCTCGTTGATGATACGCTTTACATCCAGACCAGCGATCTTACCGGCATCCTTGGTTGCCTGACGCTGTGCATCGTTGAAATATGCAGGAACAGTGATAACTGCTTCGCTTACAGTCTCGCCCAGATAGCTTTCAGCATCTGCTTTCAGCTTCTGAAGGATCATTGCGGAGATCTCCTGTGGAGTGTATTTCTTTCCATCAATGTCTACCTTGTAGTCAGTACCCATATGACGCTTGATAGAAGCAATGGTTCTGTCTGCATTGGTAACTGCCTGACGCTTAGCAGGCTCACCTACCAGTCTTTCTCCTGTTTTTGTAAATGCCACAACAGATGGTGTGGTTCTTACGCCCTCTGCGTTAGCGATAACGGTTGGCTTTCCACCTTCCATAACGGCTACGCAGCTATTAGTTGTACCTAAGTCGATACCAATAATCTTACTCATAGTTTTTTCCTCCTGTTATATATGTTTGATGAAAAAATCATAATAAATGTTCCACTCAACTAAGGCTCGAAAAGACCTCGCCAAGTTTCGGGAACGACTTTCGCACTAAACTCGTGAAAGACCTCGTTAAGTACTCAATGTCAGTTCGCTACTTTAACCATGCTGTGTCTTACAACACTGTCACGGTACATATAGCCTTTCTGAAGTTCCTCAGCTACGATATTCTCTCCTAAGCTTTCATCTTCTACATGCATCACTGCATTGTGGAAGTTAGGATCGAATGGCTGTCCGGCTGCCTCAATGGCTTTTACACCGGCGTCTTCTAAGACTTTCTGGAACTGCTTATATATTTTTTCCATTCCCTCAGCAAAAGCTGTATTTTTTTCGCTCTCCGGAATGGAAGCTAAGCCTCTTTCAAAATTATCAACTACCGGAAGCATACGCTCGATGATGTCTTTTGCACCCATCTCGTACATGGTAGATTTTTCTTTTTCCGTTCTCTTGCGGAAATTATCAAATTCTGCCATCTGGCGTTTTACCCGGTCGGTAAGTTCTTCTATTTTTTCATCCTTAGGATCTTTTTTCTTTTTAAAGAAGCCCTCTTTCTCAGGTGCTTTTTCTGTGGTCTTCTCTTCTGCACTTGTTTCAGTGTTCTCAGAAGCAGTCTCCTCAGAAGCTTCCTGTTCCATATTGGACGGATCCTTCAGATCTTCATTTTTCATTTCTTCGCTCACTGCTATCACCTTTCATCCTTTTTAAATGCTGCATCCAGCTGGTTCATGAGATTTTTCAAAGTTCCAAGAACTTTTTCATAATCCATTCGCTTAGGACCGATAATTCCTACGGTTCCCCGAAGGCCCCCGCCCAGATCATAATTGGCTGTGACCACGCTGCAGTCCTTCATGGACTGGATCGGTGTTTCATCACCAATGTATACCTGAATGCCTCCATCGCCTTGCTGGTCTGCGTTTACATCGGAAACAAATTCCTGCAGCACTTCTTTTTGTTCTAATGTTCCGATCAGCTTGCTGGCCTTTTCTCCTTCAGCCAGTTCCGGATACCGGAAAATGTTGGTCGCTCCGCTGGTATAGATCTGCAGGTCCTCGCCGCCCGCTTTAATAGCTTCTGCGACTTCATTCAGTACCAGTTCGATCACCTTACTGTGAATGCCTGCATCTTCTTTCAGCTTGCTGATAATCCCAAGATTGATCTCTTCAATGGTCAGTCCGTTTAAGCTGCTGTTTAAGAGGATGTTCAGATTGAGAAGTTCCTGTTCTCCCAGATCTTCGCCAATATCGATCATGGTGTTCTTGATGATGTTGCCTTCCACAACCACTACCACCAGAAGCTTATTTGCTTCTACTCTGGAAAGCTGTATGAATTTCAGCTTTGTCTTGTGGTAGCTTGGTCCGCTGATCATCGCTGCATAATTGGTATTTGCCGCAAGAGCCTGAGCCATTTTCTTAAGGACCAGTTCCAGTTTATCTACTTTCTGGACCATCACATCCTTAAATTCTGTGACTTCGTTTTCTTTCTCCTGCATGATCTGGTCAACGTAGAACCTGTATCCCTTATCAGAAGGAATACGTCCTGCTGATGTATGTGGCTGTATAATGTAGCCCATCTCTTCCAGGTCTGACATCTCATTGCGGATGGTGGCAGAACTGAGTTTCAGTTCCGAATACTTGGAAATCGTCCGGGAACCCACCGGCTCGCCTGTTTCCAGATAAGTCTTTATGATCGCTTTTAATATAGTGACCTTACGCTCATCCAACTGCGCATCCATGTGTTCCTGCCTCCTGTTCGCTGTTTCTTTTGTTATTAGCACTCAACTTATTGGAGTGCTAACATCTACATTGCATAATATATTCCTTTATAAAGAATTTGTCAAGGGCTTTTTGCGCATTTTGTGTTTTTCTTGACAGATTTAAAAAAATGTGGTAAATATTACTTTATCGTTCATATATTACAAAAGTGTTACATATATTTACAATGTATTAAAAATACATTGCAAATATTATGAGGCATTGTGAACGACCGCAGTCCTTGTCCTTTCCGACTGCAAAAGGAGGTAGAAATGAACATGAAGAAACTATTAACCACGACTTTTATCACTGTATTTTTTATAATTGGCTCTGCCTTTTGTGCATTCGCTTCTGAAAATGACAGTTCCGAACAGGCACAGCAAACAGAAGAAGCTGCAAACGATCAGGATCAGCAGGAAACAGAAGCTGCCGAAAACGTTGAAGAACCGGCTTCCCAGATGGTTTCCCTGGGTGTTTTTAAAACTACCGGTTACTGCCCTTGCAGAAGCTGCTCCGCAGGCTGGGGAAGAAACACCTGTACCGGTGCCGTTGCCAGCTCCCAGCACACCATTGCTGTTGACCCAAGAGTGATCCCATATGGAACCAGGGTTATGATCAACGGGGTGGTTTACATTGCCGAGGACAAAGGCGGCGGTGTAAAAGGCCATCACATTGATATTTTTTATGATACACACGCAGAATCAAAAAATCACGGAATACAGAATGTAGAGGTTTTCTTATTATCCTAACCATATGATTAAATAATATATAAAGCCAGTCTGCCAGCTGCCTTTGGCAGTGGCTAACAAGATATTGGCAAAAGCTGTCACCGGCAGCTGCTTCCAGATACATAACAACTAAAAAACACGGTCAGGAAATATTTCCGTTTCCTAAACCGTGTTTTTTTATGCCCGTATTCTGTTTTCCCAGACCAGGTCTCTGCCTCCGGCTGCCAGCCGGACACATCGGTCTTATTCTGTCCTGATCTCCGCTCCATGATAGAAGAAATCAAGGATGTCTTTATACGTCTTTCCTGCCTTTGCCATGCTGTGGGCGCCGTTCTGGCTCATTCCAACTCCATGTCCGAAACCGCCGCCGTATACCCGGAATACAATGCTTCCGTCCTCTGCCGTGCGCTTCTCAACGGAAATAAACGCACTTGGAAGGGCTGCCGTTCCTGTCATATCGCTTCCGTCCTGTTTCTTTATTACAAGTTCCGTATTTCCAAGCATACTTCTTACCTGGCTCTGGCCTTTGATCTTGTAGCTTCCTCCATCGCCTTTTACTTCTACTTCAGAAGCAATGCCACCTAAACCTCTGGATACTACATTTACATCGGTTACATTTCCCACTCCCGGGATCTGTGCGGAAAGGATACTGGCTTTAATATCCACATGCCAGCGGAACATAGGATAAGAAGCATCATAAGAAGTAATGTTTTTTGACCGTATGTAATCATCAAAAGTATCATTATCTTCCATAGTCAGCTCTCTTGCGCCTTTTTTGATCTGCATGGAACGCAGGTAGGGCAGAGCCGCCCCTTCATTGCCCCATACACTTCCATCTGCCCCATGGCCGCAGGAAGTGGAATAATAAAAGGCTTCTATGGGCTTATCATTATAGAAAAGCATCTGTCCACAGGTCTCATTTACTGCCTGGTCTGTACGCTCGCTGGTACTTATATTGTTGTACACCTGGAAATTAGTGCTGTCATCCACATGGGCACCATACTGCCCGTAGGCATTTCCCTGGATCTGGCGGTAGGCATAAGTCCGGGCACACACTGCCTGGGCTTTTAATGCCTCTTTTTCATAGGACGCAGGCATTTCACTTGGAACTACCTTCTTTAAATAATCTTCCAGGTACAACTCGTTAATAAGGACTAAGCCGCCCTCTTCTGCTTTCACTTCTATAGAACCACTGTAAGTAGGCTGTCCCTGGCCACGTTCTAAGGAAGTGACGGTAATTCCTTCACTGTCTTCCGGTTTTAAGATCATACGTCCGTTTTCCAGCTTTTTATCAGATGCTTCGTAGGAGAATGTATCCCCTTTCTTAAAGGAGCTTTCCTGATTTTCTCCGTTTTCCTTTTCGTAGATCAGTTCCCCATCGCAATTTGCAGTAAGTTCTATGGTATCATGAAAGATCTGCTTAAAACCATTATCCATGATCAGGACGCGGATGGTTTCCGCATCAAATGGCTGTTCCAGAACAGCGGCACAAAGCTTTCCGTCAGCTGCCACAAATTCCTGCAGATCATAACCTACCAGGATGTTTCCTTTTCCAAGGACCTGGAAATCCCCGTAGGTCTTGTATACATGAAAATTGTCATCGATGGGTACGCAGCCATAGCCTTCCAGTTCAATAGACTCATCCGTCACTGCAAGGACCTTTCCACGGACCCGTTCTTTTTTCACAGTGATCTTTTTCAGCTTTCCCTTTTCCATATGCAGGTCAGCCACACAGGATCTCAGTTCTTCATTCTTCTCTTCTGCCTGGGATGCCAGTTTACCTTCTGCTGTAAAAGTTCTTACATATTTGCCGATGTAAACCGTAAACTGATCTTTTTTTACATCAGAGACCCATATATTCTTATAAACAGGCTCCTCGCTTACGATCTGGGTCATACCTGCCATTTCCTGGCCTCTGGCCCAGAAACGGATCTCGCAGTCAAGATATGCGTCCAGAGCCAGTCCCTGAAAGCCAAAGGTACCTTCTGTTGTATAAGCAGTCCAGCTTTCGGCCTGTTCCATATTAGAAGGTGTGCCAAACAAAACAGCGGAAACTTCTTTCATATTTCCATCTTTGTCCGTCTCTTTTACAATGGCCTTATAAAGCTCCCACCAGTCATTTCTTGAAAATGTCTTTTTCTTATTCCCTCTGGTCATTCCCACCTGTTTTTCAAGGCCGGATGACAGCTTTTCTGCTACCGTATTTACATCCTCATATGTAAGATTTCCCTGGGCAGAAGTAAGAGTCGCCGGTGTGATCTCTGTATCCAGATAACCTTTTTCATAAAGATAATCCATATATTTTACAAACCAGTTTCCCTTTTCCTTGTCTGTAAAAGAGGAATTTTCCCGTTCAGAAGCCATATCTTCCAAGGTCTGGGGATCTTCAAAAACCAGAGCCAGGGCTTTGGCTGCTTCTGCCCTGGATATTCCTTCTGCAGGAGGTTCCACTTTTACAATGAACACCATAAGCAGGATCACTGCCGCCAGTATTCCTCCCATCCACAAAATCATCTGTTTTTTGTTGATCTTTAGATCCTTTTCATTTAACTTCCCGATCATTTTCATAATATCTGTCACCTTATTCGCACAAGTATATTCAGCAAGCCCATGTACTACAAAAAGAAAGCAGCGAGAACCTCGCTGCTTTTATCTTCTGTGACCCCAAGATGCCGTCTCTTACTTATTGACGCCTAGCAATGCTAGGTGGGCAACCTCACTTAAACTTCTGCCTTCCACGCTTAAAAAGGAGGCATGACATCCGCTTAAAAATATTGGAATCCCTTTAGTCTAATGTAGGTTCAAAATTGGTAAGAACTTCGCACATCCCAGGTATCACATATGCGCTTCATTTATTATGGTGCTATTATAACCCAACATTTTATGTTTTTCAAGCCTGTTTTTTTAGTTAATATTGTTATATATTGTTAGTATTTGCGTCTTGATTTCAGGTATTAAGCTGAACTGTAACACCCGTATTGTCCTGCCGGATCTACGCCCGAAGATTTTCCGGTCCAAAACCTTCCGGCAACAATTGGGATAAGGTATATACCTTCCACTCTTCTTCGGACTTTACCAGAATGATCTTAAAATCCGGCTTACAGAATTCCCGCATCACCTGACGGCAGACCCCGCAGGGGGCACAGTAATCCTTTACTACTCCCTTTAAGCCGCCGCAAAGGGCAATAGCTGCAAAGTCACGTTCTTCTTCGCTGACTGCTTTAAAGAAAGCGCAGCGCTCGGCGCATACAGAAGGGGTGTAGGCGGCATTTTCTATGTTATTTCCTGTATAGATATTGCCGTTTTCACTAAGAAGGACAGCGGAAACGTGGAAATGGGAATAAGGGGCATAGGAGTTTTTAATACCTGCAAGGGATTTTGCCGCCAGTTCCCTGATCTGCTCTTTTGTAAGGGTGTCTGAGGTAACAACTGCCTGTTTTTTCTCCATATTGCGTTTCTCCTTTCGGATGTTATCTGCATAATATGCCATCAAAAGCGCCGTCCGTTTTCCGTGATACCTGATTTCATTTACAAACCTGCATTAAGGTATTCTATCTTTTGAGACCGTTTTGAGACGATCGTAACCATCACCTACACAAGTCCAACAAAGGTTCCGTCTACATACTCCCTCAGGTCTTCCGGACTTACAGTGACCTGTACGCCTCTCTGTCCTGCACTTACCATAATTGTATCATATAACTGGGCGGTTTCTTCAATATATGTTGGAAATTTTTTCTTCATTCCGATTGGAGAACAGCCACCCCGGATGTAACCGGTAATGCCTAACATATCTTTTACGTGGATCATCTCCACTTTTTTCTCTCCCGCTGCTTTTGCCACTTTCTTTAAGTCCAGTTCTTCATCTACCGGGATACAACATACAAGATATCCCTTTTTCTCCCCTTTTAATACAAGGGTCTTATACATCTGGTCATGATCGATCCCCATCAGGTCAGCAGCATGGCTGCCGGAAAGGTCATTTTCATCTACTTCATATGTTCCTGTTTCATAATGGATCCCTGCTGCGTCTAACAGCCTCATTACGTTGGTCCTTACTTCTGCTTCTGCTTTTTTTCCTTTCAAATTTATCACTCCCTGCATATTGTAAAGACACCCTGGTAGGTTTCAGAGTGTCTTTTACTTTTCTGATTTGAATTTTTATCGTTTGGAATTTGCTTTTTCTACGTGGATATGTTTGCCTTTGATGCGGGCATGGCTCATGGCATTTAATACATCTTCTGCATATTCAGCCGGTACATCTACGAAAGTATAGCCGTCATACATATCAATACTTCCTACCAGACGTCCTGGAATACCGGACTCTCCTGCAACTGCGCCCAGGATATCTCCCGGTGTTACACGCTGGGACTTACCGATATTGATGAACAGTCTTGCCATGCGCTCTTCACCGCCGTTTAATACATAGTCAACAGCTGCTCGGTCGGTAGCGCCTTTGCGGCGGCTGTTATTTCTGCCACGGTCTCTGCCTCTGGAATTTCTGCCATAGCTGTCCAGATCGTCTAAGGATCTTGCAGGCATATAGTTGTCAATGATATCTTCATTGTCATCGCCCATGCTCATTTTTAAGAGGGCTGCAGCCAGATCTAAGGAAGTGTAATCATCTTCCATCAGCTTCTTTTCAATGATATTTACGATCTTTGTGAGGTCTGCATCATTTAAAATGTCCTGAACCTGGTCTAAGATCTTGTCTGCCTTGATCTCGGTAATGTCATTTAAGGACGGGATTGCCTGTGGGATGATCTTGGTCTTGCAGTAGCGCTGGATGTCACGAAGCTTGTAAACTTCCTTGCCAACTACCAGGCTGAATGCCTTTCCTTCTCTTCCTGCTCTTCCGGTACGACCGATACGGTGTACATAATATTCATCATCCTGTGGGATATCGTAGTTAAATACAGCTTCTACATTTCCTACGTCAATGCCTCTTGCTGCTACGTCTGTAGCAATCAGGATATCGGTACGTCCGTTTCTAAAGCTTTCCATAACGCGGTCACGCTGTACCTGCTTTAAATCACCGTGAAGGCCTTCTGCAAAATAACCTCTTCCCTGAAGTGCCTGAACCAGTTCATCTACCTGGCGCTTGGTGTTGCAGAATACGATAGACAGCTTTGGGGAGTACATGTCTAACAGACGGCACATAACCTCTACTTTGTTTTTTGGCTTTACTTCATAATAATACTGGGTCACTTTCGGTACAGTCAGTTCTTTTTTGATCACGCGGACTGTTACCGGATCTTTCTGGAACTTCTTTGCAATGTCAGCAATGGCCTGAGGCATGGTTGCGGAGAACATCAGGGTCTGGCGCTCTTCCGGCAGCTGGCTTAAAATGGTCTCCATATCCTCTAAAAAGCCCATGTTCAACATTTCGTCTGCTTCGTCTAAAACTACGGTATGTACATGGTCCATTTTTACGGTCTTACGGCGCATATGATCCATCACACGGCCCGGGGTTCCTACTACGATCTGGGTGCCATCTTTTAAGGCGCGGATCTGACGGACAATGTCCTGACCGCCGTATACAGGCAGAACCTTGATGCCGTGCATAAATTTTGCAAAACGGCGCAGTTCTTCAGCTACCTGGATTGCCAGCTCTCTGGTTGGAAGCAGGACAATGGCCTGAAGCTTCTTTACCTTCGGGTCTACCTTCTGTAACAGAGGAAGTCCGAAAGCAGCGGTCTTTCCTGTTCCTGTCTGTGCCTGACCGATCATGTCTCTGCCTTCTAATACAACAGGGATCGCCTGAGCCTGGATCGGAGAAGCTTCTTCAAAGCCCATCTCGGTAATAGCTCTTATGATACGGTCATCTAACTGTAATTCTTCAAATTTTGTTACATCCATTAATTGTAAATATCCTCTTTCTATTCTTAATCTAAGTTCCGCAGGAATATGGGCCTTAATTTTTCAACATGTCATTGTCCACTGGCCTTCGATTTGCACATGTCCGCCTGTGTCGGATTGCATCCGCCACATTCGTACATCTGCACTCAGGATGTGGACAATCGACAGGTTGAAAACGGCCCATATTCCTGCATTGAGCACGTAAGTGTTCGTCTTCCAGAACGCTTACGTGCGAAAGCACTTCATTGCACTTAGTGAGGTATTCCACGAACTTAGTGCAATTGAAGTTACCATATATTTTTAACATGCAATAGCAAGAAAATGAGAGGCGAAAACGGCACGCACATGCAGGCCTTTCATCCTCTCACTTTCGTACAATCAATAACTATATCAGAGTTTTGTTTTCATGTCAATGTAAGAACTTACACAACTGTTCTTCCTTACACTTCCTGAAAATAGCATTTTCACAAGAACATCACTAGAACTGCACAATGTCCTTGATCTCAGCGGCTTTTTCCACATTTTCGGCATAGAGGACAGGTCCTTCGCCGTGGTAATCTCTCTGGTATTCTACGCCGACTTTAGCGCGTACCTTTACCCATTCTTTGGTCTTGTACTTTTCTGCGTCTTTCCATTTGCACATGAAACCTAAGAATGTCATATCTGCCTCACAGCAGGTCATAGCCATACGTCCCGGAACGAACTGTCCCTTTGGGAATTTCGGGCTTTTTAATACCATTGCGGTAAATTCAACGGTCTTTCCTTTGTAGCGTTCCGGCTGATCCATACAGTCGATGTACCAGATACCGTAGTCTGCAGGCTTGATCTCAATTACATCTGCATTGATATCATACGGAAGATCTTCTTCCAGGGTTGCCTGCTCGATCTCGCCGTTCTTATCTTCCAGAACGATCTCACTTTCACGGCTCATAGCGCGGATGGTACGGCGATAGGAAGTCAGCTTCTCATCTGCAATGCCATCGCAGCGGTTTACAATGACCAGTTCGGAATTACGAAGCATAGCGCCAAGGAGCGGCTTCATATTCTGGATGTACAGATCAAAGGTAGAACCATCAATAATGGTGATCTGCTGGTAAATGTTCCAGTCATCCGGCAGTTTCAGCTCGTCCTGGTTCCACATACCGTTCCACTCTAAGAGCACACGCTCCGGGCGATAGATCACTTCCAGCTCATTTAAGTAAGCCGGTGTCAGTTTGGAAAGTTCATCTACATATACAACAGCAGTCTGATGCTTCTTTAACTTCTTTTCATCATATTCTGTATCCCCTTCTTCGCAGACGATCAGAAGTGTTTTTCCCTCTGTCTGGAAGTATTCCTGGTCCATGGTAAATTCCAGAAACTGGGTTTTTCCAGCTTCCAGAAAACCGTTGATCAGAAATACGGGCATTACATCTTCATCTATCTCGTTATTTCCCATTCTTAAACCTCATTAGCCTCTTCCGAATACTTTGTTTAATTCTTCTTCCTTCAGGCTGGCGCCGATGACACAAACCTTACCTGTGTAATCCGGCTTTCCGTCACGGATCTCATACTGCTCCGGTACCAGGTCAAAGTACAGCCACTCGCCAGGATTTTCTGTAGGAAGCATTCCCTTTGCTCTTAAAACATCGCCAAATTCCTTGGTCTCTGCCAGACGCTTTAAGATATCTTCCAGCTGATCCTTTGTTACAGGAACGATGGTCTCCATGCCCCAGCTGGTGAATACTTCGTCTGCATGATGGTGATGATGATGTTCGTGATCATGGTCATGGCCGCAGCAGCAGTCATCGTCGTGGTCATGATGATGGTGATGTTCATGTTCTTCTTCTTCATCATGATCGTGATGATGCTCATCATCATGGCCACAGCAGCAATCGTCATCGTGGTCATGATGATGGTGATGCTCATGCTCTTCTTCCTCGTCATGGTCATGGTGATGATGCTCATGATCGTGGTCATGACCGCAGCAGCAATCGTCGTCATCATCATGGTGATGATGGCTTTCTCTTACTTCCTCTAACAGGTCATCTAACATGGTATCTCTCTTCTCGATGATCTCAAGAAGCTGGCTTCCGCCCAGTTCTGCTAATGGAGTGGTAACGATAGCAGCCTTTGGATTTTTCTCACGGATCATCTCAACATCCTTCTGGATCTTTGCAGTATCAGTAATATCTGTACGGCTGAGTACAACGGTTCCTGCATTCTCGATCTGGTTGTTGAAGAATTCACCGAAGTTCTTCATATACATTTTGCACTTTGCAGCATCTACGATGGTAACTGCGCTGTTTAATGCAACATCCATATCTGCAGATACATCAATAACAGCCTTCATAACGTCGGAAAGCTTGCCAACGCCTGATGGTTCGATGATGATACGGTCTGGTTTGTACTTGGTCAGTACCTCAGATAAGGACTTTCCGAAATCACCTACTAAGGAGCAGCAGATACAGCCGGAGTTCATCTCACGGATCTCGATACCGGAGTCTTTTAAAAATCCGCCGTCAATACCGATCTCGCCAAATTCATTTTCAATGAGGACTACCTGCTCACCGGAAATAGCCTCCTGTAAAAGCTTCTTAATAAAAGTAGTTTTTCCAGCTCCAAGGAAACCGGAAATAATATCGATCTTTGTCATCGTATGTTCCTTCTTTCTTTATTAATGCCTTCTTTAAATTAGAATTAGAAAAGCATTTTGCAATGGGATCTTATGATCCCGTTTGTTCAATCTGTCAATTAGATATTTTGGCACAACCTGACCTTAATGTCAAGTAATGGGCCCCTCTTTCTCATTAACACTGGTCTGCATGTTGGTTTTATGCTGATTTTATGCTTTTTACCGTTTCCTGCCTAATACCTGCCACATGGAAAACAAACCGAAGGCAATGAGATTTACCACTACCACGCTGGCTCCTGCAGGTGTGGAAAACTGATAGGAAGCCATCATTCCCAGCAAAAAGCATATCAGGGAAAGAATTCCGGAAGAGATCACTACGCTGGTAAAGCTTTTAAACACGCGCATAGAGGTAAGGCATGGGAAGATCACAAGGCTTGAGATCAGCATGGCTCCCATCATACGCATGCCAAGGACAATGGTAACGGCTGTAAGCACGGAAATAAGCATATTGTAGGCACCTACATTTACACCGGTTGCTTTTGCAAAGTTCTCATCAAAGGTAACTGCAAATACCTGGTTGTAGCAAAGTACAAACAGGCCCAGTACAATGATGCACAATACTGCTGATAAGACCACGTCTTCTTTGGTCATGGCTAAAATGCTTCCAAACATATAGCTGCTTACATCTGTGGTCATTCCTGTTGTTAAGGATGTAACGATAATACCGATAGCCAGAGAGCTGGCAGAGATCATGGCAATGGCTGCATCACTTTTGATCCGGCTGTTTTCCGTAATACGGAGCAGGAAAAACGCTGCCAGTACAACTACCGGGATCGATACCTTTAAAGGGGACCAGCCCATAGCCAGGGCAATGGAAAGGGCTCCAAAGGATACATGGGAAAGTCCGTCACCGATCATGGAATAGCGTTTTAACACCAGGCTCACTCCCAAAAGGGAGGCGCACAAAGATACAAGCATACCGCCGAATAATGCCCGCACCATAAATGGATAAGATAACATTTCACTAAGCACGTTCATGGGTATTTCCTCCTTCTATCTTCTGGGGACTGTGTGCGTGGGTATGTCCGCAGGAACACTTCTGTTCATTGTTTTCCAGACCATCCACATTTTTTGCCATATGGCAGGCTGCCGTTGGCAGACACTCGCCCTGCTCTTTTTCATGGAAGAAATGGCCTGCTGCCTTACTGTTCATATAATCATGGGCCGGGCCGTAGAAAAGCACCTGTTTCTGAAGGTGGAGGATCTTGTTGGCTTCCTCTACTGCATTTCTTAAGTCATGGGAGACCATGATAATAGCTACTTTATCTTCCCTGTTTAATTTGCGGATCATGGAATAGAAATCCTGGATTGCCATCGGGTCCAGACCGGTGATCGGCTCATCTAAAATAAGAAGTTCCCTGGTGGCGCAGAGAGCTCTTGCGATCAGCACTCTCTGCTGCTGTCCGCCGGATAACTCCCTGTAGCACTGGTTCGCCAACTGGGTAATACCCAGTTTTTCCATATTGGCAGATGCAATGTCCTTTTCTGTTTTAGAATAGAAAGGGCGTCTGCCTCTTCTGCTTAAGCAGCCGCTTAAAACGACTTCTCTTACAGAAGCAGGGAAATCTTTCTGAGCTGCTGTCTGCTGGGGCAGATAGCCAATTCCTGTTGTTTTTAATTCTTCTGCTACGGTCAGTTTGCCGCCGGATGGCTTTAACAGCCCCAAAAGTCCCTTGATCAGGGTACTTTTGCCAGACCCGTTTTCACCTACGATACACAGATAATCCCCAGGGCAGACTTCCATATTTACATTTATAACCGCATCCTGATTTTCGTATCCAAGATCAACATGCTCACATTTGATCAATGGTTCCATTTTTGATCATTCCTCCTATAAAAGTGCTTCCTGCAGATTTTTTGCATTCTGCTTCATCAGCTGCAGATAGGTAACGCCTTCATCAAACTGCCTTCTTGTTACATTATGGCAGGAATGAAGGAGAAGGGGTTTTGCTCCTGTTTCTTCACTGATGATATCTGCCGTCCGGTGACTGGAAAGTTCCAGATAAAATACTGCCTGGATCTGATTTTCCTTTATACGGTCAATGAGATAAGCAATGGTTTTTGCACTTGGCTCTGTATCTGTACTGCAGCCGGAAAATGCTGCTCTGTAAGACAGACCATATTCCTGGGCAAAGTACCGGAACGGAAACTTGTCCGCTACCACGATCATACGGTGACGGCCATTTGCCACAATATCCTTAAACTCATCATCCAGACTTTTTAGTTCTGTTTCATAGCTGTTTTTGTTTTCTTCAAAATAAGAAGCATTCTCCGGAGATACTTCTTTTAAAGTTTCTGTGATCACTTCCACTAACTTCATGGCATTGGCTGGTGAGGTCCAGATGTGTTCGTCATATTCAATGTCCATTTCATGACCATCATGATCGTCAAAAGTAATTTGAGATAAATTCTCATGAGTTTTTATCTCATCGTCAGGACGACTATGATCCATTTCACTGTGATCATGATCTTCTTCCTCATTTTCGTGAGCGTGACCATGGTCATCATGGGAATGTTCATTATCTTCCATTCCTTCCACGATCTCCTCTTCCAGTACATCTACATAGTCCATCATCGTAAGGACTTTCATGTTCTCCGTATCCAGGGAAGCTACTACTTTTTCCACCCACTGTTCCATCTCTCCACCGTTGCAAACCATCAGATCTGCCTGCTGCATGGTGATCATATCTGCAGGTGTGGGCTCAAATGAATGACTGTCCATTCCTGCAGGAACTACCATTTTCAGTCTTACTCTGTCCCCTGCGATCTGGCGGACAAAATCATAGTATGGAAAAATAGTAGTCACTACCAATGGGCGGGTATCTTTTTCATCGGATACCTTTGACGAATTCTGTCCCACTGTACCAGATATACCGCAGCCGGAAAGAAGGATGCAACACATCGTGAGAAAAATGCTCACGATATATGTTTTTAAGCTGCGTTTCTTCTTATTTGAATTACGTTTTAAATTATTCACTTCAAATTTATTCAATGTGGTTCACTGCCTTTATAAAATCTATCACCTGGAAAGGAGACTCTGCTACAAGCTTTGGCTTAAATGCCTCCAGCTCTTCTCTCGGACGAAAGCCCCAGGTCACACCTACTGTATCTACCTGGGCTGCCTGTCCTGTTTCCATATCTGTATTAGTATCTCCCAGATACAAACAGTCTTCTTTTTTAAGCCCCAGTTCTTCGATCAGAGCCACTACACCGTCGGGAGCCGGTTTCTTGCGGATGCCTAATGCTTCTCTCTCTCCGTATACCTTGTCAAATGTATGATCTCCAAATACATGGGCTACATTCTCAAGGGCTCTCTGATGAGGTTTATTGGACAGTACGGTTGCCAGTATGCCATGTTCTTTTAAGAAATCCAGAAGCTGTGGAATTCCCTCATATGCTTCTACTTTGTAAAGACAACAGTCCTTAAAAACTTCATTATATACATCCAACGCTTCCTTATAATGAGTCAGTTCTTTATCCCCATATGCTATCAGGGAACGTTCTACCAGCTTTTTATAGCCATCTCCTACAAACTGCTTGGTATCTTCAATAGAGATCGGCCCCAGTCCAAAATGGCCCAGTGTCAGGTCTACAGAACGTTTCAAAGCATAAATAGAGTTCACCAATGTTCCGTCCAGATCAAATATACAGCATTTATACATGATGATCACACCTTTCTTTTATCTGCTGTTTCTATTTTTGTCGAAATCGTATCGGGGTAATCATAGCATAGAAATAAAGATTTTTCCAGAACTGATTTTTTCAGCTTAAAGTATGTTATACTATAATGGTCCCGAAAGAAAAACAAGACACACCTACATACTACAGAAAGGAACAAACCACCATGTCTTCTACCCCATCACCGAAAAGCCAGAAAATGACCGAAGGCAATATCACCAAACTCCTGATCACGTTCGCCCTTCCCCTCTTTGTAGGCAACCTGTTCCAGCAATTTTATAACACGGTTGACAGTATTGTTGTGGGAAATTTTGTCAGTAAAACGGCTCTGGCAGCGGTTGGTTCCACAGACTGTATCATCAATACGATCATCGGGTTCTTTACCGGTCTTTCTACCGGCGCAGGTGTAGTGATCGCCCACAGTTTTGGCAGCGGGAATGACAAGGCTCTTCATCGCGCTGTACATACTACCATTGCACTGACCCTTGTATTATCTGTAGTCTTTACCATTGCCGGACTGCTTTTATCCCCTGTATTTCTCCAGTTAATGGATACACCGGAAGATGTTCTTCCGGAGGCATCCCAGTATCTGCGCATCTATTTTGCAGGTATTTCCGGCCTGATGCTTTACAATATGGGTTCCGGTATCCTGAGGGCTGTGGGTGACTCCAGACGTCCTTTATATATTCTTATGGTCTGCGCTCTTGGAAATATCTTTTTTGACCTGCTTTTTGTGATCGTTTTTCACGCAGGTGTTGAAGGTGTTGCCTACGCTACCATTCTTTCCCAATGGATCTCAGCGATACTGGTCCTTGTGATCCTTACGCGGGAAAAAAGCTCATACAGATTAATTTGGAAAGACCTGCATATCCACAAAGGAACTGCCATGTCTATCTTCCGTATTGGCTTTCCTGCAGGACTTCAGATCGCTGTTACTTCTTTTTCCAATGTATTTGTTCAGTCCTATATCAACCATTTCGGCTCCTCCTGCATGGCTGGCTGGACAACCTATGGAAAACTGGATAAGTTCTGTCTGCTTCCGATCCAGAGTATCGGTCTGGCAGTTACCACCTTTGTAGGACAGAACCTTGGCGCTGACAATATGAAACGTGCCAGAAAGGGAACCACGGTTGCATTATTCATCTCCATTGCAACAGCCCTGATCCTGATGGCACCTGTGATCATTTTTGCCCCATTCCTTGCTTCTCTGTTCACCAATGAACTGGAAGTGCTGACCTACGGTATCCATTTTATCCGTTTAATGATGCCATTCTATCTGGCCATCAGTTTCAACCAGATCTTCGCAAACGCATTAAGGGGTGCCGGAAACTCCGTCACCCCTATGGTCATTATGATGGGAAGCTTTATCGTCTTCCGCCAGATCTATCTTTACTTTATTTCAAAATACTTCAATAATATTACCGCTACCGCCCTTGGATATCCTTTAGGATGGGTGTTATGCAGTATATTGCTGATCATTTACTACTGGAAAGTAGGATTAAATGTGAAAAAGAAGATCTAAAACCTGGCTTCCACCACCTGATGCTTCTCCACATCTATCACTCCATATGTATTCAGTCTCAGCTTTGGAATAACCGGAAGGCTGATAAATGCCAGTGTCATGAAAGCATCAATATCTTCTGAAATGCCCAGCTCTACAGAAAGCTTCTTCATATGCTCCAGCTTTTCATCTACCACTTCTACCGGTTCGTCTGCCATGAGACCGCCGATGGGCAGCGGCAGATCTGCCAATACTTTGCCCTCAAGGGCAATGGCAAGGCCACCTCCATTTTCGATCACACGATTGCCTGCAAGGACCATGTCTTCGTCTGTAACTCCGGCAATGACAAGATTGTGGGAATCGTGTCCGATGCTGGTGGCTACGGCACCTTTCTTTAAGCCGTATTTTCCTAAAAATCCCAGTCCTACATGGCCTGTATTTTTGTGCCGTTCAATGGCAGCCAGTTTTACGATGTCGCGGCTTATATCTACACCGGGAGCAACGCCTGGCAGTTCTTTCCACTCTTCGATCCGCTCTTTTGTGATCAGTTCATGGGCTACCATGTCAATGACCCGCTGATGGGTTCCTGTGGTTTCTTTTAACTGCAGCTCTTCCACTGTAATAGGAACTCTGTGGAAGGAATGGAATACACGTTCTTTGATCTCTGTGGACCAGTCTGTATTTTTTTCTTTCTGATGGAGCATTTTTCCATTTTCTGCCACCAGTTTTCCACCTTTGTATACCTGTTTTACATTAAGAGTTCTCAGATCATCAAAAACTGCCAGATCTGCCTTATAACCAGGTGCCACAGCGCCCATATCATGCAGTCCAAAATAAGCTGCTGCATTTAAAGTACCCATGCGGATCGCACGGATGGGATCAGCACCCATGGAAACTGCTTCTCTGATAATGGCATCAATATGACCAATACGGATCAAGTCTCCCGGATGCTTATCATCTGTTACCAGCAGACACCGCTGATAATAGGGGTCCTCAAACATTCCCATAAGAGCTTTTAAGTTCTTTGCCGCTGTTCCCTGACGGATCATGATCCACTGGCCTCTGGCAAATTTTTCCTTTGCCTCTTCAAAATCCGAACACTCATGGTCAGAGCGGATTCCTGCAGTAACATAGGCATTTAGCTCTTTTCCGGAAAGAGCCGGTGCATGGCCATCAATGGCTTTTTTCAGGGAACGTGCCTGTACAAGCTTTTCAAAGCACCCCTTATCCCCGTGGGTCACGCCAAAGGCATTCATCATTTCTGCAAGGCCCAGAACCTTTTCATCTGCGTAAAATGGCTCCAGATCTCTTGCCAGAAGTTCTGCCCCTGACTCGTCTAAATCGGTAGCAGGCACACAGGAAGGCAGCATAAAATACACATCCAGATCCAGCTTCTGCGCTGACTGCATCATAAACCGGATCCCTGCCGTTCCTGCCACATTGGCGATCTCATGGGGATCTGTGATCACGGCAATGGTGCCATGTGGAACAACAGCCCGTTCAAACTCCCCTGGGGAGGTCATGGAGCTTTCAATGTGGATATGTCCGTCTAAAAAGCCGGGACACACATAAGCTCCGCCCAGATCTTTTTCTGTTATTCCCTCATAATTTCCAATTCCTACTATGTATCCGCCCTCAATGGCAATGTCCCCTGTTTCCACTGACTGGGTAAATACATTGACGATCTGTGCATTTTTCAGCACCAGTTCTGCTTTTTTGCTTCCTGTGGCAGCTGCCACCTGCTCTCTGAGCAACTTACATGTTTTCATGTATCCCCCTCCTCTCGTATATACCCCCGGAATTCTTTTCCCCTAAAATGTAAAGTTTCTAAGAGTAATACTGCACCTGGGAGTACATTATTTATATAGATCTTTTGCTATTTCTTTGATAACTTCTTCAAATTTTCCCTCTCTAATGTCCATGGAACAGGAGAACATAAGATTGACCGGATAGTTAAAATCCTCTACATTAGCTCCGGTCATATCCCTGTATTCATGTTCCGGCCCCAGATTAGGAACCTTCTCCTTTGCCGGACGGATATCATCTACATAGCCGTACATTTTTTTGCCTAACTGAAAGGCCATTCCGCACTCAAAAGCCACATCATTGCTGCACTCATATCCCCGATAATCATTTAAGTCTGCAATAATAGCGTCACAGTTACGTACATGCTGCTGCCAGCTGTCAAACTGGTTTGCGGCTGCTGTATAAGGGCAGTCCGTATCCATTTTTTCCACGCCTTCTGCCCAGTCTGCCGGTGTAAAAGCCTGCAGTCCATAAGAAGCACATAACTCTTTTCTCTTCTTATAGAGTTCTTTGGCATCCTTGTCATAACGCTCCGGCCCAGCCAGATAAACTACCGGACGGTCTGACTTGTAAGTCTTTGCAGCGGTATAATCCACGCTGTATCCCCGCAGTCCCTTATATTTCTTCTCTTCCTCAATGTCTGTCATCAGCATTTTCAGACAATCGCCGTAATCCCCTTCTGCGATCTTTGTAGAAGCAATGATACATGGACTGAATGGAAGGTCTTTATAAGGAGCCTCTTTTCCGTGCGGTCCTTGCAATCTTAACTTTCGGAAGATCTTCCCATACATGGTGATAACGGTAGTCAACCACTGTATTTCCCAGTGTAAGACCATCTTTCGTCTCAATTCCTGCTCTTCCTTCAAAGGTTTCGATCAGTGATTCGTCAATGGCATAGGCAACAGCCATACAGTCAATGACCGTACAATAAGCCTCAAAACCTCTTCTATTGACAAATCGGATAGCCTAGCGGAGAAATCCTGCTTCCATTTTATCACTTTTATCCAAAGCTGCAATATCATTTTCTGTCAAATTTACATCAAAATGGGTTGCAACGTCCAGACCGATGGCTACCAGGTTCACACCGGAGTTGTATACAATCGCTGCTGTAGTATGAGGTGTGTACACCACACAGGTTCCCTCTTTTACACCGGACTCTTCCACGATCTTTTTTACATCAGACGTGATCTCAAAAATATCATTTTTTTGTAGAAATATTTATCTTTTTTAACATAATGTTCCCCTTTGTTTTCTCTTCTAGTGCATTCGTACTCTATTGCACGATCATTTCGCTTTCGCGGATGCATCTTGCGCCGTCTGCGATCTTCCATACGCCCTTGCAGCCTCTGCCGTCCTCTTCTCCGATCATATCCATGATATAACCGCATAACAGACAGATCGGCGCAAACTGGGTCAGTGGCATATTAATGGCATATTTTGTCTTAGGAACCTTTACATAGTTGGTATCTACGCCGAAATCTTCTTTACCCCCATCTGTGATCACCATTAACGGGCGTGTCAGATTATGGGCAAACTTGATCAGTTCTTTGTTGCGGCTCATGGCCGGGTTAGTCGTGTTTGCAACGATAATGGTTCCGATCTTGTCCACATTTCTCATAAAGAAATTCATATGGAGCCATTCTTCTGAATTAATGTGCATGGCATATTTTCCCAGTGCCTCAAATACTTTTGCATGTCCAAACCATGCAGCAGCATAGTCAAAGCCCGTTCCTACGAAGTCATAAGCTTCCATATTTTTCCATTTTTCAGCAATATCGTAAACCTGTCTGCACATATCAGGAAGCAGCTCACCCAGAGCCTTTCCCTGTGCTACCATGTCAAAGCGCATATCCATGGCTTCATCCATGGTGTAGCAGCCTCTTAAAGGCCATTGAGTATTCCAGCACTACCTGGCTTGGTGACTTTACCCGCTTTCATTTTAATGTAACAAAATAAACACCTATAAAACCTGCTGCCAGCGCCATCACGCAAAACAGCAGGTTTTCTTGTGCTAAATGACCTGGCAGAAGTTCAGGCAGCGATGCCAGCATAAAGCCCAGGATCATTAAAAAAGTGGCTTCCCTGTGCTTTTTGATCAGCTGCTCCAGAATACGGGCTGTAAGATAGGTTCCCATAATACCACCAACAGCTAAGGGAAGAAGCGCCAAAATATCCAGACTGCTGATGGCTTTTAAGGTACTTTCATAAATTCCAAGCATATAGAGCATCTGGGAGGCGCTGATGCCCGGAAGGACTAAGGCAACTGCTATGATAAAGCCTCCTGCAAGCTGGAAAAGCAGATGCATGGGAGTGTTTTCTGTTCCAGGAGCAAACATTCCCTGAGGGATCAGGGCTATAAGAAGGGCTGTGAGGATTCCTGTAAGGATACATATCAGTTCTCTTCCCCTGATACGGCTTACACTGGCGCTTTTTAAGATCATGGGAATTCCCCCTGATACTGCTCCCAGGAAGAAGAAACATAAAATTCCTTCTGCCCTTGTGGTTAAAAGCCAGCTGATCCCTCTGGAAAACAAAAAAGCCCCGCTTCCTGCTCCGGCTGCAAACCAGAGCAGAAATGTGAGACTTTCTTTTGGATATTTTGTTATTTCACTGACATGTTTTAAAAGGCGGTCATAGATCCCTAAGACCATAGCCATAGAACCGCCGCTGACGCCTGGTACCGTCATGGTTGCGCCGATCACAAGGCCTTTGATGAAAGTTTTTCCATTTTTTTCCATTTTATATGATCCCCTTTTTGCCTCTGACACATTTGCATTGCCAGAGCATAATTTACTCTTTATGGGATTTTATGGAAAATTACAGGATTTTATACATCAGACCTACGAACCTCATGCTTACCCGCTTTACTGCCTGCTGACGCAGGCAGAACCTTCCTTACTGGTCCAGACAAGCCTCTAATGCAACAGTCATCATGTCTGTAAAGGAAGTCTGGCGTTCTGCTGCTGTTGCATGCTCATTCTTTGGCATAGAGTCAGAGATGGTCAGCAGGCAGGTTGCTTTTTTGTGGAGCACATTTGCATTGTGGAGCAGTGCAAAGCTTTCCATTTCCACGCAGGCACAACCATGTTTTGCGCTGATCTCTTTGTAGCCGTCTACATTTGGCTCTGTATAAAATACATCACTGGAATGTACTTTTACAGGCTTTACAGTAATATGATTACGCTTTGCAGCCTCTAAAATATGAGCGTTTAATTTCGGATCCGGATAGATGGTATCTTTATCGTAGCCATTCTGGGTATGTGCAAAAGTAGATTCACTCCATGCACTTTCTTCCAGCACTACATCACCTAAATTCAATTCCGGTACATAAGCGCCTGCAGAACCAATACGTATGATCTGGTCTACATCATAAACAGAAAACAGCTCATAGGAATAAATTCCTATAGACGGCATTCCCATTCCGCTTGCCATAACAGTTACTTTTTCCCCTTTATAAGTACCTGTGTATGCATATGCCCCACGGACTTCATTGACCAGCTTTGCATCTGTAAGGAAATTCTCTGCAATGAATTTAGCACGAAGAGGATCCCCCGGCATCAATACCTTTTTTGCGATCTCACCTTTTTCCGCCTGATTGTGTGGTGTTCCCATAATAAACTTCCTCCTTTTTTATTTTATGTACTCCCGGAGTCTTTCAATGTACCTATATCAAAAGACCTTTTGACACTTATATTATAAAATGATATCATAATTAAAAAAAGGACATGTGGCAGTTTTGTTGAATATCAATAAATTTAATTATCCATTTACATTAAAACAAAAAAGCTTTTTAGAGAATTTCTTTAAATTTGCTCCGCCTTATATACAGACGGTGCTGATGCTGCGCTCTTATAAAAAAGGCAGCCGTCTGGTAGCTGCAGGGGACAGCTGCGCCCATGTGTATATCCTTTTAAAAGGCCGTCTGGTAGCGGTTGAGGAACATGTGGCAAATATACCTTATCATTTTACAGAAATAAGGGCACTGGACATAGTTGGTGATTACGAATTTTTCACTGAAAAACAGCCCCGTCTGGTAACACTGACCACGCTGGAAGACTCTCTCTGCCTGGTGATCCCTGCAGCGGAATATATGACCTGGCTGCGGAGCGACTCCCACGCTCTTTTTCTCAGAAGCCGCATGATCATCACCCAGCTGGTAGCCCAGGCCCAGTTCCAGCGCCAGAACCTTTTTGCGGACAACCGCACCCGCATGCTGGTCTTTCTGAAAGAACAGGTGACACAGGCTGTAAATGACAGCACACATACGGAAAACAGCAATGGTAATCCAAACCCCGGTTCCGTCTATCCCATCCGTATCCCCTTCACCAGGCCGGAGATCGCAGCACATCTTGGCTGCTCGGTACGGACAGTAAACAGGACGGTTCAGGAACTTGTGGATGAAGAGATCATTCATTTAAACAAGAGAAAAATCTGGATCAGTGAGAAACAGGCCAGCACTTTTCTGTGATCGATAACTCAGCCCGCAAAACCACCCAACACAGTTCTTTACTAATGCATAACGTGAAAGACCGCCTGCTCTTTCTTTTGAACAGACGGTCTTTTCTCATACTTATTTATCTATTTTTCTTTTGTAACATTGCTTATTGCAAAATCCAATGCTCTTATCTTCTGCAGCTTCCCAGGCCGGATACTCCGGCTGGTCTTACATTTCCATTCTGGCAGCCATCCTGAAGGCATGCACCAAGACCATTTAACAGGCAGTTTAAGTCCTGTCCGCCGTTTGCAGCGCATTCTGCCTGAATGCAGTTTGCCTGATCATATGTACAGCTGTTTACGTTACACGCCTGATTTGCGTTAGGTACGCATGCGGAGCCGATCATTGCTGCAAGTGCCATTGTGGATACTGATAACATAGTTTTGTCCTCGCTTTCATTTTATTACAAATTTATTTCATTTATGTTACAAAACTATATTATCACATTTTTCTGGAAAATTACCTGGTAATAAATGGTAGTTTCACGAACCTTCGTTAATGGCTTGCTTTTCTTTTGGACTCATTACATTATATAACTGTCTCCGCATAGTGTACAGATGCCATAGCATCTTTGCAATACGCATCTGCTCCAATGGTATCTGCATACTCCTGAGTGAGCACTGCTCCGCCTACCATGACTTTTACCCACGGGGCGCTTTCACGCAGCTGCTTAATGGTCTCCTCCATGCTTGGAACTGTAGTAGTCATCAGGGCGCTTAAGCCTACTAATGGTACATGGCGGCTTACAGCTTCTTCTACTACTGTCTCCGGCGGAACATCTTTTCCAAGATCGATCACATCGTAGCTGTAGTTTTCCAGAAGAACCTTTACGATGTTCTTTCCAATGTCATGGATATCGCCTTTGACAGTTGCAAGGATAATGGTACCTTTCTTTTCCTGGGTCTCTCCGCTGCCTGCCATGGCATTTTTGATCACTTCAAAGGCTGCTTTGGCTGCTTCCGCACTCATTAACAGCTGTGGAAGGAAAACAGTACCTTTCTCAAAGCCTTTTCCTACATGGTCCAGTGCCGGGATGATCTCTTCATTGATCACATCCAGGGCTTCTTTTTCCTTTAAAAGAGCAGTTACGCTTTCTACTGCTACTTCTTTTAAACCTCTTTCAATGGCATTTCCAAGACTTCCTGCACTCCCTGCACCGCCATTTCCGGCTGCACCGGAACCTCCGGCACCATTTCCACCTTTTCCAATGGTCTGGCCCAGACCTGCAGTCTGGCCACTGTAAATGCTGATATATTCACTGCACTGAGGATCCAGGTTCATCAATGCGTTAAAGCTATAATAAGCCCGCATCATAGCTTCAGAGTTCGGATTGATAATGGCAGCGCTTAAACCGCTTTCCATTGCCATGGTAAAGAAAGCACCGTTGATGATCTCTCTCTGAGGAAGTCCAAAGGAGATATTGGATACACCTAAAACAGACTTTCCGCCTAATTCATCACGGATCTTTCTAAGAGTTTCAAGAGTAACGATCGCTCCCTGGCTGTCAGAGCTTACCGTCATGCAAAGACCGTCTAAAATAATATCTTCCGGTCCAATTCCATAAGCAGCAGCTGTGTCAATGATCTTCTTTCCTACTGCAATTCTTCCCTCTGCAGTCTCAGGAATGCCGTCTTCATCCAGACAAAGTCCTACAACAACACCGCCGTATTTTGCAACCAGCGGGAAGATCTGTTCCATAACCTCTTTTTTACCGTTGACAGAGTTGATCAGAGGCTTTCCGTTGTATACACGAAGGCCCCGCTCCATAGCCTCTGCACTGGAGGTATCTAACTGTAATGGCAGATCAATGACCGCCTGCAGTTCTTTTACCACATCTTCCATCATGGAAGGCTCATCGATCTCCGGAAGACCTACGTTTACGTCCAGGACATCTGCGCCATTATCCTGCTGGGTCACACCTTCACGAAGGATATATTCCAGGTTGTGGTCACGGAGAGCCTGTTTAAATTTGGATTTTCCTGTAGGATTGATACGCTCGCCAATGATAATGGTCTTTTTATCAAATACAACTGCCTGGGAATAGGAAGAAATGACCGTGCGGTGCTTCTTTTCCGGCATCTGCACTGGGATATCCTTTGTCAGTTCTACCATGGCATGGATGTGATCTGGTGTTGTACCACAGCAGCCGCCGGTGATCACAGCGCCCATTCTTACAATCTCTTCCATCACAGCAGCAAAGTCTTTTGGATCTACGTCATATACGGTCTTTCCATTTTCACTTCTTGGAAGTCCTGCATTTGGGTTAACCAGGATCGGGGTAGAAGAAACTTCCAGGATATCTTTTACGATCCCCTTCATCTGTTCCGGTCCCAGACCGCAGTTTACGCCCAGAACGTCTACTCCCAGACCTTCTAACAGCGCTACGGTGGACTCTACATTTCCGCCAGTAAGCAATTTGCCTTTTTCATCATAAATAACAGTAGCAAAGATTGGCAGTCTTGCTCCTGTTTCCGGGTTAATGCCAGCCTCTTTTGCAGCTAAAACAGCAGCCTTTAACTCATAGCTGTCACTCATGGTCTCAATGAGCACCAGATCAGCGCCTGCTGCCGCGCCAATGGAAACTACCTCTTTGTATAAAGATACAGCAGTCTCAAATGGCAGATCGCCCAGTGGCTTTAAAAGCTTTCCTGTAGGCCCCAGATCCAGGGCTACATAGCCTCTGCCAGCTTCCTCTACCGCTTTTCTTGCATTGGCAATAGCTGCCTCTACAATGGCCTTTAGCTCCCCGTCCTTGTCATATTTTAACCGGTTGGCGCCAAAGGTATTGGTAGTCATAATATCCGCACCTGCTGCCAGGTATTTTCTGTGCACATCTGTAATAACTTCCGGATGGGAAATATTCCAGCGCTCTGGCAGTTCACCGGCAGCAAGTCCCGCAGCCTGCAGCAGACTTCCCATACCGCCGTCACAATACAGGCGGCGCACTTTCATTTCATCTAAAATGCTCATATTAAACCTCTTTTGATCTATTTTATCTGATCTATTTAAGCGTAACAGTTCATAATGACTCTGTCCGCTACCGCCTGTACAGGCAGTCTGTTTTTCCGCAGGCCTCACAGCCCTTTACGTCACAGCGGTGGGGCTTTTGGCTCACTCCGATCACTGCTGTTACGGATTTGGAAGGCATCATCAGAAAACTGTCTGTCAGTTTGATCCCCAGGTGCTTTCCTGCATCCAGTGCATCTAAAACAGCGCTCTGGCAGCTTAAAGAAAAATCCCCGTATCCGGGACTGAACCTTGGCCGCAGATACAGGCCTTTTTCTTCGTACTCTTTTTTCAGGCCTTCACACACCTGATCGCAGTATTCCTCGATCATAGCCGCAGAAGCAGCCTGCAAGATCACTGCCCGGCTCATTTCCAGGCGGTTGTACTTCTGGATCAGGTAATCCGCTCCCACACCCAACGTTGCGGCAAAAACCAGTATTTTTTCACAGTCTTTTAAATTAACAGAAAGATTTCTGCTTTTTGTCTGGAAAACTTCCCCATCGATCCGATTGTCTGCTCCCAGAGTAAGAGGAAATTCCCGCACCCGGTACTTAGGTGAAACATTTTTCCACAAAAGCTCCAGGCAGTCTTCCACGATCCTGCTTACATTTTCGTCTGCCTCCTGGTTTTTATACCCCAGATAGCGTAAAACCTCTCTTCTGTTAATATCTGCCAGTTCCATTTTCCTGTATGTCCTCCTGTCCCAAGCCGTTCACTCAGATTCCCGCACTATCGTGCTCTACTGCCTGCATTCGCAGGCGGAACCTTCGTTAATGGCTTGTTTTTCTTTTGGACTCATTACGTTATTTCAGCAGCTCTGAAATATTGCTCTGGATCTGTGCAGCTACATCCGGCTTATTCATGGTGTACACATGAATTCCCTTAATACCATTTGCCAGAAGGTCGATGATCTGATCTGTAGCATAAGCGATACCAGCCTGCTTCATAGCTGCCGGATTATCTCCGTATTTATCGACTAAAGATAAGAAACGTGCCGGCATATAGCTTCCGGACATCTGTGCAATACGCTTTAACTGGCTTCCGCTGGTAACAGGCATGATACCTGCGATCACAGGAATGGTAATGCCTTTTTCACGGATGCGGTATAAATAACTGTAAAGAAGGCTGTTATCAAAAAACATCTGAGTTGTGACAAAATCACAGCCAGCGTCTACTTTCTCCTTTAAATAGTCCATATCTACAGACTTGTTAGAAGATTCCGGATGTCCTTCCGGATAGCAGGCTGCACCGATGCAGAAATCTCCGGCTTCCTTGATCTCATGGATCAGCTCAGAAGCATAGTGATAAACTTCCGGTGTTTTTCCGTCCTGTGGGATATCTCCTCTCAGTGCCAGGACATTTTCGATCTTATGTGCCTTTAATTCCTCCAATACATGATGTACTTTCTCTCTTGTAGAAGAAACACAGGTAAGATGAGCCAGTGGTGTCACGCCATACTCTTCTTTAATAGTAGAAGCGATCTTTACTGTATAATCACTGGTTCCGCCGCCTGCACCGTAAGTAACGCTCATAAAATCCGGCTTTAACTGGGCGATCTTGGAAGCTGCCTTTTCTACGGACTCATAAGCATCTGCTGTCTTTGGAGGGAATACTTCAAATGAAAGGGTTGGTCTGCCCTCTGCCAGTATATCTTTTATCTTCATAATGTAGATCCTTTCTTTCATAAAACATATCTTCAAATGTATTCTGGGGATACGTTTCAGGAACATATTTCCAGAACACATTTGAAGAAATCATTTTTCAATAAAGGGATGCCGCAAAAACGCAGGCTTCTGCAGCATCCCCCATAAATCACAGTTTTTATTACCATTCATGCGCTGCACGAACGGGTCTTACTGCTCTAATGTCACCTTTTTCAGATGCCAGATATCTCTTACATACTCTTCAATGGTACGGTCAGAAGTAAACTTACCGCTGTGGGAAACATTGATAAGAGCTGCTTTTGCCCACCACTGTCTGTCTCTGTAAGCCTTGTCGATCTTCTCATGAGCCTCTGCATAGGAACGGAAATCTTTCAGGATAAAGTAAGTATCCGGACGGCTGCCGCCACAGTTATTTAACAGAGAATCATAGATTTCCTTAAACAGCTGTGGTTCCTTTGGAGAATAATATCCATTGGTCAGCTGCATCAGGACTCTGCGTATCTGAGGATCATTGTTGAAGATATCCATCGGATTGTAGCCGCCGTTATTCTCATAATTGATAACTTCGTCTGCGGAAAGACCGAAGATAAAGGCATTTTCCTGTCCAACTTCTTCTACGATCTCAACGTTTGCACCATCCATGGTTCCCAGTGTAAGAGCACCGTTTAACATGAACTTCATGTTACCGGTACCGGAAGCCTCCTTGCTGGCTGTGGAGATCTGCTCGCTGACATCTGCTGCTGCAAAGATGATCTCTGCGTTGGATACGCGGTAGTCTTCAATAAATACAACCTTGATCTTTCCATTAATGGACTTATCATTGTTGATCACATCTGCTACTGCATTGATCAGCTTAATAGTCAGTTTTGCACGGCGGTAGCCTGCTGCTGCCTTAGCGCCGAAAATAAAGGTTCTTGGAACCATATCCATGTTTGGGTTATCCTTTAACTGATTGTAAAGGTACATAACATGGAGAATGTTCATCAGCTGACGCTTGTACTCATGAAGTCTCTTAACCTGTACATCAAAAATAGAGTTTGGATCAACGTCAATGCCGTTGTGCTCCTTAATGTACTTAGCCAGACGTACTTTATTCTTATATTTAATATCCAGGAATTCCTTCTGGCATTCCTTATCATCCATAAATGCTGCCAGTTCTTTAATATGAGGCAGGTTTGTGATCCACTCATCGCCAATCTTGTCAGTTACCCAGTCAGCTAATAATGGGTTGCCGTGAAGCAGGAAACGTCTCTGGGTGATACCATTGGTCTTGTTGTTGAACTTCTCAGGCATCATCTCATAGAAGTCTTTTAACTCCTCATGCTTTAAGATCTCAGTATGCAGTCTTGCAACACCATTTACAGAGAAGCCTGCTACAATAGCCATATAAGCCATTCTTACCTGACCATTGTATACAACTGCCATCTTTGCGATCTTGTCCTGATCACCAGGATATCTCTGCTGGATCTCATTTACAAAACGGCGGTTGATCTCTTCTACGATCTGATAGATACGTGGAAGCAGACGGGAGAATAAGTCTACCGGCCACTTCTCTAATGCCTCAGACATGATCGTGTGGTTGGTGTATGCACAGGTTCTTGTAGTAATATCCCATGCTTCTTCCCAGGTAAGGCCTTCATCGTCTAAGAGGATACGCATTAACTCAGGAATTGCTACAGTTGGATGGGTATCATTTAACTGGAATACAACCTTCTCAGGGAACTGATGGATGTCGTCATGTTTTTCTTTAAATTTCTGTACTGCTCTCTGAACGCTGGCAGAGATGAAGAAATACTGCTGTTTTAAACGCAGTTCCTTACCTGCATAATGGTTATCATTTGGATAAAGGACCTCAACGATGTTCTTAGCCAGGTTTTCCTGCTCAACAGCCTTCTGATAATCACCACGGTCAAAGGAGTCCAGGTTAAAGGTATTAACAGGTTCAGCATCCCAGATACGAAGTGTATTTACAATGTGGTTGCCATAGCCTACAACTGGCAGGTCATATGGAACAGCCTTTACAGACTGATAACCTTCCTGTACGAAATGGCTCATACCATTGCGGTCTTCAATACGTACATAGCCGCCGAATTTTACTTCTACAGCATACTCCGGACGGCGGATCTCAAATGGATTGCCATTTTCCAGCCAGTTATCCGGAACTTCTACCTGATAACCATCTTCGATCTTCTGTTTGAACATACCATAACGGTAACGGATACCGCAGCCATATGCCGGATAGCCCAGGGTTGCTAAAGAGTCAAGGAAGCATGCTGCTAAACGTCCTAAACCACCATTTCCTAATGCTGCATCCGGTTCCTGGTCTTCGATAGCATTTAAGTCAAAGCCCATTTCGTCTAATGCTTCTGCGATCTCCTTATATTCACGAAGATTGATCATATTGTTTCCAAGGGCACGACCCATTAAAAACTCCATAGACAGATAATAAAGGGTCTTTACATCTTTTTTCTCATATTCCTTGTGGGTTGTTATCCACTGGTCAATGATATCGTCCTTTACTGTATAAGCCACAGCCTGGAAGATCTGCTGAGGGGTTGCTTCGTCGATGGTACGACGGAACATGTTTTTTACATTAAAGGTTACTGCACTTTTGAACAAAGCCTTGTCAAAGCCTGTATTTTTCATAGCCTTCCTCCTCATTTTCCCATATGCCCCCTTTACAGAAAGCATACCCATATTTTGACCCGCACACGCCTGCACGCGCTGCTGATCTGTTTGACAAATAAATGATACAAACAAGGGACAGGTAACATTTCTGCCCTGTCCCTCATATTACCATTTTTTCCAGTCTATTTCAACTTAAATACGGATATTAAACCATATTTTACCATTATTATATGGCTACTTTACAGCTTTTCCACACCTAACATAACAGTCTCGCCGTTGATGTTCCACTCTTTGGTGAAGCCCTTCATCTCACCTAAGTGGATGTAATCAGCCATAACCTCGCTCTTGATCTCATCTGCGTTGTTCTTGATCAGCTCAGCGATCTTGTCGTTGCCGCTCTGGTATACGCCGATGTGGTCCATAACCTCAAAGCCAGCTTCCTTACGCATGGTCTGGATCTTGCTGATCACTTCGCGGACAAAACCTTCTTCGATCAGTTCAGGAGTCAGGTTGGTATCCAGGACAACAGTTACATAGTTGTCTTCTTCTGTTACATAACCATCTTTCTTTGCTACATCGATCAACAGGTCATCCTTTGTAAGAACAACTTCCTGTCCGTCAAAGTCAAAGGTTAATGCGCCGGTCTCATTTAAAGTATCCATAGCAGCACTTCCGTCTAAGTTGGTCAGTGCTTCACGGATCTTTCCTAACAGCTTGCCGTATTTTGGTCCTACGGTCTTTAACTGTGGCTTAAATGTATAGGAAGTGAAGGCTCTTACGTCATCTGTAAAGGTTACTTTCTTTACATTTAACTCTTCTTCAATGATCTCTACATAGAAATCAGATAATGCATGGTCTGCCTTTACATACATCTGGGCGATTGGCTGACGGTTCTTGATATTTGCTGTATTTCTGGCTGCACGGCCCATAACAACAGTATCCAGAACTTCTTCCATATCTGCTTCTAACTTCTCATCAATCCACTCTTCCTTTACTACAGGGAAGTCGCACAGATGAACGCTTTCCGGAGCGGTCTTGTCGATCTTTCTTACCAGGTTCTGGTAGATCTGCTCTGTCATGAACGGGATCATAGGAGCAGCTGCCTTTGCAACAGTTACAAGAGCGGTGTACAGGGTCATATAGGCATTGATCTTATCCTGCTCCATGCCCTTTGCCCAGAAACGCTCACGGCTTCTGCGCACGTACCAGTTACTCATATCATCTACGAATTCCTGGAGAGCCTTTGCAGCCTCAGGGATACGGTAGTTCATCAGGTTGTCATCTACTGCCTTGACCATGGAGTTCATCTTGGACAGCAGCCACTTATCCATTACCGGCAGCTTATCATATTCTAAGCTGTATTTGGTAGCGTCAAAGTTGTCGATATTTGCATACAATACCCAGAATGCGTAGGTATTCCATAAGGTACCCATGAACTTTCTCTGTCCTTCGGTCACTGCCTTATCCTGGTATCTCTTCGGGATCCATGGAGCGGAGCAGGTATAGAAGAACCATCTGATGGCATCTGCGCCATGCTTCTGTAAGGTGTCAAATGGGTCAACTGCATTTCCCTTGGACTTACTCATCTTCTGTCCGTTCTCATCCAGAACCAGACCCATTACAACTACATTTTCGTAAGGAGCCTTGTTGAACAGTAAGGTAGACTCAGCTAACAGGGAGTAAAACCATCCACGAGTCTGGTCTACAGCCTCGGAAATGAACTGAGCCGGGAACTGGGACTCAAACAGTTCCTTATTCTCAAATGGATAATGATGCTGTGCAAATGGCATTGCACCAGAGTCGAACCAGCAGTCGATAACTTCCGGTACACGCTTCATCTGCTTGCCGCACTTCGGGCAGCGGATGGTAACAGCGTCAATGTATGGACGGTGAAGTTCAATATCATCCGGGCAGTTGTCAGACATGCTCTTTAATTCTTCAATGCTTCCGATGGAATGCTGATGTCCGCACTCGCACTCCCAGATATTTAATGGAGTTCCCCAATATCTGTTTCTGGAAATGCCCCAGTCCTGAATGTTCTCCAGCCAGTCACCGAAACGGCCTTTACCAATAGACTCAGGTACCCAGTTAATGGTGTTGTTATTGCGGATCAGGTCATCCTTAACAGCAGTCATCTTAATGAACCAGGATTCTCTTGCATAGTAGATCAGTGGAGTACCGCATCTCCAGCAGTGTGGATAGCTGTGCTCAAATGCAGGAGCATCAAATAACAGGCCTTTTTCTTTTAAGTCTTTTAATACTAATGGATCAGCATCTTTTACAAACTTGCCTGCAAATGGAGTATCTGCTGACATATCACCCTTTGCATCAACTAACTGGACGAAAGGCAGGTTGTACTTGCGGCCTACATTGGCATCGTCTTCACCAAATGCAGGAGCAATGTGTACGATTCCGGTACCATCTGTTAAGGTTACATAGGTATCACATACAACATAGAACGCTTTTTTGTGCTGCTTCTCGCAGTATGGAACGGAGCAGTCGTATAATGGCTCATATTCCTTGAATTCCAGATCCTTACCTACATAAGTTTCCAGAACCTCACAGCCTTCTCCTAATACCTTTTCCATTAATGCATGTGCAATGTAATAGGTATAGCCGTCTGCTGCCTTCACTTTTACGTATTCTTCATTTGGGTTTACGCAAAGTGCCAGGTTGCTTGGAAGGGTCCATGGGGTTGTGGTCCATGCCAGGATATAAGCATCTTCCCCTTTTACTTTAAAACGTACCACTGCAGAACGCTCTTTTACGTCCTTGTATCCCTGCGCTACCTCGTGGGAGGAAAGCGGGGTACCGCAGCGTGGGCAGTAAGGAACTACCTTAAAGCCCTTGTATAACAGGCCTTTATCCCAGATCTGCTTTAATGCCCACCATTCAGACTCAATAAAGGAATTGTGGTAGGTAACATATGGATTGTCCATATCAGCCCAGAAACCAACAGTGCCGGAGAAATCTTCCCACATGCCCTTGTATTTCCAGACACTTTCCTTACACTGCTTGATAAATGGCTCCAGACCGTATTTTTCAATCTGGTCCTTTCCGTCAAGGCCTAACTTCTTTTCTACTTCCAGTTCTACAGGAAGTCCGTGAGTATCCCAGCCGGCCTTTCTTGGAACCATATAGCCCTTCATAGCACGGAATCTTGGGATCATATCCTTGATTACACGGGTCTCAACATGGCCGATATGTGGCTTACCGTTTGCGGTTGGCGGTCCATCATAGAATACATATGGCTGGCAGCCTTCACGCATCTTAATACTCTTCTCAAAAATGTGTTCATCTTCCCAGAACTTTTCGACTTCTTTTTCTCTTTCCACAAACTTAAGGTCTGTGGGGACTTTGTCATACATCCTTGCTTTCCTCCATTTCTAAATTTGAAGAATGTCTCACAGGTACTTTTCAAGGTCAGCGCCCTGAATTTTCAATACATGGATCTGTCACCTGACGGTGCATCACCATAAAAAAGAAAAAGCTTCCATCCCCGTAAAAGGACGAAAGCTTAGATTCGTTCAACCACCTGTTACTGCATACCATCATATGAGTTCCCTTAACGCAGGAAATGCGGCCCGACCTACTTAAAACTTCAGCTGGCAGCTCCGGAGTGATCTTCTCCTCTTTCCTACTAATACCGGATTCCCACCTGCACCGGCTCTCTGTGATGTTTGGAAAAGGATACTGTCTCCTTCTTGGCTTTTCTTTTATAACTTTCATTATAACAGTTACATTATAATGACTGGGGATGGAAATGTCAACGGCTAAACTGAGGAGAAAACTTTAAAAATACACGGTATCTATCCAAAAAACAACTTCATATCCTCTTCCACCGTCGTGATTCCCGCAATATGAAACTTCTCCACCAGCACTTTCAACACCGCCGGGGACAGGAACGCAGGCAGCGTTGGACCTAAGTGGATATTTTTAATACCTAAGGACAACAGCGCCAGGAAAACGATCACGGCTTTCTGCTCATACCAGGCGATGTTATAAACAATAGGAAGGTCGTTGATATCATCCAGACCAAATACCTCCTGAAGCTTCATGGCGATCACTGCCAGGGAATAGGAGTCGTTGCACTGACCTGCATCCAGGATCCTTGGGATGCCGTCAATGTCTCCCAGTTTTAATTTATTGTAGCGGTACTTGGCGCAGCCTGCTGTGAGGATCACGGTATCTTTTGGCAGTGCTTTGGCAAATTCTGTATAATATTCACGGCTCTTCATGCGTCCGTCACAGCCCGCCATGACTACGAATTTCTTTATTTTCCCGGACTTTACCGCTGCCACTACTTTATCTGCCAGCGCGATCACCTGGGCATGGGCAAAGCCACCTGGGATCGTACCAAATTCCAGTTCTTTAGGCGGCGGACATTTCTTTGCCTGTTCTATGATCTGGGAAAAATCCTTCTTTTCTCCTAAGCCCCCTGGAATATAGGTACAGCCCGGATATCCTGCTGCACCGGTGGTGTAAAGACGGTCTTTATAACTGGCTTTTGGCGGCACGATACAGTTAGTGGTCATAAGGATCGGCCCGTTAAATGACTCAAATTCTTCTTTCTGCTGCCACCAGGCATTGCCATAATTCCCCACAAAATGGGGATATTTCTTAAAGGCCGGATAACTGCAGGCAGGAAGCATTTCTGAATGGGTATACACATCCACGCCTGTTCCTTTTGTCTGCTCCAAAAGCATTTCCAGGTCCCGCAGGTCATGACCGGAAACCAGAATGCCCGGATTTTTTCTTACACCGATATTCACTGCTGTGATCTCTGGATCTCCATAAGCCCCGGTATTGGCAGCATCTAACATGGCCATTCCCTTTACACCGTATTCTCCTGTTTTTAAGGTCAACGCCACTAATTCCTCTGCCGACAAGCTGTTATCCAATGTCTTTGCCAGAGTTTCCTGTATAAACGCATCCAGCTTTGGATCTGTATGCATCAGGGCATTGGCATGTTTGGTATAAGCGCAAAGTCCCTTGATGCCATAGGTGATCAACTGCTGAAGGCTTCGGATATCCTCATCTGGATTGGAAAGAACTCCCACTTTTCCGGCGATCACCTCCCAGTCCCCGCTTCCGTCCCACAAAGCAGCCTCAGAAAGCCCGGAGGTATCTTTTACCTTCTTTAATAATTCTTTTTTCACATGAAGAGTGTCATGGATCCGGTTCTCAATGGCCTCTTTATCAAAATTAGCATTTGTAATGGTCATAAACAGGTTCATTACCACCATGCGGTTTTCAGCATCACTGATATTCGTGCCTTCCTTACGCAGTCTGGTTGTTACCTCACAATACCCCTTTGTCACATACACCAAAAGATCCTGAGCTGCCGCAACCTGGGGATTTTTGCCACAGACGCCGGTTAAAGTACAGCCAGTGCAGTTGGCTGTTTCCTGACACTGGTAACAGAACATTTTATTTTCCATGGATCTGGTCTCCTTTGCACTAATAAATTTTTGATAATTCTTTGATAGATTTAGAATAACCATTTTTCCTGAAACCATGTAACTATGTCCGGTTGCCAAGAATATACATTTCCTCTATACTAGAAAACAGATATATTTTCCCGCGATCGCGGAAATGATATATCACTAAACTACATATCACCCATTAAAGGACTTATTTTTATGAAATTAAATGAAATTGAAATAACAGACTTTAACGCCCCGGAGCTTGACATCTACGCCCGCTTCAACGAAGCCCAGCTTCTCCACTATTTTGAACCAGCTCCCGGCGTATTTATTGCAGAAAGCCCTAAGGTAATTGAACGGGCATTAAATGCAGGATATGCTCCTATTTCTTTTCTTGCAGAAAAACGGCTGGTCGCAGCTGACGCTGGCGAAACCAGACAGCTTCTTGAAAAATACCCGGATGTACCGGTATTTACCGCTGAATACAATGTACTTACAAAACTCACCGGCTTTGCACTGACCCGTGGCATGCTCTGCGCCATGAAGCGCAATGTCCTTCCTTCTGTAGAAGATGTATGTAAACATGCAAACCGCATTGCTATTCTAGAAGATGTAGTAAACCCAACCAATGTAGGAGCCATTATCCGTTCTGCTGCTGCCCTTGGCATGGACGCCGTACTTCTCACCCATGGCTGCGCTGATCCATTATACCGCCGCGCCTCCCGTGTGAGCATGGGAACTGTATTCCAGATCCCATGGACCATTCTTCCCAAAAATTCCTGGCCAGATGCTTCCATGGATACCTTAAAAGCTTTGGGCTTTAAAACTGCTGCTATGGCATTAAAAACCGACTCTGTATCCATTGACGATCCTGTTTTAACTTCCCATGAAAAGCTGACTATTGTCCTTGGCACAGAAGGCGAAGGCCTGAAAGATGCGACTATTGCAGCCTGCGACTACACCGTTCTCATTCCTATGTTCCACGGAGTAGACTCCCTGAATGTGGCAGCAGCCAGTGCTGTGGCTTTCTGGCAGCTTGGACGGAGGAAATAGGCATTTTATTCCGCTCTGTCAGAACACTTGTCTTGTCATGTGTATATAATATTGTTAAATTTGTAACGATATGTTCCTTTTTTTACATAAATATGCTATATTGTTACGGAAACTTTACAAACAACCGCACACAGCCATTTATTTCAAACCAAAGACTGTGTACCAGGAGGGAGCCAACTTATGGATCACAGAAATCTCACACTACTCACTGACCTGTATGAACTGACGATGATGCAGGGCTATTTTAAGGAAAAAGACGCAAATGAAACTGTCATCTTCGATATGTTCTACCGTACCAATCCCCATGGAAATGGTTTTGCCATTTGTGCCGGTCTGGAACAGGCCATTGAATATATCAAAGGACTCCATTTTGACGAAAGTGATATTGAATATTTAAGAAGTTTAAATATATTTGCAGAAGACTTCTTAGAGTATCTTAGTACTTTCCGTTTTACAGGCGATATCTACGCTATCCCGGAAGGTACCGTTGTATTCCCAAGAGAGTCTTTAATTAAAGTAATCGCACCGATCATGCAGGCGCAGCTGGTTGAAACAGCACTTCTTACCATTATCAACCACCAGAGTCTGATCGCAACTAAAACAGAGCGTATTGTCCACGCTGCAAAGGGCGATGGCGTTATGGAATTCGGTCTCCGCCGTGCCCAGGGAGCTGATGCCGGTACTTACGGCGCAAGAGCTGCCATGATCGCAGGCTGTATCGGTACTTCCAATGTACTCTGCGGAAAGATGTTTGATGTTCCGGTAAAAGGAACCCATGCACACAGCTGGATCATGAGCTTCCCGGATGAGCTGACCGCTTTCCGTACCTATGCAAAGCTGTACCCATCTGCATGTATCCTGTTAGTAGATACTTATGATACCTTAAAATCCGGTATTCCAAATGCCATCAAGGTATTTAAGGAAATGAGAGAAGCTGGCATTCCGCTGACCTTCTACGGTATCCGCTTAGACAGCGGTGACCTGGCATATCTGTCAAAGAAAGCAAAGAAGATGCTGGACGCAGCAGGCTTCCCGGATGCAGTTATCTCCGCTTCCAATGACCTGGATGAGTACCTGATCGACAGCTTAAAGGTACAGGGCGCTACCATCAATTCCTGGGGCGTTGGTACCAATCTGATCACAGCGAAGGACTGCCCATCCTTTGGCGGTGTTTACAAGTTAGCTGCTGTAAAGGACAAGACCACCGGTGAGTTCATTCCAAAGATCAAATTATCTGAAAATGCTGAAAAGATCACAAATCCTGGAAATAAGACCATTTATCGTATTTATGACAAGGAAAACGGCAAGATCATTGCAGATCTGATCTGCCTGGTAGGCGAGAAGTTCGATACTAACAACTCTCTCCTTCTCTTCGACCCACAGGAAACATGGAAGAAAACCTTATTAGCACCTGGCAGCTACACCATGCGCGAACTGTTAGTACCAGTCTTCTTAAACGGCGAATGCGTTTATGAATCACCAAAGGTAATGGATATCCAGAAATACTGTAAGGAAGAACTGGATACCTTATGGGATGAGTCCAAACGTCTGGTAAATCCTCACACCGTTCATGTAGATCTTTCTAATGAATTGTGGCAGACGAAACAGAAATTACTGGACAGCTATCACAAGAAATGAAAGTAATAAGAATATGATCGCATGATAACAAACAAGGCCGTCTGTTTTCGCAGACGGCCCATTTCGTATAAATGTCTCTTTGTTTTTGACTCTGGTATCACATTATAAATAATCACTTACGCAGATCGCGCCATAAGGCCGGATGCTCATATTATAAGCGCAGCCTTCTCCCAGGCATTTCTCCATATATTTTGTATATTCTTCTACCAGGTCATTTGGAAGCATTGCCATGATAACACCTGCGAAACCGCCTCCGTGTACACGGCAGGCACCTCTCTGCTTCTGGGCTATAAACAGCTCTGTTAAAGCAAGGGCAACGGTAATTCCCTGTTCTGCGTTATTGCTAGTAGTAAAGCAGTTCTGCAGCCATTTCCAGGAAGAATTTCCGGATGCTGTGATATTTTCCAGGAAATCATTAAAACGGCCCTCTTTTAATGCTGCTACCTCTGCTTCCACTCTCTTGTTTTCCTCAAAGAAATGAAGGGCACGCAGTACTGCACGGTCTCCTGCAAACTTCCGGATCTCAGGAAGATGCTGGATCACCTTCTCTTCTGAGATCTGGGCTAAAACATCTTTTCCAAAATACTTTGCCACCTTCTTCATCTCTTCCGGAATGGAAGAATACTCAGCACTCAGATCAGCATGGCCTTTTCCGGTCTGGACAATGATCAGACTGTGGTTCTGTGCCTTGAAATCAAAATCGATCTTCTGTACTACCGGAGTCATAGGCTCTACAAAATCAATGGTGATCAGGCCGCCTACTGCACATGCCATCTGGTCAAGAAGTCCTGATGCCTTGTCCCAGTATTTATTTTCCGCAAATTTTCCAATATGGGCATAAGCCACATTGTCCATACGGCTTTCATTGAAAAATGCATTTAACATGGAGCATAATAACATTTCAAAAGAAGCGGAGGAACTGACACCGGCTGCGCTGATCACATTGCTGGTAATATAAGCATTAAAGCCGCCAACACTGTAGCCTGATGTTTCAAATCCCTTTAAAATACCTTTGATCAGATCAACAGTTCCTGCTTTCTTAGCACTTGGCTCCAGATCATTTAAGTCAATAGTAATGTCCTGATTATAGGTTTCGCTGATGATCCGCACATGGCTGGAATAATTCTTTGCAGCTGCGCCTACACAGTCTAAGTTGATACTGCCGGCCAGCACCTTGCCGTGGTTGTGGTCTGTATGGTTTCCGCTGATCTCTGTACGGCCCGGTGATGAGAAAAGAAGGACTTCTTTGCTGTCGCCAAACGCCTGTTCAAAGCCTTTCAGTACCTTCTCATATCTTGCTTTGTTTTCAGCTGCTCCTTTTCCATAAAGTTCATGCATAAATGCATCTGTTTTTTCACTATTTAACTGTTTTATGGTCTCACATACATTCATAGCTGCCCTCTCCTTTTTCTGCTGATATGCTATTATCAGTCTAACACAAAAGTAACATCTGTCACAATACAATATTTTTCGATATTGCACATTCTTTCATGGACAGCTGACATTTTTTCTGTTATAACTGGACATACACATGACAACGGTCCCTGCTTTGCCCTGCAGGCAGACCGGAATTATTTTTAAGGAGTCTTACATGGAACTGGAACACAACTGGAACGGCCGCCCCTATCACAGTCTGGACTGGGAGCTGAAACATACATTTGGACATAAAGTATATAAACTGTCACTGGATGCAGGTCTTACCTGTCCCAACCGGGACGGCACCTGTGGGACCAGGGGATGCATTTTCTGCAGCGAAGGCGGTTCCGGAGATTTTGCGGAAAGCCTGAAAACAGATGTATGGGATCAGATCGAAGCTGCCAAAGGACGGGTAAGTAATAAGACCGGCTCTGATGAAGCTTGCAATTATATCGCCTATTTTCAGTCCTTTACCAATACCTACGCACCGGTTTTTTATTTGAAACCACTGTTTGAACGTGCCATCAGCCACCCGGATATCGCTGCTCTTTCCATTGCCACAAGGCCGGACTGCCTGGGGGATGATATTATAGACCTGTTAAAAGAGTTAAACAGTAAGAAACCGGTCTGGGTGGAGCTTGGGCTTCAGACGATCCATGAAAAAACCGCCCGCTTTATCCGCAGAGGTTATGAACTTCCTGTGTTTGAGGATGCTTTAAAACGGCTGAAAAAAGCCGGCATTACTGTGATCGTCCATGTGATCCTTGGACTTCCCGGCGAAACCACAGACCAGATGAAGGAAACTGTAACCTATCTGGCAGACCGGCCCATTGACGGGATCAAGCTGCAGCTGCTCCATATATTAAAAGGGACCGATCTGGCAGATGTCTACCAGACAGATCCCTTTCATGTGTTTTCTATAGAAGAATATATCGATCTTGTGATCGACTGTATCACGCTTTTACCGCCCCGGATCACCATTCACCGCATGACCGGTGACGGACCGAAAAATCTCCTGATCGCGCCTTTGTGGAGCGGAAACAAACGGCTTGTTTTAAATCAGCTGCATAAACGTTTTAAAGAACGTGGGGCATGGCAGGGACAGTGTTATGTGTCCCCGCTTATCCCTGCGGCACTACCGTTCCGTCATCCTCAATGGTAACACCATAGGAAATACCTGTCATATAAGAGGCAAAGTCTGCCTTCTGGGCTTCATTTTCAAGCACTCTTGTATATCCGGCGGAAGACGTTCCCGGCACAAAGGTAAGCTGGCTTGCCTGCCCATCCCACTGCACCTTAAGCAGTGCCGTCTTAGGGATACTGCTTCCGAAAATGAAATTGCCCAGACTGTATACGATCGGCTTTCCCTTATAATATTCCACCCCCTGAAGCACATGGGGATGACTGCCAATGACTACATCTGCCCCGGCATCTATATACTGCTTTCCAAGAGATCTCTGGTAGTCTTCCGGCCTTTCACTGCGCTCAATGCCCCAGTGGACATATACCACCAGATAATCACACTGCTCTCTCAGCTTCTTTATCTCATCCACCAGTATTTTCGGATCATAGGTAGTAAACATACCCGGCTTTGTAGAAGTTGCATTCCAGGAAGCCACCGGTATTACCCTGGATGCTCCCAGAAAGCCGATCTTTTTGCCCTGGGCTTCTAAAATAACAGGTGCTTTTGCCTCATCTAAGTTCTTTCCTGCTCCTACTCTCCTGATACCGGCTTTATCCAAAGTATCACAGGTATCCAGTAAAGCATCTGTCCCATAATCCATGGCATGATTATTTGCCAGTGTCACAATATCGATCCCCAGCTCTTTAAAAACAAAGGTCAAAGACGGTGCCGCCCGGAAAGTAAACTGCTTATCCTCTGCCGGCGTTCCCCGGGTACTGAAAGGAAATTCCTCATTTGCCATGAAAATATCCGACTCATCGATCACAGACTGAAACTGGCTGTCCAGTACGCTGCGGATGCCTCCGTTTTTATAGGCATTCATCACATGATCTGATAAAAGAATGTCACCGGAAAAGACCAGATTTACCAGCTGATCCGTTGGCTCTGCTTCAGACTCAGTCTTACTCTCCTGGCTGTCATTTTCTGACTCACCTGTACTGCTATCATTTTCGGCAGCTTCTTCATCCGTGTTCTGTCCAGCGCTGCTATTTCCACCGTTCTCATTCTTTTCTGCACCAACACCATTTTCCTGATCCTGTTTACCATCTGGCTGGCCATTTTTGCTTTCACTGCTTTCTGCCAGGTCTTCATTTCCATTTTCTTCCAGTTTTTCAGACACTGACCCGCTCTTCTGCCCCGCCAGCTCACTGGCACTTACATAAGAACTGTTTTTCATATGCCGGATCGATAAACCCGCTATAACTGCCAACAGCAGCCCTGTAATAGCGGCCGCTGTGCATATCCATTTTTTTCTGTTCATTTTTTATTCCTGTTTACCAATATTAACCAATTGCCAGCACGATACCACCGTCATTTGCATATACGGTAGCAACGCCAGCTGCATTTGTAACAACGATCTCCTTAAAAGATGCACGCTTTGCCAGTTCCTGCTTTACGTACTCTCCTCTTTCAGGATTATTTACATGGCATACAACTGCACGTTTTCCTGTGGTATCCCCTGCTTCTTTAATGGCAATATCGCACATTCTCTGAAGCCCCTTGTTGATACCTCTTGCCTGGTCTAATTTGATGATCACACCATGGTCAGCGCCCATAACTGGCTTGATATTTAAGGCAGTTGCAAAGAATGCCTGCAGTCCGGAAAGTCTGCCGTTCTTGCGTAAGGTATCAAGGCTTTCAAGAACAAAGTAGGTGTGCATCTCATCACGGAATTTTCTCAGCTTTTCCACTACTTCTTCAAAGTTTAATCCCTGTTCACACAGATCCCTGATATAAAGGGCCTGCTCTAACTGTCCTGCTGATGCAGACTCGGAATCTAAAACTTCGATCTTTTTAGAAGACGTAATTCCTTTTTCCTTCATTTCTTCTTCATACAGCTGCTTTGCAAGAGCAGCTGAATTATAACTTCCGCTTAAATGGCTGGAAAGAGTGATCACAAATACTGCCTCTGCATCTGCTGCCTCATATGCTTCTTTAAAGATCTCTGGGGAAGGGCAGGCAGTTTTCGGGCACTCCGGACACTCCTTCACCATACGGATGAAAGCTTTCTGATCAAAAGTCTCATCATCTACCACCTGTGCAGCCCCCACCTGCAATGTCAGCGGTACCATCTGAAACCTCGGGTCCCTTTTCAGTTCTTCTGTCAGATCAAGACAGCTGTCTCCAATGATCTTGTAAGTCATGTTTCTATCCTCCGGTTATCCAACATGTCGTTCGATTATCCTAACATGTAGTATTCATTACTACTTATTATAACAGCATACTATATAAAATGCAATGCTAACCGAAGTTTTTATTCCTGTTCATAAGGCAGGCCTGCAGCAAATTTTTCGCAATTATGACGCATATAACATTTTCTGCAGTTTCTTCACAGAGCGGCTGTATTTGGAAAGTTCCGTTGCCTGGGGCATATTTAAGACCTGGGCGATCTCCCGGTGCTTCATCCCTGCAGCTGCATACAAAAGCACGATCTGCCGTTCCGTTTCATTTAACTGGTCTAACGCCTGTAAAAGAGCGGTCCTCTCTGCTGTCTGTTCTAACTGTGGCTGTGGCACACCGGTATCATCGATCTCCCCGTCTTCTAAAGTTTCCTGCCGCTTTTTCTCCCGCAGACGCATATAGCAAAGCCGCCTTGCAATGGTAAATACCCACGCCAGCGGCTTTCCATAGGGAACATAGTCCCCTGCATGTTCCCACACTGCCAGAAATGTTTCCTGCATCACATCTTCTGACTCATGTGGATCCTTTAAAACTGAGAAAATAAAACTGTATACAGACCGGGCCGTTTCCTCATAAAACTGCCGCAGCCCTTCTTTATCTCCATTTGCCATGTCACAGATCCAGTTTTCCAGTTCCATTGCCATTATACCAGTTCCCATTATCCCTTCTGCCAGGACTAAAATGGCGGCAATGCCTATTTCTCCGATCCATGTTTCTCTGAACGAAAACTGTTTTCTGCTGTGATGGAACAGCGGCATCCCGGCTCCCGGCGGCTGACTTCATTATTGATCCTGTTTTTCAGTCTTCCCACTGCCGATGCTTTATATTCTCTTGGAACCACCAGATCGAACACCAGACACACATTTTTGCCTGACCCTACTATGCGAAAATCATGGAACGACAGGCGGATATCAATATCCATAAGCACCCGGCTGATCAGGGAGCGGTACTGGGCCAGACGTTTATTATCCCGCTCTACCGGGTCCATGTGGATCACTAACATCATGTTAAATTTTTTTGCAGCATCCCTTTCGATCCGGTCAATGATCTCATGGGAATACTCCGGATCGTAGTTGCTTGGAACTTCCGCATGGATAGAAGCCATACTGTGAGACGGACCATAATTGTGAACGATCAGGTCATGGGTTCCCAGTATTCCTTCATAGCCTTCTACAAAATTGGATATTTCCTCATAAACCTCCGGTTCAATGGCTTCTCCGATCAGCGGCGCCAACGTATCTTTTGCAATATTCAATCCGCCGTACATAACAGCCACGGAAACTGCCAGACCTACAATGCCATCAATATTCCAGTTTAAATATTTCAAAGCAAGAAGGGATAAAATGGCTGCACTGGTAGTCATTACATCTCCCATGGCATCTGCAGCCGTTGCCTCCATCACCTTGGAATTGATCCTGCTTCCCAGTTTTCTGTTAAACAATGACAGCCAGAACTTCACTCCTACGGAAATAAGAAGGATCAGCACGGAGATCCATTTAAAATACACTTCTTCCGGGTGGAGCACTTTTCCAAGAGAAGTTTTAAACAGGGAAAATCCCACCTGAATAACCAGGAAAGCCACAATAAAAGCAGAAATATATTCAATCCGCCCATGCCCAAAAGGGTGATCGCTGTCAGCCGGTTTTCCTGCCATACGCACACCGATAAAACCGATAATGGACGATGCAGCATCGGATAAGTTATTAAATGCATCTGCCATAACGGACACACTGTTTACCAGAACGCCAATAAACAGCTTGGAAGCAAACAGAAGCAGATTGCAGCAGATGCCTACAATACTTGCCAGGATCCCATACCGGGTGCGCACCTGGGGATCTTCTGTTTTATCATGATCTTTCACAAAACATTTTACTAAAAAATCAGTCATCACTTATCCTCATACCCTACATTTACCAGGAACAGTCCCTGAGCCGGGGCAGTTGGTCCTGCTGCCTGCCGGTCCTGTGCGTCCAGGATCCTTGTTATCTTATCCGGTGCACATTTTCCCTGTCCCACTTCGATCAGCGTGCCAGTAAGGATACGTACCATCTGCTGTAAAAATCCATTTCCTGTAAAATAAATATGCAGGCGGCTTCCTGACTGCTCAAACTCTATTTTTTCAATGGTACGTACCGTTGATTTCTTCATTTTCTTATTGCCGCAGAAACTTTTAAAATCATGGGTTCCTGTAAGAAGACCGGCTGCTGCCTTCATGGCAGAAACATCCAACCGTTCTCCCAGACCATAATAATAATTTCTCTGAAAAACATCTTTTTTCGGTCCCATTTCCAGCTGATAGCAATACGTCTTTCTCACTGCTGAAAGGCGGCTGCGGAAACGCTCCGGAGCCACTTCACAGGATAAAACCGCAATATCCTCCGGCAGATACTCATTGATATATTCCATGATCTGATCCGGCGTTTTCTTTCCGCCACATTTTTCCCTTTTACAGCCCTGTCCAGCCTGGTTTCCGGCATTTTTTTCCAGTTCCCGCTTCTCCTGGACTTCCAGTTTTTTCCAGTCTATGTGAAAATTTGCTACCTGGCCCCTGGCATGGACTCCTGCATCGGTCCGGCCGGAACCATGGACTTCGATCTCTTCCCCGGTCATCTTAAAAAGGATCTGTTCTAATTTTCCCTGAATGGTCTTATCTGTATTCCCCTGTTTCTGCCAGCCATTATACCGGCTTCCGTCATAAGCCATTACCACTTTATAATTCATTATTCCTGCTCCTGTTTCCGCTGCCCTTTCCCTTTGCAGCTTTTCTGCCAGTTTTCAAAGCGCCCGTCATTTTCATGAAACCTGCCGTAACCATGATCCCGGTAACAATTCCCGCCATATCCAGCCACACATCGGATATCTGACCGGACCTGCCTTCTACAAACAGCTGTATGGTTTCATCTACAAAAGGCATAAAAAGTACTGCCGTCACATTTCCTTTTAAAAGGCAAAATACAGGCGCTATTCCAGCCCCTGTATTCATCGCCAGTAAAAATCCCAGTCCTGCATATTCTGTAAAATGGGCGGCTTTGCGCACCAGATGCTCTGTCAGCCACCAGGCATCCATTCCCGCTCCTGCAAGGAAATCCTGTATCTTCGCAAGAAAATATCCGCTCTCCTTAGAAGAAATAGCTGCAGGAGTCAGAGAATTGCCATATATAAAGCAGAGATATACCAGGATCAGGATCTTCCATTTCCATTTTTTCATGAACGTTTTCATGAATTCTCCTTTGAGAAAATTCCGCTTTCATCTACTGCATGGATCGCACGCTCTAATGCCTCACGGTCCTGTACCAGAGCCATACGCACAAAGCCTTCGCCGGATGGTCCGAAAGCACTTCCCGGTGTCACCATAACGCCTGTCTTTTCTACCAGATCCATAACAAAAGCTTCTGAAGACTTATACTGCTTCGGGATCGGAGCCCATACAAACATAGTTGCTACCGGACGGTCCATTTCCCAGCCAATGGAGCGAAAACCGTCACAGAGAATATCTCTTCTTGCCTCATAGGCTTTCATGGTATCATAAACACAGTCCTGATCGCCGGTAAGAGCTGCTACTGCTGCTGCCTGGATCGGCAGGAACATGCCATAGTCCATATTGGATTTTAACATCTTAAGATGCTTTACAACCTCTTTATTTCCAAGGCAGAAACCAATTCTTGCACCTGCAAGGCCATAAGTCTTGGAAAGTGAATTAAATTCCACACCGATCTCTTTTGCGCCCGGGTAACTTAAAAAGCTTCCGCAGGTCTTTCCATCAAATACAAGCTCGCTGTATGCATTATCATGGAGAACAATGATATCGTATTTCTTTGCAAATGCTACCAGGTCTCTGTAAAACTGCGCAGGAGCCATAGCGGTAGTCGGGTTGTTTGGATAAGAAACGACCATCAGTTTTGCTTTTCTTGCCACTTCTTCCGGGATGTCCTGAAGCTGGATAATATAGTCATTTTCTTTCTTAAGAGGCATATAATAAAGCTCTGCCCCTGCGATCTGCGGACCATCTCCGAATACTGGGTAACATGGATCCGGCACCATAACGATGTCTCCCTCATCTGCAATAGACAGGGCAATGTGAGCCAGACCTTCCTGGGAACCTAAAAGGGAACAAATCTCTGTATCCGGATCCAGTTCCACATCATATCTTCTCTTATACCAGTCTGCCACTGTATCTAACAGCTTTTTGGTATCGCTGATGGCGTAAACATAATTCTCCGGCTTCATAGCTTCCTCGCAAAGTGCCTTGCGGATATGCTCTGCCGGTGGAATGTTTGGCGCACCGATACTTAGATCGATCACTTCTTTTCCTTCACTGATCCTTTTATTCTTGATCTCAGCCAGTCTGGAAAAAATTCCCTCTCCAAACCGATCCATCCTTTTTGCAAATTTCATTTTCATTTCCTCCAAATATGCATCATGTTCTCTCGGGATCTTTCTGTGCCTGAGCAGGTGCATGAAAGACTCCGAGAGGACATCTTAAAACCATTCTGGATATTATAATACAAATGAATGGCGGTGACAAGAGGGATGCAAAACTTATCTTCCAGTATTTCCCAGCTATCTCCTGGTATAATAGATCTCTGTCTTTAATAAAAACTTGCCCTGAGATGGCCAGCCATAACGGCTGCTTGTGCTTCCATCACTGCCTGTATAATCCAGATATCTTTCTGTGTTCATCATGATCCGGCCATCTTCCAGAAACTCAATTTCCGGGTAATTATAAGATCTTTCCAGTTCATTTTTCCGGTCCCGTTCATATTCATCAATACGGCCGTCTGAATTAATATCATAATACCATTCCCCATCATCCCGGATAAAGCGATAGGTAGTTCTCACCTTATCTACAAAACGGTATCTGTCCACATCTGTTTTTTTGATGGCAAATTCCTCATATGTAGGCTTGGACGGATAGATCTTCTCCAGCCATTCATCCCAGGAATTTCCCTCTGTTATCCCGCACAGCACATATTGCCGGGTCTGTTCATTGTAAACGTAGGATGCAGCTCCACTGTAACTATAAATCCCCTCATAATCAATGGGATTGGCATTTACGTTGATCTTTGCTTCATTTACAGCCTGTCCTGTTTTTTTAGTTTGGACAACACCATTCTGCACCCAGGCACCGCTTGCATTCACTGTATAGCCATCCGGTGTTGTAGTATCTGTCAGCAGCCAGCCATTATGATCGAAATAATAACTTTCCGCTGTCCCATCCCCATTTCCATCGATCCACTGCCAGCAGTTTGAAGGATAGCTTCCGTTGCCGTTATCATACCACCATTTATTCTGATTTTCCCCTTCTCCCCCTTTCCAGGTACCCGCAAAGGCCGTACCTGTCATCGCCAGGGATGCAAGGGCTGTTATGCATACGATCTTCTTTATGTTCATTTGTTTTCCTCCACATTTCTCCAATACGTAACATGCTGTCTCCGTTCACGTAATCTTTTCTTATTATAGCAAAAATAATGGTAATTGGCGAATGGGGGATTGGAGAGATCATAAATAATCCGATACTTCAAAAAAAGCAGGACCAGAAGATAGTTTCTGATCCCGCTTTTAACTTCAGATATGTTTTATAACAATAATCCAAATGAAAAATTATTTTCTAGTGTAGAAAATATTGATTGCTAAACTGCCTTTAGCAGGCCATCCATAATAAGTATTTACATCATCTTCCTCTGTATAATTCAAAGTGATCTCCATCTGCATGGCAACTCTGCCGTCACTTAAGAATATAATCTCTGGATAATAGTATGAACTTTCAATATCTCTCTTATCCATCTCAGCTTCATCTATTTCACCATCTGCATTTACATCATAATACCATTCACCATCTACATTGATAAACTGATAGGTAGTCATTCCATCAACAACGATCTTATACTTTTCTTTACTTGCCCCTTTGATGGTGAAATTATAATATGCCGGATCTGCCGGATAAATTTTTCCGGACCACTCTTCCCAGGAATCATTGTCGGTTACTGCAAACACATCACTGTTTCCAGCGTCTCTTTTGACACTAAATAAATAGAAACGGTCATTGTACCTTCGTTAGTTTCTGCTACGATCTTTAAAGGATCCTGACCAATATTTATAAATTTCAGATCCTTGCCGCCTGCTTCTGATATAGTGGCATCCATTCCCACCGGGATGTAGGAGACATGGGAAGAATGTGGATAGCGCTCTATAACTGGGAGCAGGGCATCACACATGGCAGCATAAAGCGTGGACGATACCTGACAGATACCACCGCCGTATTCATAGCGGCCGATAGCAGGCGCCATAACGTATCCATTTTCCGGTATTCTCGGTAACAGCGTCTGACTGTAAGAAAAAAGCTGTCCCGGCTGTATAACCGTTCCGTTTAACCGTTCTACTGCTATTCCTATATTTACGGCCCTTGGTACGGTTGTATCATAATGGGTCGAATAGGTACCGATCAGACCTTGTTCATCTCCTGTCGGCAGGCAGGTTCTTCCTTCCGCCTTTCCAATTTCCATATAATGTTTACAATAAGCTGACAGATCTGTTTTATAATAATCCAGCAGATCTCTGTTATGTAACACATAGGCCCGTAAATTAAATTCTGCATTTCCTGATCTACCTTCTCTTACCCCGATCGTCATAAAATGATGAAATAAGGCTTCACTGTCATTACCTAATTGTCCCTGCAGATCCGGGTACTGGTTATAATAATAGTCCGGGTCAAATACGGATCGGAAATATTCTTCATTACCAGCAGCAAATACCGTAATACTGTTAAATAAAATAAGTAAAAATAATACACCTATAAATCTTATCTTCACATAAATAAAGCTTTTCATATCTTCTGTCTCCCCTGTTACCATCATTGCAATTGGTTACTTTTTTAATAGTACTAGAAATAATAGAAAATATCAATAGATAAGACAATACAAAAAAAGCCGGAAATCTTGTAACTTAAGACTCCGGATTATATAATAAAAAAGCGCGAGACGGGATTCGAACCCGCGGCCCCCACCTTGGCAAGGTGGTGCTCCACCCCTGAGCCACTCGCGCATTTTAAAAAGATATTTAATTTTGATACATACCTTCAAAACCACATATTGAACTGTTGATTTTCCGAATACTTACAACT